>Ga0208980_10001539_pt1 | contig 14029 bp, 12 predicted proteins | sample WetSurMetagenome_3_FD_187993 | JGI IMG/M metagenome (GOLD analysis project Ga0208980, IMG submission 187993) | Wetland microbial communities from Twitchell Island in the Sacramento Delta, sample from surface sediment Aug2011 Site A1 Bulk (version 2) | ecosystem: Environmental > Aquatic > Marine...
ATCTGATTTTTAACGGCCGGTATCAGAATGATCTTATGCAGGAGGGTCAGAATATTAACGACAGTATCATGAAAGTAAATATCTTCCTGGCAATTACTGCAACAATATTGTCATTGATCGGAATGTATAACCTGGTATCGCTTGATATATTAAAACGAACTAAGGAAATAGGCATCAGAAAGATACAGGGAGCACCGGTTCCAGCTTTAATGTTCCTGGTCAGCAAAAAATTCCTTCTTGTTCTGGTCATTGCAGCACTGCTCGGATGTGTGGCAGGATATAAATTGTCAATGCTGATGATGGACAGTATCTGGGATTATTTCGTTGATATTAAGTTCGGCATCTTGCTATCAGCTTTTTTTGTCATGTTTTTTGCTACGGTGTTCACAATAGTTTTCAAAGTTTTGAAAGCTGCCCTCGTAAATCCGGCTGATTCGCTTAAATATGAATAACCGGATCCGTCATGAGATCCCGCATTGAGATATTCATGCCGGACCCGGCAGCTAGGTGTAGAATTGTTGTCAGTGAGAATGTTTTGCATAATCAGCCATTCCCTGGAAGTCAACAACGATAACACTTTCATCACCAACAACCCAGGCGTCATGCCCTGAAGGCAGGGATACCACGTCACCGGCCCTGGTTGTCAGTTCAGTGCCATCCTCCATGACCACACGAAGCACACCGGAGATCTGGTACTGGAAATGGGGAGCTTCACAGAGTTTTGTTTTAGCGATTGGCTTAACGGAAGTTGACCATTTCCAACCCGGATCGAACACCCCGCGACCGATGGCAGAGCCGGCAACATTCACCAGTTCAAGACGTCCTTTGGGAAACACTCTTACCTCATCCGGTTTCCCGAAACTTTTTATTTCTGCACTTTTCATAATAGAAAATTTTTGTGAATAAAAAATGAAACCCTAAACAATAAGAATCCTCCATAGCTTATAAAAGGATTAAATATGCCAGAAGCAATTTCAATGACCAGTTAATAAACAAACAGGAGCAGTAAAAGTTTTTGAGACTCCTCATTAAACAATCTCACTGTTCAATAAATAAATGCTCTTTAATACTAGTAGATTTCAGGATTTTTTATATCTTGTAAGGCATTTTTCACTTTTGTTGTTGAATGGTTTGGATGTCCGGATCTGAAACATTGAAAGCATTGCAGAACAAGTGGATTATTGTTTCACCGGGAATAAGCAAAAGAATTAATTAAAAATCAGGAGAGATGATCAGCAGAATCTGGCATGGATATACAACGCCTGCAAATGCAGATGCCTATGAAAGGCTGCTTAAAGATGAGATTTTTACGGGGATCAGAAATCGTAGTATAAAAGGATACAGAAATATCCAGCTTCTAAGGAGAAATACCGGGCAGGAGACAGAATTTATAACAATTATGTGGTTTGACTCCATCGAAGCAGTCATTGAGTTTGCCGGAGCTGATTATGAGAGTGCAGTAGTTCCGGAAAAAGCCCGGAAGATACTTTTAAGGTATGACGGAAAATCTCAGCATTATGAACTGAAAATTGATGACAGCAATCAGTTTTTATTATAAATTTAATATCATATTACCAATTTGTCTAATTAAAAACCATTACTCATGAAAACCACTATTAGGATTTCGACTCTGGCCGTGATCATTGCATCAGTCCTGATGACAAGCTGCGGATCAAACAAAAAGCCGGCTGAACCTGTTGCAGCTGCACCCACTCATGAGCAGATAGTACAAAGAGGTCAATACCTTGTTACCACAATGGGTTGTAATGACTGCCATTCACCTAAGAAGATGGGTCCGCAGGGACCTGAAGTGATACTTGAGAAAATGCTTTCAGGATATCCGGCCGACAGGCCATTGATGAAGGTAAATAAAGAGGCCATTAAGGCCGGCTGGATGCTTATGAATGAGGATTTGACTGAAGCAGTCGGACCATGGGGCGCCTCATTCGCTGCCAATCTGACATCCGACCAGACCGGAATCGGAAACTGGACGGAGGAGAATTTCAAGCGTGCACTGAAGGAGGGATGGTTTAAGGGTCTGGAAGGTACCCGTAAACTACTGCCTCCAATGCCATGGCAAAACTTCGGGCCTTTGACAGATGATGACATTAAGGCAATATTCGAATATCTGATGAGCACCAAACCTGTAAGCAACTCCGTTCCTGACGCGCTGGCACCCGAAGAGCTGAAATAGGAGCTGGACTATTGGATGAAATTAAAAATCTGAGTATCTGTCTTAATTGCAGATACTCAGATTCAAAATGATAAGCGGAAAGTTATATAGTTTGATATTGGCCTAGTACATCTTATTTATCAGCTGCCCGATTTCATCACGTTTTTTCAGCGGGAAGTTGTGGCTTTTACCATCTCTTGTCACTACATTTAATCCCTTCACCGCAAAGAGTCCTTTGCTGTAGTAAATGACTTCAAGGATATTATCAAAGAGTATCTCGAGGTTAAAGTTTTCCATTTCCTGCTGCAAAGCCTTGAAATAAATCCGCTGGTTTGTCACTATCAGCTTTCCTTCAACCTTATTGTTGTCTACCACCTGGTTCGTGTCACCGGCTTTGAGAACAACTTCGTTTGCATTTAATTTTACTGTCATGGCTTCGGATATTTAAGGAGCTTTCTTTTTTCTTTTCATATTAAAGACGAACATGCAGGATAAATGTTGCACACAAAAGAAAAATTATTTTTATTTAAAAAATGTCTACTTTTTTGACACATTTCATTTTTTGCAACGTCTTTACAGAAAACCGGCTGACATGATTAAGGCAACATTGCTAATTGTTGATGATAACAAGGGGATCCTCAAATCCCTCGAAATGGTTACCAGGAATGAATTTGAAAAGGTTATAACCATTACCGATCCGAACAGGATACCCGAGATACTCCGGAACAATGATGTAGGCATTGTAATGCTTGACATGAACTTTAAATCTGGCATCCATAATGGCAATGAAGGTCTTTTCTGGATAAGGGAGATCATCAGTCATGACCGCGATATAAGCATAATAATAGTAACAGCTTATGCAGATGTAGAGCTGGCTGTGAAAGCAATAAGGGAGGGTGCCGTTGATTTTATCCTGAAGCCATGGGATAATACCAAGCTGCTGGCCACGATTAATGCTGCCTGGCAGCTCAGGCTCTCTAGGCTGGAGGCGAACAACCTGAAAAAGGACAACCAGCTGCTCAAGAGGGAGATCAACAAAGGTGGAGAGAAGATAATACTTGGAGCTTCACCCACAATGATCAATGTGATGAATATTGTAAGAAAGGTGGCAGGAACAGATGCGAATGTCCTCATAACTGGCGAAAATGGCACAGGCAAGGAGCTGGTGGCCAGGGAAATTCACAATCTTTCACGTCGGGCTGGCGAGTTGCTCGTAAATGTGGATATGGGCTCAATTACGGAGAGCCTCTTCGAAAGTGAGCTGTTCGGACATGTCAGGGGTGCATTTACAGATGCAAGGGGGGACAGGAAGGGAAAGTTTGAACAGGCTCACAACAGTACACTCTTTCTTGACGAAATCGGGAACCTTTCGCTGCAGATGCAGGCCAAGCTTCTGAGTGTACTTCAGAACAGGTTTGTCGTAAGGGTGGGATCCAACAAGCAGATCCCTATTGATATAAGAGTTATCTGCGCTACCAACTGTGACCTTATGGAAATGGTTAACGAAGGGAGGTTCCGTGAGGACCTGCTTTACCGGATAAATACCATTATGATAGAGGTGCCGCCTTTGCGTGACAGGGTTGATGATATCCCCATTCTGGCAAATTACTTCCTCAGAATTCTCGGAGAGAGATACGGAAAGAAGGGATTAAAGATCAGTACCCATGCAATGGAGAAGCTGGCGAATCATACCTGGCCGGGCAATGTCAGGGAACTCCAGCATTCGATTGAGAAAGCTGTGATTATGAGCGATTCTCCGGTTCTTAAACACTCCGATTTTGCCTTCAGTACATCTCCCAGGATGCAGGTTCATACTGAGATGACTCTTGACGAGATGGAGAAAAGAATGATTTCGGAAAGCCTGAAAAGACATGGCAACAATATAAGCGTTGTCGCCGGAAAGCTTGGACTTTCGAGACAAACGCTCTATAATAAGATGAATAAATACGGCCTCTGAGGTTCCGGCAGGGACAGGTCGCGACCTGTCCCTACGGCCTTTTAAATGTCAAAATTATTACTTTTCCGAAACAATCTGTCCGTCGAACAGGTTGACAATCCTGTGAGCATAGCCTGCATCCCTGTCGGAGTGGGTCACCATTATGATGGTTGTTCCTTCCTTGTTGAGTTCGGTGAGCAGGTTTATTACTTCGATACCGTTTTTGGAGTCGAGGTTACCTGTTGGCTCATCTGCAAGGATAAGCTTTGGATTGGCGACTACGGCACGCGCAATAGCAACCCTCTGCTGCTGTCCTCCAGAAAGCTGCTGCGGAAAGTGTTTAGCACGGTGAGCAATTTTCATTCTTTCAAGAACATCTTCGACAGCTTTTTTCCTGTCGCCTGATTTCATCTTAAGATAAATAAGGGGCAGCTCAACATTTTCGTAAACATTCAGTTCATCGATCAGGTTGAAGCTCTGGAAGACAAATCCGATATTTCCTTTACGGAATATTGTCCTGTCGCGCTCTTTCAGGTTTGCAACTTCAGTGCCATTAAAGATGTAGCTTCCTGATGAGGGGTTATCAAGAAGGCCGAGTATGTTCAGAAGGGTTGATTTACCGCAACCTGACGGGCCCATTACTGCAACGTATTCTCCTTCCTTAACATTTAGAGTGACTTTATTGAGAGCAGTGGTCTCAACTTCTTCTGTTCTGAAGATCTTGGTTAAATCATTTGTTTTGATCATGACTTTGATTATTAAGTGTTATTTGGATTTTTTAAGAATGAGTTTTTCATTTTTGCCGAATGTTTCATAGCCTGAAACGATTACTTTTTCTCCCGGTTTGAGACCTTCCAGTACTTCATAGTATCTTGGATTCTTTCTTCCGATCGAAATGTTCCTTTTAGTTGCGAATGACTCAGAGGGATCAAGAACAAAGATCCACTGACCTCCAGTCTCCTGGAAGAATCCTCCGATGGGAACCATGACCGAGACCTTTGGCTGGCCGAGCTGCAGGCTGATATAGTAAGTCTGGCCGGTGCGGATGTTATCGGGCATGCTGTCGCGGAAGATCATATCAATTTTAAAGGTTCCGTTCCTGACTTCCGGATATACTCTTCTGACTGTCAGGTTGAATTTACTGCCCTGTCTTTCAAGGGTTCCGTCGAGCTGGGTCCTTACCCTGTCAATGTAATGTTCATCTATCTGGGCTGTAACTTTATAGGAGGTAAGGACATTTATCTGCCCCATGTTCTCCCCCCGGTTGATATTCTGTCCGATTTCAGGGCTAAGCAGGCCAAGTTCCCCATCCACGGGAGCAGAAACATTAAGATTTTTTACCCTGTCCTTAACCATATCCAGGTTCTTTCTCATATTTATGAGGTCATTTCTGGTTGTTTCAACGTTAAATGAACGGAAGACAGAGTCTTGCTTGTAGCGCTCGTAATAAAGCTCCTGTGATTGCTTTGCCATATCCAGGTCTTCCTTCGACCTGAGATATTCCTCTTTTGATATCAGGCTGTCTTTGACCAGGATTGAATTCTGCTGGAAGTTGCGTTCTTTTCTTTCTATATCGTACCTGAGAGTGACAAGTTCCCTTTTTATTAACAGTTTTTCCTGCTCCATCGAGAGAAGTGTTTGCCGTAGGAAGTTTTCCTTCTCGGCAAGCATTGATTCGCTGTTCAGGATATTAAGATAGAGGTCAGGATTGGATAGTCTCAGTATTACATCACCTTTTTTTACCATAGATCCCTCTTCAATAAGCTTCTCCTCAACACGTCCGCCTTCCTGTGCATCGAGGAATATTGTCGTTATGGGCTCAACAGTACCTGGCACCGTAATGTAATCATTGAACTGGTCCTCGATGACTGATTCAATAATGAGCTTATCTTTTTCAACCTTATATGTTGAGCTGCGGTCGGCAAAGAAAGCCATATAAATCAGGACTATCATAGCTAATCCGATTCCTATATATCCCAGGTGTTTCTTCTGCAGACCTTTCTTCTTAGGGATAATTTTATCCATTGTTTCACGGGGAGTATCCATTTTTGTTGTTTTTATAGATTATTTATTTATTAAGTTTTCATATTCACCTGACGAGTAGAACTGGATCAGGATATGTCGTATCATCAGCTGCAGCTTTGATCTGAGGGTTTCAGTCTCAGCTCTGAAAAGTTTGGTGGAAGCAACGGAATAATCGGTGACATCTACCAGTCCTGCTTCAAATTTTTTCTGAACTGCGTCAAATGATTTTTTATTGAATTCCAGGTTGGCAGCGGCAGAAGAATACTCATCCTTGCCCCGGTTGAAGTTGAGGCAGGCATTTTCGATATCGGCATACAAATTGTTTTTTTCCTGCATAAGCTTCAGCTGGGTGTCATTTTTCCTGAGCTTTGCAATCTTGATGTTCCTTCCTGTTGAATAACGGTTGAATATCGGGATTCTCAGCGACACATAGATTGACTGGCTGTTATTGGCCTTTATCTGTTCGGAGAATTCAGCCTGCTCAAGTGATCCGTTATTTAAAACGTTATAATATCCTGTATAAATCGAGCCTCCGCCTATAAGGTATGGTGAGATGCCTCCCTTGGCTGCCTTTACCTGTTTTTCGGCAGCAGTAAGTTCATATTCAATTGCCTTAAGTCTGGGCAGTACCTGGGCGGCCACTATATAGACACTATCCGGACTGAAATGATCATCGACAATCAGAATCTGATCAAGGTCAGGCAGGAGTATGTCGAACTCAGTGCCCGGCTCCAGCTGCAGTGTCTGCTTCAGCGTTGTAATGGCCTGCTGTGTTGTATTCTTTGCTATTGTATATGAAAGTTTGTCAGATGATACCTGGCTTTCTATCTCATATTGCCTTGATGAGGCCTCTCTGCCTGTTTCAACCATTTTCTTTATTCTGAACAACTGTTTCTCGGAAAGGTCAAGCTGCATTTTTGCGGCTTCTTCAATCCCTTTTGCATACCATACCTGGTAATACTGGGCGAGAATATCTCCGACAAGCCTGTTCCTTACTATCTTCTCAGTCTCCAGACCTGCCCGCAGCATAAACCTGTTTGCTGAAATGGTATTCATTTTTGTGAGTCCCCTGAAAATCTCAATTTCCGAATTTGCATAGTATTGATTGCTGATGTTTTCATTAAATGTAATACCGCTGGTGACCGGGTCAATTGATCTTCCGAAACCAAGCTGCACATCTGATCCCGCATTAAGGGATGGTAAAATATCCATCTTGGATTTTAAAAGGTCAACTTCATTGTTTTCGGTCTGGAGCTTTTGCCTCTGAAGCCCTATATTGTTTGCCACAGCATAACTTACACACTCCTCCAGGGTCCATTTTTTTACCTGCGCAGTTATATCCCGGAACCCCAGGATCATTAGCAGTGTCATTATCCAAATTATCTTTTTCATTTTGCTGATAAAGTTTTTTATATAGTGCCAAAGAATATGCCGTTTTTCTAACTGGCAACAGATGAGTGTTTTATAAAAACAACAATTCCTCAATTGTAAAAAAATTAGACACAGGAGTGTGTGAAAATAATACACACTGTGGCAATCTGTATTAAAATTTGTAATTTGTCGGAGTAACGAATAAATAATAGAAGGAAATGGAACTCATTTCGGTTTTTGACCGTCTCTGGAAGGATTATGCTGATCAGAATCCATCGGTAAACAAAATTCACAAGCTATTGTCAGAGGAGGGAGAGATTATTGACAATGATCATATAGCTTTCAGAACACTCGACTTTCCGGCAATAAACATTGAAGTGTTGGCAAGGCCCTTCACTTCGCGAGGCTATCTTCCCGGGGGAGAATATGTTTTCACTGATAAGCATCTCTTTGCAAGGCATTATGAATTGCCGGGCAATGAAAGGGCTCCGCGCGTGTTTATCAGTCAGCTGCTATTGGAGGAGTGTTCTACCTTCATCAGGAGTACCTTTGAAGATTTGCTTAAAAAGTGTGATCCGGCAATCTTCAGTTCTGAGGAGCTGATATATTCGGGCAGCCTCTCTGCTGATATATCATATGAGGTTTATAAGAAGATGCGCGAAGAGTCGGAATATGCGGCCTGGTTTTACGTTTTCGGCTTCAGGGCCAATCATTTTACTGTAAGCATCAATTCATTGAAAAAGTACAACAACATTGTAAAGGTCAATGAACTGATTAAGAGCAAAGGACTTACACTTAACAGCTCTGGAGGAGAGATAAAGGGGACGCCCGCCGACCTGCTTCAGCAGTCGAGCACTATGGCTGATATAGTCAGGGTAAGCTTTATTGAGGGCACCTATGAAATTCCTTCCTGCTATTATGAATTTGCACAGCGCTTCCCAGGTTCAGACGGGAGGCTCTATGGTGGTTTCAATGCCAGGTCAGCTGATAAGATTTTCGAAAGCACGAATTTTTACAGGAAGGTGAGGGGCAAACATTAATTTTCCAGAGGCAGTTTATTTTGCAGGGCTATCTGGATTTTTTGGTCGATAATATTTGCCAGAAAAGCAGGCCGAGAAGGACTGGGATCCCGATTGCAAGTGAGTGCTGCATAAAGGAAAGTGATTTTGCTCCAATGACTGTATAGGTGACCTGGGTAAGGCTAAAAACAGAGAGGGCAAACAAGATCATATTGAGTTTCTTATCATATTGTTTTTCAATTTTTTCATATTTTTCGACTTCATCCTCATGAAACTGACGTTGCAGATTATTAAGGCCATATAGTTCATCCTTGAGCTCTGTTTGCAATTCATTAACCTGGAGATTGTGAATTATCATATCGTAAAAATCATTATGCTGATGATATATTGACACTTTAGAGAAAAGGGCTTTCAATGATATACTGGTATACCTTCCGAGATACTTTTTAACCATGTAGTGATCATCTGTGTCAATGGCAGAAAGCTCTTTCATCAGCTGAAGGAAGATTGAACGTTGCAGAAATGCCAGGATTGCCAGCCAGTAGGTTTTCTGAAATGAGCCGGTATAGAATGTTCTCAGGAATTCAGGATCCTTGCTGCCAGAGTTATTCAATACCACAGCACCCTCCAGACTTGCGGCATAGTAAATCTGCCTGTACGGATTGAGCAGCTCTTCTTTACCCTGAAGAATGCCATTGGCCGGAGCATAATCAAAATCATATACCTTTCTCAGGTAGAATAGTGTTTTGTGTATTAGCTCTGTATCCATTATCTCATCAGCGGGTTGAAGATAGCTGACGGGTGTAAAATGACAGTGATTGAAAAATTCTACCTTATATCGGCTGTTCAACCCTGATAATACATAGTTTATAAGTTGCCCCGGGCGCCAGCCTGCATGTTCAATATTTACATTTTCAGTCTTTTCCGATGTTTCCCTGTTTTCTCCCGGCTGAAGCATAAGCGCTTTCTTTCGTTCCTCAGGCCTGTCATTCTGGGATATAAGGAATACTTCGTCATGCCTGCTGAACAGCCGCAGAATGTAATTCATCCGTATAAAGTCAGCGAGATTTGACTGGTCCTGCTGATTTTCTGAATTTATCAATTCAATACTGAATAACAGAACGGCTACACTTGTCAGGGGATGGCAGATAATTCTGAAGGAGTTTGGATCAATAATAACAGGGAGTGTGAGCAAATTATCTGTTCTGGCCTCTCTATTAAATGGCCTGTTGCTCATCCAGTATTTCTTATTATTGAACATTTTTACAGGCAGAGCCTCTCTTTTCAGCTTCATTATGATACACGCTGACTTATCCTCTGCTTTATGGCTGTAATTTTTTGCGAAAAACTCTTTTACATGTTCAAGCAGAAAGTCCAGCTTATGAATATCCTCACCTGTTTTTTCCCAGATATCATCTTCAATACTCATAGTATTCAAAGACCAGGCTGAACCCAGACGAAACGGAAGCATCAGGTGGACGATTCCTTTGTACAGCTTTATTGTATTCATCGGAATTAGAATTTTAAGTTTTTAAAGCTACCCAGCACCTACCATAATCTCAATCCTAAAATCAACACATCATCGGTCTGTGGTTCATTGCCCTTCCATTTATAAAATTCACTTTCAAGCTTTTTCACCTGTTTTTCAAGTGACATCGCACCTATTTCAGCCAGCAAAGATTTGAAAGCCGGTGTTTTGAATTTTTTCCGGTTCGGTCCGCCGAACTGGTCCGCATAGCCGTCAGAAAACATATAGATCATATCTTCGGGAATGTAGTCAATTTCATTTCTTGAAAATTGATTTTCTTCGCCATCAAAAATGCTGATTGGCATCCGGTCAGCAGTGTATTCAACAAGCTGGTTATTTGAAAACATGCAGAGATTATTGAAAGCTCCGGAGTATTGAAGATGGCTGCGTTTGATATCAATTGTGCAGATCGAAATATCCATCCCGTTTTTTTCCTCTACCCTCTTTCCGGTCTGATGAAGAGATCGCTTGACCTCTATGCGTAGTTCATTCAGTATCAGATCTGTATCTGTTATTTTTTCCTGTTTGACGATTTTATCAAGAAATGAGATGCCCAGCATGGTCATGAGAGCTCCCGGTACACCATGATCCGTACAATCGGCCACAGCAATTACAATTTTATCTCCGGTCCTGGCAAACCAGAAAAAATCTCCGCTGACAATATCTTTTGGTATATTCAGTATAAAGCTTCTGCCGGTGAGTCCCCTTATTTCCCCGGTATGCGGAAGAATAGCTTTCTGAATCCTTTTTGCAGAATTTATACTGGCTGTTATTTCTTTGTTTTGTACATTGATTATATCATATGCCTCCTTAAGGTCAACATGCCTGAGCCGGTAAATCTCCTTTTCATTTTCTGATTTTTCTATTGCATTGGCTATCTCGATATTCCTGAGCCTGCGTCGGGTCTCTTCACTTTGCACCGACTCCCTTGTTTTCTGAAAAAGCTTATAATTTTTGAGGGCTTTTTCTATATCCCCGGTAGTTTCGTAAAGTATTGCCAGCGCTGAGTATGCCTCGGCGACAAGCGACAAAGCTTTCAGATCACGGGCAAGCTTCAGTGATTCATTCAGTTTCCCGGCAGCCTTTTTGTGGTCTCCCTTCAGGCTTAATATTCTCCCTGACCCCATCAGACATTGAAGGGTGCATCTGATATCCCCTCCTTCCATTCCCTTCATATAGTAATCGTGGGCTTCATCTATCTTCCCAAGATCCTCATAGGTGCTGGCTATTCCGAGAAGGGTCCATGGTATTGAGCTATCCTGATTGTTTCTTTTCCGGATTTCCAGACTTCTGAAGTAGTATTCCAGCGATTCATCAGGCTTTTTCATTAACCGCATAATCATTCCTATGCGATTTAAAGAAGAGGCTACGGCGTTTTCATCATGCAACTCTTCCCTTATTTTCAGGCCGGTCTGATAATATTCAAGAGCCAGATGGAAGTTACCCAGCCTGGTATATATAAGTCCGAGCAGACTTGCGGCTTCTGCCTCTGTGTCAGTGTCCTTTATTTCATAAGAAAGTTTCTGGGACCTGAGAGTGAATTCGAGTGCTTTTTCATATTCACCAAAGCTTTCATAGATATTTCCCTTTATGTATAATGCCTTGGCGAAACCGTGTTCAGAAGGATTTTCAGAGAACCATTTAAGCGCATCTGACAGGTATGAAAGTGCAACATTGTTTTTGGATAAAAGGAAGCTGGCCGAGGCAATATTAAGCCTGGAGTAAGCCATTCCCTTTTGAAATCCGATTTTTTTGGATTCGAGCAGGAGCGTTTTTGATTTTCTGATCACCTCTTCCGGAACTGAGTAGCGTAGAGCCCACAATCGTGTGTTCCTTTTATCAATTTTGTGTTCTCCGGAAGTTGTTCTTTTCATTTAGCAATTTATAGAGTACCGCTTTTTTGCACATCATGTATATATGAATTATACGAGATCTGATGCATATTGTAAAGTTAATAAACTAAGATGGAAAATAGAATACGGATATTGAATTTCAGGCATTATGACAGGATGAATACTGAGGGCTTTCATTGAGACAAGAAGATCCCGTGGAATTTTCTGATGCAAAGAAGTTCAATTTCAATAGTATCAAATTAGAAATAAGTGTAACTTTATGTAAACAATTTGTCCAAGCCTGTAAACCTGCTATGAGCATCTTTAGTGTGACAAGGATTTTTGTTTTTTGCTTCGTCGGAACTTCGCTTTACTTCTGCAAACCGGTTGAGATTGTTCTGCACGGAGAGATCTCCGGAACGGTTACTGATGCATCAACAGGATTGCCTTTGAAGGCTGCAGCCGTAATATTGAGTCCGATAAATGATACTATTCTTACAGAGGGCGATGGTATTTTCTCATTTGGCAATCTTGCGCCTGATAATTATGAGATAGAGGCCTTAAAGATCGCTTATGACAAGATTAAAAAAAATGTGACTGTTACCCAGGCAGAAACGAAGAATATCACTTTTTCGATGAACGGTGTTCCTGTACCGGAGATATCTGCTACTTACCTTGACTTTGGAATGGATTCGACGATAAAACATTTCACTATATCCAATTCTGGCAAAGGAAAGCTGGAATATATTATAAGCAGCTCCACACAGTGGATCAATATCTCACCTGCCGGTGGCGATTGCACTAATGAGACAGACAACATTACGGTTACTATTGACAAGTCAGGATTGGCTACAAGTAAACAACAGGATATAATTAAAATATACTCTATAACGGGTCAGGACATAACAAAGAATAGTATTGATATTTACCTGAACGGGGTAATGGATGATGAGATGAATTATTATAATGTCGTGAGGATAGGATCTCAGACATGGATGGCAGAGAATCTGAAAAATGGCATAACATTTATGCCTGGCGATGATGGTGTAATTGATAAGTACTGCTATGAGGGTGATGACAGAAATTGCAATATTTATGGAGGCTTATATCATTGGTATGAAGCCATGCAATTTACTCCATCTGATTCAGGAATGACAGGTATCGTTAGAGGTGCATGCCCCATAGGCTGGCATATACCAACACTTAAGGAATGGGAAAAATTAATAATTTTTGCTGGAGGACAGACTATTGCAGGTGCAAAGTTAATGGAGACCGGTACTGAAAACTGGCTCCCGCCAAATACCATAGCTACCAATGAAACCGGATTTACGGCACTTCCTGCCGGGTATTATGAAGGGAGTTATAAATATTTTGATTTGGGTTCTAAAGCTCTTTTTTGGTCAGCCACATCGAGTAATGGTTCATCTGCCGGTGCGTATAAATTGATTCTGAGCAAGGAAGGAAGTCTGGTATTGACGAACAGATTTCTTGCTACCGCGAATTCTGTTCGATGTTTAAAGGATTCACCGCAGAAGTGATTAGGTTTTACTAGTCACGTGTTGAGAATCATATGGGATGAAACCACTCGTTTTTAAAAAAGCGTAATTTTAGATAATCCAATTTACGAAGCTAGCAAATCTGACAATGATAATCAGGGTACTTTCACAGATTCTTTTCGTTTGCATTATTATTTCTTCTTTCTTCAGCTGTAAACAGGACAAGATCATTCTTCATGCAGATATTGGCGGGGCAGTGACCGACTCTTCAAGTAAACAGCCTCTTTCTTCTGCAGATGTTATTCTGATTCCTGGAAACGATACTGTTGAGACCACTCAGGATGGAACATACCTGTTCAAAAATCTGACCCCGGGGAACTATGAAATCAGGGTTTCAAAATCAGGTTATGCAAGCCTTTCCAGGTACAGAAAAACAGAACCGGAGAAGACCTACAGGCTCGACTTCGCACTCATCGGAGTTCCTGTGCCAAAAATCTCTGACAATTTCCTGGACTTTGGATTTGATACATCCTCACTCTCTTTTAAAGTATCAAACGCAGGGCAGGGGAGACTTACTTATTCATTCCTCCCTGCCTTTGATTGGATTAAAGTCTATCCCTCTTCCGGCGATGTTGCGGTAGAGAACGAC
>Ga0208980_10001540_pt1 | contig 14020 bp, 10 predicted proteins | sample WetSurMetagenome_3_FD_187993 | JGI IMG/M metagenome (GOLD analysis project Ga0208980, IMG submission 187993) | Wetland microbial communities from Twitchell Island in the Sacramento Delta, sample from surface sediment Aug2011 Site A1 Bulk (version 2) | ecosystem: Environmental > Aquatic > Marine...
TCAGCTTGTTTACAGATATGGCATTACACGTATCCTTGGGATAAAATACGGGTATGAAGGGCTTATTTCAAAATTCAATCATCCCGTCGTTGAGCTAACAGCGCCAATGGTAAGCGATATTTATCAGTCAGGAGGAACTTTTCTCGGAACCTCCAGGGGTAACCAGGATGTTGAGAAAATGGTCGATACCCTCGAAATTCTGAATATCAATGTATTGTTTTGTATCGGAGGCGATGGTACACTTCGGGGAGCACATGCAATATATCAGGAAATTGAAAAAAGGAAACTCAGGATTGCAATTGCCGGTATACCTAAAACGATTGATAATGATATTGATCTTATTCAAAAGTCATTCGGATTTGAAACAGCATTTTCAATTGCCAACGATATAATCAGGAATGCCCACAACGAAGCCCATGGTGCAAACAATGGTATTGCAATGGTAAAACTTATGGGTCGCGATTCAGGATTTATTGCAGCCAGCGCAGCCCTTGCCATTCAGGAAGTGAATTTTGTACTTATACCCGAAATATCCTTTGATCTTTACGGGCCAAAGGGATTCCTGAAAATTCTCCGGAAACGCCTTGAAGAGAGGCACCATGCCATGATTGTAGTAGCTGAAGGGGCAGGCCAGGATTTCTTTGATCCTGAAAACGCCGAACGGGACGCTTCAGGAAACATTAAGCATAAAGATATCGGAATCTATCTTAAGGAAAAAATAAGGGAAGAGTTTAACGCCAAAGGATTTCCGCACTCAATTAAATACATCGATCCGAGTTATATCATCAGGAGCGCTCCGGCAAATGCAAACGACAGCAAATTCTGCAACCTTCTGGCACAAAATGCTGTTCATGCAGCGCTGGCAGGGAAAACTGATTTCGTAATTGGATACTGGAACTATGAATTTACGCTGATCCCGATTTCAATGGCTGTGGCTAAGAGGAAAAAAATTGATATTGAAGGCGAATTATGGTGGAATGTCCTTGAAGCAACAGGACAACCTATAAGCATGAAAAATAACTGATATGATCAAAAACGTTATATTTGATCTTGGAAATGTGCTTATAAGTTTTGTCCCTTCAGAATACCTGAAGAAGAAAAACTACCCTTTAAATATCCGAAATACAATAATCAACGATATATTTCGCAGTGAAGAATGGAAGAAACTCGACAACGGAGATATTACCGTTCCTGAGGCTGTTGATTCAATATCCCGGAAATCTGCCCTTAAAAGGGAGGAAATAGCCCTTGTTTTCAATTTCAGACGTGATATAATGTTTCCCCTCGACGATAATGTCAGACTGCTTCCTGAGCTAAAGAAACAGGGTTTCCGTTTGTATTACATTTCCAACTTCCCGCTTGACACCTTTGAAGAAGTGAAAAATGATTATTACTTCTTCAGGTATTTCGATGGCGGAATTATATCGGCCGAAGTAAAACTTTCAAAACCCGATATCCGAATTTTCAATTATATGCTGAATAATTACAGCCTGAAACCAGAAGAATGCATTTATGTCGACGATATTGAAGAAAATGTCAATGCTTCCGAGTCAGTTGGTATGATTGGTCTGCTGACTTACGGATCCCCTAAAATTTCTTCTTTGGTGGAAGAAAAGCTGAATATTAAGTTGTGAAAATTGCAGAATTGACTATTTGTTATATAACCCCTCTCCTCCACCTGACGGTGGAGGATCTCCCCTGAAGGGGAGAAAAAACAGCTTTTATGTTGTGGATTTATTTCCTCCCTTGTTCCGGATTTATTCTCCCCCATGTTCTGGATTTATTCTCCCCCATGTTCTGGATTTATTCTCCCCCATTTCCTGATTTATTTCCCCCTTTAGGGGGAATTAAAAGGGGGTCAATTCAATCCGGTTTTCCCTATCTGAAACTTCAAAATTCCCTACCGGAATCCGGCAAACAAATAAATATTAAATTCTCAGAGGGTTCAGCTATGCATTCTTGTTAATTAAAATAGTGTAAATAAGACACTTATCGGCAATATTATCTAGTTTTACTCAAGATGTGATCCAGCACTAATTTTTAAAGAAATTTTCCAAAATTGATGCTTTGCTTTTACCAATCAGTTTTTCAAGCTCACTCACCGGGGTTTTTCTAATTTTTTCAGGTGAATCAAAATTCCTGAGTAAAATTTCTTTTGTCTTTGGTCCGATACCTTTTACTTTATCCAGTTCGGATGAAATCATATTTGAAGAGCGTTTGATACGATGAAAATTAATTCCGAACCTGTGAGCTTCATTTCTAATCTGCTGAATTAATTTTAAGCTGTATGAATTTTTATCAAGATAGATTGGTACAGAATCTCCCGGGAAATATATTTCTTCAAGTTTTTTAGCAATGCCTATCAAAGTAATTTTGTCTCTTAGTCCAAGCTTTTCAATACTTTTCATGGCCGATGAAAGCTGTCCTTTTCCCCCGTCAATTATTACAAGTTGCGGAACAGATTGTTGCTCCTCTGTAATTCTTTTGTATCTCCGGTAAACCACTTCTTCCATCGAAGAAAAATCATCGGGACCTGAAACAGTTTTTATATTGAAGTGCCTGTATTCTTTTTTACTGGGTTTACCATGACGGAATACAACACATGCAGCTACAGGATTAGTCCCCATGATATTTGAATTGTCAAAGCATTCAACATGAACCGGGAGGAAAGGCATATGAAGATCATTCTTAACCTTTTCAAGATTCTTTCCTGTCCTTGATTCTGGCTTATGTTCAAATTGTTTCTTTTTTTGTTCAAGTTTGTAATATACAGCATTTCTTTCTGCAAGTTCCAGGAGTTTAAGCTTTTCACCGATTTTCGGGACCGTATATTTTATTCTGTTTAATTGAATATCAGGCTTGAACGGGACGATAATTTCGGGAGAATCACTTAAGTATCGTTGTCTGATTTCTGTGATAGCAAACCCTAAAAGAGAAGCATTTTCCTCATCGACCCTTGATCTCATTTCAAGTGTATATGCCTGTACGACAGCACCTTCTACTACTTTCAGGTAATTAACGTAGCACCTGTCATTATCCTGGGTAAAGGCAAAAACATCCACATTTTTTATTGTATTGCTTACCACCGCCGAGCGGCTCCTGAACTTTGAGAGTATCTCTATCTTATCCTTAAGGATCTGCGCTTCCTCAAAACGAAGCTCCCTTGAGAATTCAGTCATTTTGTTCTTCAGGTGTGCTGTCACAGTCAGAATGTTTCCCTTCAGGATATCCTTTATCTGAGCGATGGATTCATTATATTCAGACTCCTCCTGGTTCGCAATACATGGCGCCTTACAATTGCCGATGTGGAATTCGAGGCATGGTTTGAATTTACCGGCCGAAATGTTTTCCCTGGTTAGATTATATGTACATGTCCTCAATTTGTAAAGCCGTCTGATAAGCGTCAGCAAAGTTTTGACCATAAGGCCTGATGTATATGGTCCGAAATAAAGCGATCCGTCTTTAATCACATTCCGTGTGCTGAACACTCTTGGAAATGGTTCATTTTTTATGCATATCCATGGAAATGTTTTGTCATCCTTCAGAAGTATGTTATATCTTGGCTGATACTTTTTAATCAGGTTGTTTTCAAGCAATAAAGCATCCGATTCGTTGTCAACGATTATATGCCTTAAATCAGCAGCCTTTTTAAGCATTACTGTGGTCTTGCCTGTCTGGTTCCCGGCAAAATATGATATGACTCTTTTTCTTAGGTTCTTTGCCTTCCCGATATAGATTACTTTTCCGAAAGAATCAATAAACTGATAAACCCCTGGTTTTCCCGGAAGGGAAGAAATAACTTCCTTATGGTTTTCAATTAGTGACATCTAATTCTGTAGAAACAAAGATAATAAATACCTTTATGGTCCATTGTAACCCCCTTTGAATTTCCCCCAAAGGGGGAAAAAATCCTTTCTGTTTTTAAAGATTCTGATTGTTATTAAGGTAATTTCTCCCCCTCTGGGGGAGATGCCCACCGTAAGGCGGGCAGAGGGGGTCTAATCTTTAAACAGCGGTACAAATTTAAACTCTCTGCTATTAAACAATCCCTGGTCACTTAGTTTTAATTCCGGGATCACCAGTAATGCCATAAAGGAAAGAGTCATAAAGGGTGCCGACATCCTGCAGCCGGATGATTTTACTTTTTCAGATAATTGTTCATAAGCTGCAGCGACCTTACTGACCGGCTGATCCGACATAATTCCTGCAACAGGAAGAGGCAGCGAATCTAGATAATTCCCATCGGCAACAGCTAGTCCCCCTTTCATTCTCACAATCTCATTAACCGCAACTCCAATATCACGGTCGTTGGTACCGATGCATATTATATTATGACTATCATGGGCAACAGAACTTGCAAAAGCACCTGATTTCAGTCCGAAGCCTTTAATAAAACCGATCGATACAGGCAGATCTTTGTAACGATCCTTAACCACTATCTTCAGAATATCTGAATCAATATCCTGAACTATGGAATCACCTTTCTGAGCATTGATAATTATTTCTTTGGTTATTAAGCTCCTGTCGAAAGATTCAATGACCCTTATTTTCTCTCCCCTCCTTAAAATGGCCAGATCCTTTTCTCTTAATTCTTTACAATTGAAATTGTTCAAATGAAAAGCCCCGGTATAGTCAAACAATGGTTTTCCATCTCCGAAAACTTGTTTTCCGTCTATCCATGTTTCAGTGATGTCCATTTTGCGGTAATCGTCCGTTATTATAAAATCAGCTGGCTGACCAGGCTGCAATAATCCACATTCCAGATCATAATGTAATACCGGATTTAATGTACAGCTTCTGACAACATCAAACACATTAAATCCCTCCGAAACCAGCTTCGCTACAAGTTTATTAATGTGCCCTTTCATGAGCATTTCAGGGTGCAGATCATCGCTGCACAGCATTAATTTTTCGGGATCCGTCCGATAAAGATCCTTAAGGTCATCCAGGTTTTTAGCTGCACTTCCTTCCCTGATCAGAATCATCATACCAAGTGAAATTTTTTCTCTGGCTTCCTCTATTGTGGTGCATTCATGATCGGTGGTTATTCCTGCTGAAATATATTTTTGCAATTGTCCATCAGTAACCCCAGGTGCATGACCGTCAACCGGCTTATGCAGTTTTTTTGCAATCTCCAGTTTCCTGATAACCTCCTGATCATTATAAATAACACCCGGATAATTCATCATTTCAGCCAGGTATTTTATTTCAGGCCAATTAAGAATTTCCTTTACTCCTTCAGAATCTATTATTGCACCCGAAGATTCAAAAGATGTTGCCGGCACGCACGATGGGGCACCAAAGAAAAACTTCAAAGGAGTGCATGAAGCGTCATTTATCATATATCTGACCCCCTCGATTCCAATAACATTTGCTATTTCGTGAGGGTCTGAGACAACAGCTGTTGTTCCACGTGAAACAGCTACTCCGGCAAATGATCCCGGAGTTACCATCGAGCTTTCAATGTGAATGTGAGAATCTATCAACCCTGGCATAATGTATTGTTCCGGTGCAGATTTTATCCGTTTTAAGCTTTCAATTTTCTTATCTCTCAAATTAATCTCGGCCGGATAAATCTCGCGTTTGTGAATATCAATTAATTGGCCAGAAATTTTCATAATGAATTCAAGTTTAATAAGTAAATTTTTATTTCATCCCTACCCTGTTAGCTTCCCTCCATTTTCATGCTAGCAATTTATTGCTTCTCTTTTTTACGCTCTTAATACTATTTCTATTTTCTTTACGAGTCCCTTTAAACAGGGACGAAGCAATCTCCATTTCCAATAACCCATTCCCCTATAATTTTCGGTTACTTCAAGCTGAATACTTTGCTATCAGGCTTTCACCTGACTCCATGCAATGACTATAATCTTAAGTTGACAAATATTGTAGTTTTAACTTCATTAATATATTATGTTAAAAAATGAAATATTTAATATTTGTTCCACGTGGAACAACTTACCTCCCAAGATACATCAGGAGTATGTTTATATCAGATGGAGAGACTCCGCTAATTCTTCCAGCCTGTCCTATATTGTCAGGTTTTATCTTATTTAGTTTCTGCCTTCCTTCCGTCGAAATTGAAATCAATTCCGAATAGTTTATGTCCTCCGGAATTTTAACTCTCTCTAACCTTTTTATCTTCTCAGCAATCAATTTTTCCCGCTTAATATATCCTTCATACTTAACTCGTATTTCAGCCGATTCAATACTTTCTTCTGCCGATTCAGATTTTAAAAGCTTCACAATTTCTTCTGTTGCTACTTTTCTCAATAACTCTTTAAGATTTATTTGTGGTCGCGCTGCAATTGTAATAGCTTTTACCCTCTGTGAAATTTTATTTGTTCCTTCTTTTTCAAGCAGGCTGTTAATAAGGTCCGGATCTATACTTTTCTTTTCCAGAAAAGAAATTATCCTTTCGACCATTTCTTCCTTCTGTTCCATTTTTATTAACCTGGTTCGATCCGCCAGTCCGATTTTATATCCTTTTCTGGTCAATCGTTCATCTGCATTGTCCTGTCTCAGCAGTATCCTGTATTCCGCCCTGGCAGTAAACATCCTGTATGGTTCATCAATACCCTTCATTACCAGGTCGTCAATCAGCACTCCTATATATGATTCATCTCTTCCGCTTATAAATGGTTCTTTGCCTTTAATCTTTTGTACTGCATTTATACCTGAAATTAATCCCTGAGCCGCAGCTTCTTCATAACCGGTCGTGCCGTTTATCTGTCCTGCAAAATAGAGTCCTTCAATTCTTTTAGTCTCGAGTGTGTGCTTCAGTTGTGTCGGTTGAAAAAAGTCATACTCTATTGCATATCCTGGTCTGAATATCTCTACCGATTCCAGGCCTTTTACTTTCCGCAGTGCATTAATCTGGATCTCCAGTGGAAGGCTACTGGAGAATCCGTTTATGTAGTATTCAATAGTTTCCCTTCCTTCAGGTTCTATAAAAAGCTGATGTGCTTCTCTTTCTTTGAAAGTAACAATTTTATCTTCGATACTTGGGCAATACCTCGGGCCTCTTCCTTTTATCCTCCCTGTGAAAAGTGGACTAAATTCAAGTCCTTTTCTTAGCTCTTCATGCACCTCTTCATTAGTATGAGTTATGAAACAGCTCATCTGTTTTTCAATTCTGTAATAATCGCCCAGATATGAAAATGTCCTTCCCTCATCATCTCCTTTCTGTTCAGTCATGACCGAGAAATCAACACTTCTTCCGTCAATCCTGGCGCTTGTTCCGGTTTTCAGCCGTTCAACTGAAAAACCAATTTCTTTTAGCTGATCACTTAATCCTGTAGATGCTTGTTCTCCAGACCTTCCACCTTTAATATTCTTAAATCCTACGTGCATTAGGCCATTCAGAAAGGTCCCGTTTGTTAGTATAACAGCCCTGGCAAAAAACTTTGTCCCAAAACTTGTTTCAACCCCTATTGCTTTCCCTTCTTCAAGAATCAGTTTCTGCGCCTGTTCCTGCCAGATGAATAAATTCGGTGTTTTTTCGAGGACTTTCCTCCATTCAACACTGAATCTTTGTCTGTCACATTGGGCACGGGGACTCCACATTGCAGGTCCTTTAGACCTGTTTAGCATCCGGAATTGAATCATACTACGGTCAGTAACTACACCGCTCATTCCTCCTAAAGCGTCTATTTCTCTGATTATCTGCCCCTTCGCTATTCCTCCCATTGCAGGATTGCATGACATTTGTGCCAGTTTTGTCATGTCCATTGTGACAAGAAGGGTCCTGGCGCCCATTTTTGCTGCAGCGTGTCCGGCTTCACAGCCTGCGTGTCCACCTCCCACTACAATGACATCATACTCAAAATTCATTCAGACTCCTTTCCAAATTTCTTAAGCAGCTTTTCCTGCTTCTTAAACATCAGATCCCTCTCCCTTTTATTATTGTCCCTGTATCCACATAAATGAAGTAATCCATGTATCATCACTCTCAATAATTCTTCCTTTAGTTTTGTTTTGTAAAAGACGGCATTTCTTTTAACGGTATCTATGCTTATATAGATTTCCCCATTAATTACATTTTCTGTTGAGTAATCAAATGCTATAACATCAGTATAGTAATCATGTTCAAGGAACTTCCTGTTAATATCAATAATGTTTTCATTGTTAGTTAAAATAAAAACAAGGTCACCCGGACTTTTGTTTTCATCCGCGATGACCTTTTCAAGAAATTTTTTGATTTCCTTTGTTTTTTGAATCCTGTATTTTATCTGATCATAATAGATTTTAATATTCAATTAGATACCTCCTTAAAGTTCATAGTTACACTATTTCCTTTTTCATTGAACACAATTGAGTCTGCAAGCTTAGTCATAAGGAAAACACCTCTGCCACTTAATGCTTCGATATTTTCAGGCATTGTTGGATCCGGAATCTTCTTAGGATCAAAACCCTCACCTTCGTCAGTAACTGTAATCTTTATTTCGTTCTTATCGAATTCTATTTCAACGTCGACCAATTTCTGGGTATTAGATTTATTACCATGGGTAATTGCATTATTTACAGCTTCCAGTGTGGCTACCAATATTTTACCATAATTATCCTGATTTATTCCTATCGCCCCCGTCATTTCATCAATAGCATTTTCAATAACTCTCAGGTTATTCATTTTTGACTCTATTTTCAATCTTTTATACATTTTAGCCATTCTGTTGCAATTTTTCAATTTTTAAGAGCAAAAGTTATGCAATTTCTAATTTTTTTTCGATATCCACAATTCCGGATCCATTTTTACTGTTTCCTCAAAGACCATGAATTTAAGTATTGCCTTATCTCCGTTTTCAGCATCGTTGAATACTTTACCAATTTCCTGTTTGGTCTCAACTTTATCACCCGCCTTAACTTTCACGTTCACAATATTTTGATAAACAGTTAAATATTTACCATGACGGATAATTACCGCCATATTTGCTCCTCGTATTGAAAATACCCTTGCCACCTCTCCCTTAAAAACACTTCTCACCGTTGTTATTCCTGAACTCGTTATTTCGATATCGATATTATCTTCTGTAACATATTTCAAAACAGGGTGACTGTGTACGCCAAAATGGCTTGTAATAATACCCTGCTCAACCGGCCATGGTAATCTTCCCTTATTTTCAAAAAAATTATCGCTGATTAACCTCATTTCAGGAGTTGCATCACTTTTTGCCGTTTTCTTTCTTTCTTCTGCTATTAATTTAGCTATTTCCGTTTCTATTTTTTTTGCAATTCTTTTTTTCTCCTCAAGTTCCCTTTGAAGTTGCTGTTCTTTCTTACTCAATGATTTAACCACATTTTGTTGTTTCTCCTGCTCTCCCTGCAACAAATACTTTTGTTGCTCTTCACGTGATTTCAGATCGGATATCCTTTCAAGGTCATCTTCCATCTTCCTTTTCGAAATTTCAATTTCACTTTTTAATTCCTGGATTATTTCCGACTCCTGGCGTCTGAATTTAGTTATTTGCTGGAGGTACTTCAACCTTTTATATGCCTGATTAAAGTTACTTGCAGATAAAATATATCCTACTTCTGAGTTCCCTTTCGATGCCATGAATGAACTTAATACGGCTTTCTCATAATCTTGTTTCAAAATATTCAGATCATTTTCCATTAAATCGAGAGCCAGCGCATTTAGTTCAATTCTATCTGTAAGCAAAATGATCTCATCTTTCAGGCCTTTCAGAACCGATTCTCTCAGGTTTAATTTCTTTCCTATAATTTTCAACTCATTAAGACTCTCCTTTTTTTCTTTTTCTGTCTCTTTTAATAAATTATCGACATAAGATATTTCTTCCAGCGTCTTTTTCCGCTGTTCTTCGAGATCTCTCTTTGTCTGAGAGCTGACAGCCAGGAGAGTACCAAAGAACAAAATATTTATTATGAGGAATACTTTCATTTTAATCTAATAACCTTAAATCCATGGCCTGGAATAAATGTAATTCTGCCTTTCCATGGTCTCTCTATCTTTTTTATTTCTAATACGATATTAAGAGAGTTTAAGTCATCATTTATCTCGATCTTTTGCGGATATCTTATTTGTTCCTGTTGAACAATGTCACTGTATTTTATTGTTATATTTCCCGATCTGATATCTCCTTCAAAATAAGCTCTTGTCGCCTTTTTTCTCTCACAATCGATAATGTATTCAACTTTCTTTCCCTTTACCTCATATTCATTTTTATAAAATCCTTTCTGGCATTTTATGGTTGCATTTTTATCGTAATCATTTACTATAACATCTCCGATTACTAAAAATATCAGCGAAGGTTCAATCCCGTATTTGGGACCTATAACCGATGGTGATCCTATAAGCAGCTTATTATTTATCTTGTCATTAATGAGGATAGTGTCCTTTGTAATCAGCGCTCTTCCAGCTTCAATTCCTGCTCTCGACCTGACAGTTATCAGAAGTGAATCAGGTTTTCTGAATTTGATGCTGGCATTAAGTCGCGCAGAAAAGTTATTCTGTGACACATTGATATCAGCTTTCTGGATATAAAAATCCTCTGTTGAAAGGTTATTTACTATAACTGATTCAATAGTGTTTTCGTCAGTAATTTCATTAACTCCTGAATTTGTTGTCCTTCTTGCTTTCTTTGAGGTAGAACATGCACTGAGAATTACTGACAAACAGATTGTTATAAATATTATTTTTCGCAATTTTCAATTTCTTTATAAAGGTTAATTTTGGTCTTGTCGATAGACATCGCTGTTTCCCAGCTTTTTATCGCATCACTGCATTTCTTCATCTTTTTCAGAATATATCCGTAATGCTCAAAGTATTCAGCATCAGCCTGCTGGCCCGAATTAATTATTTTTTCCATTATTTTTGCCGCCTCTCTGGTCTTTCCTCTTTTATACAAGACCCATGCGTAAGTATCAAGATATGTATTATTTTCTTTCTCGCTTTCAATCACATCTTTTGCCATTTTTTCAGCCTCCTTCAGATTCATATCCTGCTCTGCAAGATAATAAGCATAATTGTTCATCACTGTAAGGTCACTGTTATCTAATTTAAGTGCTTCATCAAAGGCTTTAAATGCCTCTGTATAATTCTTCATTCTGTAATAAGTGTCGGCTTTGAGAGTCTGAACCTGAAGTTTCAACTCTTTATTCTCCCCGGCAAGAATATCAGCTTTTCGGAGCTCTTCAAGTGCTATAGTAAAGTCCTCATTTTCCATAGCAGCCGTAGCATATAACATTTTTGCAATAATTGAACGGTTGTATTTGGTTGCACACTCCATCCCTCTTATCTGAAGTTTTTCAAAATTCTTCAGATTATAATATACTAACAAAAGCTTTTCCCAGGCATAGTAATTGTCAGGGTTATCTTTAATGATTTCCTCAAGACGCGAAGCGGCTTCGTCCGTTTTATTTTCATTTTGCAGGAATTCCGGTCTCAATAACAATATTATATCATCATCAATATAATTTGCTTCCATAATCCTTATTGCCAGCTCCATCTTGTTTCCCTGTTCTTTGATAATATCATCGTTTTCCATCAGATCCGAGATCAACGAGATCTTTTCATCTCTTGAAATTTTCGGATTTACAATAACAATGTTCAGAAGCTCAAATAATTCTTCAAAATTCTTTTCTGAAACCAGGAATTCACACAGGGATAATTGAATACCAGGATTGTCGGGATTTCTTGCTATCAGCTGATTATATACATCTTTTGCTTTCTGGATATCGCCCTGATCCCTGTAAATTGCAGCCAGGTATCCATTAAACACTATGTCATCAGGATTCTGCACCAGTAGCTGCTGAACTTTAACAAGGGCTTCTTTACGCTTCCCGTCGGCCATTAGATTTTCTATCAACGAAAGTGTTGTCCTTTCATTAACTCCATACTTTTCATCCAATTTATTAAGCAGGTTCCTTGCTTTATCGTAGTTTTTATTCTGAGTATACAATTTGGCCAGTGAGACTTGTAATTCTTCTTTTTCCGGGTAGGCTTTTACTGCCTTCTCATAACAAACAATCGCGCTGTCGATTTTTCCCTCCTGATGGTAAATACTTGCCAACAACATACTGTACCATAAATTATTCTGTTCAATTTCATTAGCTTTTATAATGTACTTTTTCCCATTTGCCAGATCACCTTTTGCAAGTACAATCTGAGCTAACTGGTAATATGTAGCGTCACTCTCAGGGTTTACGAGCAAACACTGTTCAAAATACTGAAGCGCCTCCCCCATATTTCCCAAGAGTTTCTGCCTGATTCCTTCAACATAAATGTAATTAAATGCAGCGCTGTCATATGCATTGCCAGCTTTCCCTGGTTTTAAACCCGGAATGATATTTTTATTGCATGATGCTAATATTAGACCCGCAGCCAAAATAAACGATATATACAAACTTCTTTTCATTGTCAGTGTTTTCCTGTATGTCTGAATCCTCGCGATCCTCAGTAATCCGCATTCTATATTAGCTCTTAAATCGATGCCTGCCAAATTCTTAGTAGTATATTCAGGAACTATAAGACGCGACTTGTTGATTATTCTGATTTTCATTTCTTTTTCCTGCTTAGAAAAACACTCAATAGCTGGTCCTTATATTGAGCATATCCTATAAAAATAACTATAAAAAGTGTATTTATAAGCAATTCTGCGGCGAGTCCGGGATATTTAAAATACTGTCCGAACATTATCATCGCTATCGCCATGAAAAAGTAAGGTATAAACTGTTTCATGTTATAGTTGACCTTGAACCTTTTTTCGGCTAAAATAAACGACACAATGATCATTGAACCATATGAGGCAACATGTGCCCAGGCTGAAGCCATGTAACCGTAAACGGGAATCAATAATACATTAATCAGGATAGTGATAACGGCTCCAATAAGGGTAATATAAATTCCGAACCTTGTCAGATCGTTGAGCTTATACCAGATACTGTGATTAATATAAATCCCGTAAAACAGATATCCCATTGCTACAATAGGAACAACGGTTATTGCACCTCGAAAATCTTTGTCAATAATCAGCTGTATTCCTGATATATATAAATTTATTACCAGATAAACCAGAAGCATTATGATTATGAAATACTTCATCACGAAAGAATATGTTTCCTTTGCATTTTCGTATTTAGCCCTCTCGAAGAAAAATGGTTCAGCTGCAAACCTGAACATTTGAATAAACAAAGCCATTAAAACTGCAATTTTATACCCGGCACCATATACACCAACAGTTGCAAGCCCGGTCTCTTCCCCTGTCATTCTCCGGAGTATCACTTTATCAAGAGTGTCATTTATTGAACCGCTTAAACCGGTAATAAGAAGGGGAAAAGAATAATTTAACAATCTCGTCAATATTGTCCTGTCAAAAACAGGTTTCTTTAAAATTATATAAGGCAAAAGCATTAAAAGAGTTGCTGCGCTGCCGATCAGGTTAGCCATGAAAACATACCCGACCTTATAATCCGGATTATATACATGCCTGAACCATCCGTGGCTTTTCTCATATATCCCGGGCGCAATCACCAGAAGAAACAGAATAGCTAGTAGAGTAATGACTACATTGGCGATCTTGATAATGCTGAAACGAATGGGTCTGTTCTCTCTTCTTAATCTGGCAAAAGGAATTGCCGCAAAAGCATCAATTGCGACAATTGCAGCAAACATTCTTATGTAGTCATGATTGTCCTTATAATTAAGTGCCGCAGATACCGGTCCGATAAAAATATTCACAAGGATCAGAAAAGCTGTAGAAGTCAATAAAAGACTCAGAAGTGATGTGCTGTAAACCTTTTCATAATTGTCCTTGTTCTGCGAAAACCTGAAAAAGGCGGTCTCCATTCCATAAGTCAGAATTATCAGAAGAAGCACCATCCAGGCGTATAATTCGGTAATTACTCCATACTGAGCTTTCGTGAATATCCTTGTATAAAAGAATGTTACGATCCCGTAATTCAGAAATCTGGGAACAATAGTACCAAAACCATATATAGCAGTTTGTTTTGCTAACGTTCTGACCTCATTCACTTTATGAAGTATTATTTTGAATTATTCGAT
>Ga0208980_10001541_pt1 | contig 14011 bp, 6 predicted proteins | sample WetSurMetagenome_3_FD_187993 | JGI IMG/M metagenome (GOLD analysis project Ga0208980, IMG submission 187993) | Wetland microbial communities from Twitchell Island in the Sacramento Delta, sample from surface sediment Aug2011 Site A1 Bulk (version 2) | ecosystem: Environmental > Aquatic > Marine...
AAAACTAAACGTCTGACTTACCCTGGAATGTCCGCCTGTATCTGTATAGCCTAAACCGGCCAGATCAGTTGCATTATAATCAACATTCGCCCCACCCGTTAATCCAGTGGTTGCAGTCCCACACCCATGGAATAAATTGTTTTTTACATAATTAGTTCCACTATCCCTGTCCATGCCAACAGTACAATCAATAAACGTATTGTTATAATAATAATAATTTACATTCTCATCAAAAATTGTACCCGTAGGAAATCCGATAATGAGGTTATTATAAACGTAATTACTGCAACTGTTATAGATGCCATATAACCCATTGCCTATAAATTTAAGAATATTCCCATAAAAACTATAACATGCCGATAATCCAACACATACATTGTTTGTATTGTCAGGTAACGAAATTTGCAAACCGTGAATGCGTGCGTAGGCTGAGTTGACATTTAGAGGCCTAACCCACGAATTAGCAGAAATAGACAAATGATATTTTGTGTCATCCCAAATTCCAGAATGCCGCTGTTTATTTATACTTTGAGTCCCTCCTGTGGGAGTATAAATATTGAGATATCTGGTCGAGTCTGTTGTCCAACCGTTGAATGTTACTCCTGTGGAATCTGCCGTATAATCTGAATGGTCATAGTAACAACAAATATTCATCACTAGGTCAGCGGTTACAAGATTCTGGTTTAATCCTGCTTCTGCTAATGATAGACTTCCATATTCGTGAGTAATAGAAGTAACAGCCACAGAAGTATGATCATCAGGCCATGCACCAGCAGATGTTATAACATTGAAACTTGTAGAACTATTAACTTTTGAAATATAACAAGTATGACCACCATAAGTAATTATATCGCCTTGACCAATATTTCCTGTCTGGGCAACACTTAAAGTTGCTACTCCATTCGTAATCGAAATATTTGGGGAGTCATTTGAAAGATCATCAGATCCAAATAAACTTAAAGAATGATATACATCAGACGGTAATCCAAAAGCACCAATCTCCCATATTCCACCACGAGTTTTTCCAGTTATGTCGTCTGTAAATGTACCTGATAAGTCTGTGCCATAATCCTTTGCTCCTGCATCGGTTGAGGCTAATGCAAAATTATCATTAGCTTCGTCTGAGAAAGTGAAGGTTTGACTTACTCTGTTTCCTGTTCCGCTAGGATAATTTGTTCCCAATGATGATAAGTCGGTAGCGTTATATCCGCAGGTAATTCCACTTGTAAATAATGTGGTTGCCGCCGCACCTGATAAACCCTGAGTATAGATTAGATTATTTTTAAAAGTATGTGAGCAGGTTGCCCCAGATCCTGGGCCTCTTGCCCCGACCAAACAATTTATAAAAGTATTATTATACGCATTACAAGTAAAACCTGAACCATCCTCGAGAGCCATAGCGATAGCCCCTGAACCGGAAATGTCCAGAAATAAATTATTGAATATATTATACGTTCCTGATCCTGCTATTCTAAAACCTTCTCCATTTGTGCCGGAGTTTTCAATGATGCATCTGGATATATTTCCACCACCTCCAGTATTGCCAAGTATCGCGGTATTCCCGTTACCTCCTACCGATTTAACCTGTAAACTAGTAATATTAATGCCACTGTCTTGTATAATAATGCCATGATTATCTGATCTACTAAGATGATATTTTGTGTCATCCCAAACTCCAGAATGACCTTGCTTATTTATTGATTGAGTTCCGCCTGTGGGAGTATAAACATTGATATATCTGGTTGCATCAGTTGTCCATCCGTCTATTGTTACTGTTGTTGTATCTGCTGTGTAATCAGCATGGTCATAATAACAGCAGATATTCATGACAAGATCAGATGCGGTTAGATCTTGGTCTAACCCAGCCTCTGCTAATGACAGAGATGCATACTCATGGTTTATGCTCGTTACCGCTATTGAACATTGATCTGAAGGTCTGTAACCTGAACTTGTTACAACATTAAATGATGTACTAGAGTTCACCTGTGAAATATAGACAGTATTACCATTATAAGTTATTATATCGCCTTGACCAATGTTTCCTGTTTGTGGTTCTGATATTGTAGCTACTCCATTCATAATAGAGATATTAGGACTCCCTGTTTTAATATCCCCATCTCCAAAAGGACTTAAAGAATGATAAGTAGGATGATCATAATACTCAAACGCCCCTATGTCCCAATTAGATTCTGGTCTTGTATAACCTGTTATATCATCGTGAAATATACCTGAACTTGGGTCATGAGTTCCTTGATCTTTTGCGCCCGCATCGGTTGAATTAAGATGAAAGTCCCTTCCGGCCAAATCAACAAACGTGAAGGTCTGCCCTGTGCGATCATTTGCTCCTGCAAACCCTGCGTCTGTACCGTCTGTTGCATTATAATTTTCTGTCCATGTACCTACAATCGCATTGGTATTTCCGCAAGCAGTAACAATATTATTATATGCCGTCCCTGTACCGCCAACCCGATTCAACCCACGTTGAAATCTATAAATCGTATTGTTATAGGCGTTAAGAGTGCCATCCGTCAATCTTATCGCATTTGCCTGCACCGCATCATTTCCGTATAGAACATTATTAAAAACATTCATTACGGTTGTTGATGTATCTGAGACTATTGCGTTTCCTTCATTCCCATCCGTTGTAATATCAAAAATACATTTTGATACTCTTATATCTGATGATCCAGTTGTGGCATATCCTCTCACCCCATAACAACTGGGATAACCTGTCCAAGTGCATTTAAATTGTATGCCAGTCACTCTGCCAAAGTTGACTTGATAAAACATTATTGGGCCTTGGTTACTGGCGGTTGATGTGGCCTCTATTCTATATTTATTAGTGTCCCAAATACCAGAGTGGCGTTGATTATTTATAGATTGAGTTCCACCTGTGGGAGTGTAAATATTGATATATCTGGTTGCATCAGTTGTCCAACCGTCTATTGTTACTGTTGTTGTGTCTGCTGTGTAATCGCTATGGTCATAATAACAACAAAAATTTAAAATTACATTTGCTGCAACCAAGGATGTATTATTTACATGGTTCGCATCGTATGCTCCAGCTTCTGCTGCAGTAAGATTTACATATTCATGAGCAATACTATTGACTGCAACTGAAGTATGATTTCCCATTGCTACACCATGCTCATCAACAACATTGAAACTGGTACTTGAGTTCACTAAAGATATAAAACAGTAATGGGCTGAACTATCATAAGTGATTCTGCATCCCTGTCCAATGTTTCCAGTTTGAGCAGCATCCAGCGTAGCGATTCCATCTGTAATGGAAATATTTGGATTTCCAGTTTTAATATCATCAGTTCCATAAAAAGAAACTGAATAGTAAACATTAAGAGGTGAAATTTTACTTAATGTTGTATCTGTACCAGATATCTTTATTGTTCCAATCGATCCAACTATTTCACCATCTATATCAGACGTATTATAAAAACTAGATACACCACCATCCGCCCACCTAACAGTTTCACTTTCTATAATAACAGAATTACCATCAGACCATTTTGGTGTTTCTATGGTTTCTTCTGTATATTCAAGATATTCATATTGAGGATTGCCACCATCCCACTTAGCATCTTTAGCTACATCGGATGTTAATACTGGATTTCCATCTAACCATCGTTGGGTAGTAGTCATTATCTAATCCATCCTATGATATCATTGGAATAGGCCATATATAGACCTCATCATTTGCTTCATACTGCATCAATTCAATTTTAAATCTTGCCCAACCAGCTGAACTAGGTGTAAATGTAACTGCTAGTGTTTGCGACCAATCAGTTGCACTTGATCTTGTTGTTATAGTAGGAGCATTAGTAATTTCTGTTAATTGTCCACTTGTTCCAATATAAGTTCCCGTTAATTTTAAATATCCAGCAGTTATACTGGAATATGTTGTTTGAAGTTTGTAAGTAACAGTATGAGCTGCTGCAGTTAGCCAAATAGCCTGTTCTTCCATAACAACTAAACAACTTGGATATGCACAATTACTTTGTATATTTGAAGCCTCAATACAATAACCAGTTCCGCCATCTGGATCGATAGAAGGTGCATCACCAGTTCCATTACAAGTAGTTCTAAAGAGATCACCTTTTTCATCTAATATTTTTTGAACATCAGTTCTCATGAAATTCTCGAAAAGAACTCGCATCAATTTTCCTTCTGTTCCATTTCTCATAAATTGAAAGCTAGTAAGATTTAAAGATAAAGCACTACGAAAAATATTTCTTGCAGAAAGATAAGCTGTTTGAATCCATCTATTGTTTAAAATTATACTAGATACTAAATTATCTGAACAACCTTGATAAAATATCTGATCACACGCAGCTATAACACTAGTCCCAGTACAAACGTTTGACACAGCTGCAGAAAAGGCATAATAGCAATCTAATAAATTTCCTGTTAACATACATCCAACTGAACCATTAAAAGCTTGAGTACATCCAAAAATAGTCCCAGATATCGTTATGTTGGTAGTGCCATTTGCTATAGCACTTGACACTCCAGCAATCGTACCAGATATTGTTCCCCCACCAACTTGATAAAATCCATATCCACCACTCAAAATAATCCCAGAAACATTTATTCTTCCGCCACCACCAACAGCCATATCAAACTTATTTACAACTCCAGATATTATACAATCCAAGTTTGAGCCTAAAAGATATTGAGAACCACCACCAGAAGTATTTAATATCTCACATTGAAGAACCCAATTATACGCATAAACTATTCTGGTACTATAAGAAGCTTGTATCCAGTTTCTAAACGAAACATTTCTACTAGATAAATATATCCTAGCCCCTGGATATTGAACAGAATCTAATTCGGATGATAAAGTAACTGTACTCGAAGATTTTCCAGATAAAGTAAGTTGTTGAATATCTCTTGCTCCACCCTGAGCAGAATTTACCAAACATATTAAATTGTGATCTGCTGTAGTAGACCATGCTGAATCTGCGGAAACATCCTCAAAAACATTTACTGTTGTGACACCAGCGTAAGTTTCATATCCACTATATATTTCAACAGTACCAGAACCAGAATCAGTTAAGTCTACTTCTGTTCCACCACCTTCCAATGAATATAATTTTAAATCTGATCCAGATGGAGAATTAATATAATAAAAAGCATCTGCTCTTAATGGGGCTGGTAATGTTCCAGTAGATTTTACTCTTACTTTTCTATTTGCTGACCAACCGTGTGGAGCAGCCATTGTTATGGTATTTGAAGTAGAATTAACAGAAGATACTGTATATTTATCATAATAAACAGTAACATAATTATTTGCTGGTTGGGTGCAGTAGACTTTAAGGTCTATATAAGTTCCATTCATGGAATCAAATTCAATAATAGCTTTAGAAGTATAAGCTAAATTTCCACTATTGCTCCAATTGCCATCAGAGTTAATGAGCAATCTACCATTTGTTGAATTGTTAGTTCCACTCAAATTATTTCCAGATTTTATTCTCAGGTGTCCATTGGAACCATCCTTCCAATAAAGCATACCAGGAAGAGCACTATTGTTTCCAGTAATGGTAATTCCAGCTATTCCATTTGCAAATCCACCTGTATTTGCATCCATAAGAATAGCGTGGTTTGCTGCTATAATTACCGAATCATTATCTATAGGAACAATACCACCTACCCATGTTGCATTCGCAGACCAATTACCAGATTGATTGCTTGTTATTACTGCCATATTTTCACCTCTATATTAACGTAGACACGACCGGTTTAGGCCATACATAAACTTCATCATTGGCTTCGTACTGTATTAATTCAATTTTAAAAGTCGCCCATCCTTCTACAGTTTGAGTAAAACTAACTGTTAATTTTTGACTCCAATCTGTTGCGCTTGATCTTGTTGTTATTTCAGGAGCATGAGTTGTCTCCGCCAATGCTCCATCCGTCCCGATATAGGTGCATGTTAATTTAAGGTTGCCTGCTGAAATAGAAGAATATGTCGTTTGGAGTTTGTAGGTTACTGTGTGCGAAGCTGCTGTCAGCCAGATACGCTGATCGTCTATCATAAGCAATGGATCAATAGGATTGCATACTGACTGTATATTTGATGCCTCTACACAATATCCACTTCCTCCATCAGGATCGACAGATGGAGCATCACCTGTGCCATCGCAGGCGGTCATTACTATGTCGCCATATGCATCTACAATCTTCTGTGTGCCGGTTCTCATGTAGTTTTCAAAACACCATCGACCTGAATATTGCTGGTTATTTCGAAAACTGGGGTTGCTGCCGACAGTATCTAAATCAGCGTTGCGAATAAAGTTTTTTGGATTATTTTCTAATCTATTTGTGTTAATATTAGTATCGCTTATTTTCCCATAAAAAACATTATTCTGCCCACCATCCATCGCCCTCGAACAGCAATAGATGCTTGCGTTGATCTTGCAGTTATACATTGAAGCAAGCCCGATAGTCGCGCCTTTGATGACGCATTCATTCGTTATATTTGCAAAAAATGAATTTGTTATTCCATATGCTCCTCCACCATAAAACTTTCCTGATACTTTAGATCTATGCAAATTCATTGAATACCCACCTAAAACCATTCCTGTCACGATCCCCTTGGTTATGGTGTAAATACACATTGATCCCAAACAGCAAAGCCCTGACATTACAGTATAAAAGCAACCCTCAATCTGATAACTGCCTTGATGAATAATACCGGACATGGTGGAGTAATAGGTATTACTAAGCAATCTGCCATAAAATGTAGTTCCTGTTCCTGCCGTGTTTTTAAGCTCACATGCTAAATTGGCTCCATAACCACCGTATATAATAGGTTGAGATGATCCAGTTGAGTTTGATCTTAATGATACATTTCTACTCCCAAACACAACAACTGCTCCAGGCATCATAGCATTTGCAACATTAGCCGATAATGTTACCGTACCAGACCCTTTTCCACTCAATGTAACTCGCTGATATTGTGCTGTGTCTGGCCGTATATTAATCAGCATTATGTCATTGTGTCCTGACGTAGTATCCCAATGCGTTTCGCTGTTGACATCGTCTAAGACGTTCATCTGGCCTGTGCTTGTGTTAGTATGCCCGCTATACGCTTCGATTGTACCCGATCCATCTGTCGTCAGATTAATCGCTGTTCCACCGGAGATGGGGGCCACTTTAAACGTGTCTGTTGCAGTATCTACCACATAATATATAATATCAGGCAAAAGCGGAGCAGGGAGTGAACCACCTGCCGACACCTTGAACTGCAACGCAGTAGTGTTGGCCCACCCATGAGAGGCACATGTCAGAGTGTCTGCCGATGCAGACCCCACAACTGTTTGCTTCGTTCCGTAAGTTCGTACATATTTAGTCGTAGGTTCAGTCCCAACAAGGGCAATGTCAAGATACGTACCTGTTATCTGTGCCGTGCCATCACATAAGATGATGGCCTTATAAGCATATGACATTCTCTTATCTACATAAATAGTTCCTTGTCCATTTGTTGTAAGATCAATCGCTGTTCCACCATCTGTCAAAGCCACTTTAAAAGTATGTGTTGTTGCATCCCTCACATAGTAATTTACATTTTCCAGTAGTGGTGCAGGCATGGAAATATCAAGAGAGGGAGTTGTCTGGTCAATAGGAACCCTGATCGCAAGCACGGTTCCATCCGCTAAGCCGTGTGATGTTGATGTAAAAGTGTCTGTATCAGCATCGGCAGTTACTATTATGCCCGGATGTCTCCAAACGCCATCCTGATTTGCGAGCAATCTGCCTTTATTAGTTACGTTTGTACCTACAATAGCGGTTGCCGTTTTAATTTTTAATGTTCCGTTTGTTCCATCTTTCCAGTACAGCATACCCGGTGTTGAACTAGCATGACCTGTGATAGTCAGCCCTGCTATTCCATTCGCAAAAGTGGACATGTCTACATCCATCAAAATAGCATGACCAGCTTGTATGACGAAAATCTGATCATTCATCGCCGCTTCGCTTGCAGGGTCAGATCCACCGCCAGTAGTCACGGTATCCCAATTTGACAGCGTTGACCAGTTGCCATTATTTTGAGAGTAATAAGTGGACATTAGGGTTTCACCTCCGCTTCAATAGGTTCTGCCTTTAACGCGGCCAGTTCTGCAATGGAGGTTTTAAGCGTAGCCAATGTTTCGGATTCTTTGAGTATCCCTTCTGCTTTCAGATAAGCCTCTGCCTGTTTCTTTGGGGCTTCCAATTCCTCAACCCTTTTTGCTGCTTCCTCGATAACCATATCAAGCAAACCCTGTTCACACCTTCCTAAATGTACAGACATGAGTTCATTGATTTTATTTTCATCTGGAATCTCACTTCCAGCATGAACTACTTCTTGCCAGATATGGCCTGTAACTTTGTTGATCGCATTAAACCTTATCTCATTCCCCCAAGGTCTAGGAACATGTTTCCATTGTATTATATAATCTTCTAAGTTAGCCATTTTGCCTCCTACTTGTTCAGGTCGGCAACTTCTACCTGATTTTCCTCAAAAGTTTTAAGATTGACTACTGCTGAACTTTCTAAAGTTGCTATCTTAGTCAACGGAGTCAAAGCTTCCATTCCTTTACCAGTATCAACAAGACTTGCTTCATCAACAGAAGAAAGATTTGTTCCATACTTAGGTCTTTTTGCCAGCTCTTTCCATACCCCATTATCATTCCATACCTGTTTTTCTTCAGGTCTTGTTAGTCCCCATACTCCAGCATCTTTATCTGTTCTGAAAGCTACCGCTTGTTCTGGTTGCAAAGATCCAAATTTAACTTGAAGTTCCGATGCAGTAACTCCATCCACTTGTATGATTTTGAATGAATCATAAGCCTTGCCAGTCAGACCTACATCATCATCATGAATAGACACGATGTCACCGATGTTATTCAACCCTTCTCTATAAGTTCCTTGCGCAATGCACACAATTTGAGCCATATTATTTCTCCTTTATGTTAATCTGCCAACTACTTTAAGTTCTATTTCCGGAGTTCCGACATATCTCTTAGTAATTAAGTCGGTCCTCCACTCTTTCGACAACTGATTTCTAAACTTCACCACATAAGTATGAGAATCATGTGGACAATACCATTTAAAACTTTTTGCTGCAGCATTTGCTTTTGCTGAATCTGCATAAAAATCGAATATCGTTCCAGCATCACTTTCTGTAACCCCATTGTTCCATTGAAGATTAATATTGACAATCACATCATCATCCAATCCTATTGGCCTGTCCGAACCATCATCAAACATATGAGCTGTCTGGTTCTTCACAATATTAAACTTTATAGTATGTGGAGTAACATTCAAGGTTGTTGTTGAATAATCTGGGGTAGCAACATTCAAGTAATCATACAGATCCAAAGATGTTTTGCTTAAGTTTGCTTGACCAGTTATATAAAGAACACCTTTAGTTGCTTGCATCTTAATGTTGTAAAGCTTCGGAGTTGCAGCTTTTCCAGACAAAGAAATTGCTCCAGCATTAGCACTCAACCTCTTCCCTATATAAAGACTACTACTAGATCCAGACATTATCATTATTTTGGAACTAGCAATTACCTTGCTTGCTTTCTTTAATTCACTTACACTACCAATCATATAAAGAGTTCCTGCACTTGCAGTCAAACTTTTAGATTCCCCAACTGTTAAAGAAAGATCTGAGTCCCTACCATCCATTGCTATCATTCCAGAATCGGCGATAAAAACTCTATTCCTTTTAAAAGCTGAATCTGCACCAGACATCTTTATCATTCCAGACTGCGCTTCAAAAGTATGACCAACCCATATATTAGAGGCAGACCCAGTAACCCTTTCAGTTGTTGAATTAGCATTAAGTATTGTTGCTTTCTGCAATTCTATTTCTGAACTTGATAAGGACAAAACTCCAGAATTAGCAGTCAATGATTTATCATAAGCACCTATAGTCCATGATGGAGTTGTAGCATATCCAGCAATCACTTCATTTGCATAAAGAACTCTGAATTCAAAAGTTCCATTAGAAGCACTACTAGTAGCTTGAATACACCATTCAATTTCTGTATAACCATTCGCTCCTACATTTACTGTTACTGGATTCGTGTCATCAGAAATCTTTCCAGCACTAAAATTAGAGGCTGTTTTACCTGAAGGTGGAGTTAGTTGTGCTGTTGTGTTCGCATAAGTAATGTTTGCTGAATTTGAAATCTTCAAGTAAATACCTTCGCTTGAAGTCAAGTCCGATGTTGTTCCAGTTGCTTTTTCTCTTACTGAGTCTGCTAAAATTCTAGAATTATGCCTCCAATCTACATCTCTTCCTGAACTTACAATAGCTCCAGAATTAGCACTTAAGGTTTTCGATTTTGTAAGACTCGATTGACTTCCTGTTAATGTTATTAATCCTCTATCAGCAAGTAGCTTATGAGAACTTTCTAAAGTAGCATTTCCACTAGCAGTCAATATTGCAGATTCAGCAGTCAATGTTCTATCGCTAGTTGGAGCATAAGTTGCAGCTCTTATTTGTCCAAACTCAGTAGCAGACAACACATCCTTTGCAATAACAAGTTCATCTAATCTGCCATTAAGATAATACAAACTCTGACCATACCTTCCTATATTAAATTCCTCATCTTCAACATTTGTAGTTTGAGCAAAACTATAGGTTTCAAAGTCATTGCCGCCTACCTGTCTATATCCAACATAAGTGTCATCCCATACTCCAAGTTTACCCTCTCCAGACGATTCAAGATAACTGAATTGTGCATGATACCAAACAGATGTTGCTAATGGATTGTAATCATGATCAAATGTTTCCCAGCTTACACCAGTATTATAACCTTTCAAGAATTGAAAATTGTTGTTACTAGAGCTAACACACAATATCTTTAAAACCCAACATCTCATCAAATCTGTTGCATTCCAAACACCACATATAACTTGTGAAGTTGTAGAAATAGCAGAAAATCTTACCCATACAGCAATAGATATAGCGGTTACAGCTTCACCATTTTTGCCGGGGAAACCACTATCCAAACTAGCATTAGAGCACTCAGCAAAATCTGTTTCCGATAACGTAAACAAGCCGGAATACGTTCCTTCTTTCTTTGTGGTACTCTGAGCAATACCATCGTTAGTAACATCATTGTTGCCTTTTTGATCAGAGATAGTCGTAGAAATATCTCCTTCAAAGGTATATACCGCAACAATATTGCTATCTGATGAAAAATCATTTGCCATTATTCATACATCCCATCGGCTTTCAAAAGTTCTGGATTCCCACCCTTTAAAACACGAATATCAAGAATTCCATTTTCAAGCTCTCTTATAGCTTGAACATACCAGCAATCAGCGACAAGACCGCCTGTGTTCTTATCTCTTTTGATCCCTCTTCCAATTATAAATTTATAATCCTTAGCAGTTGGAACAAAAGCAACTTCCGAAATATTTTTAACTGGAAAAACTCTATCGTCCCCGCTAGGGGGAACAAACCTTTTAATCTTTTTCAAAGAAAGAACATCGCCACTCTTCGGAATAGGAATATTATGTTCCTTGTAATCCATTTCAAAGTAAGCACCATAATCATTTTTAAATTTTTCCTGCTCATTCTTTATTTTTATCAAATCATCTTCTATTGCCATAATTACTCCTTTAACCGAGTGGAACAGTTGTCCACCCTCCAAAAGATTCTCCTTGTGGAGCATATCTATATTGAAGTTTAAATTCACCTTCCGCTGGGTCTGCTGTTGCATCTATCAACATTCTTAAGCGAATATTATCTTCTGATGGAAACATAACAGAAGTATCCTGTTCAATTAACCAAGTTGCGGTTGTTTCAGTTCCATCGTCCCTTCGAAACCTAAAACCTTCTTGCGTAAAACTAATAGCTGTCTTTACGAGATTAGTATCACTTCCATTAAATATCAAAATGCTCGATTCACTATCGATTAAAGAGCCCTTTTTAAGTGCAGGAGCTAATCCAGATAATTTAACCACTCCAGTACTACCATCAACAACCTTCAGCCCTACTCCAAGATTTGCATCCTTACCAGATAAAGTAAGTGTTTTCGAACTTGCGGTTATATAACCAGCAGCATTCCCAAATGTGTAAATCAATGCTTTAATAATTACACCACCAGCAGTAACTCTTTCTGATGCACTTGCATATCCACCATTAGCGATAGCAAAGAATCCACCTTCAATCCCTAAAGCATGATAGCCATACTGCTGAATTTGACCATTCCTAAATCCAGTAGTGTATTCTGTGATCATATCATAGACACCATTGTACCAATAATTTGTTGTATCATAAGTGCCTAAATCAGTTGTTATTGCAGACAGTTCACCACTAGTCCAATCATCATTGACAGAGTCATAAACCCATCTAGGAGAAGCGTAGTTATTACCATGAGAATCAATACATATAGTTACATTAGAATTTATTTCATCTATTTTACTGTGAACTAAAAAGGTTTCATAAGGCTCTGTACTTGAACTAGGACCAGCAACACAATCAAAGTTCCTGTTTGCATCCGATCCATCATTGTATGATCTAACTCTACCAGCATAAACACCATCAACATTTACCATAGGAAAGAAATAGAATACACATTTCCTTCTATATTGAATAGCTGTAGCATCAGCAGAAAGAAGCCAATCTATCATGCCTTTCACATGCCACGAACCTAATATTTCATCTGGATGTGTTCTTCCAGTAACTACTATTTCGAGTCTATTATTATAGTATCCAGGCTCTTCAATCTTAAGATAATAAATATTTCTTCCACCTTGGCTTGTTGAAATACCACCATAAGATAAGATAGAAGCTGACACATAAGAACTTGCACTCCATGTTGCATAATCAGTTTGCAGATCCGTATATGAATATGGGACTTCCATCGCAACATATACAGCATTTTGAGACATCGTTGGAAGATTAAAAGTCAATATATTACTAGTATAAGAGGTTATAGAAGAAAGTCTTGTCCAAGTAACTTGATCATATGACCATACTGGACGAAGAGCAGAATAACCTGTATAAAGAGGACCACCACCACGATTATTGGTAAAATCAATCTTAATCGTAGGAGTCATACTATTTACTCCAGTCAACTTAAAGTAGAACCAATCACCCCAACTTGAATCGCCTGGAGCTGGATCGCATTCTGTAACAATATTAAAGGTCGATCCATACTGAAATGGAGAATCCTCTATGCCATTTCCACATTCAAAACTTGAATCTAATGTGACAACTGGAGAACCCTTATCAAGACTAGCATCCGTTCCAGTTAAATGAAAATGAGAAGTATCTGCAATTGTTCTATAACTTTTCCTAAAATCAGAAACAGTTCCAGACAAAGTAAGAGTCTTAGAATTTGCAATTATTTTCTGATCTCTTCTAAGTGCTGAAGCAGATCCACTTAAGATTAATGTTTTGGAACTTGCGACTAATTTTGAATCTTTTCTTAAAGATGATACAGAACCAGATAATCTAATCACACCAGTTTGCGAATCGAGAATCTTTGCTCCAGTTTTTGTTGTCGTAGCATCAGTACCAGAAATCTTAGTAACACCAGTATTAGAAATTACCCTCGAATCTCTTTTAAAAACTGATGCAGACCCAGATAAGGTTATAATCTTGGATTCAGCTATGGCCTTAAAACTATTTATCAAACTTGATGCAGACCCAGATAAAGTAATAGTCTTGGAATCAGCAGTAAGTGTCTTGTCTACAGTTCCAGTATAAGTCCCAGCTCTTATCTGATTAAATTCACTAGCGGTAAGAACATCTTTTGCAATAACAAGTTCATCTATATAACCATTTAAGTAATATAAGCTTTGACCATACCTACCAACATTAAACTCTTCATCTTCAACATTGGTTGCTTGTGTAAATGAATAGGTTTCAAAATCGCTACCACCTACCTGTCTGTATCCTGCATAGGTGTCATCCCATACTCCAATCTTACCCTCGCCAGATGATTCCAAATAGCTTAACTGACCATGATACCATACCCCAGTTGAA
>Ga0208980_10001542_pt1 | contig 14011 bp, 8 predicted proteins | sample WetSurMetagenome_3_FD_187993 | JGI IMG/M metagenome (GOLD analysis project Ga0208980, IMG submission 187993) | Wetland microbial communities from Twitchell Island in the Sacramento Delta, sample from surface sediment Aug2011 Site A1 Bulk (version 2) | ecosystem: Environmental > Aquatic > Marine...
GCCGGCTCGATCCTGCCAATAGGCCCAGAGATACAGTTTGCCGATCAACCCACTGATGAACCCTTTGGGTTACACATCTATCCAGGCCAGGACACTGAGTTCGAGTTGTATTTCGATGAAGGCGACCACTACAACTATGAAAAAGGGGAATTTGCGACCGTTCGTATTGTTTGGAATGAAGCTTTGCAGCGTCTCACCTTACAAGAACGTAATGGATCATATCCAGGTATGAAAAGTGCGATAAGTTTTAATGTAATGCTTTTTTCAACTGGTGGAAGCCGTGAAAATTTGCACTTAATTCATTACAATGGCCAGGAGATTTCGCTAAACCTTGCATGAAGTCTGGAGACTGATTATATTGCCCATTCATTATTGTACAGGTGGGCGCATCCGGCAGCGGAATAAAGAGTCCATTGTGGCGGCAGATTCTGGCTAGTGTGCTCGAAGCTGGATTGACTTCGGTTGGCGTTGCTGAGGGGGCAGCTTATGACGTAGCTCGACAATGCCGATGCAAGGATTAAAACACCGAGCAATGGAAGGGGAAAGCTTGAACAAAAGGAATTTTGGGCTCGGTTCTCCATTTCTTATGCCCCATGTTTTTTATGCAGAATATTAACGGGTATATAATCATTTCAGCATATAAGTGGATCAGCTGATAAAGATTTATAACAAAGTCACAATTCTGAATAAATCGCTAAATGGGCTATATATATAGAAATTTTCCGTATACTAATTATTGCGCCCAGCTCAGTCGCAGAGGACTCAAGCACAAGGAGGGTTGATTCCTTGCAGACAGGCTATGACTCAATCTACTTTGGACTAGTCACCAAGCTCCCCGAATGTGATCTTCAGGAGGCTACTCAACGCCTAGGCCTTGACTACGTCGAGGGTGGTGTTCACGTTCGCTTCTTGAAGAGAGAATATCGAATCACCCTAGATGGTGTTCAACCCCTGGACGGTTTACCCGTCGACATGAACACCCGTAATGTTCTTCTCTACTACCTTCTGTCCAAAGGTCAAGGAGAGCCCGGAGACGCCTACGTTCCATTTGAAGCCATTCCAAGGATGATTAGTGGATTGGGTTTTCAAAACAGGATGATGACTCACCCTCTGGAACGAAAATTTGGCAACGACTATGTCAAATTTAGCGAAGCAGCGGTAAAACTTGGTGGAATAGAAGAAGAGACTCAGGTGGGCAAACATCTGTGGAAATTCAACATTCTTCCTAAAATTCCACTAAAGATCGTTTTTTATGAGGCCGATGACGAGTTCCCAACCAATATACAAATCATGTTAGATAAAACAGCTCTAGAATTCATGGAATTTGAATGTCTTGCATTCATGGTGGGATGTTTTGTTCGTGCATTAATTAAGACGGCACAGTACGGTGATTTTGTTGGTTGGGAACAGTAATATGAATTCTAGAAAGTGGACAGGTGATGGCAACTGAGAACGCAAAAAGGGCGGCCTCATCATTCATTCGGACGCGAGGGAACTTCTTGGCAGATGGGCTTTAAGTCGAGGTCGCACAAAATGTTTTCCCATATAGCAACTTATTGCTTTGATTGCAATTAACCACCCAAGATTGGGTTTATACGGGACAAACGTCCCGCTATCAACGGGACATATGCCTATCGCCTTTGAAACCGTAATCTTGTATTATAACCATAGCCTGAGCAGCGAAACACGGTCTCTACCAGGCCCAGGCATCACACTCATGATCTGCAAGGCGTAATCGAACGCAGCTCACACGTTGGCCGGGATACTCATGCTGGAGATTTGTTCCGGCCGATTTATTTTAACCACTCATCAATGGAGACTGCCAATAACAACGATGTTGTTCTCGAGGCGATTATCACCAGGATTTGATAAACTGATTCGAGCGAATGACATTAATAACCAGGAAAGAGCGTAGAATTGACTGCAACGTGCTTGTTGTGGGTAAGAGCCCGCCCGGATTATGAGCCGCTGTTTTCGTTCCTGGATAGTTTCCGCGTTGACACCAAGCAATGGTTTTGGAGCAGTGAACAAAGTATAGGAGTGAACACTTGTGACATTGGGGAAGATATGGGTAATAAAGTGAAAGAAGTCAAAATATCCCTCACAATGTCCCACAAAACCTTGACAGGTGTTGAGGAGGATATACAATGATAGATAAGCTAGTGAAAAGTGAGATTGCCCAGCGTGAACTAATTATTTCAATCAGCGCTTGCACTTTGAAAATATTATCATCAGATTTATTAAGTCCGACAGAGGGGATCTTATAAGCTGCTGAGAGGATACCCACCCTCTCCGCTCATTGCATTCACGTCGGGGCCTGCCCTCTCCGCAGAAGAACAGCGATTAGCAATTAGCTATTAGCAAAAAAGCCCACTGTGGGCACCCGTGGAGGGTGTGTAATTCGAATCCCATCTCACTCGCTTCGCTTCGGGGACCACGGCCTTCTCCGCCAGATTATGGATTAAAAGCCCATATTTGGCACCCGTGGAGGGTGTGTAATTCGAATCCCATCCCACTCAGCCTTCGGCTTCGGGGACAGGCTCCTCTCCGCCGGTGGTTAGCTTAACTAGCTCTTCTCCAAATGAAGAGTGCTTGTGATTATTACCCTATTTTTGTCGAATAAAACAATATTATTCCATTTTTTGATGTAAGTCGCTAGGTAGATTTCCCGTTCGAATAGGGATAAATGTCTCATCCCAACATCAATTTTATACTTATACCTTCTTAGACCAGATTTTGTAAGAAACGCCACTGAAAAGATGGAATAACATAGAGAAGTTTAAAAATAATTATCTGTTAGTATGGTCGGCAGTGTATTCCTATTTGTTTTTCACATTTGAGGATTGGATCTTGCCCGAACCTGGTTGACACCACGAAGGCATTGCGACCGCGCACGGCTTGACCCAGGATGCGCTTGCTGAGACCCTGACCATCGTTGTCGGCAGTGTCGAAAATGTGATGCCCAGCTCAACCGCCGCCTGGATTCCATGAATTGTATCCTGTTTATCTTCAGAAGAGGCTTGAGGAGTGATAGCCTCCCGCCAGATCAGCCCTTCAATTTCGGGCAGTCTTTTTGAATATTATGGTGGTGTGCCGTTTGCCCAGTAAGGGGTACGCGCACACCAGTATTTCACTAGCCAGTCTTCATCATGGGTCCGGGAATCAATATCTGCCCAAACGTTATAGATACCGCCCTCGGGAACCATGCGGATATATAGTGGGTCCGGAAGTGGAGGGGATGCTATGCTATTGGGTGTAGTCCAATTTATAAAGCCGTTTTCTGCACTAAATCCGCTGACTGCGCAGCGATAATTTACCGAGCTGACGCTGGTGCCTAGATGAGTGCTGCTGCCTGAAGGTAAGGTAATCTCACCAAAGATTAAAGGTGGATTTTCTTTCAGCATAAACTCAGCACGCTTGAAGCATAAAACATTGACATTCCATAGCTCTTGATTCTTCACGTATACGTCCACCATGATATTCCACGCATCTCCACTGCCATCCATGAACGCCTGCAGGAGAACCTCCGGAACCTGGGAATCTGACTGGATCTGCATGTATCCCATGAATTGAGCGGGACCAACTGCTTCCAATCCTGCAATGCTGCAGCTCACGTAGTCGCTGGTTGATAAATTTGTCTCATAGGCTTGACCACCTAATATATTCCTGAAATCAGTACGGTAGGTAAATACCTTTCCCTCCATGCTGCGTTTGAGACAGGCAACATCCACGGTCCATTTCTGTGAATTGGTAGGAAAGTAGGCAGTCAACCACCAGGTATTCTTTTGGTATTGACTGCTGTACGACGGGTAGGTGTATGCAGCAAATGGAGAGTAATTTGTTTCTCCGAGAATATAACTGTCCAGGATCTGCAGCCCCGAGACGATGCACACATAGTTATCCGAGGAGATCCCGGTATCCACTAATTGTCCCTGTGCAGTTAATTGATAGGTTTTGAAGTAGAAACTTTCCTCCGGTATACTCCAGGTCCGAAAATTAAAGGTTAAGCTCTGCACGTTTACCGCACCGTTCTTGACCAGGGTATCGGTTGACCCGTCTGAGCGCGTGACCGTCAGCGAGACGTCCATCAGCCCTTTTTGGGTATAGGTATGGGTTGGATTACGATCAAAAGAAGGCACGCTACCATCGCCGAAATCCCACGTCCAAGCAACGACTTCACCCTGGGAGTTATCCGTAAAGCTGACGGTGAGAGGCGGCAGCCCCGAGGCATTCGCCAGGGAAAAATCCGCCACCACTGGGCTCAACACCAGAACCCGGTCGGAGGATATTTTCTCAGACGAATTGGCAGCATTACTAACCGTTAGTTTTACCGTATACCCCTGCGGATTGGGCTGGGTGTAGATGTGCTGCGGCTCGGGTAGATCGGATGACCCCCCGTCGCCGAAGTCCCAAGACCAGGTAGCTGGACTGCCCGTGGATTGGTCCTTAAAATTCACCAGCAGGGGCACATCGCCGCTGTTGGGCGAGAACGTAAAGTCAGCACTAAGCGGCACGCCCACGCTGATAATTTGGGTAACCGAAGATGAACCCTGGTTGTTGCTGGCGGTCAGACGCACATCAAAACTGCCACCTTCGGTGAATGTGTGGGAGGGATTCTGTTCATTGGAGGTAGATCCGTCGCTGAATACCCATTCCCACAGGGTTGGGTTATTGTTGGACAAATCGGTAAATTGAACATTCAGCGGAGCATCACCTGATGTTGGGTTAGCCGAAAAGAGTGCCACCGGAGCCTGGCTTGCTGGAAGCAGGATGGCTATGCCTGAGGTCTCAGCGACGTTGGGGAATGTGACTACCAGTCTGGAACGCGCTGGAACATCCGCGAGATCCAGCTCTTGCAGGTTCAGCTGCAGCTGGTATGGGCTGGTGCGGTACACCGGAAGATGGAAGCCGGGTACAGTCTGTCCATTTTCGTCCAGGATGGAAGCCTGAGGGGTATTCCCTTGCACATAGTTATAACCCGTCAGCGTGATCACACCTTCTTCAAACAGCAGGTGTTCGCCGACTTTGGATAAAACGATCTTGTCCGGGATTATCTGGCAGACCCATGGGGTCGGAAGGATATCAGATTCGGGTGCTTCACCGGAGATGATCTGCCGGATCTTCCCGACAATAGACTTGCCGATGAATTCCTGAACTGTGGCGCCCGCCTTGGATCCGAGAAAATCCACATTGCAGCGGAATTCGATCCCTGTGACAGCAGTCATTTGTTGATAGTTCAGGCGCGCTTCATTTATTACGCTTTTTACCTCTTTTGCCATTTTCCCAGCTGCCGTGCCTGCGGAGTTTTCCAGTGTACGGATGACATCCTCTGAGCTGTTCTCCCACTGACCGGGCATGGCATCGATGGTGTCCACCATCCCATCAATGGTATTGAGCGTGTCATCGTCTAGGCCGATTTTTAAGCCATCTTCCACCACACGTAGCAGGTCGTCCACCCGTGCCAGGGTTTCTTCATCGAAGCCTGCTTTGATGCCGTCCTTGATGGTCTGGTTTAACTCATTGATAACATCCCGCGTTTCCGGGCCTACTTCAAATCCATTGGCGATGGTCTCATTGACAGCATCAATACGTTCAAGCGTATCCTCACCGAGATCGCTGGTGGTTTCAACATCAACATTTGCATTAATGCCAAAATTAAAATCGGAGGGGATGAGATCGCAGGCTGAAATTATAAGAGTAAGAACAACACTTAAGCTTAGAAAAAGCACTCTTCTTTTCATTTCAGCCTCCTTAGCAAGAAAAACAAAATTTGCTGATATAAAAAAAAACCTACAACCAGTATTTATTGTGCTATTCTACTAGGAAGAAATAAGTGATACTTTTTTATTAACCAAAATCCAACTCGAATAAATTTTACCAACATTTTCTCCCCAGAGTGATGATGGTTGTGGCGGATCTGACTTAACTATAGCATAATTTCCTCCATTTTGCATCATTTTTTTGGCGATACATTTCATACAGTTGGACATTGGAAGTAATTTTCCCAGCCTGGTGTAAATAGAATTAATGGGCTGAGTTGATATGGATTATCACGCCCGGACTCAAGGTTTCTTCCAGTGGCACGATTACGAAACACTTAGCTATATCCTGGATGGGTTGCGTCAAGATACCAGAACGCGGTTATGGATAGAGCCTTTTGAGGAATAAGAGAATAACTATGTCAAGGTGGTAGATACTGGATAGATTAACAACGGCATCTAAATCCAACTAACGTTACCTCACAATACCAAGACAAGTGTTGAAGAGAACATATAAGGATGAGTGAACCTTAATAATTATGATTGCCGGTAGTTGCTAAGCGAACCTGTGTGGAAGGTAATCCACAGGCGAAACCTTCATTTGTTGACATCCATTTTTCAACAGATCGAGAGCTGGAACAATCAAAAGACTTTACGCACCGCTGAGAGGGCACCCACCGACTCCGCAAAAAAACCTGGGTTAGTAATGTGTAATTTTCCCTAAAATACCAAAACAGGAATTAAAGCTAAATTTTGACTTCAGTAACTAAACCCTGTCTCAAGTAGGGTAGAAAACCATACTCGGGATAGGTATCTTGAATATTAATTTGTGTTATGCTAATAAAGGTAATCGTTTCGTTAGCATCAGGTATTCTTATCGAGACCTGTCATCTGATTTAGGATAGCATATATTTCTGGAATTCTTCTTAATGAATTGATAAGAAGGATGGGCAAAAAATGAACATCTTTCACAAACTTCGTTGGCAGTTGACATTGAGTTATATCATCGTGACTGTCTGTGCATTCCTGGTGGTGATACTGATCCTGGGAGGCATCATTTTACCGCGCTTATTTTTACCTGATAATATTTTGACGCCCGAGGGAATTATTGAAGTATTGCATGAGAGCAATTATCCATTGTGGAGCCACATTCTTTCACAATCACCAATTGACACCAATTTAGTGCGATATCTCCTGGAAGAGTCAAATGGGACGATCACCAGCAATTATATTCTACGCATCGGTTCTTTAGAATTCTTTGTAAGGACGGCGGCTTCAATGCGTGCATTGGTTATTGGGGCAGATGGGATCTTGCTGGGAAATACCGGCCACATTGATGCTCCCAATTTAAACGTAGGTCAACCATTCGACCCTGGAATTTATCAAGGTTTGGAGGCTCCTTATCATGCTGCTATGGCGGGTGAGACTGAGGCGAAACAGCTGTACACCATATTTGGGGAAGGCAAACGATTATTGCTAGCGCTTCCGATTTTCGATGAAACTGTGGGTAATGAAAACCAGGTTGCAGGAGTGATTGTAGTAATTCTCGAGTCAAGTCCCACCCAGAAAGATATCCCTGCCCATATCCTGAATATTGCTGGTAGAAGTTTGCTCATTCTGCTCTTGGGAATAGGGATCATGGGGGCTATCTTTGGTTATATATTTGCAAAAAGATTAGACACACGTTTCAACCGCATATCCACTGTTACAGATCTATGGAGTGCGGGTGATTTCTCCCGATATATTGATGACTCATCGGGAGATGAGATCACGTCGTTCACCCAACATTTAAACAATATGGCGAAACAGCTACAAAATCTGCTGCGCAGGCGTCAGGAAATGGCGATCTCAGAAGAACGTAATCGGTTGGCGCGCGACCTACATGATAGTGCCAAACAACAAGCATTGGCTGCATCCTTCGAATTAGGGACTGCTCTGACTTTATTTGACCGAGATGCTGAAAACGCAAGAAAGCACCTGGTGGAAGCGGAAATGTTGGTAGACTCAGTTCGAAAAGAACTCACCAACCTGGTTGATGAGCTTCGTCCTCAACCGATAGAAGGTGAAGATTTTTCGGATTTCCTAAAAGAGTATGCGATTGAATGGTCCCATCGTAGCGGGATTGAGCTGAAAATTGACATTGAGAAGGATGAAAAATTATCATTAGAGACCAGAGAAATCCTGTTCAGGATTGCCCAGGAAGCCATGGCAAATATTGCCCGGCACAGCTCTGCCAATAACACGGATCTATCCCTGGAATATGGGACATCCAAGGTTACCATGATCGTCAAAGACGATGGCTGCGGTTTCGACACGAGCTTGCCCCAGAATGGTATAGGATTGAGATCGATGCGCGAACGCGCTGAAGCGGTTGGTGGGATGTTTATCATCGAAAGCGTGGTAAACCACGGCACAAAAATCTCAGTGACATTACCAAGAAAGGTTTAAGAGGGAGGTGGTATGGTTGATCTAACTGATCCTATCACGGTAATGATTGTAGACGACCATGAAATGGTTCGGCGGGGTGCTTCCAGTTACCTTGAAGCCCAACCTGATATTTCTATCGTGGCGCATGCTTGCTCTGGCGAGGAGGCTATCAGGTTAGCTCAGGAATTCATCCCTGATGTGATTTTGATGGATCTGGTGATGCCTGGTATGGATGGTGTTGAAGCCACCCGCAGGGTTAAAAATATCAGCCCACGCACCCAGATCGTTATCCTGACTTCTTTCCACCAAGATGAATATATCTTTCCTGCCCTTCAAGCAGGTGCGATATCGTACTTGCTTAAAGACGTAAAAGCCTCGGACTTGCTCGATGCAATCCGTCGAGCGGCACGGGGGGAAGCCACCTTGCATCCCAAGATTGCAAGCCGGGTTATCAAGACCTTTCGTAGTTTAGTACCTGAAGAAGCGACCCCCTTTACAGTGTTGACCGAACGCGAGATGGAAGTGCTCAAATTGATCGCCAAAGGTAATTCCAATGAAAAGATTGCCGAACAGCTGGTAATCAGTGTGGGCACGGTTAAGGGACATGTGAGCAATATACTTAGCAAATTGCACCTAATCGACCGCACCCAGGCTGCAGCTTATGCCTGGCAGGAAGGAATTGTTCACCGCGAATAGACGGAATTAATATAATTGTGTTTCTTATGGCGAGGTTGGCAGCTGTAATTTAATGACTGGCAACCCCGCTTTTTTATTAATTAACCATATCTAGAGAGAGTTGTTAGTAGTACTTCAGGAGGTAAAAGCAACCCTCTTGGTATGTCTGCAAATACGCCCTCAGCAAACCAAGAACCTACCTTCAGGCTCGTGTAGTTCGCCTCCAAATCAGTTATGCTATTTATAGAATACTCAACCAGCCAAACATCAATGGATTGGCAAAATCGCCCGACGAAGGAATTCCAGGAAGGAGGTCAAAATTGAAACTATGAAAACCAACAAGAAAGCCTTGAAAGAAACTAGTCTACAGAGATTTGCATATCAAAAAGAAAAGGAGATTAACATGTCTACAAAAAGCGTATTACGGATTTTGATGTCAGCCGGATTGCTGGTGGTAGTATTATTGGGAGTAGAAGTAATATCCAGCGCATCCTCTAAGACGCCCAGTTCAGGAGAACCCATGACTGCAGTGAGACTGGCTGGATCTGACTACATTGAGCGTCACCCGGAAATTGCTCACCCAGCAAATTATTACTTTGGCTCCGACTACTTCGAACGTCATCCAGTTGCTGTCCACCCTGCAAATTACTACTTTGGCTCGGATTATATAGAACGCCACCCAGCAGTTGTACGACCTGCATATTATTATATTGGTTCCGACTACTTTGAACGCCAACCCAGAGACCCCTATGCCGGTTCAGACTGGATCGAGCGCCACCCATCTCAGCCGCCTCGCTGAAATAGAGTAATAAGCTACAATATTCCTCCCGTAGATGTATCATCTGCGGGAGGAATATTGTTAATTCAGTCATGACCTTTGAAAACAAATAGCGGAAGTAACGCTCTCTCAGGAGGATCACCTCGATTTTAGACACTAATATTATGAATGGGTGGAAGCAACTTGAATTGAAGAAATCTAAATAGTCGACAAAATTGTTAACAGGATGAAAAATGAATTTGTCAAAACAAGAAATCTCGTTGATAATATCCCGATTAGTTGAAATGGTGAATATAAGGCATTCAACCAAATGAAACTCGACACCATCTACGTCATCCACCACACTCATACCGATATCGGTTTCACCAATGATCAGCCTGTATTTTGGGAGATGCAATATCGTTTTATTGACGAAGCCTTACGATTGATCGATGCTTACGCTGAATTCCCTGCAGATTGCCGCTTCCGGTGGACAGTGGAAACTACCTGTGGGCTGGATGCCTGGCTCAAGACAGCGTCAAGCCGCGATATTGACCGCTTGATCAACGCCGATAAAGCGGGTCTACTCGAAGTAATGGCGATGCAGACAAACAATACGCCGTTGTTTAATACCGCTCAAATGATTGATTCCCTGCGGCCTATCAATCGTTTACGCAATGACTATGGACTTAACATCCGTTACGCCATGAATTGCGATGTTAATGGGCAGAACTGGACCCTCGCAGATATCCTTCTGGATGCAGGCATCGAAGGATTCAGCATGGCAATCAATCATCACTTTGGTGGGCCACCGAATCCACGTCCGAATGTCTTTTTATGGCAAGCTCCCAGCGGACGGCTCCTCCCCACCCACAACGGCTGGCAATATTCAAAAGCCAATGATTTTGGTCTTGCAAATGAAAGCGATGAGGTATTGCTTGAATGGTTGCCGCAAATTGAAGCCTACCTGACCGAAATAGATTATCCACTACCCTTTATCATTCTCGAAGGTTATCATCCGTATGGTGATAATGGTTCCGCCTGGGGTGCCTTTGCCGAATTCGCGCAGCGCTGGAATGACAGTGGCCATACCCCGCACATTGTCAGTGCCACCCCGCGCATGTTCTGGGAGCGGGTTAAAAATCATCATGCAGATTTACAAGCAATCCGTGGTGATTGGACGGACTATTGGAACTTTGGCTGTATTTCTTCCGCCAGGGAAACCAGTATTGTCCGTACAACCCGTAGCCGGTTGTACCGGTCCGATGCACTTTTCGCAATGCTGAATGCCCTCACCCCGAAGTTATCCCAACAAGAGAGAAACGATCCTTTGTCAAATCGAGATGCAACTGAGAATGAAGGAATATCAGAAGCGATTTCTCCACTCACAGAAGGAAGGGCAAGGGCACTAAGCTGGTCTGATCGCACTTTCTCGCGTTACCGCGAGGCTGCCTGGGATTCCCTCAATCTGTATTGTGAGCACACCTGGGGAGCTGACACAGCCTCCAATGAGCCACAACTCGAAGATTCACTGGCGATGGACAACCACAAGAAGAACCTGGCTTATACCGCCCGTTCTCTCAGCCTTTTGCTTGAGCGGGATGCTGTTGCTGATTTTTCACATTTTATCCCACGCAATGATGTTACCGACTTGCTATTATTCAATCCACTGCCCTGGGAACGCACCGTCTATGGATTCATACCTAAGAATGTTCTCATTCCACGCGGGCTTAACGATGATACTGCTTCAAGCCGTCACTTTATTGGGCGTATGGCCCAACCTACTGATTTCTGGACAGGACGTGCAGAGACTGGCTTCCACGGTGGTATTGGCTGGATACTAAAACCAACACCAATCCCTGCATTTGGCTTTACTGTGGTTGGTTGGGATTCTCTTGCAGAGATGGCATCCGCAGTTGAAGGCGAGGATGCTACTATCGAGAATCAGCGTTACCGCATTACCTTCGATCGGCAAATTGGCGGAATCACTTCCTTATATGATAAACAGATTGATTATGAATGGGTGGATTCATCTGCGGGATACCCCCTACATGGCTTCATCCACGAGGAGGTTGCTGATCACTCTCACCCTGAACCGAGAAAATTGCTATGTAATATAAACTGGAGCGCAGATACTAAAACCACGCGTTGTTGGAATCCTGGGTGGAATGCCAATCGCACGGCACCTATCCGTGTAATTTATCATAAAACTTACCAGCTACCTTTCGCTAAGGTGGTTGAGCAAATTTTAGAGCATCCCTTGATTGGTAAAATTTCACAACGAGTCTTCCTGCCTGACAGTGGTGACCTGATTGAATTCCAATCAGAATGGCAAATGGGTAGCACAATCCATCCCGAGGCAACCTATCTGCTGTTCCCCTTTAATCTCCCAAAAGCCCAGGCGCGCTTCGATATAGGTAGTATGGCTGTCTGCCCGAACCTTGACCAGCTGCCTGGAGTATGTCGTGATTATTTCACCGTGCAAGGATGGGTAGATTTTAATGATGGTGTGCGGGGAGTGACGATTGCCACGCCTGAAAATCCGATGGTACAGCTTGGCGACTTCCATTTTGCTCATAACCAATCTGAAGCAAGACTTGAGCGGGCCTTACTGCTCGGGTGGGTGACAAACAATTACTGGGAAACGAATTTTCCCGGCAATCAACCCGGCGTAGTTACTGCACGTTATTCCATCATGCCTTATGAAGGTGGATTTAATGAATCGCGCGCTCACAAGTTTGCTGCTGAATCCGAACACACCCGTCCAACTGTGCAGCATCTTGGAGAAACTCCTAATCGGGAAGCACTTCCAGCGAGCGGTACGCTGCTACAATTGCCGCAGCTGCCGGTGTGTGTGCTTAGCTTGAGAGCTATTCAGGGAAAAGGAATCTTACTGATATTATTGAACGCCAGCGATGATCAAACAACGGCCTGCATTTCGAGTGGAGTGGTTAAAATTCAATCCATGCAACTCTGTGATGTATTCGGTAATTTTTTAGAGCAACTTGTTGTCAAGGATGGCGCAGTTGATATATTAATGAATGCGCGCCAAACAGTAAATGTAATCATGAGATAAAAACGATTCTTAGTTATCGGAGGACATTATGACAAAAATCACATTTATCGGCGCGGGTAGTTTGGGCTTCACTCGTGAACTCGTCCGTGATATTCTGACATTTCCACTTCTGGAGAACTCAGAACTTGCCCTGATGGACATTGACGTTGAGCGACTTGATTTTTCAAAACGGTCCGTGGAGAAAATCATCGCTTTGGGAAAATACCCCGCCAAAGTTACAGCGACACTCGATCGTGTCGAGGCACTGCGCAATGCTGATGTGGTGCTCACTACGATTTTAGCTGGGGGTACAAATGTATGGCGACATGATATTGAGATCCCAAAGAAATATGGCGTTGATACGAACGTGGGTGATACGCGCGGGCCTTCAGGGATATTCCGTTTCCTGCGCACGATCAACCCGATGATGGACATCGTTCATGATATGGAACGTTACTGCCCGAAGGCAGTTTTGCTCAACTATACCAACCCGATGGCATTGTTGTGCGGCGCAATCCAACGTGAGAGTTTCGTACCGACCACCGGATTATGCCACTCTGTGCAGGGGACGGCGCAAATGTTGGGTTGGTGGATCGGTGCTGGTTTGGACGAAATTACCTACACGTGCGCGGGGATAAATCACCAAGCATGGTATTTGGATTTCAAAGTCAATGGTGAGGATGCATATCCACAGATTTACAAAGCAATCACCGAAAATGAGGAAATTTACAACATGGAACAGGTACGTAATGAGATGTTTCTTGCGCTTGGGAAGTATGTGACCGAGTCCAGCGGGCACAACTCAGAATATAATTGGTGGTTCCGCAAGCGACCTGATCTGATCGAAGCATATTGCACCCATGGTACGGGTTGGAATCCTGGCGAGTATGCCTACATCCTGAAAGAATATCAGGAAAATGAGGCAACCTGGAAAGATCAGGCGAAAGAATGGTTTGCCGCTGAAACACCCATCGATATTGAGCGTGGGCACGAATATGCGGCATTTATCACCAATGCACTTATGGGGGGAGATATGTTCTCATTCAATGGAAATGTTCCGAATACCAGTCTGGTGACCAACCTGCCACAAGGAGCATGTGTTGAAGTGCCAGTGATGGTGGATAAAGCAGGATTTCACCCCATCCATGTTGGGGCATTACCACCAGAATGTGCCATCCTGACTAATGTGAGCTCGCAAATTGAAGAAATGGTTATCGCTGCCAATCAAACCGGGGATCCTGTTATGCTTTATCGAGCTATCTGCCATGATCCATTGACCGCAGCGGTACTATCTTTAAAAGAAATTAAGAATTTGGTTAACGAAATGCTGGCGCAAAA
>Ga0208980_10001543_pt1 | contig 14008 bp, 13 predicted proteins | sample WetSurMetagenome_3_FD_187993 | JGI IMG/M metagenome (GOLD analysis project Ga0208980, IMG submission 187993) | Wetland microbial communities from Twitchell Island in the Sacramento Delta, sample from surface sediment Aug2011 Site A1 Bulk (version 2) | ecosystem: Environmental > Aquatic > Marine...
GCAGCAGGCCGCGCTCTCCAGCCCGCCACCGATGCAGGCCCCCGATATCTGCGCCACCAGCGGCAGGTCGCAGTCGAGCATCGACTGCAGCGCCGGCAGGACCTCGTCCTCGTGGAAGCGGCGCAGCGTGTTCTCGTCGAAGCGAAAGTCGGCGAACTCCTCGATGTCGCCGCCGGCCGCGAAATCGATGCCCTCGCCGGCGACGACCACCACGCGCACGTTGCCGGGCATGGCCTGCAGCGCAAAGAATTGCGCGCGCAGCTCGCGCCACATCGACACCGACAGCGCATTCAGCTTGTCCACGTTGGCCAGCGTGATGCGGGCAACGCCGGTCGCGCCGCCGGGATCGAAATGAACGCGCGGAGCCATGGAGTGCGTCAGTCCAGCTTGGCGCCCGATGCCTTCACGACGCTGGCCCAGCGCCTGACTTCGCTGGACACGAACTTGCCGAAATCGTCGCCCCACAGGTTCGGCGTCTCGGCGCCCAGGCCGTTCCAGGTGGCCTTCAACTCGTCGCTGTTGAGCGCCTTCTTCATCTCGTTTTGCATCGCGGTGACGACTTCGCGCGGCGTGCCCTTCGGGGCCCACAGGCCGTACCAGGTCGCCACCTCGTAGTTCGGTGCACCACCGGCCGCGGCCAGCGGGATGTCCGGGAAGCCGGGGGCGCGCTTGTCCGAAGCCACCGCGATGGCGCGGATGCGGCCGTTCCTGATGTGCGTGGCCGACGAGCCGAGGCCGTCGAACATCAGGTCGACCTGGCCGGCGATCAGGTCCTGCAGCGCCGGGCCGGCACCCCGGTACGGGATGTGGGTGATGAAGGTCTTGGTCTCGAGCTTGAACAACTCGCCGGCCAGGTGATGCGAGGTGCCGTTGCCGGCCGATGCGTAGTTCAGCTTGCCCGGGTTCTTGCGCAGGGTGTCGAGCAACTGCGCCATCGTGGTGGCCTTCACCCGCTGCGGGTTGACGACGATCACCTGCGGCACGCTCGAGATCAGCCCGACCGGCACGAAATCGGTCTCGATGTTGTAGTCGAGCTTCGGGTACATGCTCGGCGCGATGGTGTGGTGCACCGCGCCCATGAAGAAGGTGTAGCCGTCGGGGGGCGCCTTGGCCGCGATGCCGGCCCCCAGCGTGCCGCCGGCGCCGCCCTTGTTGTCGATCACGAACTGGCGGCCGACGTTCTTGCCCATCGCCGCGAACAGCGGGCGCGCGAACGCATCGGTGCCGCCGCCGGGCGGGAACGGCACGACGATGGTCACCGGCTTGGTCGGCCACGCCTGTGCCTGCGCCAGCGGTGCGACGAGCGCCGCGACCGCGGCGGCGACCAGGGCGAGGATGTTCTTCAGGGTGTGCATGCGCGGTCTCCTGCGTTGTGGGTATCGCCGAATCAAAGCAGCGCCGTGATGGCCCGGCCGTGCGCCACCTTGCCGTGGGCGAAGCGATCATGGTGCAGCTCGATCTTGGCCAGATCGTAGAGGTAGTTGACCATCAATCCGGCCGATTGTTTCAGGCCCTTCGCCGACAGGTTGGCCTGGGCATTCAGGCGCTCGAGCCGGGCGCCGTTGTCGAGGTGGAAGCGTGCCACCGGGTCGCCGTCATGCTGCGGCGACACCTGCACCAGGTAATGCGCGGCCAGCCGCCACAGCGCATGGTGCGCATCGCCGGGCAGCGCCGCCAGCCGCGCGGCTTGCGTCAATGCCGCCAGGTCGCCGTTGCAGGCCTGGCGCAACCGTGCCAGCGCCTGCGTGGCGGTGTCGCCGAGCGTGCCCACGTCGGCACGCTGCAGCCAGCCCATCAGGCTGGGGATCGGCGACAGGGTGCAGAAGGTCTTCAACTGCGGCAGTTCACCCTTGAGGTGCTCGGCCACGCGCTTGATCAGGAAGTTGCCGAGCGATACGCCGCGCAATCCCGGCTGGCAGTTGCTGATCGAATAGAACACCGCGACCTTGAACTGCTCGGGCGGCAGCGACGGCGAGCGCTTGTCGATCAGCGGCGCGATCGCGCCGGCCATCTCCGGCAACAGTGCCACCTCGACGAAGATCAGCGGCTCATCGGGCAACTGCGGGTGGAAGAAGGCAAAGCAGCGGCGGTCGGGCTGCAGGCGACGGCGCAGGTCGTCCCAGCCGTCGATCTCGTGCACCGCCTCGTGGCGGATGATCTGCTCGAGCAATTGCGCCGGCGAGTTCCAGTCGACCTTGCGCATCTCGAGGAAGCCAGGGTTGAACCACGACGACAGCAGGTGCAGCAGGTCGGCCTCGACGACGCTCAGGTGCGGCCGCTTCGCCATCCGCTCCAGCAGCGCGCGACGCAGGCGAACGATCGCTGCCGTGCCGCCGGGTGCACCGTTCAGGCGCCGGAACAGTTCCTGCCGCGGCGGCTCGGCCACATGGGCCAGGCGGATCAGTTGTTCGGCACCCTGGGTCTCGGCATAGGCCCGCGCGCAATCGAGAACGCGCTGCGGGTCGGGATTGAAGTCGGTCGCCAGCCGGTCGAAGAAACGCGAGCGCTGCGCGTCGTCGAGAGCGTCGACGCGGCGCATGATCTCCTGCGCCAGCAGCGGTCCGTTGGCCTCGCCGCGCACCGACAGCAGGCGCCGGCAATCGGCCAGCAACAGGCGCAACGGGGTCGAGTCGGGCATGGTCAAGAAGCGCGGGTGAGGCAGCGGGCGGGGCGGCGGCCCGCCATTACAGCATCCAGGCGGCCGGTCGACCCTGCCCACATTGCATTCGAGGCATCATCGGGGCCAGCGCGAACCGCACCGCGACCTTCGCTGCGCACGCCGGCCAGCACCGCGCCGCATCCCCACACGACGTTCAACAGGAGACCACCACATGCAACGCATCGGATTCATCGGCGCCTCGGGAATGATGGGCCACGGCATGGCCAAGAACCTGCGGGCCAAGGGCTATCCACTGGCGCTCACGGTCCACCGCAATCGCGAGCGGGTGGCCGACCTGCTGGCCGCGGGGGCGACCTTGGCCGCGACGCCGGCCGAGCTGGCCCGCGGCAGCGACATCGTGTTCCTGTGCGTCACCGGGTCGCCGCAGGTCGAGGCCGCGGTGAGCGGGCCCGAGGGCCTGCTGGCCGGCGCAGCAAAGGGTTTGGTGATCGTCGACACCTCGACCGCCGAGCCCGAGTCGACCAACCGTCTGCGCGCGCTGTGCGAGGCCCAGGGCGTGCAGTTCGTCGACGCGCCGCTGGCGCGCACGCCGACCGAGGCCGAGGCGGGCCGGCTGAATGTGATGGTCGGTGCCACCGCGGCGCAGTTCGCGCTGCTCGAACCGGTGATCCGCGCCTTCGCCGAGAACGTGTTCCACGTCGGCGCGCCGGGCGCCGGCCATGTCATCAAGCTGCTCAACAACTTCATTGCGCAGGCCAGCTGCACGGCGGTGGCCGAAGCCTTCGCGGTCGGTCAGAAGGCCGGCGTCGATCTGCGTCAACTGATCGCACTGATGTCGGCCGGGCTGGTCAACTCGGGGCTGATCCAGGTGATGGCCAAGACGCTCGACGGCGACCTGGCCGGCATGAAGTTCGAGCTCAACAACGCGCGCAAGGACATCCGCTACTACACCCACCTGGCCGAGAGCCTGGGCGTGCCGACCGTGGTCGGCGAGGGCGTGCATCAATCGCTTGCGCTGGCCTGCTCGCTCGGCTACGGCGGCAAGTTCGTGCCGTCGCTGGTCGAGGCCCAGGAAAAGATCACCGGCGCGAAGATCGTGCCGAGGTGATCGTCTAGAGTGTCCCGGGCGGAAACAGGCTCGGGATGAACAGCGCGATGCTGGGCCACATGATCGTCGCAGCCAGCACCGCAAACATCGGCATCAGCATGATCAGCGTGTCCTGCAACACGTCGAGCAGCCGCACCTTGGCGATCGCACAGGCGATCATCAGGCACAGGCCGTACGGTGGCGTGACCAGGCCGAAGGCCAGCGCGACGATGCCGACGATCGCGAAGTGCACCGGGTCCATGCCGGCGCTGGCCGCCAGCGGCTGCAGGATCGTGCCGACGATGATGATCGCCGGGATGGCATCGAGAAAGCAGCCGACGACCAGGAACACACCGGCGATGAAGAAACCGGTGGTCGTCGGCCCCATGCCCCACAGCTGCACGTTCTCGAGCAGGGCTTTCGGGATCTGGTAGTAGGCCAGCAGCCAGCCGAAGGCGCTGGCGGTGCCGACGCAGAACAGCGCCACCGCCGACAGCTTGCCGGTGTCGAGCAGCGCGCCGTACAGGCCCTTGAGGTCCATCTCGCGGTAGACCCACAGCGACAGTGCGCCGGCGTACAGCACCGCGATGCAGGCCGACTCGGTGGCGGTGAACCAGCCGAAGATCTTGCCGCCGATGATGATGAAGGGCGTCATCAGCGCCGGCAGCGAGACCAGCGCCGACGCGAACACCTCGCGCAGCGTGGCGCGGGTGTAGGTCGGGTAGCCGCGGCGCTTGGCATAGACGTGCACGGTGGCCATCTGGGCCAGCCCGATCAACAGGCCGGGGATGATGCCGGCCAGCATCAGCGCGCCGATCGACACCGTCAGCACGCCGCCCCAGACGATCATCAGGATCGACGGCGGAATGATCACCGCCAGCACCGCCGACACCGCGGTGATCGCGACCGAGAAGCTGACGTCGTAGCCCTCCTTGGTCTGCGCGTCGATGAAGATCTTGCTCTGGCTGGCGGCGTCGGCGGTCGACGAGCCCGACACGCCGGCGAAGAAGATCGACAGCACGACGTTGACCTGCGCCAGGCCGCCCGGGAAGTGACCGACCAGCGCGCGCGAGAAGCGCACCAGCCGATCGGTGATGCCGCCGACCCCCATCAGGTTGGCGGTGAGCAGGAAGAACGGCACCGCCAGCAGGATGAAGGAGTTGTAGGCGTTGAAGGTTTCCTGGATCAGGTTCTGCGGATCGAGCCGATCTTCGATCACGAAGATCGGCAGGCAGGCCAGGCCGAGCGCGAACGCGATCGGCACGCGCACGAACATCAGCGTGAAGAAGATGCCGAACAGGATCAGCGCGGCGGTCGAGGGGTCGAGCGTCGCGGCGGTCATTGGTGCACCCTCGGCGCTGCGCGCCGTCCCTGCGGGAGGGAGCCTTCGCCCTTGGGGCGGCCCGGCGGGCTCATACCAGCACCTCCTCGCGGCCCATCAGCACCCTGATCGCGTTCAGCAGGTGTTCACCCTGGAACAGCACCCAGGTCACACCGGTGAGCGGCCAGGCGATGTGGATCAACCACAGCGGCAAGTCGGCCAGCTCGGAAGTGCGCTTCCAGGCGAAGCGCGTGAACTCCCAGCCCCACCAGACGAACACCAGCGCGAAGATCAGCACGAAGACGCTGGAGACGATCTTCAGCAGCGCGGTGGCACGCGGCCCGAGCCGTGGCCAGACGTCGACATCGAAATGCGTGCTCTCGCGGATGCCGATCATCGCGCCGATCATGATCATCCAGACGAACAGGAAACGCGCCATTTCCTCGGTCCAGATGTAGCTCGGGATCAGCGACGTGTAGCGCGAGAAGATCTGCAGGCTGACCGGGATGATCAGGATCGCCACCGAGGTGGCCAGCAACCACGACAGCAGGCGGCTGTATGCCGCCGCGATGCGCTTGAGGACTTGGCGAAAGAGGTTCATGCAAAAGCAACGGCGACGTGATGCACGCCGCCGTCGGGCTCCGGGTTGTGGCTGCGACTCGTGGCCTAGATGGCCTTGATCTTGGCGAAGATCGCCTCGGCGCCCACTTCCTTGGCGTAGGCCTCCATCACCGGGTCGGCCAGCTTCTTCATCGCGTCGCGATCGGTGAAGGGCACGCGCTTCAACTTGTTGGCCTTCTCCAGCGCCTCGAGCTTGGCCGAGTCCTCGGACGACTCGACCTCGCGGCCGTAGGCGCCGGCCTCCTTGCCGGCCTTGACGATCGCGGCCTGCAGGTCGGGCGGCAGCTTGGCGAAGGTCTTGCCCGAGAAGCAGATCGGCCGGATCGTGATGGCGTGCTGCGTCATCGACAGGTGCGGCGCGACTTCGAAGAACTTCATCGCCTCGACGCCCGCGGCCTCGTTCTCGCCGGCAGAGATCACGTTGTTCTGGATCGCGTTGTAGACCTCGTTGTAGGCGATCACCGTCGGGCTCATGCCGATGGCGCTGAAGGTGCGGCTCCAGATCGGCGCGCCCTGCACGCGCACCTTCAGGCCCTTCATCTCGGCCAGGTTGCGCACCGGCTTGTTGACGAAGATGTTGCGCGTGCCGCCGCCGGCGTAGCCGATCAGCATGACCTCGGCGTTCTTCGCCACCTCGTCGGCGATCGGCTTCAACAGGTCGGCGTCGAGCACCTTGTTCCAGTGCGCCAGATCGCGGAACAGGAACGGCGCGTCGATGAACGGCGCGGCTTTCGAGAACGTCGACATGTGCGCCGGCGACACGATGCCGTAGTCGACGGCCTTGCCCTGCGCCATGTACTCGAAGTACTGCTTCTCCAGCCCGAGCTCGCTGTTGCGGTGCAGGACGAAGTTGATCGGCTTGCCGTAGTACTTCTTGACCAGTTCCTCGAACTTCAGCAGCGCCTTGTTGAAGGCGTGGTCATCGTTGAACTGCACGGCGCCGTGCAGCGTGATCGCCTGGGCATGGGCGGTGCCGATGAAGGGGGCCGAAACCGCTGCGCCAGCAGCCAGCGAGCCGATGAACCGTCTGCGTTGCATGCGTTGTCTCCTCGTGTGGGGTGCGTCAGGCTAGCAAGACGGCCGGCATCGCGCATCGGGGTGTGCCCGAGGGGGCGGCCTCGGCATGCCGGTAGAGTTCCAGCCCATGAGCGGCGCAACCTTCGTTCTCGTGCACGGCGCCTGGGGCGGCGCCTGGATCTGGCGCCGCGTCGTCGGCCCGCTGCGCGCGGCCGGGCATGAAGTCCATGCCGTCACGCTGACCGGCGACGGCGAGCGTGCGCACCTGCGGCGGCCCGACATCACGCTACGCACGCACATCGACGACGTGCTCGGCCTGATCGACGCCGAGGAGTTGCGTGACATCGTGCTGGTCGGCCACAGCTATGCCGGCCAGGTGATCACCGGCGCCGCCGACGCGCTGCTGTCGCGCGGCACCGGCACGCTGCGGCAGCTGGTCTACGTGGACGCGATGGTGCCGCTGCCCGGCGAGGGCTGGGGCAGCAACCATCCGCCCGAGGTGGTGGCCGCACGCCGCGCCGCGGCCGCGGCCAACGACAACGCGCTGCCGCCGCCGGACCCGCGTGACTTCGGCCTGGAAGGCGCCGATCGGGACTGGCTGCTCAGGCGGCAAGTGCCCCACCCGTTCGGACCCTATCGCGAGCCGATGCCGTTCGACGGCGCGCGCTGGGCCGCCGTGCCGCGCTGCTTCATCGACTGCACCCGGCCCGCCTATCCCACGATCGACGGTTCGCGCCAGCGTGTGCGCAGCCAGCCGGGCTGGCGCATCGTCGAACTGCCGACCGGGCATTGCCCGATGGTCAGCGCGCCCGAGTTGCTGACCCGGCACCTGCTCGCACTGGCCTGACGCCGACGCCTTGTTGCTCGGCATTGGCATGACTCGGGGTTTGCACGGGCGCGGTTTGACGTGCGCACGGCTGCGAATCGTGGCGCCACGGGGTAAGGTCTGCCCTTCGCACAACATGGCCACCAGGAGATCCGCTCAATGACTCGCAAGCTCTGTTTGACGCTGCTGCTCGCCGCGCTGTCGACCGTGCCGCTCGGCGCCCACGCCCAGGCCAAGGCCGGCGAGATCCGCATCGCCCACATCCACAGCAAGACCGGCCCGCTCGAGGCCTACGGCAAGCAGACGGCCACCGGCTTCATGATGGGTCTGGACTACGCCACCGGCGGCACGATGGAAGTGGCCGGCAGGAAGCTGGTGGTGATCGAGAAGGACGACCAGGGCAAGCCCGACGTCGGCAAGAGCCTGCTGGCCGCGGCCTACGGCGACGACAAGGCCGACATCGCCGTCGGGCCGACGTCCTCCGGCGTGGCGCTGGCGATGCTGCCGGTGGCCGAGGAGTACAAGAAGATCCTGCTGGTGGAGCCCGCGGTCGCCGATTCGATCACCGGCGACAAGTGGAACAAGTACATCTTCCGCACCGGCCGCAACTCGAGCCAGGACGCGATCGGCAACGCCGTTGCACTCGACAAGGCCGGCGTCAACATCGCCACGCTGGCGCAGGACTACGCCTTCGGGCGGGATGGCGTGAAGGCCTTCAAGGACGCCGTGAAGACGGCCAGGATCGTCCACGAGGAATACCTGCCGACGACCACCACCGACTTCACCGCCGGCGCACAGCGACTGATCGACAAGTTGAAGGACCTGCCTGGCCGCAAGGTGATCTTCATCATCTGGGCCGGTGCCGGCAACCCGTTCAAGATCGCCGACCTCGACCTCAAGCGCTACGGCATCGAGATCGCCACCGGCGGCAACATCCTGCCGGCGATGGCCTCGTACAAGAACTTCCCCGGCATGGAAGGCGCAACGTACTACTACTTCGGCATCCCGAAGAACCCGGTCAACGAGTGGCTGGTGGCCAACCACTACAAGCAGTTCAAGGCCCCGCCCGACTTCTTCACCGCCGGCGGCATGAGTGCCGCGATCGCGGTGGTCGAGGCGCTGAAGAAGACCAAGGGCGATGCGAGCACCGCCAAGCTGAGTGCCGCGATGGAAGGCATGAGCTTCGATACGCCCAAGGGTCGCATGACCTTCCGCAAGGAAGACCATCAGGCGATGCAGAGCATGTATCACTTCAAGATCAAGGTCGATCCGGCGTTCCCGTGGGGCGTGCCCGAACTGGTGCGCGAGATCAAGCCCGAGGAGATGCAGGTGCCGATCCGCAACAAGCGCTGAGGCGATGAATCGACGGGCCGCAGCCGCTGCAGCGCTGCTGGCGTGCGCCATCGCCGCGCCGGCGCAGGCCGCGCCGGCATTGCCCCACGGCGTGGCCGACCCGGCGAAGGTGTCGGTATCGGGGATCTCGTCGGGCGGCTACATGGCGGTGCAGATGCATTTCGCGCACGCCGAGACCTTTCGGCTCGGCGCCGGCGTGGTGGCCGGTGGCCCACGCAACTGTGCCCAAGGCTCGGTGCTGAACGCCCTCGGACGCTGCATGAAGCACCTGGGCGACATCCCCGTGGATGACCTGGTCGCAGAAACACGGCGCGACGCCGCCAGCCAGCGGCTGGCGCCATTGGCGGACGTGGCTGCAGGCAAGGTCTACCTCTTCTCGGGCACGCGCGACGAGACGGTCGCCCCGGCCGTGATGGCCGATCTGAAACGCTTCTACCTGGCCTTCCTGCCCGCGGCGTCGCTGGTCACGAAGAACGACCTTCCAGCCAGCCACAGCTTCGTCACCGAGGATTTCGGCCCCGCCTGCGACAAGCAGGGCGAGCACTTCCTCAACGACTGCGACTTCGACCTCGCCGGCGCGATCCTGGGCACGCTGGCGGGTGACGCACACGGCCGCCTGCCCCAGCCGCGTGCCACCAGCGCTCGGCCCACCGCCGAGTTCGATCAAGGCGAATTCGTGACCGGCCACGCGATGCTGCCGACCGGGCGGATCTACCTGCCCGCCGGCTGCACGCCGCAGGATCGCTGCGGGCTGCATGTCGCCTTCCATGGCTGCAAGCAGAACACCGCCACCGTCGGGCAGGACTTCACCGACCACGCGGGCTACAACCGCTGGGCCGAGGCCAACCGCATCGTCGTGCTCTACCCGCAGGCCGCGAAGAGCGCCGGCAACCCCAACGGCTGCTGGGACTGGTGGGGCCACGACGATCCGCGTTACGCGATGCGCCAGGGACCGCAGGTGCGCGCGGTGATGGCCATGGTGCACCGCCTGCTGGGCGGTCCGGCCGACCCGCCGGTGGCCGCCTGCACCACCGCCACCAACACCACGCACTGGTGGGCCGGCCGCGCCACGCTGCAGGCATTTGGCGCGCTCCAGGCCAAGGGCAGCCGGCAGCCGCTCGGCTGGTGGTGGCAGACCAGTTCGCTGCGTGAGTGGCCTGCAGGCCAGTTCACGCCGGGACGTTGCGACTGACGGCCGGGCCAGGTCAAGAATGCTCGAAACCCGCGACCTGACGATCCGCTTCGGCGGCCACGTGGCGGTGGATCACGTGTCGTGCCGCTTCGAGGCCGGCACGCTGACGGCCATCGTCGGCCCCAACGGCGCGGGCAAGACGACCTACTTCAACCTGATCTCGGGCCAGTTGCCCGCCAGCGAAGGCCGCGTGCTGCTGAACGGCGAGGACCTGACCGCGATGGCGGCGCCGCTGCGAACACGGCGCGGCGTCGGCCGCGCGTTCCAGCTGACGCAGCTGTTTGCGAACCTGACGGTGCGGGAGAACGTGCGCCTGGCAGTGCAAGCCCGGCACGGCGGCGGCTTGAACCTGCTCGCCGTCTGGCTCGACCGCCGGGACTGGATCGATGAAGCGCAGTCGCTGCTCGACGCGGTGCGCCTGGCCGACAAGCGTGATGCCGTCGCGTCGAGCCTGTCGCATGGCGATCAGCGCAAGCTCGAGGTGGCGCTGCTGATGGCGCTCGACCCCAAGGTCTACATGTTCGACGAACCGACCGCCGGCATGAGCGCCGACGAGGTGCCGGTCGTGCTCGACCTGATCCGCGCGCTGAAGGCCCGCCGCGACCGCACGATCCTGCTGGTCGAGCACAAGATGGACGTGGTGCGCGAACTGGCCGACCGCATCGTCGTGCTGCACAACGGGCAACTCGTCGCCGACGGCGACCCGGCCGCGGTGATCGCCAGCCCGGTGGTGCAACAGGCCTACCTCGGCATCGTCGACGCCGAGGTCGGCCTGTCGGCCGCACCCGACAGCACGGCGATCCGGCCCTTCGCCGCCCTGCAGGGGGGTTCCCGGCATGTCTGACGCGCTGCTCGAGCTGCACGGCGTGCACACGCACATCGGTGCGTACCACATCCTGCATGGCGTCGACCTCGCGGTGCCCGAGGGCGAGGTGACGATGCTGCTCGGCCGCAACGGTGCCGGCAAGACCACGACGCTGCGCACGATCATGGGACTGTGGCGGGCGTCGCGCGGCGAGGTGCGTTTTCGCGGCGAAGCGATGACCGCGCTCGGCACGCCCGACATCGCGCAGCGCGGCATCGCCTACGTGCCCGAGAGCATGGGCATCTTCAGCGACCTGACGGTGAAGGAAAACCTGCTGCTTGCGGCGCGCGCGGCGCAGCACGCCGACCAGCTCGATGCCGCGCGCCTGGACTGGATCTTCGGCTTGTTCCCCGCACTGCAGACGTTCTGGCTCAGCCCCGCCGGCAAGCTGAGCGGCGGGCAAAAACAGATGCTCGCCATCGCCCGCGCCGTCGTCGAGCCGCGCGCGCTGCTGCTGGTCGACGAGCCGAGCAAGGGCCTGGCGCCGGCCATCATCGGCAACCTCGTGCGGGCCTTCAGCGAGCTGAAGGCGCAGCGCACGACGATCCTGCTGGTCGAGCAGAATTTCATGATGGCCAAGGCGCTCGGCGACCGCGTCGCGGTGATGGACGACGGCCGCGTCGTGCATGCCGGCGCGATGGCCGACCTCGCCGCCGATGAAGCGATGCAGCAGCGACTGCTGGGGCTGTCGCTGGGAGCGCATCAATGACGGTCTCTGCGATGGCGCCGCCGGGCTCGATGCCGCAGGCACGCTTGGACACCCGGCCGCTGGCGCTGCTGGCAGCGCTCGCGCTGACCGCGCTGCCGCTGATCGGTTCGCCGTCGACCTGGGCGACGCTGACCGTTGCCGGACTGGCGATGGGTCTGATCATCTTCGTCATCGCCTCGGGACTGACGCTGGTCTTCGGTCTGATGGACGTGCTGAACTTCGGTCACGGCGTGTTCATCGCCGCCGGCGCGTTCGTGGCCACCAGCGTGCTCGGCGGCATGAGCGCGTGGACGTTGTCGCCGTCGCTGGCCGCCAACCTGATCGCGATCTTCGCGGCCATGGTCGCGGCGATGAGCGCGGCCGCGGCGCTCGGCTACGCCTTCGAGCGCATCATCGTGCGGCCCGTTTACGGTCAACACCTGAAGCAGATCCTGATCACGATGGGCGGCATGATCGTCGGCGAGGAACTCATCAAGGTCATCTGGGGCCCGCAGCAGATCCCGCTGGCGCTGCCCGAGGGCCTGCGCGGCGCGTTCGTGTTCGGCGACGTCGCGATCGAGAAGTACCGTGTGTTGTGCGTCGTCATCGGTCTGGCGGTGTTCGCGGCGCTGCTGTGGACGTTGAACCGCACCAAGGTCGGCCTGCTGGTGCGCGCCGGCGTGCAGGACCGCGAAATGGTCGAGGCCCTCGGCTATCGCATCCGGCGCCTGTTCGTCGGCGTGTTCGTCGCCGGATCGGCACTGGCCGGCCTCGGTGGCGTGCTGTGGGGCCTGTACCAACAGATCGTCGTGCCGCAGATCGGCGCCCAGGTCAATGTGCTGATCTTCATCGTCATCATCATTGGCGGCCTGGGCAGCACGCTGGGCTGTTTTGTCGGTGCGCTCGCGGTCGGGCTGCTGGCCAACTACGCGGGATTCCTGGCGCCGAAGGTGGCGCTGGTGTCGAACATCGCACTGATGGTGGCGGTGCTGCTGTGGCGGCCGCAGGGGCTGTACCCGGTGACCAACCGTTGACACCATGCTGAATCGCCTGCTCTCGCACGACCTGCCGAAGAGCCGCTGGCTGAGCGCGGCCCTGATCCTGATCGTGCTCGGCCTGGCCTTTGCGCCGTTGCTGTTCCCCGGCAGCAAGGCGCTCGGCGTGGCGGCCAAGATGCTGGTCTTCATCGTCCTCGTCGCCAGCTACGACCTGCTGCTCGGCTACACCGGCATCGTCAGCTTCGCCCACACGATGTTCTTCGGCATCGGCGCCTACGGCGTGGCGATCGCGAGCACGCGACTCGGCGAAGGCTGGCTGGCCGTGGCCGTCGGCCTCGCGGCGGCATTGGCGATCTCGCTGGCGCTGTCGCTGGTGATCGGCCTGTTCTCGCTGCGCGTCAAGGCCATCTTCTACGCGATGATCACGCTCGCGGTGGCCTCGGCATTCCAGACCCTGGCCTCGCAACTGAGCGAGTTCACCGGCGGCGAGGACGGCCTCACGTTCAGGAATCCCGAGTGGTTGTCGCCGTCGTTCGAGCCGTTCGACGCGCCCTGGTTCGGCGTCACGCTCGACGGCAAGGTGCTGACCTACTGGCTGCTCTTCGTCGCGGCCACGGTGCTGTTCCTGCTGCTGCTGCGCATCGTCAACTCGCCATTCGGCCGCGTGCTGCAGGCCATCCGCGAGAACGACTTTCGCGCCGAGGCGATCGGCTACCGCAGCGTCGTCTTCCGCACCCTGTCCAACGTGCTGGCCGCTCTTTTCGCCACGCTGGCCGGCGCGCTGCTGGCGCTGTGGCTGCGCTATACCGGACCCGACACCACGCTGTCGTTCGAGATCATGCTCGACATCCTGCTGATCGTCGTGATCGGTGGCATGGGCACGCTGTACGGCGCGGTGATCGGCAGCGTGCTGTTCGTGCTGGCGCAGAACTACCTGCAGGACTTGCTGCAGCTTGGCGCCTCGGCCCTCGAAGGCGTGCCGCTGCTCGGCGCGCTGGTCACGCCCGACCGCTGGCTGCTCTGGCTGGGGGTGCTGTTCGTGCTCTCGGTCTACCACTTTCCCACCGGCATCGTCGGGCGGCTGCGCGCCGCGCGCCTGCCCGGCTGAGGTCGTGATGCAGAACCCCACGTCGCACTACATCGACTGCGCCGGGCGCGAACTGCACTGCGTTGCCTGGGGTGACCCTCGCGCGCCGGTGCTGGTGGCCTGGCACGGCCTGGCGCGCACCGGGCGCGACATGGACGACATTGCCGCGCACCTGGCCGGGCGAGGCTGGCGCGTGATCTGCCCCGACACGATCGGTCGCGGGCTGAGCCAATGGAGCCCGGCACCCGAGCGCGAGTACTGCCTCGACTTCTACGTGCAGCAAGCCACCGCGCTGCTCGATGCGCTGGGCATCGAGCGCTGCCACTGGCTCGG
>Ga0208980_10001544_pt1 | contig 14006 bp, 10 predicted proteins | sample WetSurMetagenome_3_FD_187993 | JGI IMG/M metagenome (GOLD analysis project Ga0208980, IMG submission 187993) | Wetland microbial communities from Twitchell Island in the Sacramento Delta, sample from surface sediment Aug2011 Site A1 Bulk (version 2) | ecosystem: Environmental > Aquatic > Marine...
CCTACGCCCCGAGCCTCGGACACGAGGCGGCCCAGGTCGGGCTGGCCTCGGCCATGACCGCGGACGACTGGTTCTTCCCCTATTTCCGCGATCTCGGCGCCTACCTCACGCTCGGCTATCCGCTGGCCGACTACTTCCATTTCTGGATGGGTCACGAGGCCGGGCTGCGCACGCCCGACGGGCTGAACATCTTTCCCGTCGCCATCCCGGTCGGGTCGCAGATCCCCCAGGCCGTCGGGGCGGCGATCGCCGTCAAGTTCCGCAAGCTCCGGGCCGCGGTCGTCACGACGTTCGGGGACGGCGCGACGTCCGAGGGCGACTTCCATGAGGGTCTCAATTACGCGGGCGTTCACCGGACGCCCAACGTCTTCGTGTGCGTCAACAACCAGTACGCCATCTCCGTGCCGCGGTCGCGCCAGACGGCGGCCGCGACCATCGCTCAAAAAGCCGTCGCCTACGGCTTCCCCGGCGTCCAGGTCGACGGCAACGACGTCCTGGCCGTCCACGCCGCGGCCCGCGAGGCCCTGGCCGCCGCCCGGAGCGGCGGCGGGCCGACTCTCATCGAGGCCTTCACCTACCGGCTGGGCGACCACACGACCTCGGATGACGCCGCCCGCTACCGGACGAAGGAAGAGGTCCAGGAGTGGGTCCTGAAGGACCCGCTGACCCGCTTCAGGCGCCATCTGGCCCTCAAGGGGCTTTGGGACGAGACCTCCGAGAAGGAGATCCAGGCCGCGGCCGCGGATTCGGTCGAAAGGGCCGTCGCGGAGGCCGAGGCCCGGCCGGCCGCCTCGATCGACGACATCTTCGCCTATACCTACGCCGCCATGCCGCCCGAACTCGAGATCCAGCGGGCCGAGCTTAAAGCCTCGCTTCCGGAGGGACGGCGATGATCATGACCATGGTCCAGGCGATCAACCAGGCCCTGGCCGGCGAGATGGCCCGGGACGACCGGATCGTCGTCCTCGGCGAGGACGTCGGCCGCGACGGCGGGGTCTTCCGGGCGACCGATGGTCTCTACGACCGCTTCGGCCCCGAGCGGGTCATGGACACGCCGCTGGCCGAATCGGCGGCTGTCGGCGCCGCGATCGGCATGGCCGCGCTCGGCCTCCGGCCCGTCGTCGAGATCCAGTTCATGGGCTTCATCTACCCGGCCTTCAACCAGATCGTCTCCCACGTCGCCCGGCTTCGGAACCGGACCCGCGGCCGGTTCACCGCGCCAGTGGTCATCCGGACCCCGTACGGGGCCGGGGTCGGGGCCCTCGAGCACCACTCCGAGAGCACCGAGGCCCTCTTCTGCCAGATCCCCGGCCTCACCGTCGTCGCCCCGTCGAGCCCCTCCGACGCCAAGGGCCTGCTCACAGCGGCCCTGCGCGGCGACGACCCGGTCCTGTTCCTCGAACCGACCCGGCTTTACCGGGCCGAAAAACAGGAAGTTCCCGGGGAGCCGTTCGAAGTGCCGCTGCGGAGCGCCGCCGTGGTCCGCGAGGGCCGCGATCTGACCATCGTCGCCTGGGGAGCGATGATCCCGGTCGCCCGGGAGGCCGCCGCTGCCGCAGAAGCCGAAAGCGTCGGCGCGGAGATCGTCGACCTGCGCACGCTCAGCCCGATGGACCGGGAGACCGTCCTGGCTTCGGTCCGGAAGACCGGCCGGGCCCTCGTGCTCCACGAGGCCCCGAAGACCGGCGGCCTCGGGGCGGAGATCGCGGCCACGATCGGCGAGCGGGCCCTCCTCAAATTGAACGCGCCGGTCCTGCGGGTGACGGCCCCGGACATCACCGTTCCGCTGCCGAAGAGCGAAGACCTCTATTATCCGAACGCGGAGCGCGTCCTGCGGGCCGTCCGCAAGCTCATGGAGTACTGACATGGCCAAGGAATTCCGCTTCCCGGACGTCGGCGAGGGCATCACCGAAGGCGAGGTCGTCCGCTGGCTGGTCAAGGAAGGCGACGAGGTCGCGGTCGACCAGACCCTGGCCGAGATCGAGACCGACAAGGCCGTCGTCGAGATGCCTTCCCCCTACGCGGGCACGGTCCTCAAGCTCCATTTCAAGGAGAAGGACCTGATCAAGGTCGGCCAGCCGCTGGTGACGATCGGCGAGAAGGGCGAGATCCCGGCCGAGGCCGCGCCTTCGCCCCAGGCCCGGCCCATCGCCCCGGCACCGGGCCGACCCGGCGCAGCCCCGGGGGCAGCGGCCGCTCAAGGGGTGCCCGGCGAAATCCTGGCCACCCCCAAGGTCCGGGCCCTGGCCAAAGAGCTCGGCGTCGAGATCGGCGCCGTCCGGGGCACGGGCCCGGGCGGGCGCGTCACCGAGGACGATGTCCGCTCGTTCCGGCCGGCTCCGGCCGAACGAAAACCTGGGCCCAAGATCAAAGCCAAGTACGACCTCTACGGAACGCTCGAGCGCATCCCCCTGCGAGGCGTCCGCCGGGCCACGGCCAAAAAAATGCGGGAATCGCTCGACCACGCCGCTCACGTGACCCACTGCGACGAGGCCGACGCCGGCCCGCTCGAAGCGCTCCGGCAGAAGATGACGGCGGAGGTCGAGGCCGGCGGCGCCAAGCTGACCTATCTGCCGTTCGTCATCAAGGCCCTGATCGAAGCCCTCAAGCTCCATCCCACGCTCAACGCCACCCTCGACGAGGAAGAGAGCGAGATCGTCGTCCGGAAGTACTACAACATCGGCATCGCCGTCGACGTCCCCGACGGCCTGATCGTGCCCGTCGTCAAAGCGGCCGACCAGAAGTCGGTGGCCGACCTGGCCGCCGAGATCCAGGCCCTGGCCGGGAGCGCCCGGGAGCGGACGCTCGACCTGGCCGATCTCAAGGGCGGCACCTTCTCCCTCACCAACGTCGGCGTCATCGGCGGCGACTTCGCGACGCCCATCATCAACTACCCCGAGGTGGCTATCCTGGCCACCATGAAGATCGCCGACCGGGCCAGGGTCGTCGACGGAAAGGTCGTCGTCCGGAGAACCCTGCCCCTCTGCCTCTCCTTCGACCACCGGGTCGTGGACGGCGCCGAAGCGGCCCGGTTCACCAAGGACCTCATCCGCTTCCTCGAAGCGCCCGAGAAGCTGCCGCTCGGGGGCGATTGAGCCGGATGCGGCGGCCTGTGGTATATTGGCGGGAAAACACATGACCAAGAAAATGTCGAAAGCAGACCAGCTCAAGGCCGTCATCCGGTCCCGGCCAAAGGCCCTGGTGGCCTTCTCCGGCGGGGTGGACTCCACGCTGCTCCTGAAGATCTGCCGCGACGTCCTCGGCCCGGGGAACGTCACGGCCGTGACGGGCGTGTCCCAGACCTACACGCCCGAGGAGCTGAGAACGGCCCGGCGCGCCGCCCGCGGACTCGGCGTCCGGCACGTTCTCATTCAAACCGACGAGCTGGCCTGCGCCGATTTCGCCGCCAATCCGGCGGACCGCTGTTATCACTGCAAGCGCGAGCTCTTCGGCAAGATCGCCGGCCTGGCCGGGACGCTCGGCCTCGACGCCTACTACGACGCCTCCAACGTCGACGACCTCGCCGATTACCGCCCCGGGCGGCGGGCCACCGAGGAGCTCGGCGTCGTCAGCCCGCTCGTCTTGGCCGGCTTCTCGAAACAGGACGTCCGGGCCCTGTCGAAGCGGCTCGGCCTGTCCTCCTGGGACAAGCCGGCCAATCCCTGCCTGGCCAGCCGCGTCCCCTATGGGACGCCTATCACCCTCGAGACGCTCGACAAGATCCGGGCCGGGGAAAAGTTCCTCCGGGCCCTGGGCTTCCCGGTCGTCCGGCTTCGCCACCACGGCGAGCTGGCCCGGATCGAGATCCCGGCGGCCGACCTCGCCCGGCTCATCCGGCCGGCCACGGCCCGCAAGGTCGCGGCCAAGCTGAGGTCAATCGGCTATCTCTGGACGGCGGTCGATCTCGAGGGCTACAGCATGGGCAGCCTCAATCGCGCCGTCCGGGGCGGGACCCGGGCGGCGAAATAGGGCCTATGAAGATCGCCGTCGGGCTGAGCGGCGGGGTCGATTCCGCCGTCGCCGCCCTCCTTCTCCTCCGCGAAGGCCACGATGTTTCCGGCGTTCTGATGAAGCTCTGGCCCGGCCCCGAAGCGGAGGCGCCCGTGAAGAGCGCCTGCTACGGTCCGGACGAGGCCGGGGACATCCGGGCGGCCACCGAGGTCTCGGCCGCGCTCGGCATCCCGCTCCGCGTCATCGACTGCTCCCGGGACTACGAGGCTCTCGTCCTGCGCTATTTCCGGGAGGGGTACGCGTCCGGCCGGACGCCGAACCCCTGCGTCCGCTGCAACCAGCTGGTCAAGTTCGGGGTCCTGCCCGAGGTCGCGCGCGCTTCCGGGCTCGCCTTCGACCGCTTCGCCACCGGCCACTACGCCCGGGTCGAGCGCGACGAGCGGTCCGGGCGCTTCCTCCTGAAGCGGGCGGCGGACAGGTCGAAGGACCAATCGTATTTCCTGTACCGGCTCGGCCAGGAGCAGCTGGCCTCGGTCCTCTTCCCCCTGGGAGGGCTGGCCAAGTCCAGGGTCCGGGAGATCGCCCGCGAAGCGGGGCTCCCGGTCCACGACCGGAAAGAAAGCCAGGATTTCTACGGCGGCGACCTCGGCGACATCGTCGGGCCCGGCGCCGGGGCGGGCGACATCGTCGACCGGGAGGGCCGGGTCCTCGGCCGCCACCGCGGCGTCCATCACTACACCGTCGGCCAGCGCAAGGGCCTGGGGATCGCCTGGCCCGTCCCCCTCTATGTCACCGGCATCGAGGCCGGGGCGAACCGGCTCGTCGTCGGCCCGGAGAGCGAGACCTTCCGGCGCGCGGCGATCGTCCGGGACTGCGTCTGGGGGCCTTTCGAGGCGCTCGCCGCCCGGGCCGAAGTCGCGGTCAAGGTCCGCTCGGCCGCGCGCCCGGTCGCCGCGGCCGTCGTCCCCCTCGACGGCGGGCGCTGCCGCGTCGATCTGGCCGAGCCGGTCTCGGCCGTGGCCCCCGGCCAATCGGCGGTCTTCTACGACGACGAGACCGTCGTCGGCGGCGGCCTCATCGAATCCGCCGCTTGATCCCGCCTTTCCGTCCGGCCCGATCCGCGCTATAATCCCCCCGACCATCGTCACAGAGGAGGAACAACCATGGCCGGCTATCTGATCGCGTTCGTCTTCGGCATTTTCATCATGGGCGCCCTGATCGCCCAACGGGAGCGTCTGGGGAGCGGCGGATTCAACGCCTGGCTCAGGGGCAAGAAGGGCCTGGCCGTGACCGTTCTCCTGGCCATCGTCATCATCGCCCTGGTCGTGCAGTCGCTGGTCACGGTCCAGGCCGGGACCGTCGGCGTCGTCAAGAGGCTCGGGGCCGTGCGGCAGGAGCTCACGCCCGGCCTGCACGTGATCATTCCGTTCATCGACCACGTCGTCATCTTCCCGACCCTGAAGAAGAACTACGAAGCGTCCGACACGCCGCAATCGAGCGATGCCGACTATCCCGACATCATCGTCGCCGCCCTGACCTCCGACGGCCAGCAGATCCGGGTCGGCCTGACGGCCCGGTTCATGATCGCGCCGGGCAAGGCGGCCTGGATCCTCCAGAACCTGGGCTCGGAGCGGGAGTACGTCGAGAAGGTCGTCAAGACCGAGATCCGGGGCTCCGGCCGCCGCGTCCCGACCCGGTTCGCCGCCTACGAGCTCTACACCAAGAAGAGCTACGAGGCCCAGCAGGCCCTCTTCGACGAGATCGCGCCCAAGTTCGAGAAGAACGGGCTCATCCTCGACGAGATCGTCATCCGCAACATCACCTTCACGCCCGAGTACGCCAAGACGCTCGAAGAGAAGCAGATCGCCCTGGAGAACATCACGACCGAGAAGAACAAGCTCGAGCAGGAGAAGATCCGCAAGGAGCAGAAGATCGTCGAGGCCGAGGGCGACGCCAAGAGCATCGAGATCCGGCAGGCCGCGCTGACCAAGAACCCGACCATCATCCAGTGGGAGTTCGTCCAGAAGCTGGCCCCCAACATCCAGTGGGGGATCATGCCGGACAAGATCATCCCGGTCATCGACTTCAAGAACATGATGGGCCCGCAGAAGTAGCGGCCCTAGCGCCCCCGGCTGGTGAAATCGATCATCCGGGCGATGGCCGCCTGGCAGACCCGGCAGAACTCGTTCTTCGGGCTCGAGATCATCAGGCAGTAGATCATGGACCGGTACAAGCCCTTCGAGGCGTAGCCGGCCCCCTCGAAGACGCCGACCTTGTCCTGCAGGGACGCGTACTCCGCCCGGACGGCGGCGATCTTGGCGGCCAGCGCGTCCTCTCCGGCTTTGAACCTGGCTTCGATCGCCTGGACGTCCTGGGCCGGGGCGCCCTTCTGCGCGGCCTCGTCGACGGCCTTCCCCCGGGCGGTCCGGCTTTCCCGGAGCTCGGCCTGGAGGGCTTCGATACGGTCCTTGCCGTACTCGGTCGGAATGCCGATCCCGGGCGAGAGCAGCTCCTGCCATTTCACGCGGGACGGGTCGAGCAGGGCGGTGATATTCGGCTCGAGGGGCTCGACGCCCTTGGGATAGAAATCGTTGTAGGAGACCTCGGACTGGTAGTACTCGTCGGCGAGGTAGGCGAACGAATGGCCGAGCTCGTGGACGAAGACCTGGGGGCTCGAGGCATGGTCGACCGTCGTCACGCAGTAGTCGAGTCCGATGCTGCCGCCGCCGTAGCGCGGGCTGTTGACGAGGACGGCCAGGACGTCGTAGGGCACCGCCGCGGCCATCTCGTGCATGAGGTGGTCTTTTTCGATGAGCATGTAGCGGTCGAGATCGAAGGCGTTGAAGGAGGCGTCGAGCACGGTGGCCTTGTAGGAGCGCTGGCGGGGCTCGTCCATGCCCCGCTCGGCCGAGGCCCGGAAGACGGCCCGGACGTTGAACGCGTCCTTCATCGACTTATAGGGCTCGACGGCGAAGAGGGCGGCCGTCATCCGGTCGACGTCGGCCTTGAACTTGTCCCGGTCGGCGGCCGTATAGCCTTCGGCCAAGAAGACGAAATCGACCTTGTCGTGGGGGTCGCCCGCAACCCGCGGTTCGTAGACCCAGTCGGCCGGGAGGGGCTTCTCGCGGAGGATGTGGTAATCGGCCGGGTCGATGATCTGGGTGAAGACGGGGTGGAGCAGGCTGCGCTTGTCGCGCTGCTCGACGACGAACAGGACCGGACGTTTCGGCAGGGGGAACCGGACGGACCGCTCGAAGACGCGGACCGTCCCGGCCAGCGCCGGAGAGGTCGTCTTGTACTCGGCGAACATGGTGTCGAAGCCCCGCGCGAAGATGAGCCGGTTGGAGGCGGCGTCGTAGACCCGGAAGACATAGCGGCCGTAATCGAACGGCGGCAGCAGGCCGGACTTGGACTCGGGCCAGACGGGCTCCTCAGAGATCCGGCGGATGGTCAGGCTCTCGGACTTGGCGTCGCCGGTCTGGTAGAGGTCAACCCGCAGGGCCTTGTCCAGGAAGAACTCGTCGAAGGGGGGCGGCGCCTGGGGGGCGGGCGCCGCGGCGAGCGCGCGCGGGACGGCCAGGACCAGGAAGGCGATCGCCGAGAGCGTCTGGTTCATGGAGACTCCTGCGGTCTTCCGGAGGATCCGCTCAGCGGCTTTTCCATTGGAACTGATGGGGCCATTGGGAAGCGACCGCGGAGGGGCCGGCCGTGTGACAGACCGAACAGGCGGTCGCCCGGCTGCCGCCATGGGCCTCGGCGAACTCGTCGATGCCCTCGCCCTTGGACGAGCTGTGGCAGACCTTGCAATCCCCGATCGGGGCGACGGTCGTCTGGTACTGGACGGCCTGGGCGTTGTCCGAAGCCTGAGAGCTCGGGACGATGGCGTGCGGGCTGCTGTGGCAGGCCGGGCAGGATATGCCCTTGTGCCCGCTGGCGTTCCGGTACAGGGTCGTCCCCGTGTTGACCTCGGCCACGCCGGCATGGCAGGTCGCGCACTGGGGCTCGTTCACCCAGGGGATCCTGGTGCCGTTGGCGATGGAGCTGGCCACGTCCTGCATGGTGCCGTGGCAGGCGATGCAATTGCCGTCGGCGGCCGTATGGGCGATGCTGCGGTTGCACTTGGCGATCTCGCCGGGATGGCAGTCGTAGCAGGCCGCCCCTTTGTCCGCATGGAATCCGTGCATGGCCCGGGACATGTAGAACCCGGACGAGCCGGGACCGCTCTGGCCCAGGGCCGGGCTGCCGTGGCAGGCGGCGCAAAGGACGGGGGCCGAGGCCGCCAGCGTCGAGCCGGAGAGGGCGTCGTGCGCGGCCAGCACGTTGGCCATGACGTCCGCCCCTCCGCCGCCGGGGATATGAGCGGATCCCGTGCCGCCGGCCGCGTGGCACTTGGCGCAGTTGAACTCGTCGGAGGTCGGGACCGTGCACGTCGTCTGGACGAGGACGGCGTTGGTCCCCGAATCTCTCACCGTGATGTTGGCGATCTGGTAGGGATTGAAGGCCGAGCTGTCGTCGACCGGAACGACGGGGATGCCGTTGACCTGGAAATGGTCGCCCTTGACGACCATCGTGCCGGAGAGGCCGTTGTGGATGCCCGGGTCCTCGAGGTTCAAGCCCTGGTCGTGGGGCAGGGATACCCCGAAGAGGAGCTGCATATTGTCCCAGAACTGGCCGTAGCTCCTCTTGCCGTAGGAGTAGGTGTTGTTCTGGATGGCATATTCGACCTTGAGCCCGGCCGTCACGATCTGGGGCGGGTTCCCCCTCTTGACCACCTGGACCCAGACCGTGTTGTAGGGCGGCAGGATGACCGCCTGGTCATAGGTCGGGTTAAGGCAGTGCATGCCCAGGTCGTTCCAGGCGAAGGCGACGTAGGACATGCTGGCCGCGGGGATGGCCTTGGGATTGACCCCGTCCCCCCCTCCGCCGCCGTCGCCGCCGCTCGAGCTGCATGAGACCAAAGCCAGGGCGGCGAATAGAACGGCCGCCGCGGCAACCGCCTTCGGCAAGTAGTTTTTTTTCATATCCCCTCCTCCGCCCGGTCAGGCATCTTCATTACGGCATTTGAGCCCAAATGGGGTTGGGAGTCAAGCTGGACTAAGGTCCTGCCCCGCCCCTGCGGGGAGGGCCCGGGCGCGGCGGCGGCCCGAAGTCTGGACATCTGTCCCCGGCCGGGTGACGCTCCGGTCTGGCCGCCCCGCTTCTTGAGGAACCGGCCCTTTTCCGCTATAATGGGGCTTCGACTGTTCGATTTCGGATCTCCCGTTGGACCTTCACCGGCAACACCCCGAACATCCCGACAGGCGTTTATCCTTATTGAGGGAAAGAGTGAGCTGGCCATGACGACCGACATCGCCCGCATGCGCAACATCGGCATCAGCGCCCACATCGACTCCGGCAAGACGACGCTGACGGAGCGGGTCCTCTTCTACTGCAAGAAGATCCACAAGATCCACGAGGTCAAGGGCAAGGACGGCGTCGGCGCGACCATGGACTCCATGGACCTGGAGCGGGAGCGCGGCATCACCATCGCCTCGGCCACGACGGCCGTCGAGTGGGCCGACCACTCCGTCAACATCATCGACACGCCGGGCCACGTCGACTTCACCATCGAGGTCGAGCGGTCGCTCCGGGTCCTCGACTCGGCCATCCTCGTTCTCTGCTCGGTCGGCGGAGTGCAGTCCCAGACGATCACCGTCGACCGGCAGCTGCGCCGCTACAACGTCCCCTTCATCGCCTTCGTCAACAAGGCCGACCGGGTCGGGGCCAACCCGCTCAAGGTCCGCGACCAGATCTCGGAGAAGCTTGGCCACCGGACCGTCATGATGCAGATCCCCATCGGCCTCGAAAGCGCCTTCAGCGGCCTCGTCGATCTGGTCGCCATGAAGGCCCTCTATTTCGACGGCCCCGAGGGCGAGACGATCCGGATCGAGGACGTCCCGGAGGAGCTCGCGGCCGAGGCCGCGGCCCGGCGCGAGGAGCTCGTCGACACCGCCTCCCTCTTCTCCGACGAGCTCATGGAGGCCGCGCTCGAAGGGCGGGCGACCGAGGCGCTGGTCCGGGCGGCCGTCCGCAAGGGAGTCCTGTCCCGCCAGCTGGTCCCGGTCTTCATCGGCTCGGCCTACCGCAACAAGGGCATCCAGCCCCTCCTCGACGCCGTCGTCCACTACCTGCCCAACCCGGCCGAGGTCGAGAACCGGGCCATCGACCTCGACGCCGGCGGCGCCGAGCGCGTCCTCGCCGCCGACCCCGCCGCGAAGACGGTCGCTCTGGCCTTCAAGCTCGAGGACGGGGCCTACGGCCAGCTGACCTACATCCGCATCTACCAGGGCGCCCTGAGCAAGGGCGAGGAGCTGGTCAACACCCGCTCCGGCCAGAAGATCAAGGTCGGCCGCCTCGTCCGCATGCACGCCGACACCATGGCCGAGATCGCCGAGGCCGGGCCGGGCGACATCGTGGCCCTTTTCGGCGTCGAGTGCGCCTCGGGCGACACGTTCTGCAGTCCCGGCCTCAACCTGGCCATGACCGCGATCTACGTCCCCGAGCCGGTCATCTCGCTGGCCATCGAGCCCGTCGACAAGGGCTCGGCCGACCGCGTGGCCAAGGCCCTGAACCGGTTCACCAAGGAGGACCCGACCTTCCGGACCCACGTCGACCCGGAGTCGAACCAGACCATCATCCAGGGCATGGGCGAGCTCCATCTCGACGTCTACATCGAGCGCATGAAGCGCGAGTACCGGGCCGAGGTCAAGACGGGCATGCCCCAGGTCGCCTACCGCGAGGCCGTCAGCCAGGCCGTCGAGTTCGACTATACGCACAAGAAGCAGACCGGCGGCGCCGGCCAGTACGCCCGTATCAGCGGCCGTCTCGAACCTCTGGCCAAGGGCGGCTTCGAGTTCGCCAACGAGGTCAAGGGCGGGCGCATCCCCCGGGAGTTCATTCCCTCCTGCGAGAAGGGCTTCCGAGCCTCCCTGCGCAAGGGCCAGCTCATCGGCTTCCCCGTCATCGGCGTCCGCGTCGTCATCAACGACGGCCAGTACCACCCGGTCGACTCGTCGGACATCGCCTTCCAGACGGCCGCCCAGGGCGCCTTCAGGCAGGCCTACGCGAAGGCCAAGCCCCAGATCCTCGAGCCGGTCATGAAGGTCTCGGTCGAGGGGCCGACGGAGTTCGCCGGCAACGTCTTCGCCACGATCAGCCAGCGGCGGGGCGTCATCGTCAGCTCGGTCGAGGACGGCACCTTCTCGCGGGTGGACGCCGAGGTGCCGCTCGGCGAGATGTTCGGCTACTCGACCGTGCTGCGGTCCCTGACCCAGGGCAAGGCCGAGTTCACCATGGAATTCCTGAAGTACGGCCGCGTGCCGCCTCACATCGCCGAGATGCTCACCGAACAGCACCTCGAGGCCGAACGCAAGAAGTCCCAGAGATAGCGGAGGAGACGCCCATGACGCTCACGGTCAAGGAAGAACTCATCAAGCGCAGTCCCCTGCGCGTCCTCGAGAAGTCCATTTCGGGAGGGCTGGGCCGGGGCAACGTCGGCGTCCTGGCCAGCCGCAAGGGCGTCGGCAAGACGGCCTGCCTCGTCCACATCGCCGCGGACAAGCTCCTCCAGGGCCAGCACGTCCTCCACGTCTCCTACGCCAGCCGGGTCGACCACATCGTCACCTGGTACGAGGACATCTTCAAGGAGATCGCCAAGGCGCCGAAGATGCGCGCGGCCCTCGACGAGTTCGACGAGCTCATCCGCCGCCGCGTCATCATGAACTTCAAGCAGGACGGGGCCCGGACGGAACAGGTCCTGCGCAGCCTCGAGGCCATGATCGTCCACGGCAACTTCCGGGCCGAGACCGTCATCGTCGACGGGCTCGATTTCGTCCAGGCCGGCCCCGCCGACCTCTTGAAGTTCAAGGAGTTCGCCGGCCGGCTCGGCCTCGAAGTCTGGTTCAGCGCCTCGCTCAAGAAGGAAGACCCCCTGTTCGACGAGCGGGGCATCCCCTACGAACTGGCCGCCCATCTCGGCGCCATCGACGTCCTCATCTCCCTCCAGCATCACGGCGACCACGTCCACTTCGCCCTGGTCCAGGACCACGGCCGGCTGGCCCCCCAGGACCTCCGGCTCAAGCTCGACCCGACGACCCTGCTCATCGCCAAGGAGGCCCGTCCCCGGGCCCGCTAGGGCTTTTGACTCGGTCGGACGGGTGTGTTATACCTGCCTCCGCGACGACCGGCGCGCGAAAACCACCCATGGCACCCGAACCGAAGACGCGGATCGCCTTTCCCCCCGGGACCCGCCTGGCCCTCATCGATCTCGACGGCACCCTCCTCCAGGGCATGAACGCCGAGCGGATCTTCTATCTGAACCTCCTCGTTCACGGTCACGTCAGCATCTTCCGGATGCTGGGATTCCTGTTCTCCCTCCTCGGCGATATCGTCCGCATGGGCTTCCGCCCGGCCATCGGCTCGAACACCCGGATCCTCAAGGGCCGGAGCCCCGCTGAAGTGCGGCAGTGGGCCAACGCCTTCGGGCTGGTCTTCCTGCGGAAGGCCGTTCCCGACGGCCTGCGGGCCAAGATCCTGAGCCTCAAGCAGGACGGCTGCCGCATCGTCCTGCTGTCCGGGTCGCTGCAGGTCCTGGTCGATCAGCTCAAGGACCGTCTCGAAGCGGACATCCTCATCGGCAACGATCTCGAGGTGGTCGAGGGCCGGCTCACGGGACGGAAGACGGGCATCTTCCCTTACGGTCCGATGAAGCTGGCCGCCCTCTTCCAAAGGATCGATCCGGGCGGCATCGACTGGGCCAACTCCTGGGCCCTGGCCGACCGAATCTCGGACCTGCCCGTCTTCGATCTGGTCGGGCACCCGGTCGCCGTCCACGCCGACCGAAGGCTCCGGCGCCTGGCCCGGGAGAAGGGGTGGGAGACGATCGGCCGGCCTCACGCCGGCAGACGGCCCTAGAAAAGATAGCTCAGCCCGGCCGAGGTCCGCGACTCGCGGCTGTCGGCCCGGACGTCCCCGATCCGGCCCCAGCGACCGATGCTCTCATAGGAGACGCAGGCCTTCAGCGGGAGCGAGGGCAGCCGCCAACCCGCCTTGACCAGGAACCGGGTCCGGGTATCGAGGGCGCCGATATCGTTAGTCAGGTCGGCCTGGAACCGGTCCCGTCCCGTCCAGGAGTTCCAAACGTGGCCGCTGGCGAGGCCGCGGAACCAGAAGGGGCCCCAATCCACGTCGACGCGTCCGGACACGCTCGCCCCGTAAGCGTAGGAATAGCCGTAGTAGTTGAGCGTCGATTTCATGCCCGCGATCGGCTGGACCGCGGAATAGGCGTTGAAGGCGAAGGCGTTGACCATGCCGAAATCGACGTAGGCGTCGGCCACGGCCCGGACCTTGTAGCCCTTGCCGAACCGGGTCCAGTCGAGGACCGGGCCGGCCACGTGGACCACGGCCAGCTTGTCGCGGAAGTCGGTCGGCGTCTCCGGGAGGGGATCGACGCTGGCCTGGACGTCCCTCGAGTCGTAGACCGTCGGCCGCTTCCGGAGGAAGGTCAGGGCCGAGCCCAGGCCGATCGAAAGCGCGTAGCCCCGGCCGGTCTCGTCGATCTTCTGGCTGTACGAGGCCAACCCGACGGTCCGGGTGGTGAAGTCGACCTCCTCCCACGGGCCGTCCTCCAAGTCCACGTCCTCAGGCCGGTAGGCCCGGAGGACGACGTCGATGGACACCTCGCTGAACGAGGTGTCCCGGAAGGTCTTTTTTAAGGTCCCTGGACGTCCGTATTCGGGGGTCCGGATGATCTGGGTTTCGAGTCCGATCCGGGCGGCGTCGGTGGTCCCGCGGCCGGTCTCCGAGGACCGCCACCAGCCCGCCGTGAACTCCATGCCGGCCCAGCCCGGCGCCCGGTAGACCTTGGAGGCCGGCTGCTCCCGGTCCAACCACTGGTTGAGCTCGTTGATCGGATTCATGAAGGCCAGGACGTGGAGCGCGACGGACTTGTGATGGTGGAAATAGTCGGAGAGCTGGAACCACGGCTCGCCCACGGCGTAGCCGCCGAACGTGGTCAT
>Ga0208980_10001545_pt1 | contig 13989 bp, 11 predicted proteins | sample WetSurMetagenome_3_FD_187993 | JGI IMG/M metagenome (GOLD analysis project Ga0208980, IMG submission 187993) | Wetland microbial communities from Twitchell Island in the Sacramento Delta, sample from surface sediment Aug2011 Site A1 Bulk (version 2) | ecosystem: Environmental > Aquatic > Marine...
CGGTGCGTACCAGTTCGAGCAGGCCACCGATGGCATTCGGCAGACCGGCCGCGATACCGGCAAAGATGATGATCGAGATGCCGTTGCCGAGGCCACGCTCGGTGATCTGCTCGCCCAGCCACATCAGGAACATCGTGCCGGTGACCAGCGTGACCGCCGAAATGATCTGGAACGACATGCCGGGGTTGAGCACCAGCCCGGGCTGCTGCTCCAGCGCGATCGAGATGCCGAACGCCTGGAAGAACGCGAGCCCCAGCGTGCCGTAGCGCGTGTACTGCGTGATCTTGCGGCGTCCGGCCTCGCCTTCCTTCTTCAGCGCCTCGAGCGAGGGCACGACCACCGTGCACAGCTGCATGATGATCGACGCCGAGATGTACGGCATGATCCCCAGCGCGAGGATCGAGAAGCGCTGCAGCGCGCCGCCCGAGAACACGTTGAACAGGCCCAGGATGCCGCCCTGCTGCGACTTGAACAGCTCGTCCAGGACCGACGCGTTGATCCCCGGCACGGGGATGTGCGTCCCGATCCGATAGACGATCAGCGCGCCCAGCAGGAACCACAGCCGCCGCTTGAGGTCGGCGTACTTGGAACCGCTCTTCAGTGCCGGATTGGTCGTTGCCAACGTCGTTTCCTGGAAATGCCCTGTCCGCCGCCGTTCAGGCGACGCTGCCGCCGGCCGCTTCGATCGCGGCACGCGCACCCTTGGTCACAGCTACACCACGCAGCTTGACCGCCTTGCCGATTTCGCCCGCCAGGTAAACCTTGGCTGCCCTGGCGGCACCGCTGATAACACCTGCCTGCTTCAATACCAGCAGATCGATCTCATCGACACCGACGGCCGCCAGTTCATACAGGCGCACGTGCGCCGTATCTGCCTTGGTCAGCGAAACGAAACCGCGCTTGGGCAGGCGACGATGCATCGGCATCTGGCCGCCTTCAAAGCCCACCTTGTGGAATCCACCTGCACGGGATTTCTGGCCCTTGTGACCACGCCCTGCGGTCTTGCCCAGACCCGAGCCGATACCACGACCCACGCGACGCTTGTCTTTCTTGGCACCGTCTGCCGGTTTAATGTTGTTCAGTTCCATTTAAGCCTCGCACTTCACCAGATAGGCGACCCGGGTAATCATTCCGCGGTTTTCCGGCGTATCCAGCACCTCAACCGTGTGGTTCATCCGACGCAGACCCAAGCCACGCACGCAGGCACGATGCGGCGCCTTGGTGCCAATCAGGCTTTTGATCAGCGTCACCTTGATTTTTTTCTGCTCGCTCATGACTTACCCCGTGATGTCTTCGACAGACTTGCCGCGCTTGGCTGCAATCTCGGACGGCGTGGACATTTTCATCAGGCCGTCGATGGTCGCACGCACGACGTTGTAGGGATTGGTCGAACCGAGGCACTTGGCCAGCACGTTCTGCACACCCATCACTTCAAACACGGCGCGCATCGCACCGCCGGCGATAATCCCGGTACCCTGGGAGGCCACTGTCTCCTATCGCCCCGGTACAGCTCGAGGTCGGGCTGTGGGGGGTGACCTCCCTGAGCAGTAATCCCGATCACCACGTCGTGGTCGGCTTCAACAGCCAGAGCAACGTGGCCGACAAGACCTTCGACGGGCGCACTGATGGCACCGTCAAGGTCACCCTGCCCAATGGCTTGCTGCAGGAGGGTAGTAACACCCTGACCCTGAAACTGCCCTTCGACCTTGCCTACGGCATCGACGAGTACGGCGAGGCGGGCTACGACGACATCGCCCTCGACCGCTACAGCCTCACCTACCCGCGGCGCTTCGCGGCCCGCGACGGGCGGCTGAGCTTCACCGCGGCCGGCACCGCCTTCACCGTCACGGGTCTACCCACCAACCAGGTGGTGGTCTACCGCGCCGACAGCGGCGGTGTCGCCCGCCTCACCGGCGTGCAGGTGGGCGGGGCCAACGGCAACTACAGCGCCAGCTTCCCCGGCACCACCACGGCGGCCACCTACCACGTGGCCAGTGTCGGTGGGCTCGGGGTACCCGGGATCGCGCCGGTGGTCGCCCCCGTCAGTTGCGCCCAGGGCGGCGGGGCCAAGCTTCTGGTGATCGCCCACGAGGACTTCATCAACGACGATCTCCAGCGGCTGGTCGATGCGCGGGTGGCGGAAGGCTACACCGCGGCGGTGGTGCCGGCGGGCGGTCTCTATGCCCAGTACAGCGCCGGCATCTTCGATCCCTCCGCGCTCCAGGCCTGTGTCAAGGACGCCGTGGCTAGCCGTGGCACCCAGGCGGTGCTCCTGGTGGGGGCCGACACCTACGACTACATGGATTACTTCGGGACGGGCGCGGTGAGCTTCCTGCCGAGCTTCTACACCCCCACCGGCTCCATCGTGAACTGGGCCCCGGCGGATGGTCTTGCGGGTGACGTCAACGGTGACGGGCTGCAGGACGTGGCCCTGGGGCGCTTCCCGGTGCGCACGGGGGCCGAGCTCAAGGACCTGGTCGATCGCACCCTGGCCTACCGCACCAAGGGCTACGGAGGGACCGCCCTGTTCGCCGCCGACAAGTACGACAGCGCCCAGCAGCACGACTTCCGCGCCGACAGCGAGACCATCCTCGGCGAGATCCCGAGTGGCTGGACGGTGCGCAAGGCCTACGTGGACGACCTCGGCGTGGCCGGCGCGCGCGCCGCGCTCATCAACGCCATCAACGGTGGGGTTGCCCTCACCACCTTCATCGGCCACTCCGGCCCCAGCGACTGGACCTTCGATGGGCTGTTCACCCTCGCTGACGCCGCTGCCCTCAACAATACCGGGAAGCCCACGGTGGTCACCCAGTGGGGCTGCTGGAACACCTACTACGTGTCTCCGAACGCCAACTCCCTCGGGCACGGCTTCCTGCTCAATGGGAATCGGGGCGCGGCCGCCGTGCTCGGTGCCAGCACCCTCACCGAGGCCGAGCACGAGACCGAGCTCGGCAAGCGGCTGTTCGGGGTGGGCGGGCTGGTCGATAGCGGGACTACGATCGGCGACGCCGTGCTGCGCGCCAAGCGCAACCTCGCCCAGGCTTATCCCAACTGGAAGGGCGCAGAGACCGACTGGCGCGACGTCATCCTCGGCTGGCAACTGCTGGGGGATCCGCTGCTGCGGATTGCCCCCTGATCCTGTGGTCCCTGGCGGGTCGGGCAACGCCCGAGCCCGCCAGGGCAAAGGGTGGTTAAGGAAGGTAAGTGCCGACGCCCAACTCCTGGGCAATGATGGCTCAACTCAACAGAAGCTGATTGATGGAAAACGAATCCGATTCCAACGCCGGCGTTATGGCTGCGCAGCCGGTGCCGCGCAAGCCCTATGCCGGACCCGTGCTGGAGCCCTTGGGCGACCTGCGCAACATCACCCTCGGTACCTCGCTGGGGGTTGGCGAGTCCGGGGGCCGAAAAACGAAGACAGGCAGGGGAAGCTAGGGCGTCTCTTCGCCCCGCAACGTTGGTATCTTGCCTGGAAAACCCTTGCGCTGCCGAATGCCGTAGGTCGGGCTTCAGGGCCGTAGGTAGGTCGGGCTTCAGCCCGACGCCGAGATGCAATAAAGGCCGAGTCGGGCTAAAGCCCGACCCACCGTGATCAGCCGCCAGGATCGGTCCTAAGCCCGACCTGGCTCGGCACCTTGCCAGGCTAGAGGCTGACCTGACGTCACCGAATTCGGCAGGGTCTTTGCCGGAAGTCATCTCGGATGTTCGATAAATCCCCCGGCGCTACCCTTGATTATCACCGCTCGATGCTGGCGGATACCGAGCGCACGCGAGCCTTCGAGCTTGCCATTCAGGCGCGGGTCAAACCGGGCGACACGGTGGTCGATCTCGGCTGCGGCAGCGGGATTCTCTCCTGTTTTGCCTGCCGCGCGGGGGCACGCCGGGTTTATGCCCTGGAAGTGGAGCCGGTGATTGAGCTGGCGAAGCAGATTTGCCGAGTCAACGGGTTTGGCGATCGGGTGGTCTTCCTCCATGAGCGGTCCACACGCGCCCGGATTCCTGAAGCGGCTGACGTGATCCTGACCGAGACCATCGGTAATCTGGGGTTGGAAGAGGGGATTCTGGGTTGGATCGCGGATGCCCGCCGGCGCTTTCTCAAACCCGGTGGCAGCCTGATTCCCGAGTCGATTGCGTTGTTCGCGACGCTGGTCGAACGGCCCGAGGCGTATCTCGGCGCCAGCGACTGGTCGGCGTTGCCCTACGGTCTTGATTTCTCACCGGCGCAGACCCTGGCGTGCAACAACCCGGTGTGGATACCACTGCCGCCCGAGGCTTGCCTCGGTGAGGCCGCCCTACTCGGGGAGGTCGATCTTATCCGCAACGAGCGCGATGCCTTCGAGGGGCAGACGCGGGTCATCGTCACCCGATCTGGCATCTGCCATGGCATTGGCGGCTGGTTTCGCGCCAAACTGACCGAGTCGATCTCGCTGTCGAACGCGCCGCCGCTCGCCACCCCGAGCTGGAACCACGGTTTTCTACCCTTGGCGCGACCTCTGGCCGTGGCTGCGGGCGAGGTCTTTTCGCTGCGGGTGAGCGTTCACGGCAACGGCTCGCTTTGGCGGTGGGGGGTGCGGCGCCAAACGCCACCCGGGCATGGCGATGCCGAGCCGGCGCTCCAATCGACGCTGGCGGGACGGTTCCTGTCGATGGACGACCTTCGTAAAGGCGCGGGGCACGCTGTTTTGCGGCTGGGGGCCAAAGGGGAGCTCCACCGCTTCATCCTCGAATCCATGGACGGCTCGCGCCGTTTGGATGCCATCGCTGCGGCGGTGGTGGCCCGCTTCCCCGATGCCTTCCCCGATCCGAGGGACGCGGCTGACCTCGTCCGCCGGCTCGCGCGGCGGTTCGCCGCGTAGGTCGAGTAGGTCGGACTTCAGTCCGACATCAGCAGGCAGGTGGGTAGGTCGGACTTCAGTCCGAGATCAGGTAGGTAGGTCGGACTTCAGTCCGAGATCAGCCTTCAGTCCGACATCAGCCAAACGCTGTCCCAGTGAGGATAGTCGCCCAAGCGCTCGACCAATCCCGCCCGCAGTGGATTAGCGACGATGTAGCGCGCAACGCCGATCCGGTCTTCGCCCGTGCGTAGCGCGTGGTCGTAGAACGCGGGCTGCCAGCAGGTCCCATGGTGGCCAAGGCGCCTGTTGATCTCGCGCGCGCTCGCGCCTTTGAATCTTTGCATCAGTGCCGAGAGATTACCCTTTGACGTCAGAGACACCAGGCCATGGAAGTGATCGGGCATCACCACCCAGGCCAGCCAGATACCGAGTCCGGCGGTTTGTGTCTCCCGCAGGACCCCGATGACGGTACGGGCTAAATAGAGGTCGGTGAATAGGGATGGTCTGCCCTGGAGGACGGTCGTGACGAAGTATTCGCGACCGGGTTCTGAGTAGCGGCCCTTTCGAAGGTCGTTGTAGCTCATGGCGGCCTCATGATACATCCGGCCTGGTCGGGCTGAAGCCCGACCTACAGCCTACAGCCCGACCTACCCGGGTTGTCGTTGTAGGTCGGACTTCAGTCCGACGCTTCAGTCAGACTTCGGCCGCTTCTGGGCCAGGTGGCGCAGCCACAGCTCGAGGCTGACGATCTTCCAAAGCCAGTAGATTTCCACTTGGTCGAGCTGGGCTTGCCGAGAGAGTGCGTACCGAATCCAGTCGCCCCGTACGAACCCCATGCGCTCGCTGCGGGCGCCTGCGAGAATGGACCTCAGGGTATCGGTCTCGCGCTCGAATAAACCGATGCGGGTGAGGACCTCGAAATCGGTCTTGAACGGCCGTTCGCAGATTCCCTCGGGCAACAGACCCCGCATGGCATTGCGCTGGATCCAACGGCCCCGCCAGGGTCGCCCGAGCTGATCGGCGGGCAGGGCCATGGCGACTTCGACCAAACGTCGATCGAAGTAAGGTGTTTCCGATTCCAGGCCGTGGCGATGGTAGAAGGCGCGCCCGTCGCTGCACATTGACGGCCAAGTGCTGACAGACAACATGCTCAGGCGGACCCATTGCGCCGGTTGGGTAAATCTCCGGTGCCGCGGGTCGTCTCGGGCGCGCTCCGGTAACCCTACCCGTTGGGCGAAGAGCGGGTGCAGCGCGGGGTTATGGTGGGCGGGACGGGGCTTGAGCCTGCGCAGGCTACGCTTGAGACCCGCCGGCAGAAGTTGGCGCAGGCCGTGGTGGATGAGATCGCGCCGCCAGGAGACGTGCCCGCGATTTGCGCGCCACAGGCGGAAGAGCTCGCCCAATCGCCACTCCAGAAGCAGCTCCGTTGCCCAGTAATGGCCGCCGAGGAAAAGCTCATCCCCATACAGCCCGCTGAGCAACACCCGACAGCCTGAAGCCTGCGCGGCCTTGGCTACCGCGACCACCAGCCAGGAATAGGCGTCGGACCAGATGTAATCCCGTTCCACGGGCCAGCGCGGTAGGTCTTTGAGCGCCCATTTGTCGTCGCAGGGTAGGTAATGCGCATCCAGAGCGTGGCGCTCCGCTACTGGCAGTATGTACTCGCGCTCGTCGCTGGCTTTGTGCTTGTCGAACACATAGGAAAAGGTTTTCAGCCGCGATTGGGTGGGATAGGTGTGCGGCAGCAGCCCCGAGGCGATCGCGGCGAGCAGGGTCGAGTCGAGCCCGCCGCTCAGGGAGAGCCCGATGGGGCCGATCGAGCGCATGCGGCAGCGGGTGGCGGCGGTCAGTCTCTCCCGCAAATGCTCGGCATACTCGCGGTCGTCGCGATAACGGATGCGGGCCTCTGGGTCGATATCCCAATATCGGCGCTTGCGGACGCCCTGGCCGGTTATTGTTAAGCAGTGGGCTGGGGCGACGTAGTAGATGGACTGGAAGAAGGTTTCTTCCTGCTCCTGAGTGAGGTCGGCCAGGTAGTCGGCGACCTTGCCCTCGTTGATGCGTGCCTCCCAGCCCGGCGAGTTCAGGATCTGTCCGACCTCCGAAGCGAACAGGCAGCGTCGCCCGTCGAAGTGATAACAGAGACCCCGCCCACCCAGGGCATCGCGCACCAGCAAGAGCCGCCGTTCGGCCAGGTCCCACACCGCGAATACGAAGTCGCCGAGCAGCCGTTCGGGGCAGGTCTCACCCCAGCGCCGGAAGGCGGCCAGGATGAGATCGGCGTCGGTGGGGGCAAGCGGCAGGTCTGGCTCGCCGCGCAGGGCTGCGATCAGCTCGTCACGGTTGTCGATGCGGGCGTCCGCCACCAGCACAAAGCGGCCGTCGGCGCTGACCAGGGGTTGAGTTTCCCGCACCGATTCGGGAGTGACGTGGAAGGCGAGGTGGGCGAGGCCGGCGCTGGCGCCACTCCAGTCACCAACGCCGTCGGGTCCCCGATGCGGAGCGGCGGCGACCATCACACGTAGGGTCAGGGAATCGACCGGCGCGCCGTCAAACTGGATGATGCCGCAGATGGCGCTCATGGTGGTTGGATAGGATGCTGCCGGTTCGAAGCGGCGGGGTAGGGGAGTCGCTGGCATGGGGAACGCTACCCACGCCGAAGCTAGCCGTCAAGCGGGGGGGGGACGGCTTCGGTGCCCACGCGGATCGGACGCTGGCGCACCACCCTTTTCGTCGCCTGAAGAAGCGGGGTAGGGTGGATAAGCGCAGCGCATCCACCTCATGCCTCCAACAGCTCGGTGACGAAGGGGGTTGCGGGTCCGATGGTTTCCACCTCCACGCCGTAGGCATCGCGAAAGGCCCGTCCCGCGACGCGGCGGCCAGACCATTTGATCTCGAAGGCGCGCAGCCGATCGCCCTGCTGTACCACCAGGTCTACCTCGGATTGGGCGCGGGAGCGCCAGAAGCCGAGCGTGGCCGGCGCCCCGAGCAGGGCGTTGCGTTTGGCGATCTCAGCGATCACCCAGTTCTCCCACAGGGCGCCGATGTCGGGGCGCAGCTCAACGGTTGAAAAGCTGTTGAGCAGCGCGTTGCGGATGCCGGTATCCCAGAAGAGCAGCTTGCGGCCCTTGGCGATCTCCTTGCGCGGGTTGGTGCTGAACGAGGGCAGCCGGAAGATCACGAAGGTCTGCTCCAGAAGATCCAGGTATCGCTCGACCGTGGGCCGTGCCATCTGTAGCTGAGTGGCCAGCTCGTTCACCGAGACCTCGGAGCCCACCTGGTGGGCCAGCAACAACAGCAAGCGCTTGATGGGCTCCGGCGTCTTCACCAGCCCGGTTTGCAGGACATCCTTCCATAGGTAGTCGGCGCTGAGCTCGCGGAGCAGCGGGATGGGGTTGGGGGCCAGCACGACCTCGGGATAGGCGCCGAAGGCCAGGCGCTGCATGAGCCAGGATCGCAACTGGGGGGCGAAGTATTGGCACAGGTGTTCCCGCGGGACCTCCGGGCTCGCCCAGGCCTGCGCTGAGAGCGTCTCGGAGAACACCAGGGGCGGGAGGATCAGCTTGCGATTGCGCCCGGTGAGGCTCTCGGCCGCTTGGTCGAGAAGATCCAGCGAGGAGGAGCCCAGCAGTAGGATCTTTACCGGGAGGCGTGCATCGTGCCAGCCCTTGACGATCCGCGCCGCCTCGGGAAGCCGCTGCGCCTCGTCAATGACCAGCAGCGGCGGATTGCCCAGGGTGCGCAAGCCGTCCGCCGGTGGCAGGGCAGCGGCCGCCCGGAAGCGTGCCTTGTCCACCTCCACATCGAAATTCAGAAACAGCGCCGCCCGCTCCCCTATGAGGTGCTCGACCAGTGTGGTCTTGCCGACCTGGCGGGCGCCCAGCACTATGCCCACCTTGGTCCCGGAGAGGATTTCCTGGAGCGGCTGTTCTGCGTCGCGTTTGATATACATAACAAGCAGAATAATAGACGATTCTGTAAAGTGAAAGTAGCCGCAGGAGTGTTGTTCTCGATGGGGGACGCCAGGTCGCGAGACGACGCCCAAGATCTCCGGCGGTAACAGGTACTCTGAGCTCTCCCCGATAATGCCGATTGCCGACCCGGCCCGCTTCACCGCCAGGTAATGCGCGCCGCACAAACGGAGCCGGGTGGGCTTGGCGCACCGAACATGAGCGCGGTGCAGGGTTGGCACCGCCCCAGCGCTTGCAGGCCCAGAATGGAAGATCCTATGAACGCACCAGGGGCAAGGGTGGACGACAACTACCTGGTGCTAGGATTTCGAAGAGCCCAGCGCCTTGGGGTTGACAGCGGGGGCCTGAAAAAAACGGCGATAAGCGCAGCGCATCCACCACCCCACCGCTGTTGGTGGATGCGGTGTGATTGAGCGTTGTGCTCATTCAGCGCACTGTCCCACGCGCCTTATCCACAGAACTGGCGTAGGAGGCCAGCCCTGGCCGCATTGCACCCACATGAGGCCCTATCGGCGCGAGGGCGCGCCTCCTACAGGCGAATTGCCGGGGAGCAGGGTAGGGTGGATAAGCGCAGCGCATCCACCACCCCGCCGCTGCTGGTGGATGCGGCGCGATTGAGGGAGGGGCAAGCCGGTGCGGGGGGCTGCGTGCCGGGATGCGGTCAAGCGGTGTTCTTCAGTGAGCCGGTTGTGTGTCTCAGAATGCTTGGTCCAGCAGACGCCATCCGACGACCCGGCAACTTTCTCGTTCATAGGATTCTTCGCCGCCAAACACCAGGATGGGGGGTAGGGTATCCTCTCCCGCCAGGGTCTGCCATTTCCGGACGGCTTGTGGCCAGTCAGAGGCAAAGGTGCTGCCGGATTTGATCTCGACCGATTGCAGACCCTCGGGTGTTTCAAACAGCAAGTCGACTTCATGACCGGCGTGATCGCGCCAAAAATACAGGTCAGCCGGTTGACCGGCATTGAAACGCCGTTTGACCAGCTCGCTGACCACGTAGGTTTCAAATAACGCGCCGCGCGCTGCATGGGTTTCGATGCTCGCGGCATGGCGAATGCCCAGCAGCCAGGCCACCAGCCCAACATCTAGAAAATACAGCTTCGGGGTTTTGACCAGCCGTTTGCCGAAACCGCGGTAATACGGCGGCAAACGCATGACGAGAGTGCTCGCCTCCAGCACCGAAAGCCAGTCGCGCGCCGTCACCGCCGAAACCCCACAATCGGCGCCCAGGGCGGTGAGGTTGAGCAACTGGCCGGATCGCGCCGCGCACATCCGCACAAAACGCTGAAATTGAGTCAGATCGCGGATGGCGATCAATTGCCGGACATCGCGTTCGAGATAGGTGGCGACGTAGTTGGGAAACCAGTCCTCCGGCGACAGGTCGCGGTCGTACAAGGCCGGATATCCACCACTAAAGAGCATCACGTCTAGGGAACGGGGTTGCTGATTGACCCCGGCAAGCTCGCCTGCCGACAGGGGTAACAATTCGACGCGCCCCACCCGGCCGGCGAGGGACTGCGTCACGCCAGACATCAGATCGAACTGGGCGGAACCGATCAGAATGTAATCGCCCATGTGTCCGCGTTCATCGACCAGCCCCAGTACCCATGACAGCAGCGCCGGACAGCGTTGTGCCTCGTCAAGGATGGCGCCTTCTTCGAAACGCCGCAGGAACCGGAGAGGATCGCGCTCGGCAAACTCGCGCTCGTCGGGATTTTCCAGCGAAACATAGGGCTTGCTGGCGAATGCGGCCCTCGCTAGCGTCGTCTTTCCCGACTGACGCGGCCCGGTTAAGGCGATGACCGGGAAACCCTTTGCCAGACGATGCAAGGTGTCGATCGCGATACGGGGAATCATTGTGCAAATCGAAACCGCAACTTTAGATTATCAATAATATCTGCAATTCAACAGGTTGTAAAAGACCTTGGTTTAGATTCTGGCGGTGATGTCCCGCTGGTTCGGCAATCCGGGCGCCTCGCCTAGGTCGTGCCGCTGAAGGCGCAGAAGCCGGCGACCTCGGTGGTGACCAGGGTCGATCGCATCCCCTTTGATCCGGCCCGCAAGAGACCTCGATAACCCGCTTCGCGACTGCTCGGGACGAGCGGCGTCTGGTCGGTCTGGTGGGGCAACGGGACCCCAGGGACGGGAGGAATCAAGCCAACGCTGTGCAGCAGCCCCGAGAGTCGCTAGCATGCTTTGAGGCTATCCTCTCCTTGGCCTGCGCTGGCATAGGGAGTCTGTTTACGAGCTGCCTCGAGCAGGCCAGAAAGCGGCCACGTCGAGACCTGTCCTGAGCCTGATCGAAGGGCGCAGGTAACCCGCAACTGCCGGATCCACGAGGTTGATACGATTCTTCGCCCTGCAGGGTTGGTCCGCTGCGCAGCGGGGATGCTACGGCTACCGGGTTGCGGGTCACCGGCTGCTATCCGATGTGCCGCTGCGCCTGCTCTCAGCCTATGCCTGCGCCCCACCGGGGGTTGATCTGCAGAGGGTTGCACCGCCGGTCATCGCGGGCGACGCGGCCGAGGTAAGCGCGGAAGGGTGGCTGGCGGGTGCCATCCGGCGGGTGGTCTGCCGGTCGGGGCGGGGGGCAAGGGAGCTGCTGCTGCCCGGCCTCGGTCGGTTTCGGTTGGGGAAGGCGGATGGCGGGATCTTTTGCGTGGGGGCCGAGCCCGCGTTGGCCGCGGAGGTTTTGGAAGAGGCCCTGCTCGGTCCGCCCCTTACCTTGGCCCTGGCGGAGCGGGCGGTGTGGTGTCTGCATGCCAGCGCGGTGCTGCGGGGCGCTCGGGTGCTCCTGTTCCTCGGCCCCTCCGGGCAGGGTAAGTCGACCCTGGCGGCGCATGCGGTTGCGGACCCGGGCGCCGGCTTCGAGCGCGTTGCCGACGACATCGTTCCCTGCACCCTGGAAGGGGGCTGGCCGTGCGCGAGGCTGCATTTCCCCCAGTTGAAGCTGGAGACCTCCCAGCAGTACCCGCTCGCCGCGAGGGAAAGCCTACCCCTCGGCGCGGTGGTGGTGCTGGAGCCGGTGGGCGGCATTAAGGAGATCTCCCTGGAGCGCCTGGCGCCAGCGTCCGCGCTCAAGGCCCTGGCGGAACAGACGGTGGCGGTGAAGCTGTTCGACCGCGCCTTGCATCGGGCGCATCTCGATTTTCTCGCCGCGTTGCTGCGATCCGTTGCGGTCTATCGGATGCGCTATCCGCACGACTATGCGCGTTTACCCGAGGTTTACCGAGTGTTGCCGGAACTGCAGGAACCAGCGGGGAACGCTGCCAAGCCGGGTCTGCCGACGAGGTAACGGGAGGGTCGGTAGCGCGGCTTTCAAGCTGAGCTTGCTTGGTCCGCTCTGTGGAGGTACCATGCCGCGGCTGACGACAGGCGCGTAGCTCAGTTGGTTAGAGCACCACCTTGACATGGTGGGGGTCGTTGGTTCGAGTCCAATCGCGCCTACCAGATCCGACGAAAGGCCGAGCTAACCCCTCGGCCTTTTTTGTTCCCGCCAACAACAGGGGGTATTCCTGAGGTGTTTCCCCATGCATCGGCCCCCCTCTCAGTGGTCTTGGATGGGCCCGTCGCCAGCACTCGGAAGACCGGCCGATGAGCCATCCTGAACCGGATTTCGCGCGCCGCTTCGGCGGCATCGCGCGGGTCTACGGGGCTGCGGCGCTGGAGCGGTTCGCCGCCGCGCGGGTGGCGGTGATCGGCGTGGGCGGGGTGGGCTCTTGGGCGGTGGAGGCACTGGCGCGCAGCGGTATCGGGGCACTGACCCTGGTGGACCTCGATCAGGTGGCGGAGTCCAACATCAACCGTCAGTTGCTGGCACTCGACAGCACCCTGGGGCGGGCCAAGGTGGAGGTTCTGCGCGAGCGGGTGCTCGACATCAACCCCGCTTGCCGGGTTTCGGTCATCGAGGAGTTCATCGATTCCGACAACGTGGCCACGATCCTGCACCGGGGGCCCGATCAGGTGGTGGACTGCATCGATGGCGCCCGGGCCAAGGCGGCGCTGATCGCCCACTGCCGGGGGCAGGGGATGCCGCTGGTGACCGTGGGTGGGGCCGGGGGGCAGGTGGATCCCACCCGCATCCGCCTGACCGATCTCGCCCAGAGTGCCCACGACCCGCTGCTGGCGCGGGTCCGCCGCCTGCTGCGCCAGGAGTACGGCTTCAGCAGTGATCCGAAACAGCGCTTTGGTGTCCCCTGTGTCTGGTCCGACGAGCCAATGGCCTTTCGCGGGGCGGACGGTGAGGTGTGCCCGCAGGCCCCCGCTGGCGCGGAGCCCCGCAGCCTGAGCTGCGCGGGGGGGATCGGCTCCGTGATGACGGTTACCGCCAGCTTTGGCCTGGTGGCCGTGGCGGAGGTGCTCAGGCGCCTGGCGGCCCAGTCGGTGCCGCCGGCGGGCGAGACGCCGGGCTAAGGGGGGGCTTGCGTCGGCCGCTGGGCCGAGTAGGCTTGGGGCAGGGCCTTCAATGCGCTGGCAGCGAGCCGCCGCCATGATCCAGAACTTCACCCAGCTCAGCACCAAGAAGGTGATGCAGACCCTCGAGATCGCCGTGGCCGAGCTGGCCGGTCTGCGCCAGAACCTGCTCACCCCCGATTTCATCCTGCTCGCTCTGCTCTCCCAGCCCGATGGGGAGGCGGTGAAGATCCTCGAGAACCTGCTCTCGAACCCCGCCGAAGCGGCCGAGCGGATCAAGGGGCGCGTGCTCGGTCACTATCAGCGGGCCACCCCGGTGCAGGCGAACCAGATCGTGGCCTCCCAGGAGCTGGTTGAGCTGTTTCGCCTTGCCTACGAGGAGGCCAAGCAGCTCGGCGACAGCTACATCTCCACCGGCACCCTGTTCCTCGCCCTGTTCGATCCCAAGCTCGGCCACACCGCCGAGTTTCTGCGCGAGGTGGGCATCAACCGCGAGCAGGCGCGCAAGGCGCTGCAGGAGCTGCGCGGCGGACGCGCGGTGAATAGCGAAGACGCGGAGAGCGCCCCCGATGTGCTTGCCCGCTACACCCACGACCTCACCGAGCTGGCGCGGACCCACGAGCTCGACCCGGTGATCGGCCGCGAGGAGGAGATCGCCCAGGTCATCCAGACCCTGTCGCGGCGCAGGAAGAACAACCCGGCCCTCATCGGCGAGGCAGGGGTCGGCAAGACGGCCATCGTGGAGGGCCTGGCCCAGCGCATCGCCGACG
>Ga0208980_10001546_pt1 | contig 13988 bp, 13 predicted proteins | sample WetSurMetagenome_3_FD_187993 | JGI IMG/M metagenome (GOLD analysis project Ga0208980, IMG submission 187993) | Wetland microbial communities from Twitchell Island in the Sacramento Delta, sample from surface sediment Aug2011 Site A1 Bulk (version 2) | ecosystem: Environmental > Aquatic > Marine...
AGTCATTGGCCGTGACCGGCGTTCCATCGGCGAGTTTCGCGGCGAACCCGGGCACGTCTCCCGACTCGCTGCCCGGCGAGGCGAGCGCGACCGAAATGTGGTGATCGGCCAGGCGGCCCGAGGCTTCGAGTCGCGCGGAATCGAACTTCAATCCGTCGGCCGTCACGTCACTCGTCCGCACGTGGACCTTCGACTCGTGACGGTCCGCGAGGTCCAGGTCAACGTCGGCTTCCGCGGAGCCGGCTTCGAACCCATCGATGCGCAGCCGCCGCGCGCGCAGTTCGCCCTTCACCTCGGGCCGGGACTGCGGGCCGCGAAGCGTGCCGCTGGATTCGAGTTCGCCGTCGAGCGACGGATGCAGCAGGCCGAGCGACGTCAGGCGGGCGTTCCACCGCAGGTCCATGACCGCCCCGTAGCGACCGTCGATCGCGACGTGCGAGGCGGCGTTGACCACGCGCACGCCCTTGAAGTCGAACGCGCCATTTCCGCGGGCGACCGTGCCGCTGCCCGTGAGGGCGTGTCCGCGCAGGGTGCCAGAGAGCCTGGTCAATCGTGCGGTCCAGGGACCATCCGCCGAGTATCCGCGGCCGTCGATCTGGCCCGCGACGTCGATCCGCCCGCGCAGGTCCTTGCGCAGCCCCGACAGATCCAGGCCGCGGCCGTCCACCGTCGCCTGCCAGCCCTGGTCGCTGCCGAACGACAGGCGACCCGATCCCGAGAGCCGGCCTCCCAGTACGCTGCCGTCCACGCGGCCCACGGTCAGCTGGTCGCGGTCCACCATCCCCGAGGCGGCGAGGTCCGCGGCAGGCAGGGCCGGGCCGCGCACCCGGGTCTGCAGTTCGAACGTGTACGGCATCGCGCCCGCGATGCGGCCGGATCCCGACGGGCTCTCAACGATCGGCTCACCCACGAGCGGCCATCGCAACCGGGTCCACTCGGCCAGGATCGATATCTCCGGGGCGTGGTCGCCGAATCGCACGGATCCCGACGTCGTGAGCGACGCACCCGGCCTCGGCATCCACGTGTGCAGGGAAACGATATCGAGCGTTCCGTCCGCGTATCGCGCCGAACCATGCACGCGTATCGCCTCTGGGCCGGCCGCGGGCGAGTTGAGCGTGCCATCCACGCCGATCGCGGCCGCGCTCGCGTCCACAGAGATCGAGCCGCTCAGCGCCGGCAGGCGTCCCGGCGGGAGCCAGGGCGAGCCGTCGAACCCGATCGCACGCAGGGTCCCGACCGCGCGTGGCTCGGCGTCGAGGTGGACCGCGTTGCCCGAGAAGGAAACCCGCGCTGGAGCCGTGAACGCCACGTCGACACCGAGTCGATCCAGCTTCCCGCGCGTCGCGGCCGTGAAGCTGTAGAGGTGCCCGTCCGCAAGTCGCCAATGCCCGGCCACCTTGCCGCGCAGCCCCAGCGGGCTCGTCGCGCGCAGGACCACCTCCCCGTCGAGCCGTCCGGCCGGGTCCTCGATTGCGAACGGCGCGAGGTCGATGCGCCAGCGCGTCATGCGCAGGTCGGCGCGCACCGTGGCCGCGTGCAGGCGCGTGCCATTCTTCAGCCGCACGCCCACCTGTCGCAGCGTCGCGCCGGGCGCCGTGACGCCGAGCCATGCCGGCAGGAAATGTATCTGCGTTTCGGGTTGGGGCCCGCGGTCCTTGAGGGTGACTTCCACGCGATCGATGCTCGCCTGCTCCAGCGCGAGCCTGCCTGCGAGCAGGTTTGCGATCGCCACGTCGCCGCGCACCCCATCCGCCTCGATGCGCACGGCCTCGTGATCCACGACGACGCGGCCGAACGACAGCGGGCCGGCGAGGATGCCTTCCGCGCCGCTCACTTCGACGTGCACGCTTTCGATGCGCGGCAGCACGGACAGCAGGTACTCGAGGCCTTCGTGCGTGTAGAGCAGCCGGTGCACCAGGACCGCAGGCACCGCGAGCAGCACGGCCAGGGCGGCGGCGAGGACGATGTGTCGCCGCTTCATCACAGCACCTGGGTGATGTTGAGGTGCAGCCGCGGCTTCAAGCCGGGCTCTGACAGCGCCTGCGCGATGTCGATGCCGATCAGCAGCATCGGCAGCTTCAGGCGCAGGCCGATGCCGACGGAGTACTCGAGCGGCGTGCTCCAGTCGTCGAACGCGTTGCCGGTGTCGAAGAACACGGCGCCGCGCAGGTCGCGCGGCAGGTCGCGTTCGAATTCCACGCTGGCGACGAGCTTGTGCTGGCCGCCCACGCCCTTGTTGTTGCTGCCGGGCGGGGCGTTGGGATCCTGCGGGCTCAGGGAGTCGAGCGCGAAGCCTCGCACGCTGCGGTCGCCGCCGGCGAAGAAGCGCTGCGACCCCGGCAACTGCGAGAAGTCGCTCACCCAGCTCGTGCCGAGCTCGCCGCGCAGGCGCAGGTACCACGGTCCCTGGGCAATCGGCCACACCCGCTCGCCGCGCGCGTAGAACCGCAGGTAGGAGGCGTCCGAGCCCAGCACCGCGGGACTGCCCGAGAGTTCGGCATAGTAGGCTGCTTCGCGCACCCACCCCGTCAGGAAGTTGGGCGGTTGCGTGGCAAAGCTGATGCCAGGGATCAGGAGCGTCGAGCGCGTGTCCTTGCTCTCCGGGAACTTCGTGAGCTCCTCGCTCAACTGCAGGAAGAGCACGCGCTGCCATTGGCCCAACGTCTGGGTGAGCCCGCTGCCGAGCTCGTAGCGCTCGCTGTCGAGGCCGCCCAGCGTCTGGTTCACGTAGCCTGCGGAGAATTCCAGCTTTTCCAGCGAGGGATCGCCGACCGGGATGATGTAGGTCGCGGTCGCGTCCTGGAGCACCTGCGAGAGCGTCGTCTGCAGCCGCCAGCGGTGGCCGTCGTCGTTCGCGAGCCGCCGGTCCCAGGTGAACTGGCCGCGCGGCCCGGTGTCCGTTCCGAATCCGACGCTCGCGGCGTAGCGGTCGCGCTTGATGCGCTCGGCGCGGATCGTAACGGGAATGGTGAGCGTGGCCGGGTCGCGCTCGCCGGGGGTGACCGTGACGCTGGAAAAGTAATAGCTGTCCTCGAGCGCGAACTGCGTGCTGCGCAGCTGCGTGCCCGAGAAGGGCTCGCCCTCCGTGAAGCGCACGAATCGCCGGAGGAGGTCGGGCTCGATCGCGTCCTGCTCGATCGTCACCGCGCCGAAGCGGTAGAGGCCGCCGGTGTCGAGCGTGAGCCGGGCGTCCGCGGCGTGCTGCTGCGGATCGACCTCGAGTTCGTGGCGCGTGAGCTTCGCGTCGACGTAGCCCTGCTCCAGCGCGGTCCTGACGAGATCGGTCTTGAGCTTCTCGTAGGTGGCGTGCTCGAGGCGCGTGCCGGGACGCAGCGGGTTGCCCTCCACGACCGCGCGGATTTCGCCGTCGTCGCGGCCAGCGCCGACGATGTCGATCTGCACTTCCCGCAGGTGCACGGGTTCGCCGGGCTTGATGCGCAGGCGCACGATCCACGTGTCGTCGTCGCGCGTCGTTCGGCTGCGCACCTGCGGATCGTAGTAGCCGAAGGGACGCATTGCGTCGGCCGCTTCGTCCACGGCGCGGTCTGCGAGGCGGCGCACCTGGGGGTCGGTGAGGTCAGCGCGCTGCACATATCGTCCGAGCGACAGGTAGGCGCGGATGTTGTCGGCGATCGGGCGATCCACGCCGTCGATCTCGAGGCGGATGGCGTCCTTGGCACCCGCGGCGGAGGCGGCCAGCAGCATCGCGAGCCAGGCGCAGGCGCGCAGTCGCCTGTCGCGCGGACTCGCCCGCGTCCTGGGCCCCGTCATTCCCGCGGCTCGCCGCCGATGAACTCGATGCGGGTCGCGCCGGTCTGCCGGCCGGCGGCGTCGAAGCGCCGCTCCGCCACCACGGTCACGCCGTCGTGGCCCGCGAGCAGCACCGTCGAGCAGCGGGTGCCGTATCGCGGATGCAATACGAAAGGCGAGGACAACGCGCGTTGCATCTCCGGGGGCAAACCGCTGTCGGGCTGGGTGCCTTCGTCCGCCGGCGCGCGATCCGCAAGCAGTTCGAAGAGCGCCGCGACGTCCGGCTCGTCGCCGTCGATCTCGGCGGCAAGGCGCGCCCGTGTCTTCAGGAGCTTCGGCCAGGGCGAGTCCAGCCGGTGGTTGGAGAGGCCGTAGATGCCCGGCTCGAGTTCGCGGGCCGGGGTGTCGTCGCCGTTCGAGAAGTAGAACAGGCTCCGCGCCCCAGCTGCGAGCGCGTTGAAGCCGGCATACCTTGCTGCCGACCCGCGCAGGTGCGCAAAGAAGTCGCCAGGTTCGGCATCCCCGGCGAGGAAGCCGGGCACGACCGAGCCTCGCGACGGCGCATCCGGAGCCGGGGCGTGTTTCAGGTCCCTGAAGTTGGTCACGGCGCCGAAGCGGCCCGCGCGCGTGATACCCAGCCACGTGCCGCCCGCCGCGAGATCGCGCCCGGCCAGCATGGGAGTCCCGTCGTTCCACCATGCGAGCGGGGCCGCCGGGCGGTCGTGGAATTCGTCGCGATTGGCCGCCACCACGAGACGGTAGCGAGGATGCGACATCCAGGCGAGCACGAGCAGGCACATGGTGGTTATTGTATGCGGGCCGCGCTCGCCGGACGGCGATACGCGCGGGCGTCAGCTCCGGGTTGTCCCGGATTCGAGCCCGCGACCGAAGAGCAGCCGGCCGGCTTTCTTCGTCGTCCAGTACAGCAGCGCGACGATCGCGGCGAGACAGAGCAGGGGAAGCACCACCGCGAGGATCGCGATGCCCGTGGCGCCCACGGTCTCGACCGCCGCGACCAGTGGATTGGCCAGCCCGGCCGTCATCACCCCGGACTTTGCACGCAGCAGCGCCGTCGTGCCCTTGGTGAGGCCCGCGACGCCGCCCCCGGCGATGATCGCGACCGGCCACATCACCGCCTGCGGGATGTCCGCCATGACCGACGCACTGGCGATCACGCCGGCGGCGATGGCTGCCGGTCCCGCGACGAGGTCGAGCACGTGGTCCACGCCCGGAATGAAATAGGCCAGTGCTTCAAAGACCGCGGCCGACCCGAGCGTCAGCAGCGCGGGCGTGGTCGCGAGCCACTGGAAGCCTTCGGTCAGCGGCAGGAACCCCGATCGCGCGGCGATGCCCGCGACCAGCAGCGGCACGAAGATGCGAAAGCCGGCCGCGGCGGCGAGGCCGATTCCGAGCGCGATGCTGAGCAGCGATTCCATCGGCACGTCCATCGATCGCCCTCGAGGCCCTGCTGCGCGGCCAGTTGAAACGATCTTGCCGCATCCGTCCGCAGCCGACAAATCAGTGCGGGAGTTGCAACGCGTCCCAGGCTGTCTTCGCGATCAGGCAGGACACGACGACGATGAACACGGCGCGGACGAATCCGCTGCCGTGGCGGATCGCAAGGTGGCTCCCGATCTGCGCGCCGGCCACGTTGCAGGCCGCCATCGCAAGTCCGAGCAGCCAGTAGATCTGGCCGGTCAGGCCGAACAGCAGGATGGCGGCGAGGTTCGCCGCGGCGTTGACGACCTTGGCCGACGCCGACGCGTGCAGGAAGTCGAGGCCGAACACCCGCACGAACAGGAACACGAGGAAGCTCCCCGTACCGGGGCCGAAGAAGCCGTCGTACAGGCCGATCGCGCCCGCGCCAGCGGCCGCCAGTGCGCGACCGTGCCGGCCGTTCCGGCGCGGCCGGTGCTCGCGGCCGAAATCCCGGTGCACGAGCGTGTAGAGCAGCACCGCCGCGAGCAGCACGGGGACCATGGCACGGAATCGCAGCGGCGGGACGCGCGTCGCGATCCATGCGCCGGCGAACGCCGCGACGAACGCCCCCGCGGCAGCCGCCAGCACCAGCGGGCGGTCGAGCCGCACGTGACGCAGGTAACGCGTGGCCGCGCTGGTGGTGCCGGCCAGTCCCGCCAGCTTGCCCGTGCCGAGCAGCGTCGGGTGCGGCGTCGACGGGAATGCCGCGAACAGCGCCGGCAGCTGGATCAGTCCGCCGCCGCCCGCCATCGCGTCCACGACGCCGGCGCCGAACGCAGCCGCCAGGACAAAGGTGATCTCGAGTGACACGCCCGTCCTAGCGTGGCTCAGCGGTCCGGCCGGCCCCAGAGCCTGACGCCCGGGGTACTGCGGAGCGGCAGCCTCGAGCCGGAGTCGTACCAGTCCTCGATGAGCCGGAAGGAGATCGATTGCGGGAACGGCAGGCCCGGAAAGCCGCTCGCGACGTCCTCACGCGAGAACCAGCGGACGTCCTCGAGCTCCTCGTCGGCCTGCGCGACGGCGGTTGGGGACGCGGTGGCGGTGAATCCGATCATGAGCGACGAGGGGAACGGCCAGGGCTGCGAGGAGTGATAGGTCGCGTCCTGCACCGCGACGCCGGTCTCTTCGAGCACCTCGCGAGCGACCGCGTCCTCGAGGCTCTCGCCGGGCTCGACGAAGCCGGCGATGGTCGAGTAGCGCCCGGCGGGCCATGCGGCCTGCCTGCCGAGCAGGGCGCGCTCGCCGTCCGTTACGAGCACGATGATTGCGGGGTCGAGCCGCGGAAACAGTTCCGCTCCGCAAGCCCCGTTGCTGCACTTCATGACATGCCCGGCGCTCGCGCTCGATGTCGGGAACCCGCAGGCGCCACAGTGCCGGCTGCGCTGCCGCCACGACACCATTGCGCGCGCGTAGGCCAGCAGCCCCGCTTCGTCATCCGGAAGCGCGCCAGCCGTGCGGCGCAGGTCTTCATATGATGTGTCGGTGGCCACTTCGGTTGCTGCATCGTGGCCCGCATCGCAGGCGAAGCACAGCCTGCCGCCGAAGCGGCCGAGCAGGATCCAGTCCTCCGGCTGGCCATGGCTCGCGTGCCGGCAGCACGCCTCGACGAACTCCGCAGCCCAGCCCTGCGGCGTCCGCCGCACGAGGTTGCGCGATTCGAGCACTGGCAGGATCCACGCCCCCGGGTCGGCGCAGGCCGCCGCCAGCCCGGCCGGGTCCTTGCGGAGCTGGGCGGCGCGATCGAGGTACTGTCCGGCGAAGACGTTGGGCGGTCGCAAGGGCTGTCTCGCTCGCTGAAAGCCGGGAGTCTAGCAATCCACGCGCGAGGGTTCGGGCCGCGTCGGGCCGGGCGGCCCGATGCGTCGGCAGTTCGCGCAGTTGTCGGGCAGGAGGTCCAGCGTGTCTCGGATCCAGGTGGCGAAGCAGCACGGGCAGCGGGCGAGCACGAACTCGTCCCGGCGCGCGAGGGTCTGCCCGAGGTACCACGCGTGTTCGAAGGTGATGACCGGGAACGGACACACGCAGAGAAACGCTTCGTAAACGTCGCAGAACAGGGCGACGTCCTCGATGCGCGGGGCGGGCAGGCGCTGTGTCCGTCGCAGCAGGCCACAGCAGGACAGCAGGGTGGCGAGCGTCGCGGCCTGGATCTCGTGTTCCACGGAGCGCCGGAAATAGGACATCTGGCGGGGTGACTTGCCCCGTCGCCGGCGCACGCGCGGACCTGGGGCGTCGAGCGCGTAGGTCCGGTACAGCTTGCGGATCCGGTCCCCGGATAGACCGGTGCAGTGCCGTATGGTGTGGGTCCTGGCCTCGTGAACGATGAGCCTGTAGGCGACGGCGAGCCTGAGCCGGTCGCGGTCGTAGCGACAGTCCGTGATGCGCATGGCTATCCCCCTGAATTTGGCTATATTCGCCATATATGGTCCAACACGACCACATATGGCAGTCTATAAACAAATATGGTCCGTTTGGACCATATTTGGAGGATGGCCCATGACGAACACCCGTGGAAAGAGCCAGGGATGGGCTCCTGCGGTCCCTGCCCATGAGGGAATCTTCACGCGCTCCCTGCGGCGCGACCTGACGGACCTGAACCGCCGGTACCTGGAACTGGGGTTGCACCCGGCTGCCGGGGCCGACCCCATGGTCGCCTGGTCCGAGGAGGTCCGCCGCGAGGTCGAGGCCGCCGGGCCTGCAATGCGCGACCGGATGGCGTGCTGTCCTTTCGCACTGTTCGAGATCCGTTTGCCTCCGGGGGATTCGGGGCCTGACACCGACTTGTGCGCCGAAGAGGACCGGGTGGAGGACCGGGCGCAGGGCGGCCCGGATGTTGCGCGGGCGGCCGAGTGCGTGGCTTTTGCGCACGGCGCGCTCTTCATCGCGTGGCGTCTGGCGGAAAGCGCGCCACTCGCGGCCCGCATTGCCTTCGGCCTGACGCCAGCCACGGAACGCGAGTTGAACGAAATGAGCCCAACCCGGATCGCACAGCTCGCGACCCGCCCGGGCGTGGTCAGGGCCCGCTGGCCCGGGCGGCCTGGATTCTGGGCGATGCTGCGCGCCGCCGCGCAGGCCGGCTGCGCTCACTCCCTGCAGTGGGCGCACTGCTTCGGCCTCTGCCTCATGGACGGAGAGCGCGGAGGAGCACGCGACGAAGACGTCCCGGCCGCGGAAAACCCGTCGCGCCGCTGAACGGCGGGCTACTCTCGGTTGCCGCTTCCGGGCAGCCCCGCTACGCTGCGTTCCCCCTTTCGCGCCCCCTGCCCATGAAAGCCCTTTCGCTGCGCAAGCTCACCAAGACCTACAAGACCGGCGTCCAGGCGCTCAAGGGCATCGACCTCGACGTCGAGCAGGGCGATTTCTTCGCGCTGCTGGGACCGAACGGCGCCGGCAAGACCACGGCCATCGGCATCGTCTCCTCGCTGGTGACCAAGACCTCCGGCAAGGCGTTCGTCTTCGGTCACGACATCGACACCGAGCTGGAGACGGCCAAGGCGTGCATCGGGCTGGTCCCGCAGGAAATCAACTTCAACCAGTTCGAGAAGGTCTCCACCATCCTCGTGAACCAGGCCGGGTTCTACGGCATGCCGCGTGCCGCGGCCAGGGAACGCGTCGAGCACTGGCTCAGGAAGCTGCAGCTGTGGGACAGGCGCGAGGCCGTGTCGAGGACGCTCTCCGGCGGCATGAAGCGGCGGCTGATGATCGCGAGGGCCCTCGTGCACGAGCCGAGGCTGCTGATCCTCGACGAGCCCACGGCCGGCGTGGACATCGAGGTGCGACGGTCGATGTGGGAGTTCCTCAAACAGATCAACGAGGAAGGCACGACCATCATCCTCACGACCCACTACCTGGAAGAGGCCGAGAGCCTCTGCCGAAACATCGCGATCATCGACGAGGGCCGGATCATCGAGCACGACCGCATGACGACGGTGCTGCGCAAGCTCCACAACGAGGTGTTCGTGCTGAACCTGCGGCGGCCGCTCGACGGGCTGCCCGAGCTGCCGGGATACGCGCTCGCGCTGACGGACGACGGATCGCTCGAGGTGGAGGTGAGCAAGGAGCAGAACCTGAACGACCTCTTCGCCGAGCTGTCCGCGCGGGGGATCGTCGTGGTCAGCATGCGCAACAAGGCGAATCGCCTCGAGGAACTCTTCATGCGCCTCGTCGAGGGCCGGGACGCGGCCACCGGGCAGGCCAGGCCGGCGGTGAGCGCATGAGCGGTAGTACGGAACGCATCACGGGCGGCGTGGCCGTTCCGAGCGCGGGGAACCGCCGCTGGGTCGGGTTCCGCACCATCGTCATCCGCGAATTCAGCCGCATCGTCCGCATCTGGGGGCAGACGATCGTGCCCCCGGCGATCACCGCGACGCTGTACTTCGTGATCTTCGGCAGCCTCGTGGGGCGTCGCATCGGGGAGATGGGCGGCTTCACCTACACCCAGTACATCGCCCCCGGGCTCATCATGATGTCGGTGATCACCAACAGCTACGGCAACGTCGTGTCCTCGTTCTTCGGCGCGAAGTTCGGGCGGCACATCGAGGAACTGCTGGTCTCGCCACTGCCCAACTGGCTCATCGTGCTCGGCTACGTCGCGGGCGGGCTGGTGAGGGGCCTGCTGGTCGGCCTGGTGGTGACCATCATCGCGCTCTTCTTCACGCGGCTGCACGTCGAGCACCTCGTGCTCGTCTGCGCCGCGGTGCTGCTCACGTCGCTCGTGTTCGCGCTCTGCGGCTTCATCAACGCCGTGTTCGCGAAGAACTTCGACCAGATCACCTTCATACCCACCTTCATCCTCACGCCGCTCACGTACTTCGGTGGGGTCTTCTACTCGATCACGATGCTCCCCGAGTGGGCGCAGCATGCCTCGCGCGCCAACCCGATCCTGTACATGGTCAACGCGTTCAGGTTCGGCTTCCTCGGCGTGTCGGACGTGGACGTCAAGTTCGCCTTCGCGATCATGGTGCTCGCGGCCGCGGCGCTGTTTACGGCGAGCGTCTGGCTGATGGAGAAGGGCACCGGGACCCGGGAGTAGCGGGCGCGCCCATGTGCGGTCGTTTCGCTTTCTACTCCCCCCACGAGGCGGTGACGCGGATCTTCGGCGTCGCGGGCGCGACGCCCGTCGAGCCGCGCTACAACATCGCGCCGACGCAGTTCGTCGCGGCCGTGCGCGCGGACGCCGCAGGTCGCCGTGCGCTCGCCATGCTCCACTGGGGCCTCGTGCCGTCCTGGGCGAAAGAGAAGTCCATCGGCGCGCGCATGATCAACGCCCGCGCCGAGACCCTCGGGGAGAAGCCCTCGTTCCGCGGCGCCTACCGGCGCCGTCGCTGCCTGGTGCTCGCCGACGGCTGGTACGAGTGGCAGCGCAGCGGACCGGCGAAGCAGCCGTACTTCATCACCTTCGGGGACGGCGAGCCGTTCGGCATGGCGGGCCTGTGGGAGACGTGGCGCGACCCCGCGGGCGGCGAGCCTCTCGAGTCGTGCTGCATCGTCACGACCGCAGCCGCGCCGGAACTCGCGCAGGTGCACGACCGGATGCCGGTGATCATTCCCGCCGAGCGCCGGGACGAATGGCTCGACCCGGGCAACGATGCCGCCGGCGCGCTGGACGGATTCCTGGTTCCATGGGCCCGTGGAGGCCTCGAGGCCCGGCCGGTGAGCCGGCGCGTGAATTCCGCGCGCAATGAAGGCGCGGACCTGGTCGAGCCGCTTGGCACGCCGGCGGCCCACGCCTAGAGTCGCTAGCCATGGGCCCCGCATCAACATCGATTCGACAGCCGTCGGCGCGGGTTCAATGGCGCGCGGCCATTGCGGCGCTGTTGGCGCTCGCGCTCACCGGCTGCGGCATCGGTCTCGTATATCCACGCCTGGACACCATCGGCGCCTACTACGTGGAAGGTCTGGTCACGCTGGACAGCGCGCAGTCCGAGCAGCTCGACCGGCTGCTCGGCGCGAGCCTGGCCCGGCACCGTGCGTCGGAGCTCGTTCGCTACGCGGATTTCCTGCGCGGGCTGGCCGGGTCCGTCGAGGGCGGCGCGGATGCCGGAGAGTGGCAGGCGGCTGCGCGCCAGGCCGATGTGTTCTGGCGCGACATTGGCGCGGCGCTGGCTCCTGTTGCGATCGAGATCGGGGGAACGCTCACCGACGAGCAGGTCGCCGAGCTGCTCGGGAACCTCTCGGAGCGCGACGAGGAGGAATGGCAGGAGTTCGCCGACCGCACGCCTGCCGAGCGGCTCGAGCACCGGCAGAAGACGCTGCGGCGCACCCTCGAGCGGTTTACAGGCCGCCTCGACGCGCGGCAACGGGCGCTGCTCGACCAGCATGCAGCGCGCACCGGTTCCTTCATGGCCGAGTGGCGCGAAAATCGCCGCGCCTGGCGGGAAGCGCTCGCGGCGGCGCTGGCCGTGCGCGGCTCGGGCGAGGAGTTCGCGCGGCGCATGACGCTGCTGGTCGCGCGGCCCGACGAGCTCTGGACGCCGCAGTACCGCGCCGCGATCGAACGCAGCCGCGCGGAGACGATCGGGCTCCTCGCTGCACTCGACGTCACCCTCACCCCGAGCCAGCGCGACACCGCACGTCGCAAGCTCGCCTCGCTCGCGGACGAGCTCGCGGACCTCGCGCAGCCGGACGAACGGAAGCGGCGCGCATGACGCAGTACGACGGCAAGATCTTCGGCATCGGGTTCTACAAGACGGGTACGACCTCGCTGTTCGAGGCGCTGCGTATCCTGGGCTACGACACGGTGAACGGCGATCCCCCCGACAGTTACCCCGGCGCCGACGACGGTACCACGCTGATCCGGCAGATCGACGCCGGGGACTTCCGCCTGCCGACGTTCGAGATGTTCGACGCGTTCACCGACAACCCGTACTTCCGGATCTGGCGCGAGATCTACGCGATGTACCCCGAGGCCCGGTACATCCTCACGACACGCGAGGAGTCCGCCTGGATCGCGAGCTGCGTGAAGTTCTTTCGCAATCGCCGGATCCGGCCGATGCGGGTGTGGATGTTCGGGGCGCACGCCGATCCCTCGAAGGACGATGAGAGCCGGCAGGCCTGGCTCGACGCGTACCGCGAGCACAACAGGGCGGTGCGGGAGTTCTTCGCCACCCGTCCAGCGCAGTTTCTCGAGTTCGACCCGACGCGCGAGCCGGGCTGGGATCGTCTCTGCGCGTTCCTCGGCGCACCGATACCCTCCCGGCCGTGGCCGCACGCGAACGCCGGCAAGCGGAGCCGGGCGTGGCGGCACCTCTGGCGGGGGTTGCGCCGCGCGCTGGGGCTGGAGCTGCGCCTGCCGGACCCGGGCGCGCGCGGCGGCGACTCGAAGTGACCAGCCCGACCGACCTCATCGCCTACGTCCACGTCATGAAGACGGGCGGGCAGACGATGTGCGACATCCTCCGCCAGTCGTTTCCGGGGCGGCACTGCGACCTGCAGGTCAAGGGCGTCGCCACGGCGGAGGACCTGCGCTTCGCGAGGCGCTTCTACCCGCGCATGAAGAGCGTCGCGGGTCACTCCGTCGTGCCGCTCAGCAACCTCGCGGAGGCCTGCGACTCGATCAGGTTCTTCGCTTTCCTGCGCGATCCCGTGGAGCGTTGCGTCTCGCACTACCAGTACCGGCGCAACAAGGACGAGACCTCCGACTTCGAGCCGTGGCTCGCCAGGTTCGCGAACTACCAGACCCGCTTCCTCAGCCGGACGCACGACGTGCAGGACCCCTGGGCCACCAGGCCGGACGCCGATCGCGCGATCGATGCGATCGAGCGCCGGGTCGGCTTCGTCGGGCTGCAGGAGCGGTTCGACGAATCCCTGGTGCTGCTCGCGCGCTGGGTCGGGGATCCCGCATTCGACGTCGCGTACCGCTCGCGCAACGTGGCGTCCTCCACCGTGATCCGCAAGCAGATCCTCGCGGATCCGCGCACGGTGGAGATGATCCGGGAGCACCACCGGGAAGACGAGAAGCTTTATCGCCACGTGCGGGACGTCGTGTACCCGAGGCAGGTAGAGCTGTATGGCCCCACGCTCGCCGCGGACGTAGCCGCACTGCGCGCGCGAATTCCGGCTCCGCAGAGCAGGATACTGTCGCGCTCGCTCGCGGCGCTGAAGCGCGGCGTGTTCTACAAGCCCCTCGCGCGCGCGCGCCAGCTCAGTCCGCTTCTTCCTGCGGCTTGAACGCGGCCGCCAGCTCCTGCTGCCTGCGCGCCGGCACCGGGTCGTAGTGGCTGAGATCCATGGTGTAGGTGCCTTCGCCGCCGGTGATCGCCTTGAGCCGCGAGAGGTAGTCCTGCAGCTCGGCAAGCGGCACGAGCGCAGAGATCTGCGAGCGCCCTCCGGGCAGCGTGTCCTGGCCGCTGATGCGGGCGCGGCGCGTGGACAGGTCGCTCGTGACGTCGCCGATCGAGGCCGAGGGCGTGCTGATCGCCACGCGCACGATCGGTTCGAGCACGATCGGGCCTGCTTCCTTGATCGCGTTGACGAAGGCCTTCTTGCCCGCGGCGACGAATGCGACTTCCTTCGAGTCCACGGCGTGGTGCTTGCCGTCGTAGACGCTCACCCGCACGTCCTGCAGCTCGAATCCGGCAATCGCACCGTCCACGAGCACCTGGCGCACACCTTTCTCGACGGCCGGGATGAACTGCCCCGGGATGGCGCCGCCCACGACGTCGTCCACGAACTCGAAGCCAGCGCCGCGCGGCAGGGGCTCCACGCGCAGGTACACCTCGCCGAACTGCCCGGCGCCGCCGGTCTGCTTCTTGTGGCGGTGG
>Ga0208980_10001547_pt1 | contig 13985 bp, 11 predicted proteins | sample WetSurMetagenome_3_FD_187993 | JGI IMG/M metagenome (GOLD analysis project Ga0208980, IMG submission 187993) | Wetland microbial communities from Twitchell Island in the Sacramento Delta, sample from surface sediment Aug2011 Site A1 Bulk (version 2) | ecosystem: Environmental > Aquatic > Marine...
CGTGCTCTTCGGTTCGGACAAGAACATCAAGGAAGGTGACCGCGTCGAGCGCACCGGGCGCATCGCCTCCGTGCCCGTCGGCAAGGCCATGATCGGCCGCGTCGTCAACGCGCTCGGCCAGCCGGTGGACGGCAAGGGGCCCATCGGCGCGGACAAGTTCCGCAACGTCGAGTTCAAGGCCCCCGGCGTCATCGAGCGCCAGCCCGTCGTCGAGCCGCTGCAGACCGGCATCAAGGCCATCGACGCGATGATCCCGATCGGCCGCGGACAGCGCGAGCTGATCATCGGCGACCGCGGGACCGGCAAGACCGCCATCGCCATCGATGCCATCATCAACCAGAAAAGGCATTACGATGAAGGCAAGCCTGTATATTGCATTTATGTAGCGGTCGGGCAGAAAGGTTCTTCGGTTGCGCAGACAATGAAGACACTCGAGGATTTCGGCGCGATGCCTTACACCATCATCGTTTCGGCTACTGCCTCCGATCCTGCGGCCATGCAGTTCTATGCACCTTTTGCAGGTGCATCCATCGGGGAATATTTCCGTGATACCGGCCGCCCCGCGCTCGTTATCTATGACGACCTGTCGAAGCAGGCTGTGGCGTACCGCGAGGTCTCCCTGCTGCTCAGAAGGCCCCCCGGCCGCGAGGCTTACCCCGGCGACGTGTTTTACCTGCACAGCCGCCTCCTGGAAAGAGCTGCCCGTGTCATCTCCGCGGATGAAGTGGCCAAAAATATGAACGACCTCCCTGACTCACTCAAGGGCAAAGTGAAAGGCGGTGGTTCACTGACCGCTTTGCCGATCATTGAAACACAGGCCGGCGACGTATCGGCTTACATCCCGACCAATGTCATTTCCATCACCGATGGCCAGATCTTCCTGGAATCGAGTCTGTTTAACGGAGGTATCCGTCCCGCCATCAACGTGGGGATCTCTGTATCCCGCGTCGGGGGTTCGGCACAGCTCAAGTCGATGAAGAAGGTAGCCGGGACCCTGAAGCTTGACCAGGCTCAGTACCGGGAGCTGGAAGCCTTCTCCAAGTTCGGCTCCGACCTCGACGCATCCACCAAGGCAGTCATTGACAAAGGCAAACGCAACGTGGAAATCCTGAAGCAGAACCTGCACGAAACCATGCCGGTTGAAAAGCAGATTGCCATCATCTTCTGCGGCACGCGCAACCTTATCAAGAATGTCCCGGTTGAAAGCGTGAAGGATTTTGAAGCTGAATTCCTGCACCACATGGAAGAGAATTACCCGAAGGTCCTGCAGGAACTGAAAGCCGGGAAGCTCAGCGACGACGACATCAAGCTGATGGAAACCGCTGCGAAGGATGTAGCAAAGAAATATGAAAAATAGTGGCTAGTTTAAAAGAAGTACGGGTCCGGATCGAATCGATCAAGTCGACGCAGCAGATCACCAGCGCGATGAAGCTTGTGGCAGCCAGCAAGCTGCGCCGGACGCAGAATGCCGTGCAGGCACTGGCGCCCTATGCGGCTAAACTGAGGGAGATCCTCGGCAACCTGAGCTCCAGCCTGGAAGATACCGATGAAGCCATCTATTCAGCCGCACGCCCGGTGGAAAAGGTCCTGCTGGTGGTGATCACCTCCAACCGCGGCCTTTGCGGGCCATTCAACGGCAATGTCATCAAGGCTGCGAAATTGCATATCGATCAGAATTTTAAGGAGATATACCTGAAAGGCCATCTCGATATTTATACCATCGGTAAAAAAGGCAATGATTTCTTCAAGAAGAACAAATACAATGTCGTAAACAGCAACAGCGCTATTTTCGATGCCCTTACGTTTGCCAACACGACCGTGATTGCAGAGGAGCTGATGGCAGCCTATGCCACGAAGAAGTACGACCGGATAGAGATCATTTATAACCATTTTAAGAATGCGGCGCAGCAGGTGCTGCAGATTGAGCAGTATCTGCCTATTTCTTCCGTTCCGGATAATATTACAATCGGCAGGAAGACAGTCCAGCCGGCTGCACCACCGGAAGGGAAGAAGAAGAAGGCTGATTACATCTTTGAACCGGAAAAGAATATACTCGTGCGGGAACTGATCCCTCGCATCCTGAAAATGCAGTTGTACAAGGCCGTCCTGGATTCTTATGCTGCTGAGCACGGAGCCAGGATGACCGCCATGTCGCAGGCTACCGACAACGCCAGGGACATCCTCAGGCAATTACAGCTTTCTTACAACAAAGCCCGCCAGGCGGCAATCACGAAGGAACTGCTCGAGATCGTTTCAGGCGCCGAGGCCCTGAAAGGTTAGTTCAAAGTTTAGTTTGTCTGTTACAATACTTTATCTGCTACGCAGAATGATTTCGCTGACAGATCCTGAGCCCTGGAATTTCCGCGCTTTTACGCATCTATGTTTCCCCATGCCCAAGCACCCATGCCCCCATGCCTCCTTTGAACAATCTGCGAAGATCTGCGTTAACTGTGGTGAAATATTGTAACTTTGAAGTAACAACCAAACACAACATATCATGATATCAAAAAAAGTAGAAAAAGCGATAAACGAGCAGATCAAGAAAGAAGAATACTCTTCCAGGCTCTACCTGGCAATGGCATCCTGGTGCCAGGCCAATGGGTTCCCGGGCGCTGCCGCATTCCTTTACAAGCATGCCGATGAAGAACGCCTGCATCAGCTCAAGTTCGTGCATTATCTCAATGACCGCCATGGATATGCCGTACTGGAGCCCATTGAGCAGCCGCCGTTCAAATTCAAGAACCTTCTTGAAATCTTCAAGGATATCCTGAAGCATGAAGAGTTCATCACGGCATCCATCAATGAGCTTTATCATCTCAGCACAACGGAAAAGGATTACACAACCGCCAATTTCCTGCAATGGTTCATCACCGAGCAGCTGGAAGAAGAGAACCTGGTGAACGGGATCCTGGATAAGATCAACCTGGCGGGTAATGATAAATCTGGTTTGTTCCTGATCGACAAGGAACTGGGTGGGATGGCTGCAGCTCCGGCCGGAGCGGCACCTTCCGCAACTTAGAATTATTTTTCTTCTGAAATACTGTCAATTTCCAACTCCAGCCGGTGGTACCACTCTTCACCGTATTTGCGGACCAGGGCTGATTTCAGAAACTTATACAAAGGGATACCCTCGCGGTTTCCCTTTTTTAATGCCGGCTTGCAGATGTTCCACTTGTGATAGTTCACCGCGTCGAACTCATCATATTCGGTGATGCGGACAGGATAGAGGTGGCAGGAAACCGGCTTTCTGAAGGAGGTTTTATGATCGAAAAATGCCTTCTCAATCGCGCAATGGGCGATTCCATTTGAGAAATTGGCAAAGGCACATTCGCCGTCGTTCACCAGGGGAGTGACAAGCTTACCGAAGATATCGTAATCAAAGATCCCGTGTTCCTGGATGGTTTTAATGCCTTCCTCCGTCATATAGGGCTTATAGTTCTCAAACTCGTCCTGGAGGATCGATATTTCCGCTTCCTCCAGCGGCGCGCCCGCATCCCCGCCGACACAGCAGGCCCCCTGGCACTTCGGCAGGTTGCAGCAGAAGCGGACCAGGTAAAGGTCGTCAGAGATGGAAACGTTATCGATGAGGATCATCAGGTATTGAATTTTGAGCGACAAATATAATTCTCTGTGCAACTCCGTGAAGGCCTTTGTGGATCTCAGCGTGAAATTTTTTCGGAAGGACCTCACAGGTGACCTCACAGGTTGTATGAACAAATTTATTCGTACTAGATTTTACTTGACAATTGAGAAACAGCATGGTAATTTTATGACCGATTCCAAACCAAAAAACTTTTAAAATGAAAAACTTACTTGTCTGCCTCGTTGCATTCGGACTTGCTTATTCGCTGAATGCTCAGAATGGTTATCAAATTATGAGTAAAGAAGTAGGCACAACTTCGAATCCAGGCTCAAGGACCATCGTTTGTCCCTCAGGTTCGATATACAGCCATGAGGTTAATTATTTTAACGGGATTTCTTCCATGGATCAACATTTTAAATGGTGGGACCAGGTCGAATCAGCCCCTGGCGCCCCCATCTCCCTGGTGGTATTTTTCGGAAGTGTAGATACGATCCCTGACAGGAATTTCACAATCAGTTTTTACCATGACAATGGAGGAATTCCCGGCACTGTGATTGCTTCTTATACAGGTTTTATAATTGGCGTCAATACGGGGGAAATTTTATTCGACAGGGAAACTTTTACATATACTTATAATTTGCCTGTGGATCTGGCCTTGAATGCGGGTGATTGGGTATCTGTTGTGGCGGAGAACAGCATATATCCATGGTACTGGTTGACCGGTACCCCGGGGGATGGTTGCATCTACAATAACCTGGTTGGAACTATGTGTGATATCGGGGACCTGGCTTTCTGCCTCATTGGTGCCCCGGGAGGGTCGGAGGTCCCGGTTGCCCCCTGGGCCCTTGCCATCGGCATTGCCTTGATCGGTGCGGTCGTAATTCTCAGGTACAGAAGGATGCAGTAATCTTCGTTTATCTATATGAGAAATTGATTTTGTTTCACTCAGAGGTCTTCACGGAGGCCACAGAGGGTTGATGAAGTTAGTTCCGGGAGATTATAATTTTTTGAGCGATTACAAACGAGCCGGCCTCTATCTTCATGAAATAAATCCCTTCCGGCAATAACTGAAGATTCAAGTCCGCCTGATGGATGCCTTTGTTTTGTTCCCCGTTCATTAAAACCTGAATGGTCTTTCCTGTAAGATCGACGATTGAAACCCTGACGTGTGCATTTTGCAGCAGTTCATATTCCGCGACTGCCGACTCATGAACCGGATTCGGATAGACAGAGATCCCTTTGATGATGCTGTTTTGCCGCTCTGCAATCCCCGGTCCCTGGCCCTGGCCGATAAGAAAACCCATGGCTCTTATGGTATTCACCGGTGCATCATCAATCATCGACATAAAACCGGAAAAAGACGTAAGTACCTGTTTCAGAGGCCCATGTGCAATGGCCGGATCGATCAGGTTCCCTTCCAGTTCTGAGAGTATGCCTGTTTCAGCTATGGTACCGTCGGGATTTATCTTTGCCATGGCAATCCGGAACGTCATCAGGCCAGTCTGATCCATCCACACAGCCATATATTGCTCCCCGTTATAAGCTACGCTCACGTTGTACTGGTCGCGCAGGGCGGTGCTGACAGCAATAGGCTGGGTATCCAGGACATTCATTGCCTGGTCGAAGCGGATGCCGTAAATATCATAGGATTCGGGTTCTCCTGCTTGCCAGCAGGCCAATAGGTTCATGCCATCAAAAGCAACGGCAGGATAGAACATCATTTGACCCAGATCCAGGTAAATGCCCTTCCCGTCCCCATCCAGCACATTGCCGTCGGTAGATACCCTGTTTCCAAAGATATTCATCACATTATTGGCTCGATAATCAGACCAAACCACCACATACTGGTTTCCCGCAAAAACGACATCAGGATCGGCCTGATCTTCAGCCGCCGTGCAAACCGCAAATCCCTGGGGCTGGAGAACTGTGCCATCTGCATTCACAATGGCGCCGTAAATATCCCAGCTGGTGCCCCGGCTATCCATCCAGGTCACCAGCCAGTTCAGGGAGTCCGAAGCAACCACAGGATACAATTGCAGGTTCGCCTCATTGCAAATCTTAAAGGGGGCGTCGAGCACAACTCCCTGCGGGCTGATACGGGTCCCGAAAATACCACCCTGGCGCATCCAGGTGACCAGGTAATTGGTGCCGTTAAATGCGACAGAAGGGTAGGAGCAACCCCCGTTTTCATCCCCCTGGGCCACTTCAATTGCTACGGGATCCAGCACCGTCCCGCCGTCATTGATCCTGGCTGCAAATATGCCTTCCATATTCTCATTCCTTGTATCGCACCAAACAGCCAGGTAATTTGTCCCGTCAAAGGCAAGATCAGTATTTAATTGTGCATTGTAAGCCTTTGAGATTTCAATCCCATCCGGATCGAGGACATTGCCCGAGGCTTCAATCCTGGTTCCATATATATCAATGGTATGATTTTCTTTCATCCAGGCCACCATGGCATTTGCGCCGCTAAAAGCTATGGCGGGTTGCTGAGGCTGAGCATTCCCGGAGGAGAATACCAGGCCATCCGGATCGAGGATGGTCCCATCCGGCGAAATCCTTGTGACCAGCCCGTCATAAGTATCATCCATGCTTTTGGTATAGGCCACAATGAAATTCGCGTCCATTGAACTGACGCTGGGATCGGTGCAGGCTGCATCGGTCACTGCTGCTATCGGTATGCCGTTCACGTCGATCAAAGAGCCTGAAGTGGTGACCCGCGCACCATGGATCTTAGTAAGAAAGCCGGACTGGTTCTCTTCCCAGGCAAGGAAATACTGAGTCCCTCCCCAGGTAATGTCCGGATTCTCCTGGTTATTGAACAGGGTCACGATACCGGTTCCGTTGGCGTGAGAAAGGGTCCCGTCCGTTTTCAGGAATGTCCCATAGATATCCTTGCTGAATCCCCGCTGGTCGGCCCATACAATGAAATACCTGGCTCCGTCAAAGGCAATGGCCGGAGCATCCTGCCAGCCAGTCTGCGTGCATATGTCAAGCCCGTCCGGATTGGCAACAGCGCCGGTATTTGAAATGAAAGCCCCATAAATATCATTATTGGTTCCGGAGCGCCTGTCAACCCAGACTGCGAAAAAATTCCCTTCGGCAGATCCTATGTCAGGTATCGTCTGTTTATCCACCGCAGTGCTGACAGCGATTCCGTTCAGGTCCAGCACAGCCCCTTCAGGATTTACCCTGGCAGCATAAATATCAGTACCGGAAGTACCAGAATTTCTATCATCTTCCCAGGCTACCATGAAAATTTCGCCGTTACTTACCACAGAAGGGTTCCGCTGGGAGTGTGCCGCACCACAGATCAGGATGCCGGCGGGATCAAGCAGGTTGCCGTTTACATCGATGCGGGCCCCGTAAATGTCGTGGTCGAGCGTAGAACGTGAATCAGTCCAGACGACCAGGTATATGGTCCCGTTAAAGGCGATGGACGGGGACAGCTGGTCGAACGGAGCATTATATAAAACTTGTTCTGAATTAACAGGAAATTCCCCGGCCGGAAGCGCTTTAAAAGATTGGTTTATTGCAGCAGGTGGTGCAAATTGCTGGCTGAAAAGAGGAATAGTAAGCATGATCAGGAGGGCGGTCAATAGGGGAAAGAACGGCATTTTTTTCATAACAGGATATGATTTAATGAGCGAATATGTTAATTTACAGCATGTTTTGAATAATCAGCCAAGAGCTGTAAACTGTTTATAAAATTAGCTAAAAAATACTGTAATCTATTGTTATAAGACAGAGGTTTATAAACAAGGGCAAGATAAAAACTTCTAATTTATCGTAAATTTGAATAGAATTTAAATATTTGAAAGGGTTGAATTATGAGTTGTTTGAGAAAGTCAATTTTAACGATCATCATTTTTGCGTCCGCATCATCTATAATGGCACAATATGGCTCTTTCGGACTAACTGATGCCCGTCAGCTGGGATTGGGCAATACGTATGCCTCCAACTCAAGGGAATTATACGCCGCCGGGAAAAATCCGTCACTGCTGGCCTGGCATGCCAATGACCGTAGACTTGACATTCTGTTCCCGAGCCTGTCGGCAAGGGCTTATAATATCAATACCGTGACGACCTTCCTGAATGATTTCTTTGCTCAAAAACCGCTTGATATCATTACCAGTATAGATGGAAGGTTTATAAAAAAAGCCCTTGAGAGCGATGGGAAACTTTTCCTTGGTTTACAAATAGGCTTCCTGGCAGCAGGTTATACCCCGAATGAGAAAATCGGATCTTTCTCATTTGCCATGAAGGATTATATTGATGCTTACTTGCAGCTTCCCACAGCCATTGTAGAATATAACAACGGGAACCACCACCTGTCGGACATATATCTGGACGATTTTGGTTTCAGGAGTTACTGGACCAGGTCTTACGAGCTTTCTTACGGAAGGATGTTCAAAACGAATCCTGAATCAGGAGTCTCAGCCATATATGGCGGGATCGGCCTTAAATACATTACAGGTTTTATATTTCGTGAAATCCAGTTCTCGGGAGGAGGAGGATATGAAGATGAAAGCGGCGTCCTGTATGCGACCTATAATGCGAACTCCAGTTCAGCCTTTTCAGATGATATAAACATTGGAAGTGCATTTGAAGGACAAGAAATTATGAGCAATGTCCCATTCATGTCCCCGGTTGGGAAAGGATTTGGATTCGATGCCGGTGTTACCGTGTTACTTGAACCAGGGGTAAAGTTAGGGATATCCCTTACCGATGCCGGATTAATAAACTGGCGGGGGAAAACGGAACGAACCTCAGTCAGCGGGAGCATCCGGATCGACAGCACGCTGACCATTGAGGATATTGACAGCATTGCGAATTCAATCGTGATTGATAAGCAGACGAGCGATCATTTTAAAACCCATCCACCTAGTGCCATACATGTGGGTTTTTCTTTTATGGTTGATCGGTTTGTTAAAAACTTTCCAGGCGAAATGAATGTTACCGTGGAACTGCATCAAGGCATAGCTAACTCTATTGAGAACCCCGACCAGATTCGCGTGGCGCTTGGCCTGGACTGGAAGCCGGGCAGACATTGGCCGGTATTCCTGACAGGTCTCTCATCTGCATTGAATAGTGGTATGGCCTGGTCTGTCGGGCTCGGCTATGAATTGAAATTCCTGGAACTGTACATCAGCTCGCCCAACATACTTCCAAAATTTGAAAACAGCGATGTACAAACCTTATCCCTCTCCATGTGCTGGCATTTTGTGAAGCCGAAAGGGGAGAAGAAGAAATAGGTGACCTCACAGGTAACCTCACAGGTCCTGGTTCAGTTTCCAATTGATCCTCGAAGCTAAAAGCTCTATTGCCACTTCATTTTCCCCGCCCTGCGGGATGATAAGGTCAGCGTATCGCTTGGAGGGCTCTATGAACTGCAGGTGCATGGGCTTGACAAAGGAATCGTAATGTGAAAGGACCGCGCTGACGGACCTTCCCCTTTCGAGGATGTCGCGCTGGATGATCCGCATCAGCCTGTCATCCGCATCTGCATCTACAAAGACTTTTACATTGAAACGGTTTCTAAGCTCCGGCTGGGTCAGGATCAAAATCCCCTCCACGATGATCACTTTTTTTGGTTCCACCAGGATGGATTCCTTCAGCCGTGCACATTCGACATAAGAATAGGTGGGCATTTGAATGGATTTGCCGCTGATGAGCCGGTCGAGGTCCCGGATCAGCAGGTCCCATTCAATAGAATCGGGGTGGTCGAAGTTGATCCGTTTCTTTTCGTCAGGAGGGAGATGGCCATTGTGCCAGTAATATGCATCCTGGTACATAATGGAAACGGAGTTGGGAGGCAGGCCCCCGATGATTTTATTGACCACGGTGGTTTTACCGGATCCGGATCCGCCTGCAATGCCGATGACAAGCATAGTTTCGGTGTTTGTGCGAAGATAGGGCTATTTTTCATAATTTTACGTGATTATAATCATGCTCCTTGTATGCGATTCACGGCTCTGTTTTCAATATTAATATTTGCCTTATTTCTAATTGCTTTTCCAACACTAGCCCAAATACCTCTCAACTGGACAATTGATGAGATAAATCCAGGTACAGATGTGACTGTTTCTCCCGATGGATTAAAGTTTTCAGAAGGAACAAAATCCTGTCATCTTCAGCTCAACAGCGGGGCTGTACCTTATATGATCTCAGACCTTTTCCCGGTTACCGGCAATACACCATATGAATTCTCTATCGACGTGTTTGATTATGATACGGCAGGACAGATTAAAGTATATGCAGATTTCTATGACGCATACGGATTTGACATTTTCGGCGCCCCCCCTGTATTTTCAGCGGATTCAAACCAGTGGATGACGATTCATTGGGAGGACACGATCCCTCCCCAGGCTATCATGGGCTACATCCTGATCAAATACTATTGCCAGCCAAGCCTTTATAATTTTACCCGAAAGGCGGATGCTTGGGTGGATAACGTCCAGTTCCGGCAGGCTGGAGGCGACAACCTTGTGGCCAATGGCAGTTTTGAGCAATGGGTAGTAGGAATAAATGAGGATAAGCCAGACAATCAGACGGTTAAGATATATCCTAACCCGGCGAAGGATTTTGTAAATGTTGAACTGGTGGAAATGGCGGAGTGGATCATGATTTCGGATTTAACAGGAAGGGAAGTGATGAAGATTAATGTGACAAATCAGCATTCCATGAGGTTGGATTTGAGTGGTTTAGGAAATGGATTTTATAATTTATCAATAAGCCGCCATGGAAAACCGCTCCAGGTGACTAAAGTTGTGATTTCTCGCAGATAAACGCAAAGCTGCAGGAAACATTTTTTATCCCAGCAATCCCTGGTATTCCGGGTGCCGCTCAATGTACCGGGTAGTGAAAGAGCAATAAGACCTGACCTTTAACTTATTCTCCACCGCAAATTCCAGCGCCGCTTTTGCCAGCCTTCCAGCAATTCCCCTTCCTTCAAATGAAGGCGGGACCTCAGTATGAAGCAACAGCATATATCCGGCCCTGACCTCGTAAATCAATACGGCAGGTTCACCGGGAAGGGGCACTTCGAAACGATGCGCCTCCGGAACATGGATTACATTAAGGTCATCCGTCATTGGTCATTTATTAAAGCTTATAAACTGCACTTTCCATACTCCCCTCAAGTCTCCAAGCTGATATCCGGTTGCAAGGTCATCAGGATATTTCGACCTGATAAAGTCGTAATTTGCCTGATCAATGGTTTTTCCCGGCTCGCCATGACACAGCAGGCACATTGGATTTTGAATCACGATCGGGGAATAGAAAATAACATTATTTCCGCTGTACTCAAGATGTGGCTGCAAAGCCTGGCCTTCAGCCAGCTGACGAGCATATGCATTGATGATCGTTAGATCAAGGGTATCAGGACTATTCGCGGGATTCCTGTATTTAATTGAAATCCTGCTGATTCTGGCATTGAATGCTTTTGAAATCGAATCTACAATCGGACTGGCCTTCAAATGGCAATACCCGACTGCATTTTGTACCCCTCCTTCGACAAGTGCCGATTTTAATTCAGCAGATAGCACCTGGAAACTTTGCTGAACGATTTGATTCCCCTGGCCAATCAATTCAGCCTGTTCTGCTTGTGTCAGCGGTTGTTTTTGTTGAGAGGAAGCACAGGAGAAAAGAAGGAACGTCAATAAAGAAAAGAGTTGAATTTTCTTCATGATAAAGGCATTATGGAATCAAAATTAAAGATATTCTATTTAATCCGCCGGTATAACCGGATCTCCTGGCCAAAGTCTTTTTCAAGCATATAATAGTCCCGGATATAATCCTTCATCGGCCAAAGATAGTCCTTTTGGGTTATTATAAAAGCCGGATTCAGGCGCATGATCTTTTTGAATTCGGCGTCCTGATCTATATCCAGGGCTTTTAAATGCCTTTGGTTAAGCAGAAGTGAACGGTGAACATAGGGAGTTGGACTATCTTTCCTTAACAGATAGTAAATGATGTGATGATAATTTCCGGTATAAATGATGTCCTCCGGGGTTAGGAGCGGCTGGACATAACGGGCAATTTCCCTGGGAATATCCCGGCGAATGAAGTATTCCACCTTCAGCATTGATACGATCAGAATCAACAGCACAAGGGTAGTCAGGCCTGCTTTTTTCGTGTTCAGCCATGACAAGTATCCGGGAAGAACCCTTCGGGAATGAAAAAAAGTTCCAGCCAGCAGGCTCACCGGTAACATGAGCTGAATGGTATAGTGCCCGTAATGATTCCCTGATATCACAACGGCTATCAATGAACTGACCGACCACATCACCAGCAATAAATTGATCCTGTCAGTTGCTTTGATGATCCTCTTTTTATCAAATAAAACATAAAAATAGAAAAAGAACACCGGCAGATACTTCAACATAAATTCCAACAGGAAGATGGACATCTTGGCAGGATTCACAGGGGAAGGATACCGCTGAGGAGATAAGTAAATGATATTGACGAATTCCTCAAAATGCCCTTGCATCAGGTAATACAGGTTGCATATAAGAAATGGAAATATAAATCCAAAGCCGGCCAGTAAAAGGGTAATAGCAGCCCTAAAAAGATTCAAGGATTTACCATCAATCCGGTTTTGCAGAAAGACAACGAAGAACAAAATAACTCCGAAATCCAGCAGCACAAAATACTTGATGATAAAACCGAAGCCTGCGGTCAGACCGGCAAAGAGGTATTTCCATATCCCTTTCGCTTTCAATAAGATATAGAGAGAAAGAATCGTAAATAGATTAAAGAAAGTCTCTGGCGTGATAGATATACCATAATATGACCATGTTGAAATAAAAAAGATGTAAATGATCCCGCCGGCCAGGGAAGACCTGGAATCATTAAACATCAGTTTGCCAGACTTATAGATCATGAAGGCCGTAAGGCCAATCCACACCGCAACCAGTAACCGCATGACAAAGACCGGATGTCCGAATGCTGCCTGAAATCCGGCCAGGATGAGGAATATGCCCGGAGGCTTAATATCGATAAGATCAACATATAATAGTTTTCCTTCCAGCATTTCCCTTGCTATCTCAAGGTAGGTCGATTCATCATGGTCGATCACGCTGGGGAAAAAGCTGAAAAAGCGCAGGATGACTGATAAAAATACAAATAGCATTAACACATGCCATTCGGTCATTCTTTTCATGTCGGGAAATACTTTCAGGATCTTTTTTTTTCCAAAATTAGAAATTAAAATAGATCAACCTGTTTTGATATTATATGTATAGGATGACATTATATCTAACAATTATAAATATTTAACAATTCTTTAACAACTATCCCCTTTTTTTTGTATTATCTTTATACCTATTAATTCTTAAAAGAGATTTCTAAGAATTTGCGGTAAAGAGCACCCCCCTTTTTCAGAGTCTATCTCGAAAAACTTTACTTAAACCTTTATTTATAAGTTTTACTAACTTAAAATTTAAAATTATGGCAGTAACAATGCAAGGATCCTGGATTGTCAGGGTCAAATCCAAGTCTGCCGCCTTTCAGCAGCGCTATATTATCAGCGGCGCTGATTTTGGGAACGGCATTTATGCGGGTAATGTGTCCACGCCGGATGCCTGGGTTTCAGGTGAACATTGGACCATCACCATTCAAAACAATCCTGGGACCGGATGGAGATATTCGGTCGAGCAGGTTAAATTCCCGGTGGTTTCCGGCGGAAACTACTGGGTGGATATTCTCTCGGAGGACGGCGGTTCAGCCCATCCTGATAATGATTTTAACGACCTTATCCTGACCTGCTACACTCCGGTTACGGATACTGATTTCCTGGTTTACGGGAACGTGAGCCATTATTCCGGAAACTGCCTGTTCAACCCTTGCTTTCCACGGTATATCGTCATAGATCACTGGAAGGCTTTTTATGAAGCGCTCCGTGTGCCACACCTGAAAGAAGTGATAGAAAAACTATACCCTAAACGGACATGGCGGATCCCACCCTTTCCAGGGCCCGATCCCGGTCCTTTTAAACCACTGATGATCCCGGTGCTGGACGACACGCCTATCCCTGAAAAGAAGTTCCAGGTGATCCAGGTCAGCCGGCAGGAATTTACTTCGGGCCAGAAGCAGAAAAAGGGCGATATGGCCAGTATGAGCTACAATGCGGTCAGTTCTGTCAAAGAAGTTGTTATGTATAAACAGGAGAAGGCATCGGATATGTTCCAGGCCGACCGTGTGAAATTGGGGAGCATCTATGACCGGTTCAGGCTTCATTGCGAAACCGGAGCCATCCCCAATGCCATCATCAAGTTTTATGAATACGACCGAACCAGTGCGGAACTGGCAGGAGGTGCCTATGCAGGCGACGGAAGCCGGGAATACCTGGGATTTGCCCAGGCAGATGTGAATGGGAATTACATCTTCAAATTCAAAAGGT
>Ga0208980_10001548_pt1 | contig 13978 bp, 9 predicted proteins | sample WetSurMetagenome_3_FD_187993 | JGI IMG/M metagenome (GOLD analysis project Ga0208980, IMG submission 187993) | Wetland microbial communities from Twitchell Island in the Sacramento Delta, sample from surface sediment Aug2011 Site A1 Bulk (version 2) | ecosystem: Environmental > Aquatic > Marine...
TTATTTGTACCCTTGAGCCTATACCATCCCTGTTACTGACAGTTCCTATAAGATTTATTGTAAGCCAGTTGTTTTGGTTTCCCTTATTATTCCGCAGAAACACACACTGGTCATTCAGATTAACAATGAAGATATCCTGATCGCCATCATTGTCATAATCGCCTATACATGCTCCCCGTCCCACTAATTCTTTCAGAAAGTATTTACCGCTCTCTGCAGATACATCCTTGAAATTTCCATCTCCGCTATTCTCAAAAATCTGGTCTTTTTGTCCAAACAAGTGCTTGAGGGCACCATTGGTTTTGAAAATATCAACTTTGCCATCATTGTTATAATCAAAAAAAGACGATGACCATCCAACATACTGTCCGGCAGCCATAGCTATACCTGCCGGATATGATCTGTCCCTGAACAGACCGTTTCCCATATTTTCATACAGAGAACAGTACTTATCATCAGAAACAAAAATATCCTGCAGTCCGTCTCCGTTATAATCTGTAAAATCAACTGACATACTTACTGTTGATTCACCAGCCTGGCCAAATGCTGTTCCTGCCATAATTGCCCTGTCAGTGAATCCTTTTCCTCCGTCGTTATGCCAGAGATAGCTCTTTGAATGATCATTGGCTACATAAATATCCACAAAACCATCATCGTCATAGTCAGCTGCACCAACGCCCATTGCTCTTCCATCAACGTCGACGATTCCCATGCTTTTGGTTACATCTTCAAACTCTCCGTTCCCTTTATTATGGTAAAGGACATCTGCCTGACTATCGTACGCTTGAGGAGGTGGAAAACCGTCAGGAGCATAATAGTATTTATACTGGGGATCATAGTTCAGGTAATTTCCTACATAAAGATCGAGCAGCCCGTCGTTGTCATAATCGAGCCATGCAGCTCCTACGCTGCATTCATTTCCTCCGGCTATGCCCGCTTTCTTTGTAACATCCGAAAAAGTGCCATCTCCATTATTTTCGAGCAATACATTTGGACCGTAGTTGCTCAGAAAAATGTCAGGATATCCATCGTTGTTAAAATCACCAACTGCAACACCCATGCTATACCATGGACCACCTGCATCTGATTTTTTAGTAACATCTTCAAACGTTCCATCACGGCGGTTATGATAAAGGTGGTTTCCCGGCATTATGTCCGGTTTATTGTCCTTACTGAAACCTTCAATCCAGGTACCGCTTGTGACATACAAATCAATAAATCCATCCTGATCATAATCAAGAAAGGCAGCACCACCGCCACTCGACTCAATTATATTCAGTAATTCTTTACCACCGATGGAATGAATGAAATCCAATCCTATTTCCGGTCCTATTTCCTGAAAGAAATCATCATTTGCCCGAGGAAGGGTTGCAAAAGACTTTTGAGATCCGGATGACGATTTATTGATTTGCTGGCATGATGTAATTATCAGCAAAACTAAACAAAATAAAACCAGGCACTTCGATTCCTTTGAATTGCTGCAGGAGGTCATTTTTATAAACATCATCAGGGTTATCTTTTATGAGTATAATATTGTTCTTATTCAAATATTTCAGCTAAATTTTATAACAAGTTCCATAAACAATAGGTACAACATTCAGTACTTGTAAAAAACTTTTAAACCCTATAACCTGATTTGTATGACCTTCTACCTTCTTTAACTGCAGGAAATAACCTGAACAATATTAATATGTAACCCTGAATCCGGATCCTGACAATACAAATATTACAGGATGTTTTTAACTCTTATTAAAAACCTAACATACCAATGTTAATTACATGCTATTAAACGCGGATTAAAATGAGATTAAAAAAGAATTAAAGTTACTGTTCCATAATACTCAAAGCCAGCTCCAGAAAGTCAGTTTAAGGTTCTTTAACTACCAGTATCTGATTGGCTTTGATATTCTCCAATACCTGAAATTTACCTGAGGGCCATTTAATCTCAATTTTTTCAATAATTTTATTCCTGGCCAATCCGAAATGTATCCTGGGGTCATTTTGCGAGAGATATCCGGTTGTACTTTTCTTTTGTGCTGTCTGTACCAATCCACCTGAAGTTACTTCAATCCTTGAGCCAATACCATCCCTGTTGCTGGAGGTTCCTACCAGATTAATTATCAGCCAGTTATTTTGATTGCCTTTGTTATTTTTCAAAAATGCACCATGATCGTTCAGATTCAGGACATATCCGTCCATATCGCCATCATTATCATAATCACCGAAACAGGCTCCCCTTCCCACTAATTCCTTCGAAAAATAACTGCCACATTCCATCGAAACATCTTTGAATTTTCCTTCGCCGGTATTTTCAAATAACTGATCTTTCATCCCTTTCAGGCTCTTTAACGCCCCGTTTACTTTATATATATCAACCAGACCATCATTATTATAATCAATAAAAGATGTGGACCATCCAACATATTGTCCTGCTGGCATTGCAATACCTGCAGAATATGACTGATCAGTGAAAATCACGTTTCCCATGTTTTCAAAAAGTCTGCAATACTTATCATCAGAAACAAAAATATCCATCAGTCTGTCATTATTATAATCTGCAAAATCTACCGCCATACTTATGGTTGATTCTCCAGCCTTACCGAATGCTGTGCCTGAAGGCGTTCCTATATCAGTAAATCCTTTTCCACCGTTATTTTTCCATAGATAATTCATTGCATGGTCATTGGCTACATAAATGTCAACGAAACCATCGTCATCAATGTCAGCTGCACCTACACCCATAGCTCTTCCATCGACATCCTTTATCCCCATTGCCTGAGTCACATCTTCAAATGTGCCGTCACCATTGTTATGATACAGAATATCCGGCTGGGCATCATAAGCCATAGGGCCCGGAAATTCATCTGCGGCATAATAGAATTTATAATTCGGATCATAATTAAGGTAATTACCCACATAAAGATCAAGAAAGCTGTCGTTATCATAATCCAGCCACACAGCTCCAACGCTAAAATCATTCTCTCCCCCTTCAACACCGGCATGTTTTGTTACATCCGTAAATGTGCCATCTCCGTTATTTTTATATAATACATTGAATCCGTAATTACTTACAAATAAATCGGGATAACCATCATTATTGAAATCACCGCAAGTTACTCCCATGCTATACCATGGTCCACCAACACCGGCCTTTTTTGTTACATCCTCGAAAGTGCCATCACCACGGTTATGATAAAGATGGTTCTCAGGCGGTTCATCAGGTTTATTACCTTCACTCAAACCTTTACGCCAGGTCCCTGAGCAAATATATAAATCAATGAAGCCATCCTGATCATAATCGAGAAAAGCAGCACCTGATCCACTCGATTCAACAATATTTGTTAGTTCTCTATCCCCAATAGAGTGAATAAAATCCAATCCGATCTCCTTCCCTATCTCCTGAAAATAATCATCAGTTGCAGCCGGAACAAATGAAGCAGAATTTTTAAGTGTGGCGGAGGAAGTTTTATTGTTTGACTGGCAAGAGCAAAATGTTATGAAAAGTAAGAAAAGTAACACCATGTACTGTGATTCATTCGAATTGTTGAAGAATGCCTTTCTTAAAAACAACATCAGGGTAATCTTATTGGAATAAAACATACTTCTTAAATTATACATTCAGTAAATTTGAGAAACTGTCTGCACAAATTAAGTTACTGTAAATATAGCAATTTTTAAATCGTATTACCTCAGTATTCAATATGCCCAACTAAAGTCAGATTGGTGTATGTAAAGAAAATTTCATAAGTGGGTGAAAGTTCTATGAAATAGTTGGAAGCAGGATTGTAACACTGGTACCCTTACCTATCTGCGATGATATTTTCACAGTTCCATTATGGTTCTTAATTATCTGATTAACAAGAGGAAGTCCGATACCACTACCCGAAATGGATTTCGTGTTGGCACCACGGTAAAACGGTTCAAAAATCTTATGCAGATCTTTGTCAGAAATGCCGATACCTCTGTCAGCAAATACCACCTCAATAGACTTCTCAATATGCCGGAATTTTATATCCACAGTATGGTCAGAGGAATATTTACAAGCATTATCTATGAGGTTTGAAACTGCAACTTTTAACAGAGAATCATCTCCCACAACTACCATCTGGTCAGAATCGGTCAATGAATTGTCCATTGAAATATTGATTCGGTAGGAGTTGTTGAATCTTATAATTTCCTCCTGGGCTTGCCAGAGAATTTCATCAATCCTTATCTTATTATTAAAATTCACCGGCCCTTCAGCGCTTGTTCGGGCTATCAGTAATAGCCTGTTGGATAAATTAATCAAAGATCTGATGTCATCGAGAACCGAATTAAGTGCGGACTTATATTCTGTGGTTGATCGGTCTTTCATCATCAAAACCTCGAGCTGGCCGTTTATTGAAGTAAGAGGTGTCATTAATTCGTGCGACGCATTGGCAATAAAGGTCTTCTGCATGGCAAATGAGGTCTCAAGCCGTTCAAGCATTTTATTGAACGTATTTGCTAATTTGCCTATCTCATCAGTTCCGTTGCCCTCAAAAACCCTCAGATTGAGGCTTGTAATAGAAATATCCTCCACTTTCTTTACCACGTCTGATATAGGTTTAAGGGCTCTACCTGAAAAGAACCACCCCCCTATAAAAAACAAAACCAGACTGGTAAGACAAACAAAAATCAGTATGATTTTCAATTTTTCAAGATATAATGTCCCTTCTATATCGGTAGCTGCGGCGATAATCACGAACCGGTCATATTTTGTAGAGAACAATGTACCAAGTACTTCATATGAACCCTGAACATAAGAAATCTTATTGCCGGACTTTATCCGTTCAAAAATAGTGTTGCTGACTTTAATTTCACCTGAATGACCCGAACTATAGACAGTGTCATTCTTAAAATTAAGTATTATAATCCTTTCATTCTGCAGGTTTATAGGGCTTTCCTTTTCAATTCTCAGAAAATCGTCCGCTTCAGCTTTGTCTCTGTCAAACAATAAAGTAGCTGTGCTTATTGCCTTGTTTCTGAGCCGGTTTTTGAAGTCATCTCTCCTGAACCTGGATGAAGAGATATAAATTGCAGCTGAAGCAACTATCATAATTGCCCCTCCGATTAAAAGAAACTGCAATGTTAATCTTGTCCTGATCTGCATTCTAAAAATCTCCAAAAACATAACCAAAACCTACCCTTGTATGAATAAGCTTTTTGTCAAATCCTTTATCAATTTTCTTTCGAAGAAAGTTGACGTAGACATCAACTACATTAGTACCGAAATCGAACTTTATATCCCAGACTTTTTCAGCAATATCTATTCGTGACAATACTCTTCCACTATTCTTCATGAAGTATTCAAGCAGGGAAAATTCTTTAGCGGTTAGCTCAATATATGATTTTCCCCTCCGGGCAACTTTCCTATTAAGATCAAGTTCCAGGTCATCCATTCTCAGAATGCTTTCGCTTTCGGGTTCCGGATCGGGTTTCTTCAGTAAAACCTTAACCCTGGCAAGAAGTTCCCTGAACTCAAAAGGCTTAAGAAGGTAATCATTTGCACCTGCCTCAAATCCGTTTATTTTATCATCAGTTGTGCTTAAAGCAGTAAGCATAAGCACGGGGATATTTGAATTCAGTTTTTTAAGCTTCTTACAAAGATCCAGGCCGTTAATTCCTGGTATAATGATATCAAGTATGAAAAGGTCATATCGATTCTGCTGAACAAGCTTTTCAGCTGACAAACCATCGTAAGCTATTTCAGCATCGTAATTGTTTTCTTCAAGTCCCTTTTTTATAAACGAAGCTACTTTCGGTTCATCTTCAACTATCAATATTTTCATCGATTTCAGTTAAAAAAATTGATAAAATGATTTTATTTATTTTCAGTAACAGATCCCTGTTGTAATAAATAGACCAGGATATTCTAATTAAGCAAATATACACTAAAACAATCTTAAAACTACCGGTATGAAGGGATTATAGTAATATCTATAACCGATTGATTTAGGTTTATTTCACTAAAAGGCAAAAGAATTGCTAAAGCCTGATGATCTGTTTATGATCAGATTCAAATTAAATAAGATAAATTGCAAGAAAATTTTTACTATGGAAATGAAACATTTTTATCTGGGTAATGGTGAAAACAGCCGTTTTGTAAAAATATTATCAATAATCTTCGGAGTTGTTTGCATTACAGTCGCTGTAGTCTGGCTGATCTTCAATTTAAATTCAATAAAAACCAATGGAATGCTTTGGGTTACAATTGTGTTTCTTCTTGCATTCGGTTTTTACCAGATATGGTCGGGATTGGGGCGTGCCACAAGGTATATTGAAATAAGTCCTGAAAACATACGGCTTAAGAAAAACACTTTCTTTGCCCCCATCCAAATGATGGCATCGGATATAGAAAGGGTAGAGATTTTTCCATTAAATGTGATATTTTACCTGAAAACCCCTAAGAAGATCCTCCTTAGGTTTGGTACAACTTATCATGAAGCAAATGAAAAGATACTGGATGAAATTATTGGTTTTACCGAATCAAACAAAATCCCGGTTGAAGTTATAGAGGAAAAACTATAAGCTCAATATCTTATCCCATATTTCCCTGTTTACAGGAATTCCATCTTTGAGATTTTCGTTTCTTATCTTAACAACATTCTCTCCGGGGAAGCGTATAACAGATGTTTCACTTTCAGGCTTTGATTTCCTTAGATCATTAATAATCAGATCAATCGAGTTTTCGATAGAAGGAAAGTTATGGAGACTCTTTAAATGAATAGCCATAAATACCTGGGATATACTGGATTCTGATATACATGATTTTATCTGATGTGTTGAAAGACCTCCGGAAAGGGCAGCAGCAAGAATATCGAGCATCAGGGAAAGGCTTGCTCCCTTCCAATATCCTATAGGCAGAGGGCGCCAGGAAATAAGTATCTCTTCAGGGACAGAGGTCAATTCATTCTGCCTGTTGAATCCACCCGGATAAGGAAGCCTTTTCCCTTCGTTTTTATATGTCTCCATCTTCCCGTATGAGAACAGTGACATTGCAAAATCGAGGACAATAGCCTCATTTTTATATGGTATCGCAAATACGAATGGATTGTTTCCAAGTTTGGGATCTTTTGCTCCCCAGGCAGGCATATTCGGACATGTATTTGTCCAGCCAATAAAAACAAATCCTTTACGTGCGGCCTGCCAACCATATGTACCGCCGCGCATCCAGTGATTTGTATCTGCCAGAGCTAAAAGTCCTATACCGTTTTCCTGCGCCAGTTCCATAACTCTTTCAGTAGCAAATGATGCATTCAATGGTCCTGGACCAAGATTCCCATTCCACTGTTCAAGAGAACCTGCCCGGTGCGTCAGTGTTGGAACTGCATCAGGTTTAATAATTCCCTCTTTTACGTTTTTTACGAATCGCGGAAACCGGTTAACTCCATGAGAATATACTCCTTCCAGACTGTTCAAAGTAAATATACCAGCACATTTTTCTGCTTTCTGCTGTTCAAAACCCAGATTCAGAAGGATTCTAAGAAACTCAGATTTCATTTTTACTGAGGAGATTCTGATATTTAATCCGTTGTTTGTCATAAAGGTTCAATTTTAAAAGTACGATAGTCAATCAAAAATAATTTAACACCACCCCGTATCTTCCTTTCATTCGTTTCAGGAGCTGTTGAAAAAATCAACTTTCTCTATTTCACCCCTAAATCCCCCAGGCCTTGCTTCGCCGAAGCGGCTACGCGAAGGCGAAGAGGGACTTACTGAAATACAGTAAGTTCTGAAGCCCCCCTTGGGGGGTTTGGTGGTAAAAACAGACTTTTTTAACACCTCCAGGGAAGGTTAATTTCTAATTTCGGGTAAAATAAATCATTTCAAAACCACATCAGCAAAATCCATAAACCAGTTCCAGTCTTTCAACAGCATATTATGGACACCATCTCTTATATGAAATGCAACTTTGCCACTAATTACCTGTTTGTTCAGTGGAGGCATTGTTTCAGGGATATCTGACTTTATCCCTAAAAGATTATATACGGGAACGGAATTATAAAGAGAAAGATAGGAACCACGTGGATCTCCCCACAGGTCATCGCTTGCACAGTCAACATACAAAGCTCTTGGAGCGGATAAAGCTAAAAGCATATGCATATCAACAGGAAGTGCATCCTCATTATTGTTATACTTCTTAAAATTCGAACAGAACCAGTGAGGAAATGATGTGTTAATTCTGCTTACAGTTTCTCCGAATCTGCGCCTCGCCAGAGCTGCACCTCCGCAACCCGATTCATTTGATATAACCATTGCAAAACGTGTATCCTCTGCACCTGCCCATAAAGCTGTTTTACCTGCACGTGAATGCCCTACAACAGCAACTTTATCAGGAGCTACATCCTTATCCCCTACCAGGTAATCCATACATCGGCTTGCACCCCAGGCCCAGGCAGCCAGTGTTCCCCATGCATCATCGGGACGCGGATTCTGATCCAGCAAACCATGTATTCCATTTTTAAAATTGTCAAAATTATCAGGATCCAGATCAGAAGAATTGAATACTGCCATTCCGTACCCCCGTCTTAGAGCTTCCTTAACCGGCCAATATTGATCGTTATCCTTCCATCCGGGTGAATCTTTCTCATTTCGCCATGGATCGATCAAAAGAAATGTCGGGACTGATTTCTTTTTACCATTTGGTGTGATAAGTGTAAGATGAATAATGAGCTGTTTCCCATCAGCATTGATAGTTATATCAACCTGCTTAAGGGTTGCTTCTCCACTCATCGCGTTCTTATCTGTATTTACCACTTTAAAGCTTTTCGTATAAGGAGTCTCCGGAACCCTGCCAAATACATTTTTCCGGAACAGCTCCAGAATTTCTCCTCTCCGGATTTCTGTCCAGGCCTGTGGCGTTGTTACTTTCGTGCCGTCGAGCGCTGTCAGAACATCAGGTAAAGTATATACCGGTACTTTTTCCTCATAATAGTTAAACTCTGACCTGTCTTTTGATAGTTTTTCAACAGTCTCTTTTGAAGCTTTCCAGCTCTCATTAGTTTGCGCCTGTAACTGTGAATGAGCACATAACAGTATACATGTTACTGTCATCGAAAAGAATGATAATTTATTATAGGTATTCATTTTGCCGGATTTAATTCTTTCATTGAGGGTGTGATTTACAAATTTATCAATATTTATAATAAGATTGGGATTCAATGAGCAATAAGAAAAGCATAAAAATTGCATAGATTGTCAGTCAATTAAAAGCTTCTCTTTTTTATCAATCTTAACGGTTTTTAACGGCGTATTTATCAGCCTTACGTTTTTACCCAATATATCGCCTCCATAATTGTTGCCTTTAATCTGAATATTCGTGCAATTCTCAAAAGTGAAAGTCGATTTACGGGAGTGGAATGGTTGAAAACGGTTGCTCCTTATCATCTTGTTACCTGTAAATGAAAGACCATCAACTGATTTTGCGTAAAGAACGGGATAATCAAAAGGATGAAATTCATTGTTTTCGATACGGATATTCCTGTGAAAAGGCTTATTAATATCAGGCTTCGGGATCTCAGGGAATATGCTTATTATGCCTTCGCAGAACTGATACATTGAGGTCATGCATGGATCGTTGAAGATATTGTTTCGTATAAGAACATCAGTAACTGCGCCTGATTCATACCAGCCATTGGCATCACCGGGAATTAAAATTGCAGATCCGCTGCTTTCAAAAACATTGTTCTCAATTATTACCTTTCCCGGCGTCGACATTAGGATCCCGCGGGCGCGATTACTTCCAAAAAAGCTGTCTTTAATTATTACATCAGGTGTCCATGTAAGATTCTCAAGTGCATCTCCGGCTATGACAGAAGCCGGAAGCGGATCTGAAAAAGTGATCTCAAACAATTCCGGAGAGATTACTGTGAAAGAATTAACAGTAGCTGAACCGACTGTGTTCATTGCCTCGTTCTCAATTAAACCGACTTTTTCACCCTTTCGCGCCCAGATAAAACCTATGCTCTGATTGTGCATAAACTTACAGATAAGAGTGTGATCATCTTTCTTTTCCATTATTCGCACGCTTGTACCATGAACGTTAACCGGATCATCCATTAACGCAAGAAAGCGGCAGTTTTCAATTGTGATCAGTCCTTTACAATTCGAGTAGTGGAAGCCATCATCATGACCTGATAAAATCCTGTTTTTTGCCGTATTGGGTACACAGTTTACATTTTTGAATGTCAGATTCTCGGAATATTGCGACAGAATGCCTAAACCTGCATTATGATACATATTCATGTTTTCGATCGTAACATCTTTGCTGTCAATAATAAACGTTCCTGCATGATCCCTGGCACTATGACGAAGAACAAGATAATTTCCTTTTGCTGGCTTACGTTTAAAAGGATAACTAAGCCTCACCATTCCATATTTCAACTCCTGGGCCCTGTAATTCTGATAACCGGAACCGAGACAACCTGCATCACCAGTGCCCGGTGAAACATACTTCGTATCCCTGTCGAACTCCATTACGCCATTCCAGCGACTCTTCCATCCTTCACCGAGAAAAACCAGTTTGTCCTTTTCAATTGAATAAGGTGATTCAAGAACATTTATGGCAATATCAATAAAGTTATCTGTCACTTCCATTATCTCAGCCTGTGCTGTTAATGGTATATCCCAGTCAATACTTACGTTTTTTAGGGTAATGTTTCTGCTTTTATCTACTGTAAAAGGCTGTATCCTGTCATGATAAATAAAATCTGATTCCTTACAATCGATAATCAGGTTCTTCATATTCTCAATAATAATGGCACAACGGCGAAGCGGAATAACATCTGTATTTGATTCATAATACAACTTCTCAATGGCATATTGCGGCCAGAAATCATACCTGCCCTTTGGAAAAATCAGTACAGGATTATTCTTTGTTTTACATAATTCCAGCGCTTTCTGAACAATACCGACTGCATTTTCACGGGTATCCGGTTTTAGTCCAAAATCGCTTATCCTTATAGTATCCTGTGCTTCTGCTGATAAATAAAATGCAAAAAGGAAAAAAGTGAAAAAGAGGTTTTTTTGAGCCATGGTTTTAATTCTTTTTTAGTTACCAGGATGACAATGACTTTATTTCCGGATTCAGATTATTTTCAATGCCCGACCAATTTGGGGAAAACAGGACTATTAGTGTTACATTTCCTGTTGTTGCCGGTGTTTTTGCATATAGTCTCTTAACTCCTGTGTTTAGCTTCTGAGGATATAACTGTTCAGCAGATCCCTGGCTGAAAAGTGCATTGGCCGGCGAAAGGATCCTGACAGTCATTTTCTGATTATTAAGAATAAGTATTGCTTTCTGAGGATTAACTATTTCAATAGACGCATCCGTTGTCATTCCCCATGAAATATCGCATGATTTACTCAAAATAAATTCATCCTGAATAATGACAGCTCTCCTGCCGTCAATAACTTTATAACCGCGTTTTGCAGAGGTTGCATATTCCTTATATGCTGATGTAAAGTCGAGTATCGCAAAAGGCTCTGCTCCGCCTTCACTATGTTTTGTAAAATCAGCCACTGCACTAATATCCTGGTTTTTATTGCCGAGTACAGGTATGTTATGGCTGAAAGAGTTTAATCTGTAATATGTCCAGCGCGTACTTGTCTGTGTGCTACCGCTAAAATAATCTGGCAGGTTATAATCATCGGAGCCAAGATCCCGTGCCCAACGCACCCCCAGTGCATCAATTTCAAAGTTACCGATATCGAGATGTCCGTGATTAACTTTATTATATCCGGCCTTTGCCCCTATAAACAGAGCATTAGGATCGGTCCATGAACTCCTGGAAAGAAATATTGCAACATCACCTCCGAAATATTTATCCAAACTTCTGTTATCACCTGTTGAAGCATATGGTCTGTACCAAATTATGTGATGCACTCCCGCGCTTCTTGTTTTAAGCTGATCTTCAATAAAATCTGAAAATGAATTGTTATTATAGGCTTTGGCAAACCACATTGAGGCAGCAGGAGCACCAAGTTTTGACTTCTCTCCGGCATCAGCATAGTTAAGAAAATATCCTGTAGGTCCGGCAGCATACATAGGGAAATTTGCGGTTTCAGAAAGCCCAGGAATAGCAGTTAAGTCAAAGGTACTTCCAAGTGCGACCTCAAGAGCCGATAAACCATAAGCAGTATAAGATGAAGCATAATCCCAGTATCCTGGTCCTTCACCCCATGCTCCGTCTGGACCGTAAGTTCTGAGGGCATAAGGAAGGTTTTTAATCGCATTTGAAATGATTACAGATGATGTTGTAGTATCTACCTCAGCTACTGCAAGTGCTCCGATGAGTAACCCACTGTTACATACCTGGTTCCAGTTGAAGGTGCTGTTTTTCCACCAGCTATATGGATATGCGGAATTAGTATATGCTTTATATCCTTCAAAGAGTCCATTATTAAACAATGCTGTTTTAATAATATCGCGTGACTCCTGATCCATATAATTGTACAACCAGTCATAACCAATTGCAACTGCATGAGTCATTTCAGCAACATCGAGAAAATGAGATGGATTCCAGTCAGGAAATGAACAGACAGTTTTCATATTTGATACTGCTTTCTGAAGATATAGTTTGTTACCAGTCCAACGATAGGCAAATGCCAGGTTATAGACACGGTTAAGACATTCCCTTGATTTATCAAGTAACCTTGGTCCGATTAATATATACTCAATTGGGGCTTTGACATAATCCTTATCTGCCTGCGCAATTACTGCCGTGACATATTTATTTAACTGATTATCAGTATTACTTATGGTTTTAAGTTCCTGCAATCTTTCATCAGTCAGCAACAAACGAGGATGGTCATGCTTCAGGTTTTTCAGAATACCGGTATATACAATTTCCCTGTTGGGAGGTATTTCATTCTCTTTGTGACAACCTGTAAGGAAACCACCAAAAATGGCAAAAATCACAAACATGTAACAAAAATACGACCTCTTCATTTTTAATAGCTTCCCATTAAATCAGAAATCTGAACAAACTCAAAGATAATCAGATATTAAAAAACACAAAGTATTACAGATATACTCAAGATCAGAATGCAGGGAAAATAACTGTACCAGTATCCGGTAACAGAAGACTTCTACCTGGCGGTTAATGAACTGTAGCCGGTTCAATCAAGTCCCACAGATTTCCATACAAATCGCTGAATACGACGACTTTTCCGTAAGGCTCACTTGTTGGTCCCCTTACAATTGTGATGCCATGATCAAGTAGATTCTGATAATCTCTCTGAAAATTATCCGTATGAAGAAAAAGGAATACTCTTCCTCCGGTCTGATTTCCAACCCTGCTTAATTGTTCTTTATCAGTTGCTTTGGCAAGCAATAAGCTGCAACATCCTGAACCAGAAGGAGCTACTAACACCCATCTTTTTGTTTCACTCAGAATAGTATCTTCAATCAATGTGAAATGAAGTTTCCCGGTATAAAACTCTATAGCTTCATCATAGTCATTGACAAGTAATGATAAATGTTGAATTCTCTGATTCATAACTTTTATACTATCTTCCAAATATGGCTCACAAAGTTAATAAACAAAATAGTTCAATAACTTTCAATATTCCAACGACGGATCATTGTGAACAACTTATTAATGTAATTTTGCAATAATAATATCAGATTCATGAATGCCCTGTTTAAAGCTGCTGATAATAAACTTGAATGCCTTCTCTGTCCTCATTTCTGCAGACTTGCTGAAGGTAAAACAGGTATCTGCGGAGTAAGAAAGAATACAGGTGAGAAAATCGATTTACTAACTTATGGTGTAATTTCAGGATATTCGCTTGATCCGGTTGAGAAGAAACCTCTGTACCATTTTTTCCCGGGTCATAACATCCTTTCAGTCGGATCTTATGGTTGTAATATGAGATGTGATTTTTGCCAGAACTACAACATATCTCAGTATGTCCCGGAATTACTCAATAGGGAAATGACTCCCGAAAAAATAGT
>Ga0208980_10001549_pt1 | contig 13977 bp, 12 predicted proteins | sample WetSurMetagenome_3_FD_187993 | JGI IMG/M metagenome (GOLD analysis project Ga0208980, IMG submission 187993) | Wetland microbial communities from Twitchell Island in the Sacramento Delta, sample from surface sediment Aug2011 Site A1 Bulk (version 2) | ecosystem: Environmental > Aquatic > Marine...
ATTCGTGCTGCCGGCATACAGGTCGTCCGCCAGGTCGTGATGGGAGCCTGGCCTGGCTTTGATCCTGGCTTCTGCCAGCGTGCTCCTGCCGTTAACCGCTGAATGGCTGGCGATGATGGGTATTTTGTCGGCCCGTGAGGAAAGATAATGATAGTACCATTTCCTGAGCCGAGGGCTCATGTGGTTGATGTCGATCAGGATTCTTTTTTGACCGTCCTTCGTGCTGAGAAGCTGCTCCACCACCATCTCCCCGAGCGGTGTGATGCCTTTATAAAGCCCGGGCTTCTGGTCGAGGATTCTATTGATGAGATGGGGAATGCTTACACTGTGTCCTCCCAGCTGGTTCCAGAAATGATGGCTCAGGGTGACGTAGAACGGGCACCAGTCGCCTTCCCTCCCCGGGGGGCCCATCTTTTTTAACCGGCTGATGTTTACCGAGAGCTTTTCTTTCAGAAACGACTCATCCTTGTACATCGTATTCCTTTGCCCTATTCCAAGCGAATGCGCCCCTTCAATGGCCAGGACGACGGCAATGGCATCCTGGTCTGATTGCCGGGGATTGAGCTGATCATCCAGGTCCAGGAGCTGCCGGATGTCTTCAAAATCCCTGGCTATCCGGTACCTGTAAACAGATCCCTTTTCCCGGCCCGAACGGTTCCAGTAAGTGACAGGCTCCCTGCATGTTGCCAGGAAATCCACTTCCTTCAGTAAGTCTTCAAAGTAATCATGGTCATAATCCTGGATCTCATGGGCCCGTGAACCAGGCATACTGAACACCACCCCTGCCAGGAAACTGCTGACAGTGCCCGGCCCCAGGTTGAGAGGCTTGACGCTTACAAATCCCTGTTCGATCGGGTATAACGCCACCACGGCAAGCCGCACCTTTCCACGCCCCAGTTTGGCAAAATCACCCTGCGAGTGAAAGAATAGCTCGTGTTCCTCGTCCCAGGCTGTGTCTACCATGTGATTGTAGCCGAAGAGGGTTGAATGGCAATGCAGATCCGAATAAAAGCTGGACATCTGGTGTTTTTTTCTCGTCAGGATTTTATATTTCTTGACAAGTTTTTTAAATTTACGAAATATATCTCCTTGATTTGTTTAAAATATTCTCAGGTATATTTTTCCGGTAAATCTAATAAAAAAAATATGGAGACAATGATTTTAAAGGGAGAAGCTGTCAGGGACCGGCTTTTCTTCGAGGTTACGACAGAATTGTCGGCCCTTCAGCAGCAGTACAACAAAACGCCGGGGATTGCATTCATCGGTTTCGCCGGGGTCCCCCTCGGGAAGTACAACATGCCCCTGCACATCAACACGGCCCGGCAGCTTGGATTCAAGGTCTTCTCAACGGTCCTGCCCGAGGAAGTGACGGAAAAGGATCTCTCCGACCTTATCGACCAATACAACCGGAACGATGAGGTGGATGCCATCCTGTTGCTGCAACCGTTGCCCGCTCACCTGAATCCGCTGGTCATGGCAGGCAAGATAGATCAGCGGAAAGAAGTGGAAGGATTTCACCCGCTGAACCTGGCCGGTACCCTCATGCCGGATACGGGCCTTAACCATTACCCGATGTGCCTTCCGGCAGCCCTCGCCGTCATCTTCCAGGAAGACAAAATTTTTCCGCAAAAGGACCAGGAATGGGTTTTTGTCCTGGACGATGAATTCTTTACCAATCCACTTACCTACATGATCGTGAGGGCCGCAGCATCCAAAGCGGTTCCGAAGGATTGCCCCCTGTCGTTCATCAGCAAGGAATCTTCGAAATTGGAGGAATATTTCAAAAGGGCCGACTTCCTGGTCGTTGTCACCAAGTACACCGAATGGGTGAAACCGGAATGGTTAAAGCCAGGGGTGGTCATTATCGACATCTATTCGAACCTGGTCAGGGAAGTGCCTTCAAAAGCAGATCCGTCAAAACTCGTGCCCGTGATCCGCGGGGGAGTGCATGTCGAGTCCATCAAAGGTATTGCAGGGGCCATCCTTCCCGTTCCGGGAGGGCTGATGACCGTGGTACTGGGCATATTGTTCCACAATACGCTGGAGTCATTCAAGAGCAAGTTGTAGCTGAGCCTCGCCCTTCAGTTCTCGTGATGGCCATGACAGATATTCGACAGGCTTACAATAAGATCATCCTGGTTCCCACCGATTTCTCGGACGAATGCAGGAATGCCATCTACCATGCGGTCAGGATTGCCGCCAGGAAGGGCTTTAAGGTCTGCATCCTGCACGTGATCACGAAAGAGACCCGGGCTGAATTGAAGAAATTGCATGTCCGGCCTGAATACGTGGAATGGCGGCTCAGGGAATACAAAAAGTACTATGAGAAAAAATATGAAGTGACAGTCGACACCATGGCCGTGGAAGGAAATATCCTCACCACGATCAACGAGGTTGCGGCACAGTTGAAGGCAGCGTTCACGATCCTGGGGGCGCATGGAAAAAAAGGATTGCAATATGTGTTTGGCAGCTTTGCCCGGCGGGTGGTCCTGGAATCTCCGGTCCCGGTCGTTATCGTCCGGAAAATATCCTACCGGGAACGGTACCGGACTATTGTATTCCCTGTCACCGGTACTGTCGAGCCTCATAGTGCAGTGCGATGGGCTAAAATGATCGCAGGGATGCTTGATGCCAAATTCCACCTGTTGCTCCTGCCTGAAAAGGATGGCAGCCTTAAAGACCGCCTGGCCGCGATCACCGGCAATGTCAATAGCTTATTCGACCGTGAGCCGACACCTGATATTGTCATTGCACCCGGCAAAGCCATGAATACGGCGGAAGAAGTCATCAGGTATACCCTGTCCCGGGATGCAGACATGATCATGATCGTAAACCGCCTTGAGGAAGGGGCCAGTGCATTCAGCCTTTCTTCCTGGAATGAAAAGCTCATGTTTAACGAAGCGCAGATACCGGTTCTGTGCATCAATCCGGGATACCTCGGCCATCATTTTACCTGACATGACAGGGATCTATTTTTTCCTGAAATGTAAAAATTGGCCTACGGAATCCGTGATCAGCATATAATTGTCAGGACAATATACGATGGGATTGATCCTTGAAAATCGGAATGCCTTGTCCTCATAGCAATCCCTGTCGATCATCTCATGCTTAATCTCCCCGATGAACACATGATGGGTGCCCAGTTCAATGACCTGGAGCAGGTCGCAAAACAAATGGTGTTTGCATTCCGCGACCACAGGAGGATATCCTTCCACAGGATATGATTTTGTCAGATTGAACTCCTGGAACTTATCCGTATCGCGACCGGAACACTTGCCACACTGGTCAACGGTTTCCAGCATGTCGCCCGGGGGGATGTTGATCACGAATTTCCCCGAAGTTTTGATAAGGTCATATGAGAATCTTTGCGGTCGTACCGAAATGTAAACGATGGGAGGGCTGGAACACAAAACCCCTGTCCAGCAGATTGAAATGATGTTGCTGGTTCCATTGAATTCGCATGTGACAAGCGTCACAGGTACAGGGTATAGGTCCGGGCCGTAACTGTGGCCATGAAGGCTCATTTTTTCTGAAGTGGTCATTTCTTCCTGATTCTAAAGTGAGGTTGCTAAATTAACTCAAAATGGATGAATTAAGATGTCTTGTAAATATTCCAGGTCATTGATCATCTGATTTAAAAGCATACCTTTACTGATCATCATTCTGATTACAACTTAGATTATAACTTGAAATACTAACCAAATGAAAAAGGTAATTTACATGATCGCAGGGCTCGCTATTTTAGGGTTGAGCTACACTACAAATGGACAATCCATAGCGGGAGGGAGAGCGTTTTCGCTTGCCGTTTGCGATAACAGCACGGTAAGGTCCTGGGGATACAATGTGAATGGTCAGCTGGGAAATGGGACCAACGACGACAGCAATGTCCCCGTCACAGTAAGCGCTATCACCGGCATCACTTCAGTAGCATGCGGTGACCGGCATTCCCTTGCCCTGAAAAACGATGGCACAGTCTGGGCATGGGGAGACAATGGAAATGGCGCACTTGGAAATGGAACCAACACCTCCAGCAATGTGCCCGTCCCTGCCAATTTCCTCACAGGCATCACCGCCATTGCAGGAGGACGGTATCATTCAGTGGCCCTGAGAAATGACGGTACAGTCTGGGCCTGGGGATATAATGGCGAAGGTGCACTTGGAAACGGGACTAACATTAATAGCAATGTGGCTGTTCCTGTCAGTTCGCTCACCGGCATCATTGCCATTGCAGCAGGAACAAATTTCTCCCTGGCATTGAAAAATGATGGCACCGTTTGGGCCTGGGGATTCAATGACGAGGGTGAACTTGGAAATGGAACCAACATTTCCAGCTATGTGCCCGTCGCTGTGAGTTCACTGACAGGCATCACCGCCATTGCCGCGGGATATTTTCATGGCCTTGCCCTGAAAGATGATGGTACGGTGTGGGCCTGGGGATTCAACACCAATGGCCAGCTTGGGAACGGAACCTACACCGACAGCAATGTTCCCGTAGCAGTTAGTTCTCTGACAGGCGTCACTACTATAGCAGGGGCAAGGTCGCATTCGCTGGCCATAACGGGCGATGGAACGGTCCGGGCCTGGGGAAGAAATAACAGTGGCCAGCTGGGAGATGGAACCAACAACAGCAGCAATGTTCCGGTCCAGGTAAGCTCTCTTACAGGCATAATATCCATTGCAGGTGGAGAGCAGCATTCCCTGGCCCTGAAAAATGACGGGACCGAATGGACCTTTGGAAGCAACGGCAATGGTGAACTTGGAATCGGAACAAACACCAATAGCAATATCCCTGTGCAGGTCAGCGGGCTCTGCCCGGTGCTGGATGTGATTGAAATGAAGGAACAAGCGTCCGTTTCTGTATTTCCAAATCCCGCCCACGATGTCCTGAATATCCAATTTGAAGAAAGCAATGTGATGGCGGAGCTTGTCATTTACGATACACGAGGAAAGATCATCGTTTCGAAGCGGATTCAGCAGGAAAATTCAGCGATAAGTATCCGTGACCTCGCTCCAGGTGTTTACATTATCCGGCTAGAATATGATCAGAATTTCCTGACCAGGAAGTTAATGGTTTATTAGCCATGTACTGATGGCCGTGAAATAGACCATTCATACAATATTCCTGATGATAAACCCTTTCTGGTGATTTGATTCATATCATGTAATTTTCTATATGTGATCTGTTTTTATATAGTAATTACTTGACTTTTTAGAAATATCTCAGTACATTGCTGCGGATTTTGATTTATTGGGAAAATGGCTACCATTTTAACCATCGCACACCTGAGTTTTATTTTCACCCATTATTATCGAATAATATTTAAGACACTTTTCGAGGTGTCTTGCGGCTTTAGTTGAAAACTTTAATGTTGTCCTTTATACTCTATGGAACCAAACAATTAAACCAATTATTATGACGAGGAAATGTATTTTTTACTTGAGCATGCTACTGATCATTGCCTTCATCGGGCCGACATCGTGCAAGAATGATGAGGATAACAATGAAACACCAGTCACGGCCGATAACCCTATTTTTTATGCAGGGCAGATCGTGACGAGTGAAATCAGTAAAGACGGTGTCGTCATCGAATCAATGATCGATACTGTAGTAAATCTGGGACGCGATGAAAGACCAGCGCTCTTTTACGTGAACCAGTCTCATATTCTGAATGGTGAGAATATCGGGAATGGGAATCATTATTCGAATGCATTCCGATCCGTAAGCCGCCAGCGTCTGCATGAATTTATCGTTTTGTGGGGAAAGCTGATCGGAGTCGAGATTAATTTGAACGATCTTACTCCGGAAAGCATTGCAAGACGCCAGGAAGCCTTTTATGTGCTGAGCCAGTTCCTGATGTCATTCAGCACCGATCTGCCCTTGCTCATTGCTTTATGCCAGAATTCGGCAGAACTGCAAGCCGCTGTTGATATCGTGAATGCTTCCAATTCGGCATTGAAATCATCAAGCGTACCGGGTCAGTATAATGAAGCAAACAGCATTCTAAGGTCTCTGGAGGTATCGGGGATCAAACCCACAGAGTTCATGAGCGCGGTAAACGAAACGGGGATGACACCGGAAGCTTACTTCAGCATGGCCAATGAAAAGGGGATCAACCTGGCAGCCTCCATTCAACAGGGCAATGGAGACCGGGGAATTGTTACTGCCGTAATCAAGGCCGTTTGCAAGGCTGTGGTGTACATCAGCAAATTCATCGTCTTCTTCATTGAACACGGTGCGCCAAGCGTTGACCTGGAAGATTCCTATACCAGCTATCTGCACCAGGATGACACAGATCCGATGGATTACATCTCAGGGCAGCCTTACCAGACCTCCCCGACCTACTCTGTTAAGTACTGCACGCTTGCAACCGCTTCTTTCTATATTGAAACGTATTATGACGCGCATCACCAAACCTTACCGGGACAATATATCAACCGGTGCGGAATGATTGTGAAATCTGTTACGTGTTCCGGAGGCATGCATGTGGAAGGATATACCGAGTGGGGTACCCCGGTGACCATCGGCACGAATGAAAATCCCATTGCAACAAGCAGCAACACAGTCATCGTCAATTACGGGGATTGCTGCTGCTTCTCAAGACATGCAAAACTCACCTTCAACCTGACGGGAAATCTGGGATATGATGAAACTTCATGGGATTCAAACACTAAATAATACAATCATCAATATATAAAAAGTAAGATCATGAAAAAAATATATATATTCCTGGTATTGATCATCGTAGCCATCGTTTTCAATCCTGCATGTAAAGATGATGATGAAAACGCAGCAGTGCCGAATGAGACCACCCCATATACCGCCGGTCAGACCATCAGCTATTCATTTGCTGCAGGGCAGGACACCGTGGTAAAGTTGATCGATGAAGTCGTCAACTATGGTACGGGAGAGAATCCGATACTGTTCATCGTTTTTAAGGAGCAGGTTGTAATGACGGATGGATACGAGTATATCTTCTTCCCGTTATACAGGGAAAAGCTTGAAGTGTTCATGCCGTTGTGGGCCAACCAATACGGCTTGAATTTTTTGACCGAGGAAGAGCGGGCATTTGTTCATCAGCACTTCCTGGATTATATTGTGCTCAACGAACTTGATGCGGGTCTATTGGTTGAACTGATCATCGGGGAAGGATATGCCTTGCCGCCTGTTATAAACATGATCGATAAAGCCACGAATCTGAAATCTTGTTCCGAAGGGGATATTCCGACAGCCAATGATCTATTGTACAGGCTTAAAACCGAAAAACTATCCCCTGAATTAATGACAGAACAGTTGAATCAGATGGCTCTGAAAGGAACTACTTCGAATGTCATTGTCACGATATTCAAGAGCATCCTCCAAGTCATCGATACCTGGGTGAGTTTTACAAAAGATAACAAAGCGGTTACCGACATGTCTGACAATTACATGAGTTTTCTCAATGCTGCTGATACCGTCCAGGCAGACTATACCGGTGGAACTGCTTACAATACAAAAGACTATCATCTGAGTTATGACGCGGGTGCTCTGGAAGCCAAATGCACATACCACCTGGAGATAAAATACAATGCCGTACATGCCACCATACCAGGCAAGTACATCCCTTACTGTAACACGAAATGCACCGAGGCTCGTGCCGTAGGTGCAGGATTTGTGGTCAAAGGCAAGACCTGTTATTCTCCTGCGATCAATGCTGGGAGCTTTGAGGTTCCGGTTGCAGATATGAACGGGAAAGTATCTGTAGAATATGGTGATTGCTGCTGTTTCCGTAAATTCTCCTATTTGAATTTCAAGATCAATGCAGGCACCGGATATACTGAAACCAGCTGGAGCCCCGGCAAATAATTCAGGGCTTCAGTAAATTGATTTCTTAATACTCCATTGGGTCAATTCCCCGCCCTTGGGGCGAGAATGCAATAACCGACGGGTTAACCTGTCGGTTATTGCATTTTGCTTGCAGCGAGGAGAGTCATTCTTGATTTAACAGGTCAACTCCTGTGAATATGTCGTTGCCTGGTTTGCATCACAAATTGAAATATTACTTTTACCGTAAATATTTCACAGACGAATAATGATCTATGGCTAACCAAAGGAATTTGAACCGGACACTTGGCTTAAGCTATGTGGTCATCTTTGTCATTGCAAACATCATTGGATCAGGCGTATATAAAAAGATCGCGCCAATGGCCGCGGAGCTTCACTCTTCGGTGTGGATACTCATGGCATGGATTGTCGCAGGGATCATCACCATTTTTGGCGCGCTGAGCAATGCCGAAGTGGCCGGGATGCTGGCCGATACCGGCGGGGATTATGTCTACTTTAAAAAGATCTACAACCGTTTTTTCTCATTTCTGTACGGCTGGTCGCTCTTCGCTGTCATCCAGACGGCCACGATCTCCTCCCTGGCCTATGTCTTTGCCCAATCGTTGAAGAATATCATCCATATACCCGTCATTTTTCCATCGCTGCAAGCTTTTACCATAGGCGGCGTGTTCTTCCCCTTCCAGGATTTCGGGGTAAAGCTGACAGCCATCCTACTGATCCTGCTGCTCACATTCCTGAATATTTCCGGGCTCAAAAGCGGGGCAAGGGTGAGTAAATTCATTTTATTGACAGTATTCGCCGGCCTGTTTGTGATCGTGGTCTTTGGATTGAGCCATGTGGATAAAACACCCGCGAATTTCATGAATTTCAGTGACCTGACCTCGGGCACCGTTTCGGTCTCCTCTTTTTTCACGGCCATGCTGGCCGCCTTCTGGGCCTACCAGGGATGGGTCTCGGTCGGATACATAGGGGGAGAGATCAAAAACCCCAACCGGAACATCCCTAAAGGAATTGTAATGGGTGTCCTGGTGGTGATCTTCATTTACCTGCTGGTGAATGTGACCTATCTGGCCCTGTTGACCATCCCTCAACTGGAGCAGGTCTACGCTTCGGCCAACCAGATCGCGGCCGTGGAGGCGGTCAGGAGCTTCTGGGGCAACGGTGGCGTACTGTTCATCTCGCTGCTCATCCTGCTCACCACCCTCGGGTGCACCAATGCCAGCATCCTGACCGGTGCCCGTCCCTACTACGCCATGGCCCGCGACCGGCTCTTCTTCCCGGGTGTCGGGAAGCTGAACAGGACCAATGTCCCGGGTAATTCGCTGCTGTGGCAGGGAATGTGGGCGTCGGTGCTGGTCCTGTCCGGAACCTTCGATCAGCTCACCGACATGATCATTTTTGCCGTATTCATCTTTTACGGGGCCACGTCCGTGGGGGTATTCGTATTGCGCCGCAAGATGCCCGATGCACATCGCCCATACAAAGTCTGGGGTTATCCCGTTGTGCCCGCTGTCTACATCCTTTTTTGCATATATTTGTTTTCTAACACCATCATTACCCGGCCACGCGAAGCCGCCATCGGAATGGCCCTCATCCTGGCCGGCATTCCGGTATATCTTATAATGCAAAGGAAATTTTCGAAAAATGACTCAAACATTGTTGAATAAATCCTGGGCGCTGGCTGCTTTATCAGTGTCGAACCTGCGGGCCTTGCCCGATGATACCTCCGAACTGGTGTCCCAGGTGTTGATGGGAACACCTCTGAAGATACTGGAAGGCAAGGATAAATGGCACCGCGTCCAGACCCCGGAGCAGTATCTGGGCTGGATGGATGGAAGCGGTTTGCAGCCGTTCGATGAAATGGAGATGGGGAACTGGCGGAATTCGACCCGTTACCTGTACAACCGGATCACGGGTTTTGCCTACGAAAATGCCGGCGGGAAGGGAGATGTAGTCACCGACCTGATCATGGGCGACCTGTTTGAAGTAGAAACGTCGGTCAACGATTTTTTGAAGATGAAGACACCTGACGGACGCACCGGATATGTCAGTAAGGAGGAATGTATCTCGTTTGATGACTGGAGCAATAGGGAACCGGACATAGAATCGCTCCTTCATGTTGCGAGGCAGATGATGGGCTCCCCTTACCTGTGGGGAGGATCCTCCAGCAAAGGCACCGATTGTTCTGGTTTTACGAAGCTGGTCTTCTATTCCCAGGGGATCATCCTGGCGCGCGATTCATCGCAGCAGGCCAGGTATGGGGAACCGATCGATATCAGCGATCCCGGCAACCTTCAAAAAGGCGACCTCCTCTTTTTCGGGCGCTCGGCAGACCGTATCAGCCATGTGGGCATCTATCTTGGTAATGGAGATTTCATCCACAGCTCCGGCAGGGTGCATATCAGCAGCATCATCCCCGGCGACCCGAAGCATGTCCCCGCAAGGATCTTCATCTCTGCCCGACGAATTGTAACCTGCATAGATTCGGAAGGGATAAGCAAGGTGGGGACGCATCCGTGGTATGTGGCATAGAGCATAGAGCATAGGGCGTAGGGCTGGGATCAAATAGTAAATTGTAAAAAGTAAACCGTAAACTGTAAATTTATAGTTTCTGAATAATCTGCCAGGTTTTGATGAAACCTCAATCTTTATGAGAACGCGTTTGATCATGAGCTTCCTGTTAATTTTTTTCCTGGTCACAGGCTTCGTCTCATGTGATTCAAACCCGCCTGAAAGGAAAGGTGCTGGGGATGGCGCAACGCCCGGCGTGAATGCGGACGAAGATGCCCCTGACCAGTACAAACCGGTTTATGCTTTGCTGGTCCTTCCCGGGAAGCCGGCCCCCGGGGATGGTTTTCGCATCCTGGCCACAGGGGGAAAGAACCTCCGGAAGGCAAGGATCATTGTTACCGGCCCGTCGGGCGAACTGGAATCCTTGAAAACTAAAACCGGCGAGGAATTGCCGTACTGGCGGATCGACGATTTTACCGGGGGCGGGGCAGGGAAATACACAATTACCCTGGTGGAGGATAGGAAGGAGGTTTGTAATTTGAAATTTGAGATTTTACCCCAGCAGGGGACCCCGCAGCAGGCGGCTTCCCAACAGGGTAAGGTCTGGAAGACGATGATCGGCTGGGACAGCGGCATGGAGACCATTTATTCGGCCTGGGTCAATGCCCTGTTCCAGGGTTGCGACGAGCAGTCTTCCTGGTCCGCCCTGCATGAAGTGACACAGGATAGGGACCGCAATTTCCTGTACAATTACCTGTCCATGGGTGAAGATGATCCGGGTGGCAAAAACACGGTGATCATGGAGCCCGACTGCGCCGACAATCCATTTTTCCTGAGGGCTTATTTTGCTTGGAAACTCGGGCTCCCGTTTGGCTATCATATCTGTGACAGGGGTTGGGTGGGCAGAAGCCCCAGGCCAGGCCAATGGATCTCCAATGAAACTTCCTCTTCGAAAAGCGACCCGGTCCTTGCGTTCAATTCCTTTTTAAGAAGGATGATGGATGGCGTTCATTCCGGGACAGCCCGTACGGCACTCGATAATGAAAACTCCGATTATTATCCCGTTTCGCTGGAGCGCACAGCCCTGCGCCCCGGAACGGTGTATGCCGATCCTTACGGACACACCCTCATCCTCATAAGCTGGGTGCCGCAGACCAAAGACCATCCCGGGCTGCTGCTCGCCGTCGATGCCCAACCCGATAATACCATTGCGGTCAAACGGTTCTGGAAAGGAAATTTTCTCTTCAACACCTCTGAGGTGATCGGGGAGCCCGGATTCAAAGCTTTTCGTCCTGTTTCATTTGAAGATAATAAGTTGAGCCTGTTGCCCAATGAAGACCTGGGCGCATCAGCCGGCTTCGCGCCCTTCTCGCTGCAGCAGAGAAAAATGGAAAGCGATGATTTCTATCTTGCGATGGAACGATTGATCAATCCCAGTGGACTTGACCCTGAAAATGCCATGGCAGACCTGATCCAGGCACTGCATGAACAGCTTCTGGTCCGTGTCAAATCCGTTGCCAATGGCGAAGAATATCTCAAAGCACACCCCGGAACGCTGATCCCGATGCCGGCCAATTCCAATGGCATCTTCCAGGCCGGCGGGCTCTGGGAAGACTACTCAACCCCAAACCGCGACCTGCGTCTCCTCATCGCCATGGATGCGGTGCTGGGTTTCCCCGACCGGGTAGCCGCCTACCCCGGCGATTTCAAGGTCTCCAGGTCAAAGTCCCCCGAAGAGATCAGGAATGACCTTCAATCGCTCCTTGACAGGCAGGTTTCCGAACTTACTATAAGCTATATTCGTTCAGACGGTTCATCCCAGGAACTGACCGTAGCGGAGATCTTAGAAAGAAGGGATGCCTTTGAAATGGCTTATAATCCAAACGATTGCATCGAGATACGCTGGGGCGCACCTGAGAACAGCCCCGAAAGATCCACCTGCCACCGCCAGGCACCACCCTACCAGCAAAAGACCATGCAATCGGTCCGTAAATGGTTCATCCAGCGGCTGCATCCGCCAACATGATACCCCTATCCCCGGCCCTTCCCCCACCCGGGGGAAGGGAGAAAAACTCCTTATCCATTGCCCTAAGCTCCAATCATGGAAAAGGGAAAGTGACTTTAGATTTTGGAGAGTTCTGTTTCAATTCTATCTATCACTTTTTCGTTATCGTTTATCACTTCGTCATTTGTAAATCGGATTTCCCTGATGCCAAGACTTGCTAAAATCTTCGTCCGTTGTTTATCTCTTTCTTTCTGGGAGATTAAATCATGAACAACCCCATCAATTTCAATGACAAGTATTGCATCGTAACAAAAGAAATCGACAATGAAATCCTTAATGGGATGCTGTCTCCTGAACCGGTAATTTTTTACTTGCCTTTTCCTTAATTTTTTCCAAATAACTTCTTCCGCCGGGGTCATTGTTTTACGTAATTCTCCGGCTAACTTCAACAGTTCCTGCCCAGCTCCGAAATAAAATGGGTATTCATCCCTACCGCTCAACTTTACCACAACCAAAGCATTATTTGCAGACTTTTTTGTCAGGCTGTTAAAAGAGGAAATAGATCTTGGTTGGGATATGAAAGTAAATATTGCATTTTATTCGTCGGGGTATAAGAAGGATATTTTAGGGATAGATATATTCTCCCTTCCCCCGGGGTGGGGGAAGGGTTGGGGATGGGGGCTAAAGCCAGCGGCTGCATCCACCGACCTGAGGACAAATCCCAAAAAACAAATCCCAAATCCCAAAATATTCAAATCATTTCTTATTATTTTCTTGACATTACGATTTTATTTTTTAACTTTGCATCGCAAAGTACTTTTAAATGAAAATGAAATCATCCAATCCCAGTGAAGATCTCCATGCCATTCGTGACATAATGGAAAGATCGTCCAGGTTTTTATCGCTTAGCGGGTTATCAGGCATATTTGCCGGATTATGTGCTTTGGTTGGGGCGGCAATAGCCTGGTTTATCATCCTGGATTCAGGGCATGTTCAGTATGACGAATATCTGCGTGGAGTGGCCCTCGTATCAACTTCAGACATCCGGCTTTATCTTGCGCTGGATGCAATCCTGGTGCTTGGATTCGCCATCCTGGGTGCCGCTTACTTCTCACAACGGAAAGCAAGGAAGGCCGGTCAGCCGTTCTGGACCCATTCAACCCGGCGGTTACTCGTTCATTTACTGATCCCGCTGGCTGCAGGCGGTATTTTTGCGCTGATGCTGGTGTTCCGGAATAACCTGGAAATGGTCGCTTCGGCCATGCTGATCTTCTACGGATTGTCGCTGGTAAATGCAGGGAAGTTCACTTTCGGGGAGATCCATTACCTTGGTCTGACGGAAATATTCCTGGGCATCCTGGCGGGCATCTTCATCAGTTACGGCCTGCTTTTGTGGACGATAGGCTTTGGCTTGATGCATATCGTTTATGGTACCGTGATGTATTACCGGTATGAGAGATAAAGATGAATAATCCAATCGCAAACCTTCAGAAAGTATTTGAAAGCCGCATCAGGCTTGGGATCATGTCGGCACTCATGGTGAACGACACGCTGGATTTCAATACACTGAAGGAACTGCTCGGATTGACCGACGGGAACCTGGCCAGCCACCTGAAAACTTTGGAACAACAGGAGATTA
>Ga0208980_10001550_pt1 | contig 13975 bp, 9 predicted proteins | sample WetSurMetagenome_3_FD_187993 | JGI IMG/M metagenome (GOLD analysis project Ga0208980, IMG submission 187993) | Wetland microbial communities from Twitchell Island in the Sacramento Delta, sample from surface sediment Aug2011 Site A1 Bulk (version 2) | ecosystem: Environmental > Aquatic > Marine...
GCCTCCAACCTGCGTATCCGAAGGAGGACGCAGGGTTTTGATCTTTAAAGGATAACCTGTCTCTTTTTCTCCAAGTTCTTTTTGAAGAGATTTTGCAAAAACCTGTTCCTTTTCTGTCCACTCAGGCATACCAATAAGTTCAATATTTCTCTGAATAGTTTCTGCCATCCCCTTATTGGAATGCCGCTGATGAATTGCAGTAAGAACAACAACCGTATCAAGGCTGGTACCTGAGGCTAATGCTGCTCCTTTTGCACAGTCAAGTACTCTTTTGTACATTTCATCGAGCCTGTCATCAGTATTTCTTATGTAATACCACACTGAAGCTTTATCGGGAACAACATTGGGAGCTTCGCCCCCTTCAGTAACAACATAATGCAGACGATAGGTATAAAACAGGTGCTCACGGAGATAGTTGGAAGCTACATTCATCAGTTCAACACCGTCCAAAGCACTCCGGCCGCTCCAGGGTGCCCCGGCTGCATGTGCTGTTTTTCCCTTAAATGAAAATAAAACTGACATAACCGCACTGCCATTGACTCCATAACTGGTTGACATATCTGAAGAGGCATGGTTATCAATCACAGCATCAACATCTTTAAACACCCCTTCTCTAACCATGTAGGGCCTGCTGATTACCGTTTCCTCGGCAGGCGAACCAAAAAATTTAATTGTCCCGGTGAGGTTATTCTGTTCCATACTTTTTTTTATGGCAATTACAGCTGCGACTCCGGCAGTACCCATCATGTTATGACCGCAACCATGTCCGGGAGCTCCATCAACAAGCGGCATCTGAAATGGAGTCAGCGGTTTCTGGGATATCATCGGCAGGGCGTCAAATTCACCCAGGATACCTATAACAGGCTTCCCGCTGCCCCATGATGCAATAAAACAGGTTGGCATACCTGCAACTCCTTTTTCGACTTTAAAACCTTCTTCTTCAAGAGTCTTAATCAGCAAAGCCGACGATTTAAATTCCTGCATACCAAGTTCAGCATAATTCCAAATTGCGTCTGAAACATTCCCAAACTTCCTGATAATAAGACTGTCGCTGAGATACTCAAGGGCTGTTTTTTTTTCTTTATAGAGATCTGCTTTCCCGAGATAGTTATCTTCATCTTTTCTCTGGGCTGCAACAGGAAAAGTTAACAGACAAATAAGATAAAATATAGCTAAAACATATCTTGCAGATAGAAAATTTCTCATTTTACTATAAAATTATGTGCCCATTATCGAACAGAAATATATAATTATAAACCGCTTGAAAATCAATTTATTTACCCCATCCCCAAGGGGAGTAAATTGATTTTCTTCGCTCCCCCTGGGGCCGGGGTAAACGAAGAAAATCAATCATAATTTGTTATAAAATACTATTATTCATTTTTAATAAAATCTTAACAGGAACAATATCTTTACAAATCTAATATTTAAATTTGAACAATTCCAGACTGAAAAATGATGAAAAAACTTATTGTATCAGCTTTTATCGTTTTTATCACACTTGTTATGTACGGATCAGATCCCTTTAAGGGAGAAAAATGCATAATCAAAACTGAATTTATCTGGCAACCTGGTGATGTTCCCTTTCCGAGTTGTCATGCGTCAACCATTATCCGGAGCGAAGATGGTTTACTGGCAGCCTGGTTTGGCGGAACAGCGGAAAAAAATCCTGATGTAGGAATATGGATCAGCCATTATATAAACGGAAAATGGACAAAACCGGTTGAAGTGGTAAACGGAGTACAACACAAATCCAAAAGATATCCCTGCTGGAATCCGGTTTTGTACAACGCAGGAAAAGAGATCCTTTTATTCTATAAAGTAGGACCTTCACCATCAACATGGTGGGGCGAAATGATGACTTCATCAGATAATGGTTACAAATGGTCAAGACGATACAGACTGCCAGAGGATATTTATGGACCAATAAAGAACAAACCAGTTCTTTTAAATAATGGAGAACTTCTTTGCCCTTCGAGCACGGAGCATGATGGATGGAGAGTCCACATGGAAATTACAGCAGATAACGGACTTACATGGGAAAGGACACCTTTCCTCAACCCCAAAGAGATCAGGGCAATCCAACCCACAATTCTTTTGCATAAAGGAGGAAGTATACAGATGCTATGCAGGAGTGCAGGAAACTATATCTTATCTTCCTGGTCTGACGATAACGGGCGTACCTGGAGTGAACTCATGCCAACTACTCTTCCTAATCCAAATTCAGGAATAGATGCAGTTACGCTCAGGGATGGAAAGCAGCTTCTTGTGTATAACCACCTTATAAAAGGGCGGAATATATTGAATGTTGCTATATCGGAAGATGGTAAAGAGTGGAAAGCGGCGGCTCTTCTTGAGAATGATCAAAAAAATTCGGAATTTTCATATCCTGCAGTCATTCAAACTGATGATGGATCAGTGCATATAACATATACCTGGAACCGTAAGCTGATAAAGCATGTAGTTCTTGACCCTTCGAAAATCAGCCCCAAACCCTTTAATAATGGAGAATGGCCTGAAGAATAGGCTTTAACTGACTTAATCTTTCTTCAGACGGTTATATAACAGATAATTTCCAAGTGGTATCGGATCATGAGTCCTGGCCCAATTTTTTGAAAGATTATATTGCTCCTCCAGGTTATCAAAATTGAACATAAGAAAGCTTTCCTCAAAGTCAGGGACATAAACATAGCTTATCATTATCATTTCTGGAGCCTCAGCGGCAAAAGCCTCGAGCCTTTTAATCATCCCTTTCTTAAGAATATTGTCAAGCGATATTCCTAATTTATCGAACCTTCCTTTATCATCTATACCGAGGCTTTTAAGTTCCTCACTGATCTTAGGTATGCTGTCACTCTTCCTGCTCACGATAAAAATTTTTTCAACGCCAATCCCCCTGAATTTCTGAAACTGGAGAAGTGCATGGAACGGCACATGATCATCACCAACTCCACCATCTATATATTCAACATCCGGGATAGTCCTGGCATTACTTATTCTTACCGGAGGAAAAGCTATCGGAAACGATGTTGACGCCATCATTATATCAACCAGGTTCAATGTTGTATCGGTTTCATCATTAATCTTCCGGCTACACATCCTGTAAACCTTTTTTTTAAGGTCGAGATCTTTAAGATCGGTTATAGAAATTTCAGTCATGATCGGAAGGTCCCCAATCTGATGATAACCAAGCCTGTCTTCAACAATTCTTTTAAAAAGGTTTCTCGCCGGTTCGGTATTCACCGGAAGCTTTTTACGCTCCTGCTGAATAAAAATATCACTGTTTTTAAGGTTGAACAAAACCTCTTTATATTCTGACCAGGTTAGCCTGCCGCTTAATATTCCATTAAGCATTACCGCATTGAGGGCTCCTGAACTGACACCTGATATGAATACGACATTTTTCATCAGGCCCCTGTTATATAATTCTTCGAGTAAGGCTGCTTCCTGGGGAATTCTCGCTGCAGCCCCGGTCATAATAATTGCGGTTCCGCTTCTTAATCCGGCCTGTAATGGTGCCGGAACTGCTTTGTCTTTTTCTCCGGTCAAAGAAAAAACCAGGACTATGAGAATGAGGATTCCAATAATATAGACCAGTTTTTTCATTTCAGAAAAATTCTGACCAGCAAGTTAATACATAACAAATTCTATCATCCGGAATTTTAGTTCCTGATAGTTTTCATTATCAAATTTAGAAAGAATTTAAAGGTTTATCAACTTTATTTTATTAAACCTGCACAGGATAAAACACCATTTCAAAAATGCATTTGATGTTTCGAAGGATAATGTGTGAGACACTTTTCCTTAGCTGCTTAACAATGGCATTATGATCAGAGTCAGGGATAAGCCTGTCAGAATGGCAACAGCACTCCAGCCAATAATGTTCTGCAGAGGCTTATTAACATAAGTACCCATTATCTTTTTATTATTTATAAGCAGGATCATACTTACAAGGACAACCGGAAGCAGTATCCCATTCAGTACCTGCGACCATATTGAAATCTGGATGAGCGGGGCATTAGGTATCAAAATAATTATTGCGGATACGATCAGAATTCCGGTGTAAAGCGTATAAAATTCCTTCGCTTCATCCCATTTTTTATCAATGCCTGCTTCGAATCCAAAGGCTTCTGAAACATAGAAGGCAGTAGCAAGGGGCAAGATTGTTGCAGAGAATACTGAGGCAACGAACAGGCCAAAAGCAAATACCTGCGATGCAATTGCTCCCGCTAATGGTTTGAGCGCCAGAGCTGCGTCTTTTGCCTCGTTTATCTGAATGCCATTAGGATGTAATGTAGAACCACAGGCTACCATAATGAAGAAAGCAACTACTATTGTAACGACACATCCCACTGCAATATCGATAAGAGTATATCTGTAGTTCTTCATCTTCAGACCTTTCTCAATCACAGAAGATTGCATATAAAACTGCATCCATGGGGCAATTGTTGTACCAACAAGAGCGATTACCATTGCAAGGCTTTGAGTATTCATTTCAACCCGTGGATGTATAACAGCGTTTCCGATTTCACTCCAGTGAGGTTCACTCATCAATGCGGATACTACATAGGTAAGCAGTGAAATACTGAAAATCAAGAATATACGCTCAGCAATCTTGTATGTACCCTTGACTACAAGAAACCAGACCATTACTGCGGCCACCGGTACAGAGATATACTTACTAACTCCGAATATTTCCATACTTCCTGCAACACCGGCGAATTCAGTTGTTGTATTACCGATATTAGATAAAAGCAGTCCTATAAAAATGAAAAAAGTGATTTTCATACCGGCATTTTCACGTATCAGGTCGGAAAGACCTTTGCCGGTTACTATACCCATCCGGGCGTTCATCTCCTGGATAACCAGTAATACAATAAATGATGGGAAAAGGGTCCATATAAGACCGTAGCCATAAATTGCTCCAGCTACTGAATAGGTAGTAATCCCTCCTGCATCATTATCAACACTACCGGTAATTATGCCCGGACCAAGTATTGCGAAGAAAATAGCAAGCTGTTTGAAAAATCCGGAATCCTTAAACTTTCTCCTGATCATTAGAAGGTCACTTTATCGTTTTTTGGTTCTGCGTTTATTAATAAGATCTTCAACAACATCGTCCACTACAACCATACCCTGCAATTGATTAGCAGTGTCTACAACCGGTACTGCGAGAAGATTATATTTTGAAATTAATTCCGAAATATCCTGCACTTTCTGATTATCATAAAGAAATACCGGTTCTGATTTCATTATCTGACCTACAAGTGTTTCAGGCGCGGCCACAACCAGATCGCGCAGGTTGAATGTGCCTATCAGTTCATCATTTTTCTCTGTAACAAACAGACTGTAGAGCTCGGCAGCTTCAGGCTTTTTAGACCGTAAATCTTCTATTACCTCCTGTACTGTTTTTTCGGGCTTAAATGATAAGATATCTGTTGTCATCAGACTTCCTACCGAATTATCAGGGTACTCAAGAAGTTCCCTGACCTCCTGAGAGGATTCTGTATCCATTTCCTTCAGAAGCAATTCCGCCCTGTCGTCTTCAAGTTCATCAATTATATCTGCTGCCTCGTCGGCAGGCATTTTTTCGAGTACGTCAGCTGCTTTATTAACAGGGAGATTTTCAATAATATGAATCTGGGTCTGTGTTTCCAGCTCTTCAAGAACATCAGCTGCCTTTTCTTCATCGAGTGCGGAGAAGACTGACATACTTGATTTTTTCCCCAGATCCTCAAGTATATCCGCAAGATCGGAAGGATGAAGTGTGTGAAGCTTGGCATAACTCTTTGAAAGCACGATATTGAGGTTTGAATGATCAATTGCCTGAACATCATCCCATAATATGAATTTTGCAGGGATATTTACCTTGAAAAGGGACAGAATTCTTTTTATGGGTAATGCGATGCCTATCCTTCGTAAGAGGCCCTCAATCCCAATGTCAACAGCAACAGCGAATGTTCCTGCAGGAAGAGTTGCCAGCCTGACATCATTGACTCTTACAAGCTTTCGTCCGTTAAGATCGACTATCTGTTTATCAAGAATATTTTCCACCAGTAAAAGTCCGTTTTCAACCTCCTCATTGCTGAGTTCAATCAGGCCGGTACAGCTTACATTGAGCATTTCCCGTGCCTTTACAACCCTGAAACTTTTAAATGAATAGAACCTCGTTTCCTTTTTTATCTTTAACCTTACACCCGTAACAAGTTGCTGATTAGGATCGTTTTGTCCTGAGGGAACTGCATTAACCAATAGATCTTTGATAATTCCGATTGCATCGCCATCGGCTCCAAAGGCCTCTTTACCTATTATTCCGCTTAAATAAAATGTTGTGAGTGATGTCATAGTCACCTCCTTGCTGTTACTGATACAGGAGGAAGCGACCAGTTTTACCGGCTACCCTTCTATATCAGGATTTAGATTAATATATTCGCCGGGTCGTCATCCATTGAGTTCTCAAATTTGATTTCGCGCACAAAAGTAAACCTCAGAACAATACTTTCCAAATAATATAACTGCAAAATTTATATGAAAAGTCTAAACTCTTTTTTGCTTGAAGTATTATATTATATGCTTCGTTTACTTTCCTATATTATGAAAGGTATAACAGCTTTTCTTTCAGCAGGATAATCCGGAAAATTCTGTTTATACCAGTTATGTGAACTTACTGCCCGGGGGATAAGATTTGCTGCCGTAAAAACAAAAAAGGCCAGACCGGGCAGTGACCATGTCAGCAGAGCCCATCCTGCCCATTCAATAATTTCACCGAAATAGTGGGGAGATGAAATATAGTTGAACAACCAGCCTTCAGGCTTGATATATTCCTCAGGACTCTCTGATCTCATTTTCCCTAGCTTTTCATCGGCAATTTTATTAATATAAAATCCTGTTAAGAATATTAATGTCCCGACAATAAACTTCCATGAATAAAACCACTGGTCATTATATGTCTGCAGGATAAATACACCATACCCATTTACAAAACCATTCAGGCAGTTAAAAACTATTGCCATTATTACCAGTATCAAAGGATATGCTTTTTCCCTGCCGGATTGTCTGAAGGGATACACAAAGGTTCTGTGCAGATAATGTGACATCCAGAACAGAACGAAAATAATCTGAGAAAGACTTTTATGATCCGAAATAATAAAGAATAATGTTATAAGTGCGGGTGAAGGAAACTCCATAATCATCCAGGCCCATTTGGCTTTGATGACCGGGCCCCAGCCTTTTCTCAGAAACTTACCATAGGGTGCAGAAATATAAAACAGTAACACGAAGACCAGAGTTGCGAAGCTGAAAATGAGTATTAATGAATACTGATATATAACTCTGATATCCAATATATTATCTAATTACTTAATGTACTTCTGGCACTTTTTGCACTTCAGATTCAAAAATAGTTATATTTGCGTAATTTATCTTTTAAGAAGTTCTTAAAACACAGGATTTGTTCAAATTTGATCCTTTATTACTATTTTTGGTTGTTAAACTAATACTTCATGCTGACTAGTGAGAATATTAAAAGAAAAGCTTTCAGGTTATGATGCTCCGCAGAAAGCCATGCAGGCAGGCATCTATCCCTATTTCAGGGAAATAGAATCCGATCAGGATACAGAGGTAATGATTGACGGCAAAAAGGTATTGATGTTCGGATCGAACAGTTACCTTGGATTGACAAATCATCCAAAAGTCAAAGCTGCCGCAATAGCTGCCATCCAAAAATATGGTACAGGATGTGCAGGATCAAGATTTCTTAACGGAACACTTGACATACATATCAAACTTGAAGAGAAATTAGCCCAGTTGGTTAATAAAGATGGAGCTCTTTGCTACAGTACCGGATTCCAGGTAAACTTAGGAGTAGTATCACTGCTCGCCGGCAGAAACGACTATCTTCTGCTGGATGAGCTTGATCATGCATCAATTATAGAGGGCAGCAGACTTTCATTTTCGAAAGTTCTTAAGTTTGCCCATAATGATATGGATGCACTGGAATGCAAGCTGAAATTATGCGATGATGACCGCATTAAACTTATTGTGGTTGATGGTATATTTTCAATGGAAGGTGATATTATTAAACTACCTGAACTGGTACAGCTTGCCGAAAAATATAATGCATCAGTTATGGTTGATGATGCACATTCCCTTGGTGTTCTGGGAAAACACGGATCAGGCACTGCTTCTCATTTCGGACTGACTGATAAAGTAGACCTTATTATGGGAACTTTTTCAAAATCATTCGCTTCCCTAGGTGGATTTATTGCCGGGGACAAGGAGGTGATCAATTTTATAAAACATAACTCAAGGTCTCTCATTTTTAGCGCCAGCATGACACCGGCGTCAACTGCTGCAGTACTGGCATCGCTCGAAATAATGGAAACTGAACCTGAAAGGATCAGCCATCTCTGGGAAATTACCAGGTATGCTCTGGATGGATTCAGATCTGCTGGATTTGACACAGGAAAATCAGAGACCCCAATCATTCCACTCTTTATCAGGGATGATATTAAAGCTTTGAAACTTACTCAATTACTGCTTTCTGATGGCGTTTTTGTTAATCCCGTGGTGTCACCAGCTGTTCCAAAAGAGGACTGCCTGATAAGATATTCTCTCATGGCTACTCATAAAAAAGAACAGGTAGAAATTTCTATTGACAGAATAACAAAAGCATCAAAAAAACTGGGGATACTATAGTAACGCCCCCAAACACCCTAAAGGGGGCTTAAAATGATACATGTTTTAGCCTCCCTTCAGGAGGAATAGGGGGCAAAAAGACATTATGAAAAAAGTAATTCTTATAACAGGTATCTCTTCAGGTTTTGGTAAACATACAGCCCGACTTCTATCTGAAAAAGGGCACAAGGTATATGGCACAGTAAGAAGGAATACAGTATCCGATACCCCGGTTCATTATCTTACCATGGATCTTACTGATATTAACTCCATTAAAACAGCTGTCTCGGTTGTGATGAAAAATGAAGGGAGAATTGATGTATTGATTAATAATGCCGGAATGCATACAGGTGGGCCCGTTGAAACAACACCTGTTGAGAACATCAGGTTACAAATGGATACAAACTTTTTTGGAATGGTACAGATCACACGGGAAGTTCTTCCCATTATGAGAAAACAGGGTGGAGGGACAATAATCAATTTTTCATCTATCGGTGGACTTATGGGCTTACCGTTTCAGGCATTCTATTCAGCCAGTAAATTTGCGATTGAGGGATTCAGTGAGGCCCTGCGGATGGAGGTCAACCGGTTTAATATCAAAATCGTACTGATTAATCCCGGAGATTTCCGTACCAGTAATTCAGCTAACCGAAGGAACTTTCTCGCTCCTACAGGAATTGATGATCCTTATTTTGAGCAGTTTAAAACTACGATGGCTGTGATCGAAAAAGATGAAGCAAATGGATGGGTTCCTGAGGTTCTTGCAAAGAAAATCGTTAAAATAGTTGAACATAATAATCCTCTTCAGCGTTACATCATAGGGTCTTTTGAACAGAAACTGGCTGTACTGTTAAAATATATTTTACCAAGAAAGCTTTTCAGAATAATACTGCAAGATCACTATAAAATAATTTGATTCACATTAACTGATACCTGACCCTCTCAGCTTCACAAAAAGGGGTGACCATACCGGATAAAAATCTCCTCTTCCCCCATTCTCCGCTTCTTCCCTTCTGCCTTTGCGCCATCAGGCCGTTGCACCTTTAATACCCTTTATACTCCGTCTTCATAACATTCAACGTCTGGGGTATCCAAACCTTGTAACGTGAATCTTCGCCCCATGTATTGCCGGCAGAAGCAAAATCACAGAAGTTAATCTGTTTCGGATTACGGAATTCTCCTTCGAGGTCGGTGCCCAGAACCAGTGGTGCAGTAAAGGCCATCCATATATTATCAGGTTTCTTTTCTGAAGGAAGTAAAACCACAGAACCATTTTTTTCCTGTACAACAGCTGATTCATAAATGAACCCATCACCAAACCTTGTATCGCGTGCAAAAACAACAGGTCCCCTGACAATTGCCTGCTGACCATTCATTTTAACAAGTCTGCCGCTCATATCCATCTTCAAAATCACCTTATCATCTTTATTCCAGATACGAGTGATCTTAAAATATTTCCCAGCAACAGATCCGCTCATTTCTGCACCATTGACTGTAACAAGTGTTTTATCACTCCATGAGGGTATCCTGAATGCAATAGTGAAGCTTTCAGGTTTTTCAGGAATAATATTTATTTCTGTTTTATCAGAGACAGGATAATCTGAAGACTGATCAATTCTGATCTTGTTTTTAGAGTTAAGAGGTACAACAGAATTATTCTGCCCATAGATATTAATGTATATCTCATTATCTGCTCCCATCACTGCAAATCCCGGAAGCATCATGAATGCCCTGGGGCCGTTGGCATTGCAGCAGTTGATATGCATTCCACACTGCTCTTCACCTGCATGACGAACACCACCAAGAGGACTGTATTTCGCAATCTGTGAACCATCAAATCTGACTGAAGCCATCAGGGCATTATATGTCGATTTCTCTATCTGATCAGCGTACACTGGATTTTCAGTCAGCCTCAATAAATTAAGACACAGCTTCATCCATGTCATTGTGACACAGGTTTCCATTGTGTGGTAAGTTGGCTCAGTCTGATATTTTGCACCGTTGTAAAAACATTCAAATGCGGTACCTGAACCGGCAACATTTATTTCACTTTCAATTATATTGTCGACGGCCATTTCAACAGCTTTCAGATATGTTGCTTCGCCGGTGATACGGTATAATTCAAGCAAGCCTTCATAACACGACATCATCTCATATGCTTTCTGGCCATTTTCATATGACCACCAGACAGAAGGGTGAGCGAACCTTTCATAAACCGGAATCCCGGCAAGAGCACTGCTGATTAGTTTCGGCCCATAAGGCGTCTCCCATTGTCCGACAATATACTTTGCAAAATCGAGGTATCTTTTTTCGCCGGTTCTGCGGTAGAGGTAAACCATCGGTTCCAGAATTGAGCTGCTTGGCATTCCATGATAGTTTCCGGTTTTAACAATATCTTCCTTCCCCGGACCAACCTGACTGAGCAAATGATCTGCCAGTCTGCATGAACCAGTCAAAGCTGTTTTATCTCCGGTCAGGTCATAATAAGCCAGAAGTCCCAGCAGTGTATATTTTCTGCCCCAGATATCCCATTGCTGCAACTGTGCTGCATCTGAATAATTACCAATATAACCGTTCGGCATCTGTGTGCTGAGCAAACCGCTGACAGCTTTCTTTATAATGGAAAGTAATTCAGGATCGTGGTTATAATCATAAGCTGCAATTGCCGACTGGATCCATTTTCCCCAGAACTCACTCTGCCAGAGTCGTGTCTCATCCTTATGACGAAATGGTTCAACCAGATGATCGACATCCTGGGATTTAATCCGTTTCTCTATTACCAGATTCATTTTATCCCCCAGATATCCTCCAACTTTAATTGAAGAAGAAGGAAAAGATATCATTTTATCTGATACTGAATTTAAAGAGGCCGGCGTCTTACTTAACTTCTGACCTGTTAAAAACAATGGATAAATAGCCACAAATAATATCAAAAAGAACCTTTTCATGTTTCCTGTTTTTATCTGAATAAATGTACGGGATGTTTTCCAAAGAAAGAAGTATCAAATACAAAGGTTACCCTGAATACAATGATTTTTTCAATCCTTACAAAAATGAGAAAATTTAAGTTCTTACTGTAATTATATTGTAATCAAGGAATATATGGCAGTTATAGAGAAGTTATACGCATGCAATGCTACTTTACAACAATCTTGGCTTTAATGAATAATATCATCCCCTGTACTCCTAAATTTTGTAATTTCACCACGAATATTAAAGTAAAAAATTCTATGTCAGAGCTGGAGAAATATTTTAACAGGTACAGGAAGAATATAATTGGTATTGACACAGAAATTGAAACTCCGTTTGGAATCAAAAAGCTTGTTTATGCCGACTGGATAGCAAGCGGAAGGCTTTATTCTCCCATTGAAAGAAGGATATCTGAAGATATAGGTCCGATGGTAGGAAATACTCATTCAGAATCGACTGCAACCGGAAAGGCAATGACGGATGCTTATCATCTGGCTCAGAAAATAGTCAAGAATCATGTCAATGCAGATGAAAATGATTTACTTATATTTACGGGAACGGGCATGACCTCGGCTATTGCAAAACTCCAGAGGATTCTTGGCCTGAAAGTTCCTGAACAGGCAATTCATTACTGTGCTTTTACGCATGGTGACTATAATAAATGCAGGGATATTCCGAACGAAAAACGGCCGGTTGTTTTTTTAACCCACACAGAGCACCACTCCAACCACACATCATGGTTTGAAACCCTGGCCGATGTAGTTGTCCTTGAACCTACAACTGACCTTACCGTAAGTCCTGACACATTACGGAAAGAGATAGTTAAATACAAAGACCGTCCGTTGCTTATAGGCTCTTTTTCAGCATGTTCTAATGTTACAGGATATTTTCCCCCTTACTATGAACTTGCCAGGATAATGCATGAGAATAACGGGTATTGCTTTGTTGATTTTGCCGCCTCGGCACCATATGTTGATATTGATATGCACCCTGCGGATAAACTTCAGCAACTTGATGCAATCTTTTTCTCACCACACAAGTTTCTGGGAGGACCGGGAAGTGCCGGAGTATTGATATTCAGCAAAGAGCTATACAAGAACGAAATCCCTGATGCTCCTGGCGGAGGTACAGTAAAATGGACAAACAGGTGGGGAGGATACAGCTATATCAGCGATATTGAAGTCAAGGAAGACGGGGGCACTCCTGGTTTCCTTCAGGGTATTAAGGCTGCTCTGGCAGTAACTCTGAAAGAAGACATGGATACAAAAAAGATCCGCCACAGAGAAGCTGAACTTATAAAGTTAGCTTTCAGTGAATTGTCTAAAATAAAACACCTGCATATTCTTGCAGGGGATATTAAGGAAAGACTTGGAGTCTTTTCATTCTATGTTGATAATATACATCATAACCTGATTAACAGACTTCTTAACGACAGGTTCGGAATCCAGTTAAGGGGAGGTTGTTCCTGTGCAGGCACATATGGCCATTTCCTTTTAAATGTAGACTTTAAACTATCCAAAGAGATCACAGATAGGATCGATGCCGGTGACCTTTCCATGAAACCGGGATGGATACGACTTTCACTTCACCCTACAATGAAAGATCGTGAGTTGTTGTTTATTACAGATGCCATAAGACAAACAATTGAGAATATTGAAGAATGGCAAAAAGATTATATCTACGACAGGCATACCAATGAATTCAATCACTGTAAGTTCTCTGATAAAAACTCTGTCTGTATTTCAGACTGGTTTAGGTTAGCCTGATCATTTCATTCTTATTCAACGTTTTTTTGCCTATAGAAGAATTTGCCGGTAATTAGCAACCCTGCAAAGACGAAAATCGCAAATACAAGGCTGCTGACAGCGAGTTGCATTCCACCTGAAAGAACATGTCCACTGGTACAACCACCAGCCATCCGAGCGCCAAAAATCAGGATAAAACCGCCTAGAAATGACCAGATAAGTCGTTTTGATACCGATTTACCTTTATATTTTTCCCAGTTACTGTGAATTAATGTGATTCTGAATTCTTTCCTGAACAGAGAGATTACAATACCTGAAATAAATGCACCGGTTAAAAATAAGACTTCCCACTGACCCGGACCCTTAATTTTTGAAAAGTAATCATTACTCGTGTTACCTGTAATTAAATCAGCTACATATGGATAAGCAGTAGAAGCACCTATTATGCGATTCGATAAAACTTCAGAAAATACCACTGCATTCAAAACTGCTAAACCTATTCCTGAATATAACCATTTAAAGTCGGTAGCTTTTTCTTTTTTGTTCAGCCGGAAAGCCGCCCATACAAATACAGCACCAAGAAG
>Ga0208980_10001551_pt1 | contig 13967 bp, 12 predicted proteins | sample WetSurMetagenome_3_FD_187993 | JGI IMG/M metagenome (GOLD analysis project Ga0208980, IMG submission 187993) | Wetland microbial communities from Twitchell Island in the Sacramento Delta, sample from surface sediment Aug2011 Site A1 Bulk (version 2) | ecosystem: Environmental > Aquatic > Marine...
CGAGGGCCCGCTCAACCGCGTGCTCGCGCAAGGATGGAGTGACGCTCACGTCGCGAGTCTCGACGCGGAATCGTTGCTCGTGCGCTATCTGCAGGCCGAGCACGCGCCGCTCAGGCTCGACGACTCGAAGTTATTACCTGCACAGATCCCGGATGGTGCGGCGCTACCGGTGCTGGCGATCCCGATCGTGACCCAGCACGTGCTTGCTGCGGTCGTGCTTTACGGCGCGCACACGAATCACACGCTGCTCGATCCGGACGAGATCGAACTGCTGCATGCGCTTGCGAAGGCGGCGGCCACATCACACCAGCGGGTGCGGATTGCTACGCTGTCGCGCGAGGTCGAAACGCAGAGGATCAAGAACGAACAGCTTGAGGCGTCGTTTCGTGTGCTGGCGCAGGGGCGCGTAGGCACGCCACCAGTCGAGGAAGTTCAATGATCGCTTGCGGGCACCCTGGCCGACCCCGCTGAACGTCCGGTTGTGGCCGTTCTGCGACGTCTTGCAACGTCCGCTTCCCGAGACGCGCCTGACTGCTTCGGGTCAAAGGCGACCCTGTCACGTCTCGTACCTGATCACCCACCCGACGCGAGCGAGCGCACGCGGAATCCTAGCCGCTCGCGGCGATCTTCACGATCCGCGCCGGCGGGGCGATGCCATATCCCTGCGCATAGTCCACGCCCAGGCTGCGCAGCATGTTGATGATCTCAGCATTCTCGGCGAACTCGGCGATCGTGAGCTTACCCGTGAGGTGCCCGATCTCGTTGATCGAGCGCACCATCTCGCGGTCGATGGGGTCGTGCAGGATTTCCTTCACGAAGCTGCCGTCGATCTTCAGGAAGTCCACCGGGAAGTGCTTAAGGTAACCGAACGAAGACAGCCCGGTGCCGAAGTCGTCCAGCGCGAACTTGCACCCGAGCTCCTTCAGCGCGGCGATGAAACGGTTAGCCTGCGAGAAGCTCGCGATCGCCGCCGTCTCGGTGATCTCGAAGCAGATCTTCGAGGCGTCGATGCCGCTCCTGTGGAACTGGTCGATCACGAACGGCAGGAACTTGTCGTCGCCGAGGCTCTGCCCGGAGAGGTTGATCGAGCAGAGCGCCAGCCGCTCGCGCTCGTCGGCCTCGGACACCAGCCAGCGAAACGCATTCTCGATGACCCAGCGATCGATCGCCGGCGTGATGCCGTAGCGCTCCGCCGCCGCGATGAAGTTGTCCGGGGACACGATCTTCCCGGCCTCGTCCTTCATGCGCAGCAGCAGCTCGTAGTGCGCACCGGTCTCCACCTTCTGCAGCGGCTGGATCGGCATGCGGTAGAGTTCGAAGCGCGATTCCTCGAGCGCGTTGTTGATGCGCGCCGCCCACTGCATCTCGCGGCGGCGGCGCATCAGGTCGAGGTCGTTCTCCTGGAAGCTGTAGACGCGATTGCGCCCGGCTTCCTTCGCAGCGGCACAGGCACTGTCGGCGGCCGACAGGACCGCCGCCACGTCCTCGCTGTCGCCGGTGATCGGCACCACGCCCACGCTGCAGCCGAGGCGGAAGGTGCGCTCTTCCCAGATGAACTTGTAGCCGCGGATGGTCTCGCGCAGCTGCTCGGCCATGAGCAGCGCTTCCTCGAGCGAACAGCTCTCGAGCAGCACGCCGAACTCGTCGCCGCCGAGGCGGGCAAGCGTGTCGCGCCACCGGATCTTGGTCTTGAGCAGCGCGCCCACCTGCCCGAGCAGCGCGTCGCCGGCGCTGTGGCCGCAGGTGTCGTTGATGATCTTGAACTGGTCCACGTCCAGGTGGCAGAGCGCGTAGGACGTCTCCCGCGCACGCGCGCTCCTGAGCGACCGCTCGAGCCGGGCCTCGAACTCGCGGCGGTTCACGAGGCCGGTGAGGATGTCGTGGCTCGCGTGGTAGGAGAGCTTGCGGTTCAACTCCCGGCTCTCGCTCACGTCGTGGAACACCAGCACGCCGCCCGAGACGGCGCCCGATCCGTCGCGGATCGGCGAGGCCGTGCTCTCGATGTACATCTCGTTGCCGTCGCGCTTGATCAGCAGCGTCGGGCGCACGGACTTGATGGCGCGCGCGCGGCGGATCGCCACGGAGAGCGGGTTCTCGAGCGGCTCACAGGTCTCCTCGTGGAAGCCACGGAAGATCTCGTCGATGTGCTTGCCCTGGGCCTCCTCGAAGCGCCAGCCGGTGAGCTCCTCGGCGACCGGGTTCAGGTACTCCATGATCAGGTGCTGATCGGTCGTGATCACTCCGTCGCCGATGGACTGCAGCGTGATCTGCGCGCTCTCCTTTTCCTTGAAGAGCGCGTCCTCATAGAGCTTGCGCTCCGTGATGTCGAACTCGATGCCGACCAGGCGGCGCAGCCTGCCCTCGCTGTCCACGCGCGCCTTGGCGCGGCTCACCACCCAGCGCCAGTCGCCCTTGCAGTGGCGCATGCGGTGCACGCTCTCGAACATCTTCGTCTTGCCGGCAATGTGTTCGCGGATCATCGCCTGCACGCGCGCCATGTCGTCGGGGTGCACCAGGCGTCGCCAGTCCGGCGAGACGTTCGGGTCGTGCTCGTCGAAGCCGAGCATTTTCCGCCAGCGCGGCGAGAAATAGACGGTGTTGTTCTCGACGTCGAAATCCCACATGCCGTCGTTGGCGGTGGGCAGGGAGAGCGCGTTGCGCTCCTCGAGGCGCCCGAGGTAGCGCTGCACGCGGAGTCGCTCGAGGCCGGTGGCGAAACTCGCGCCGACCAGCTTGAGCAGCAGGTGCAGGTTCGCGTCCCAGCCGTCCCGGGGCTGCGACGAGCACAACGCCATGAACCCGCACACGCGCCCGTTCAGCGAGAAGCCGCAGACGAGCAGCGAACGCACGCCCAGCTCGGCGAAGCGCGCGGCATCCGTGGCGAGTTCGCGCCGCGGCGCCAGCGTGTCGCGCAGCTCGAGGATGCGCAGGTGGTCGAGCTTGTGCGCGAGATGCGGAATCCGCTCTAGCAGGTCGCCCTTCATGACCTGCGGGTCGAAGGGCGCGAGCAGTCCGGTGGCGCTCGCGACGCGCTCGATCACGGTCTTGTCGGGATTGAACAGCGCGATGCAGATCGCGTCTACGCCGACCGCCTCGCGCAGCGCGTCCAGGTTGCGCTTGACGCAGTTGTCGCCCGACTCGCTGGTGAGCGCCTGGAAGTCCACCGCCACCTTGGTGGCGAGGACGTCGAGACCGACCGCGGGGCGAGCACCGTTTCCGAAGACGACCTGCGTGGCCAGGAAATCAGGGGTTTCCTGCTCTTCGCCGCGTTCGGGTGTGGAACTCACCATCGCGTTGTCTCGGCCCCCCTGACGAATTCGGCTGATTCTGTCAGCACTCTCGGCCGCATGGCGGCACTGGTCCGCAGTTCAGTTTGCTTGCTGCGCCGGCGGTTGCGGCGCATTTTGGCACAGACCATCAGGAATGCAAGCTAACTCCCTGTATTTAAAGCTACATCCGGTGGAACGTAATGGCGGGCGCTGGCCCGACTGCCGGCGGCCGCGCAGCGTGGGTCGGGCGCTCCGGTCACCAGGAACCAGTGCTGCTGGTTCGCGGTCCCGAGGTCCACGGCCTTCGCGTCCTTGAAACACCGCGCACGCACGCGTGCCCCCATCACGATCCCGCGCGTGGGATCGTCGGCGAGCCACGCCGCGGCATCGTTTGCCTCCTCCTCGCGCTCGCCCCAGCGCGCGTGACCGAAATTGACGCTGGGACGTCGCAGTTGCAGCAGGTACTGCTCTTTCGCGCCGACCAGCGCGAGTTCGCGGATCCCGGCGCTCGCCCGTTCGACGCTGGCCGTGAACTCGCGCCCCGAACGCACGGCGTCGATGCGCGGGTAGATCACCAGCCCCGTGAAGCCCAGGACCAGGCCGAGCACCCCTGCGTACGCAAGCCAGCCGTCGCGAACGCGCAGCGCGCCGAGCACCGCCGCGCCGCAAGCCGCGAAGGCCGCGAGCGGCAGCACGGGCGCGATCCCGTAGAGGTCCGCAATGTGCCTTGCACGTCCTGGCTGCAGGGCAAGAAACACCGCCAGGAGGCCCGCCCCCGCCGCCATCGCGCAGCCGAGCGCGAACGCGAAGCGCCGCGGCCCGCGCGCACGCAGCAGCTCGGGCAGCCACGGTCCGGCCGCCATCGCGAACGCCGGCACCGCCGGCAGGATGTACAGCGTCCGCTTGCCCGTGCTCGTGGTGAAGAACAGCACCACGATCAGCACCCAGGCGAGCAGCACGGCGACGAGCGTGGACTTCCCGCGCAGCGCCTCGCGCCAGCGCGGCCACAGCCAGGGCACGAGCGCGACCAGCGGCATCCAGAAGAGCGGGATGATCTGCACGAAGTAGTAGTAGATCGGCGCATGGTGATGCCACGCGTCCGCGTAGCGGGTCACCGTCTGGCGGAACAGGATCTCGTTGCGATACTCGAGCAGGTCGCCCCCCGCCGACGACGCGACCATCATCGGCACGAACCACAGGCCGATCGCGATCAGCATCGAAACGGCGCCCGCGGCACCCAGCACGCCGATGCGCGGCACGGCGGCGCGCCACCTGCGCCGCACGAGAATGGCGAACGGCACCAGCGCGAGCAGCGGCAGGAAGCCGACGCCCTTGGTGATGACCCCGAGGCCCGCCGCGGCCCATCCGGCCAGGAACCAGCCGCGCGCCGGACCGAGGCAGAGGTGGCGGAGCAGCCCGTACAGGCTGAGCGTGGTCAAGAAGCACAGGACCGCATCGATCTGCGCCTGCCGCGCCTGCCAGACGAACTGGAACGTGAGCAGCAGGACGAATCCGGTGGCGAGCCCGACCTCGCGCCCGCGCGCGCGGCGCATGAGGTCGTACGTGAGCAGCACGGTGCCGATGCCCGCCAGCAGCGAGGGCAGCAGGAACCCGATGCGGAGCGATCCGGTCGCCGCCGTAGCGGTCGCGATCAGCCAGAAGAAGAGCGGCGGCTTGTCGGCGTAGAGGTCGCCGCCGATGCGCGGGAACAGCCAGTCGCCCGACCGCAGCATGTCCTGGGCCACGAGCGCGAAGCGCGGCTCGTCGGGCGCCCAGGGATCACGCAGCCCGAGACCGGTGCCGATGAAGAGCAGCGCGAACCCGAGGAGCCACAGCACGTCGAGCGCCACGTCACGGCCGGAGTCGCGGCCGGGACGCAGCAGGCGGTCGAGCAGCGTCGGCGCGGCGTCGCCCGCGACCGCGGTCACTCAGGTGTCCTCGCTGACTGGAACGCGCTTCGACGCGCGGCGAATGAGCCACATCACGCCGAAGAGGTCGACGATGCCGACCCATAGCCGGTTGTGCAGGCCGTACTTCGACTTGCCCCGAGTGCGCTCGCGGTGGTTCACGGGCACCGAGATCACCTCGAAGCCCTCGCGCTGGAAGAGCGCGGGCATGAAACGGTGCATGTGATTGAAGCGCGGCATGTCCATGAAGACCGAGCGGTCGAACACCTTGATGCCGCAGCCGGTGTCCGGCGTGCCGTCCTTGAGCAGTCCGCCGCGCACGCCGTTCGCAACCCGGGACGACAGGCGCCGCAGCCACGTGTCACGCCGCGTGGTGCGGTTGCCCATGACGAGGCGCAGGCGTGGCGACGTCGATGCGCTCACAGCGTCGAGCAGCTTCGGGATGTCCGCGGGATCGTTCTGGCCGTCGCCGTCCAGCGTCGCGATCCAGGGTGCCCCGGCGTCGCGCACTCCGGTCGCGATCGCGGCACTCTGGCCCGATCTCAACGAGTGACGGATGAGCCGGATCTCGGGCATCCCGGAGCCACGCGCATCGCGCACGGCCTGCGCGGTCCCGTCGGTGCTGCCGTCGTCGACGAAGATCGTCTCGAACCTGCAGCGACCGGCGAGCGCGGCGTGGATCTCACGGGCCAGCGGCTCGACGTTGTCCTGCTCGTTGCAGACGGGGATGACGACCGAGAGGTCCAGTCCCTGCGTCGAACTCGTACCCTGGGATAAAGCCAATGTGGGGACTCCGCTGCGCCGGACGCTAGTATAGTCGCTTCGAGTCGGCGCGCGCCTGCGCAGGCTGCGCCGGAGGACACGGGATGAGCGATCGGGACACGGGGCCGGAGCAGGAGGAACTGCGCAACACGCTGTACCGCAAGGTGACGCGCGGCAAGCGCCGCCTGACCCGCGGCCGGATGTTCGTGTACCGCGTCGCCGTGGCCGTGGCGTACCGGCTCGGCCGGTTCCTGTGGTGGTCGGTCCGCATGCAGGACCCCATCGGGCTCGAGCGAGCGCGCGAGGTGGTGCGCGAGAGCCGCGCCGTCATCCCGGCCTACTGGCACCAGCACATGCTGTTCGGCGTGCGGGCGCTCCTGGACCTCGAGCCCGAGGGACTCAAGCTCGGGTTCCTCATCAGCCCGTCCGTGGACGGGGCCGCGCCGTCCATGCTGGTGAAACGCATCGGCGGTCACGTGATCCGCGGCTCCTCCACGCACACCGGCGCGCGGGCGCTGCGCGACTTCTACGAAACCATCGTCAAGCAGCAGATCTCGCCGGCCATCACGCCGGACGGTCCCAAGGGCCCGCTGCACGAATTCAAGCCGGGCGCGGTGCTGCTCTCGCAGCTCACGGGGAAGCCCATCCTGCCGGTGAGCGTCGCCGCGTCGCGCAGCTGGCGATTCAGGACCTGGGACCGGTTCGAGCTGCCGCTGCCGTTCAGCCGCGTGGTGATCGCCTACGGCGAGCCCGTGCGCGTGCCGCGCGTCCTGAACGCCGAGGGACTCGCCCGCATGCAGGTAGTGATGGCGGAGAGCCTGCAGGCGCTCAACGCCGAGGCACATGCGGCCCTGTCCGCGCGACGCAAGGACTGACGCCTCGACCCGACCCGCGATGCTGGTGCACCCGCGCCCGCAATTCTGGGAGAATTCGCGCCGTACCGCCCCGCAGGCCGAATCGAGGAACGATGCTCAAGTACCAGACGCTTACGCAGGCGCTCGACGACCGCAGCCGGGGCGCAGCCGCCATCACCTACCTCGAGGGCGAGAACTCAGAGAAGACCCTCAGGCTCATGGACCTGCGCCGGCGCGCGCTCGGCATCCTGCGCCACCTGCAGGCGCTCGGCGCGCGGCAGGGCGACAAGCTCATCCTGCACGTCGCGAGCAACGAACAGTTCGTGGACGCGTTCTGGGCCTGCCTGTACGGCGGCATCGTGCCGGTGCCGGTCGCGGTCGGCATCAGCGACGAGCACAAGCACAAGCTGCTGCGCATCGCGCGCCAGCTCGGCTCGCCGCTCCTGTACACGGACCGCAAGCTCAAGGACCGCCTGGCTGCGTTCGCCTCGGGCGTCGATGCTGCGGAGTCCTGGGCCGCGCTGGAAGCGCGCACCTTTCTCGTGGACCAGCTCGACGACATCTCGCGCGAAGGGGCACCCGCGAGGGTCTCGACCGACGACGTGGCGTTCATCCAGTTCTCCTCGGGCTCGACCAGCGAGCCCAAGGGCGTCGTGCTCACGCACGGCAACATCCTCGCCAATGCAGAGGGCGTGCAGCAGGCTGCACGCTTCGACGACCAGGACGTGTCGTTGAGCTGGATGCCGCTCACCCACGACATGGGCCTCATCGGCTTCCACCTGATGATGGTCTACGCGGGCACGCGCCAGTACCTGATGCCGACCGACCTCTTCGTGCGGCGCGCGCTCCTGTGGATGAAGTTCGCCTCGGCCAAGCGCGCCACCCTCACCTCCTCGCCCAATTTCGGCTACCGGCACTTCCTCAAGGCGCTGGGCGACAAGACGCTCGAGGGCGTGGACCTGTCCAGCATGCGGCTGATCTTCAACGGCGCCGAGCCGATCTCGATCGACCTCGCGCGCGAATTCCTCGACCGCATGGCTCCTTATGGCCTGCGCCGCGATGCGATGTTCACGGTGTACGGGCTCGCGGAGGCGTCGCTCGCAGTGACGTTTCCGGAGCCGAGCACGGAATTGAAGTTCATCACCGTGGACCGCCGCTCACTGGGCGTGGGCGCGACCCCGCGGATGGTCGGCGCGGACGACCCATCGGCACTCAAGCTCGCCTGCGAGGGACGTCCGATCCCGTACACCAGCGTCCGGCTGCTGGACGACGCGGGTGGCGAAGTGGGACCGGACTGCGTCGGTCACATCCTGATCCGCGGCGACAACGTCACGCGCGGTTACTTCGAGAATCCCGCGGCCAACGCCGCGGCCGTCTCGCCGGACGGCTGGGTGCGCACGGGCGACCTCGCGCTCTGGCACGACGGCGAGCTCTACGTCACGGGACGGTCGAAGGAAATCATTTTCGTCAACGGCCAGAACTACTACCCGCACGACCTCGAGATGATCCTGCAGCGCGAGCCGGGCCTCGAGCACGGCAAGGTCGCGGCCGCGGGCGTGCGCAGCCCCGGCGCGGCCACGGACGAACTGGTGCTCTTCGCCGTGCTGCGCGGAGACATGGCCGGGTTCGTGCCCATTGCCGCGAAGGCCGTGCACCTCGTGAACGAGCACGCAGGCGTCGAGGTGACGCGGGTCGTGCCCATCGCACGCATGCCCAAGACCACCAGCGGCAAGCTACAGCGCAGCGCGCTGGCAGAGGCCTATGCGAACGGCGAGTTCGCCGCCGAGCTCGCAGCCTTCGACGCCGCCTGGGCGGCCGCGCACGCACATGGCCGCGCCGCGGCCGGCGGAATCGAGCGCGAGATCAAGGCCATCGTGGACGACGCGCTCGCGGGCAAGCACGTGGACGTGGACGACAACCTGTTCGAAGTCGGTGCGAGCTCACTCACGCTGATCGAGATCCACGAGAAGCTCGACGAGCTCTACCCCGGCGCCGTGGACCTGACGGAACTCTTCGACTTCCCGACGGTGTCGCAGCTGGCGAAGCACCTGGAAACCAAGCTGGGCGGGAAGGCATAGCTATCCGCTAGTCACTATCCCCTGTCCGTTTCCGTTCCTCTCCATACACGCCCCGCTGCAGCTTCCAGCGCCGGTGCGACCACCACCAGCCCGCGGGGTCGTCGCGGATCCAGGCCTCGAGCGCCCGGGCATAGCGATTCGTGACTTCTCCGCCCGGGAGCTTCTCGCCCGGCTCGTTCAGCGGCAGGTACTCGAGCGTGTAGCGGCCTCGGGCGAGCCGGTTCATGCGGACGAGGATCACCCGGGATCGCAGCGCGCGTCCGAGGATTTCCGGCCCCATGTAGAAGGCCGTGTCCTGACCGAGGAACGTGCACCAGTGCTTCTCGGGGCTGGTCCGAGGCACCTGGTCCGCGATGAGCCCCACGGCGGCGGCCTCGCGGAATCCCGCCAGCTCCCGCAGCACGGACTTCGCCGGCACGAGCCGTGCCCCGAACCGGGCGCGCCGGTCCTTGAGCCACGCATCCACCCGGGCGTTGCGCGCCGGCTTGTAGAGTCCGACGAATCGCCCTGGAAAATCCAGCGACAATCGCAGCAGCATCCACTCGAAGTTTCCGTGGTGCGCACCCACCAGGATCAGCGGTCGCGATGTACCGTCGGCCGGCAGCGCCTCGGGGTTCACGACCGTGACGCGCTCCTTGATCTCCGCCTCGTCGAGCGACGGCACGTAGAGCGCCTCGGCAACCAGCTCGCCCTGCCTTTGCGAGAATTCGCGGGCCTTGGACTTCACGCGGTCGGCGGACCACTCCGGGAACGAGCGCTCGAGGTTGCCGCGGATGACGGAACGGCGCAGGCCGAGCACGCGATAGGCCAGCCAGGCCGCAAACGCCCCGACCGCGTAGCAGAGCCGGAGGCGGACGCCTTCAGTCATACACGCGCCTGGTGCGCTTCCAGCGGTTGTAGGCCCAGAAGTACTGCGCCGGGCGCGCACGCACCGAGGCCTCGACAGCTCGCACGTAGGCCTCGAGCGTCCGCTGCGGATCGGCGCGTTCGCCGGGCGCGAGCAGCGGCACGAAGCGGGCGACGTAGTGGCCGCGGGCCTCGCGGCGCATCTCGATGAATATCGGCTGGTAGCGCATCCTGGCGCTGATCCAGCCGGGGCCGGCGAAGAACGCCGCTTCCGTGCCGAAGAAGCTGATCCAGCTCTGCTGCTCGTTGCCCGGGGCCGGGGACTGGTCCGCGACCAGCGCCAGCAGCCGCGTCGCGCCGCGCTGCGCGACCAGGTGGTTCACCACCTGCTTGGCCGTCACCATGGTCGCGCCGAAGCGGCTGCGCATCGCGGTCAGCTCCACGTCCGCGCGCGCGCGGCTCGCTGGCTTGTAGGCCGCAGTCAGCGGCACGCCGAATGCGGTCGAGCAGCGCAGCAGCAGCCACTCCCAGTTGCAGTGGTGCGCCGTGAGCAGCAGCACCCGCTTGCCATCGCGCAGCAACGCTTCGACGGCTTCCGTGTTTTCCAGGCGCAGGCGTTCGACGAGGCTTTCCTGCGTAATCCGCACGCCGTGCACGGCCTCGGCGACCAGTTCACCGAGATACGCATAGAACTCCCTGGCCACCCCCGCCCTCTCCGCCTCCGTGGCGTCGGGCAGGCAGCGGGCAAGGCCCGAGCGCACGAAGCCCCGGCGCCAGCCGACGATCCGTGCAAGGAACGCGGCCGCGCCGAAGACCGCGTACAGCACGGGCAGCGGCAGGAGCGAAAGGAATCGCAACACGGATCAGATGGTGCCGGAGGAGGGACTCGAACCCCCGACCCATCGCTTACGAAGCGATTGCTCTACCAACTGAGCTACTCCGGCAGGAGGGGCGCGAAGTATACGGATTCGGCCGGGGGCCGTGAAGATCTACTCGGTCCGCCGGATGCCGATCACGACCGTGACGCCCGCCACCTCGGTGCCGGGGGGCAGGGGCGGCATTTTCGCGAAACTCAGGTCCTCCGGGCGAATGTCGAGCATTTCGCCGGTGTCGAGGTCCTGGAAGTGGTGGTGCGGCACCATCATCGAGTCGTAGACGCAGCGCTCGGGGTCGGCGTGGATCTGCCGCACCAGGCCCTGTTGCACGAAGAGCTTGAGGGTGTTGTAGACGGTTGCCTTCGAGACCCGCCCGGGCGCCCGCCGCAGGGTCTCGAGGATCTGCTCGGCCGTCAGGTGCCTCGGCCCGGCGAGCATGATCTCGGCGACCCGCAGGCGCTGCGCCGTCGGGCGCACGCCATGCCGCTCGAGGATTGCCCGGGCCTGAGCTCCCGCGCCGCCCGCCGGAGAGGATTCGCTGGACATGCCGGCGAATTATACGTCCGGCCGTGCCCCAGGCGCGCATTTCGGCGTGAATCGGGTACAAAAACGCACTGAATCCCTCCCCCATCCGGGCCTAGTCTCCACGCCCGGGAAACACGGACTGGAGCAGGCCATGGAACGGCCACCGGGATTCACCCTGCCTGAACTCATGTTCTCGATGGCGATTGTCGCCGGGCTCGTCGGCTGGGGCGTGCCGGCGTTCCGCGGTCTCGCGAGGAACGCGGCCCGGACCAGCGAGGTCAACCTGTTCCTCCAGGCGGTCTACCTCGCGCGCAGCGAGGCGATCAAGCGCAATGGCGTCGTGAGCCTGTGCCCGAGCGAGGATGGCGCCTCCTGCGCCGGGAGCGGTGCGGCCTGGGGGCGCGGCTGGATCGTGTTCGTGAACCTCGACCGCGACTCGCCGGCCGTGCGCGATGCCGGTGAGGAACTGCTGTACGCCTACCCGGCGTGGAGCGGCGGCAGCGTGGTCGCCAACCGCGCGACGATTTCCTTCCGCGCCTTCGGGCAGAGCGGCGTCACGGCCACGTTCACGTTCTGCGACGACCGCGGCAGCCGGGACGCCCGCGCCGTGATCATCAGCCAGACGGGCCGCCCGCGCGTCTCCGACCGCAGTTCGTCCGGAACCGCGCTCAGCTGCGCCTGACATGCAGGTCGATTCCGTGCAGAGGGGCGCGCTGCCTTGCGGGTTCACCCTGGTCGAGGTCCTCGTCGTCATGGTCGTGATGGCCGTGGGCCTGCTCGGGGGCGTGGTACTGCTGCTCGACGGAGTGCGTGCGAGCCGCATCGCCATCCAGCAGGCGGGCGCCGTGAACCTCGCGGCCGATCTCGGCGACCGTATCCGCGCCAACCGTGCGGCGGGCCAGGCTTACGCCCTGGGCGCAGGCACGGTGCTGCCCCCGCCCGCCAAGGCCTGTCTCGCGACGGGCGAGTGCGATACGCGGGACGTCGCCGCTCGCGACCTCTACGAGTGGCAGCAGGCCACGCTCTCCGCCCTGCCCGGCGCCAGGACCAGCGTGCGGGTCGCGCCCGCGGCGCAACTGCCCGCGAACGTCTACCAGATCCTGATCGAGTGGACGCAGGCCGGCCGATCCACCCACGCGCAGTTCGCCCTGACGGTCCAGGCATGAGTGCGACAAGTACCCGCCATCGCCGGGGCAGGCTCGACGCCGGGTTCGGGCTGGTCGAACTCATGATCGCGCTCGCAATCGGTGCATTCGTGATCTCGGGCTCGATCGCGATCTACCTCGAGGCACGCGACGTGCGTGCCGCGCTCGACACCAGCGCGCGGCTGCAGGAGATCGCACGCTACGCGATGGCGGCGATCGAGGCGGACGTCCGCATGGCGGGCTTCTGGGGCCTCACCAGCCGCGCGGAGTCCGTCACTGCGAATCCTTCGCTCGCCTTCCCGGCGAAGTGCGGCGGCACCACCTGGATCACCGCGGCCCGGCGCTACGTCGACGGCTCGAACAACACGTACCTCGCCACGACGAATTGCGCGGCGCTCTCCGGCGGCGCGCAGCCCGGCGCCGACGTGCTCGTCGTGCGTCGCGCGAGCGCCCAGCGCATCGCGCCGCAGCGGCCCACCGTTGCCGCACCGAACCAGGATCGCGTGCTGGTGGTCACCAGCCACTCCGCCGGGGAGGTCTTCGTGCCCATGTACCTCGGGAACCAGATCCCCGCGGGATACGCCACCAGCGACGTCGCAGGCCAGGCGCCGCAGGCGGATACTCGCGCGCTGCTCGTGAATGCCTACTACGTGAGCGCCGGTTCGAGCGTGTCCCCGGGCTACCCGGCGCTGCGCCGGAAGACGCTGGCCGCCGGGCCGGACGTCGCCGACGAGGAGGTCATTGCGGGAATCGAGGACCTGCAGTTCCAGCTGGGCCTCGACACCGACGGCGATTCGGACGCGGACCTGTTCGTAAATCCGGGGTCGGTGCCGGCCAACGCCCTGCCGGTGTCCGTGCGCGTGTGGCTGCGGGTGCGCGCCGAGTCGCGCGACCCGGCCGCCGGGCGCCAGCAGCTGCAGCCGTATGCGGACCGGGCAGCAGGCCTTGTCACGGACTCGCACCTGCGACTGCTGGTATCGAAGACGCTGCAGATCAGGAATGCGCGATCGTGATCCACCCCCCTGCCAACTGCGCTACCGCCTGCCGCAGCGATTCGACGCGTGCCAGGCGCCGCCAGCGCGGCGTCGCCCTTGCCATCGCCATGCTGCTGCTCCTGGTGCTGACCCTGCTCGGGACGACCGGCCTCGTGACCGCGGTTCTCGAACTCAGGATGGCGGGCAACACCCGCCAGCAGGAACGAGCCTTCGCAGCCGCGGAGTTCGGCATCGAGCAGGCGCTGCGCGCGCCGGGGCTCAGCACCTCGTTCACCTACTCCAGCCCCCGCGTCGTGCCGGCCTCTGGCGCCGCCCCTGTCGTTCCGGGATCGACGCCGGACGCCTACTCCTACCGCCTGTACTTCGACACCAGCACGACACCTGTCCGCGGCAATGACGCGGACGCCGGGCTCAAGGCCTATCACTTCGTGGTCGAGGCGACGGGCACGTCCACGCGGGGCGCGACGGACACGCACGTGCAGGGCTTCTACGTGCTCGGGCCGGACCCTGCGCCTGCAGCATTCACACCGCCCGCCTGCGCGCCGGACTGCGGCGATCCCGCCGCCTACGAGCCCAGGCGCAGCTTCTGGCTGCAGAAGAACACGGAATAGCATGAGCAGAGCAGGTCCAATGCGCCTTGCGGCGGCCCGCAACAGCGTGGGCTTCACGCTGATGGATCTCGTGGCGGCCCTCGCGATCGCGGGGCTCCTC
>Ga0208980_10001552_pt1 | contig 13959 bp, 13 predicted proteins | sample WetSurMetagenome_3_FD_187993 | JGI IMG/M metagenome (GOLD analysis project Ga0208980, IMG submission 187993) | Wetland microbial communities from Twitchell Island in the Sacramento Delta, sample from surface sediment Aug2011 Site A1 Bulk (version 2) | ecosystem: Environmental > Aquatic > Marine...
ATTTGTCAAGCGTAGGCATATTTACAGCACCTCCGAATGGCGACCAGGTAGCCAGTCCGGTGTCGTCATAAAGTATAAACAAAATGTTCGGGGATCCTTCAGGGGCTCTTTTTGGAGTGTAGGGTTCCCAGTCAGGAGTAGATTCACGGACGTCAAGTTTTATGACACCCTTGAATTCTTTGGTCGTTGCTGTTGCCGTATTTTCTTTTGGTGCAGTCTGTTTGCAACCGGAAAACATAGCAATAATCACTACCAGTGAAGTTAAAAGAAACACTTTCTTCATAAATATTTGCATAAATAGTTAATAAATAATTGAGGGTGTTTTTATTCTGAAATTAATATTGATCATAGTAAAATGAAGATTCAAAGATATTAAATAATCTGCCCTTGAATATAATAACATCATCCTGATGCTAATTGTTTAAAATATACCTTAAAACTCTTATTAACTATCATATTTACATTCGAACCAGAATGGTATTCAATTAACATAAAAATACCTTATTCTGCAGACAGTGCCTTTACTCGACAGATTTTTATTACTGTTAAGCCTTATTTTGAGGGTATGGTTACCCATTTGTAACCCGTCACCCAGAGTTACAAACCATGGCAGGTGGAGTGAATTGCTCCATTGTGTAAAAAGATCAAGGCTATGCCATTCCCTGCCATCAATGCAATAATCAATAATTCCTGCATCAGGACCGGAAGCCACAGCAAGGCCAACTGCTGTACCTTTGAAACCAAATTTCAATATCTTACCGGGGATTGTACAGATCAGCATTGGTACTTTTACATAACCCTCCCTTGTCTGAGCTTTGTCATCAGGAGTCCAGTTACTGTTAAAGATCCAGCTGCCTGTACCATTTGCTTTGCTGACCTGAACAAGCCTGCCATTATCATAACTGAAGGGATCAAGCTTTGGAGGTAGTAAATAGTCAGTTGATTTATGATTAATTATCTTGCCAGTATTCCAGCAATTTTCAAGAAGCCCTGATATTGAATGATAATAGATCTGTTGGCCGAATTGAGATGGATGAAGATCTTTAAAATCACCCTCCCATGTGAATTCCTTGTTATAAATTCTGTCTGTCACCTCCTTTGCGAGATTAACTGCCGGAATGTTGTAGTAAGTCGCAACCATTTCGTGATTCAGAATTTCAACCGGGGTGATTCCTGCATTGTAATCGTTTATTTTGCCGGGATCGACAAAATACATGAATACAATATCAATTTTTGGATTTGATTTTCTGGCCTGCCTCACAATTCCCTCCATTGCACGAATACGTGAATTATCTGAGTACGCATTTGTACGATCATTAACTGCAGCTTCAACAAAAAGAAGATCAATCCTGCCCTTTGAAAGAACATCCTGATTTATTCTGAAAGCATCAGGGATAGAACCCAGAGATGGAATGCCGGCATTGATAAACTCAAAAACTGTTTCTGGAAATATTTTTTGAATTGCCCTGCTAACAGAATCTCTCCAACCTGGATTGTGCGTAATTGATCCTCCCAGGAAAGCTACCCTCCCCGATTTTTCATTTTCAAACCTGATAGCAGAATTAATCAATCCGCCACGGGTATTATAATAATTTTCAGATTTGAGCTTTGTTCTGAATGCTCTTGTATTTGCTTTGATAAAGTCGGCGACCAGCCTGGGTGTCTCAATGTCAAAATGATGACCATTAAGTTCCTGCTTACCTTTTGTGCAGGGGATGATGGTTGCTGTTCCTCCGAGCCGGATATACCTGTCGATTAAAATAAAAGTATTTTCTGCCGGCGGTACTATTGAATCATTCAGTCCTATCATATGGAGAACAGGAACTCTTGCTGCAGCCAGGTTGTCAAGATTATCAACCGGGTTGTCTTTATAAGATTTTGCTTCTGAATCATCTTTGAAACCATATGCATTAAGGATCAGGTTCCAGTCCTGGGGACTGCCTTTTCCTTTCCCAAAACCTCCGGGCCAGCTTTTAAAATCGCAAACAGGCGCCTCAGCATAAATACAGTTGATGCGGTATGGATATTTTTTTGCGAAATTATAAACGTAGAGACCGCCTCTGCTGATACCCTCCAGAGCTACTCTGTTTTCTAACCTGAAAGTGCCGGTAAGGTATTTGAAATATTCATCCCAGATTTTTACTCCCCCGGGACTACCATTAAACTCATCGGTATTTATATAAGTAACATAAAATCCTTCAGAAAGCAGGATGCTGTCAATTTCTGTATGCCAGTCCGGAAATCTTGCATTCCAGACCCAGGGATTACCTTCTGCCGGCTTATCAGGACAAACTATTCTGCAAGCTCTTCCGTTGAAATCAAAATCGTATCTCACAAAACCCTTCCAGCTGCTTTTTTTCCCGGGGAACTGCTCAATATCTGTAACAGATTCTGCTTTATTTCCTATATTAACAACTTGTGCCTCAACCAGTTTTATTTGAAAATAGATTGAAGCCAGAATAAGAAAAAAAACTTTCTTCATATTTTTATCAAATTCAATTATTTCTTTATTAACTATTCATCACCCAAGGAATGTGAAAAGATTACAATCATATACACCCCTATGAGATTTTTATTCTCATCCCAAATCCAAACCAGTTCACCCTTCCATAATCGATTGTACTGTAAGGAAGCCGTCCTGAATAGTATTCCAGCCAAATTCGCATCAAAGATTCAGACCTACGGTTAAAACTGATACCAAAAGCTGTTCTGATATCCGGATTAAAATCATTCTCTGCCAGGGACTTAATGTCCATGCCTGTGAAGAGGTTTAGTGGCCCTGGTTGTCCAAAACTAAATAATCCGCCTGCCTGAAATGAAAGTCTTTCCCTGAATACATTTATAGTATAAATATACCCGGTTCCTGCATAAAAAAAACTGTTACCATATTTCCTTAGATAGGTCAGGTCGAGCTGTTCATAATTTACTGATTTATCGTTAATTAACGTATCCGAATGGCGCTGAATATAATCGTCACCAAGGTGGCTTGAAATATGGAAAGTTCTGAGTCTAACTAAATTATTTTTTTTCTGAATTGAAAAATCAACACTGACCTTGAAATCAGTGTTCATGAATCCGGCCAGATAGGTGCCATCATCTTCCTTAATAAGATCGAATTGTGAAAAAACAGCAGCGCCGAAGTTAATCTCCCAGGATATTTTCTCACCGTGTTTTGCCAAAACAGGCTTATTAAATCCAAGGTTTACAGTTGAGTATAAGCTTAAATCCTGGCCACTTTGAGTTAAGAAGTAGGAGCCACCCATAATCTGGCATTCCTGTGGATCGAGAAAAATTGGTGGGAATAACCGGCTTTCAGGGAAAAAGATCAGAATTGAATCTTTTTGACCAGAGATTGCGTGAGATGAAACACTGATATAAATAAAAAGAAAAAAAGACAAAAGATATTTCCCCATACAGAAACCTGAATCACAACATTAACATTGTAAATATACAATATCATTTGTCTGTTAAATAAGCTCCCATAATTCAAAACTTACTAATTAAATGAATCATTGCAATTGTTTTATCAGGATTATTGATTATGAAAACTAATTTTATCGAACAGGTTGAATAAAATACTGATAAACAGTCAAACCAGAAGGAACAATTCAATTATTTATAAGTATTCTTTGATTCTCTCCCAGTATTCGGCTGTTTTAGCCCCGGAACCATTCCAGTCTCTTGCTATTTTTTCCAGGTCATAGGGACCAATCTGGGTAGCAAAATATAAGAATATCTTTTCTGAAATTTCATAACTGAACATATCATCCAGTGTATATCGATTCCCTGTACGTCTGTTATAGTCTTCAACTCTTATCGGACGTATCTGGAAAAACCCCGCAGCCATTTCCCGCTCATTATAGGCTGTGGTGTCTCCCATGCCCTCAACCATTCCAACTGCATAGATAAGTTGTCTGTAAGGTTCAATCGGCAGAGGCTCGATAATAAGCAGAGATTTAGGATTCGGAGCTATTACCCGGATTGTAAATGACATCAGAAAGACTATAAGGAATAGTTTCTTCATTCAGCAATATTTTGGACAATCTGTTGAGAAGTCAAATTGATCCTGAGATTTTCCTTGTCTAGCCTGTTAATCCTTATGTAAAATTAAGCAAAAAATTTTGATAAAAGCAAACAGAAATGGCACTATTTTTAAACCCGACATGCTAAATTTCAACTCATTGTCTGAACGATAAGTTTCTGGATATTTTGCCGTTAAAACAGGTATTTAGCTGTAACCTGGCTTTAGTTCTTGTTCCAGGGCACTAACTTCGATTGGTAATAATCAATCTCCATTGCCTTAAGACGCTCACCCTGTTTTGCAAGCCTTAATTTATATTCATTCCAGTTCCTGGCAGGAGATGGCGTCCATCCCACTTCTGCGATACCGGGAAGTCTCGGAAAAACCATATATTCAATTTCATCCATGTTGGTGATGGTCTCTGTCCATAACGCTCCTTCAACTCCAAGGATATTTTCCTTCTTTATTCCGGGAATAAGAGTTGCAGGATTCCACATATATGCACTATCAACCTCAATATAGGCGGCCCAGTGTAATCCGAGTTTCGTTGTTTTATCATACTGCATATCGAGGTAAGCTTTTTTAGCTGGCGACATAATAATCTTTGCCCCCTGGGCTACAGCAGCATTTGCATTTTTAACATTTGACCAGTGCTGTGCTACAGAATTGGGTTTCAATGCTGAAACAGAGATGTCATCCCACCCTATAACCTGTTTCCCGTTTGCCGCTACAATATCCTGCACTCTGTTGATAAAAGGAATATAATCCTCCTTCTTCGTGGAATTTGATTCATCGCCTCCAATATGGAGGTAAGGTCCCGGAGTTAAGGCGGCCAGTTCCCTGAAAACATCATTAATAAACCTATAGGTAACCTCGCTGGTTGTGCAGAATGTACTGAATCCAACTCTTGTACCGGTGTAAAGTTCCCTTGCTTTACCATCACAGTTGAGTTCAGCATACGATGCAAGGGCTGCATTGGTATGACCTGGCATATCAATTTCGGGAACAATTATGATATAACGTTCCTGTGCATATTTTACTATGTCTGAATATTGTTCCTGAGTATAATATCCTCCCTTTCCCCCCCCTACCTGGGTACTTCCGCCGTGTATTGCAAGGTTGGGCCATGATTTAATTTCAATACGCCATCCCTGATCATTTGAAAGTCCAAGGTGCAAAGCATTAATTTTATAATACGAAATTAAATCTATGAACCTCTTAATATCAGCAACTCCAAAAAAATGTCTCGATACATCAAGCATTACTCCACGGTAAGAATAGTCAGGAAAGTCGGTAATTGTACCGGTAGCAATCTGCCAGGGTCCCTCCTGTTTTGTTTTAAGTTCTATTCCGGCTGGCAAAATCTGTCTGATTGTCTGAATACCACGGAACAAACCCTCCGGACTACTGGCGGACAACTTCAACATTTTTTTTGTAATAATCAGTTCATATCCTTCTTTGCCTTGTTTTAAATCGGTTCCGGTAAGGGTAAGAAAGATACCCGACTTTGGTACTTTTACTGTCGGTTTAACATCAAAATTAAATCCGGTCGCCGGTTTTAGCCTGTCTGCCAGATACCGGCCTATAAGTTTGAGCTCTTCCGATTCCCCCTGGATATAAATTTCTGTGCTTGCCTTTAATTTAAAGTAGCCGCCCGTAGAAGTTATTGAAACCGGTTTCGGGATGATACTCTCTTTCGAAAGATCTGACACTGTTTTTGCAAATGATGGAATCTGATTTACCTGAATTAAAATGATTATTAATGCAGTTACTGCGAAGTTTAATTTTTTTGTGTGTAGCATGGTAGTTAAATTATTTGGGTATAAGATATAAATTATATTTTAAATATTTGAGCTTGCGTATTCATGATACCAAGAGTTATATTTTTGAGTCTTTTTAGAACAATGTTCTTAATAAAGTGTTCCTAAATTTAATACTCCATAAAAACAACTATGGTTAAAAACAGAAGTCTCTCAGAAAACACTGTTGACCCGAATCCATTCGTTCAGTTTGATATTTGGTACAAAGAACACTTATCACATGACGTAGCTACTCCGGAATCTTTCAGCCTTGCAACTGCATCAGTCGACGGAGAAGTTTCTGTCAGGACTGTTTTGCTCAAAGATTATGGGGAAGATGGTTTTGTATTCTTTACAAACTACAGAAGCAAAAAAGGTGCTCAGTTATCAGCAAATCAAAAAGTTGCAATGCTCTTCTACTGGCCGGAAACCGGAAGACAGGTAAGGATTGAAGGTGTAGCTGAAAAAGTATCAGAAGAGTATTCCGATTCGTATTTTAAAACCCGTCCGCGCGAGAGTCAGTTTTCAGCCTGGGCCAGTAATCAGAGTACTGTGGTCCCCGACCGCTTTTATCTTGAAGAAATGTACAATTATTATAAGGAAAAGTTTTCCGGCAAAGAGGTTGACAGGCCGCCTCATTGGGGTGGGTTCAGGATAATTCCGGCATGGTTTGAGTTCTGGCAAAACGATAAATTCAGACTGCACGACAGGATTATCTATTCAGGGAAAAATAAGACATGGATCATAGAACGCCTTGCCCCTTGACTATGATGTACAAATAGAAAAAGAGATTATTTCCTATTTTTCAGGCTGTAATTTCTGCAAATGTGTCCTGGAAATATCATCATCAGGCTGCAATTGTAATGCTTTCTTAAAATCCGATATTGCTCCGGGAATATCATTAGTCTGTTCCTTTGCAATCCCTCTGTTGGAATAATAGTAGAATTTATTACTGTCAAGAGAAATAAGATAATCAAAATCAGGAATTGCTTCTTTAAATCTGCCTGTTTCAAGAAAAAGATTCGACCTGTTATTAAGTATCTGAATAGCCAAATCAGATTTATAAATCAATGCCATGTTATAATCATTGATCGCCGCTTCTTTCATATTTAACTGATCATAAATCAATGCACGGTTATAATAAGCACTGCCTTTTCTCGGGTCAATCGCAATAGCAGCATTTAACAGCAATAATGCATTCTTCAGATCTCCTTTTGAGGTATAGATAATCCCCGTACCCATATAAACATCTGCACTCCTGGTCTTTGCCTTTATTGCTTCAGTAAAATCGATCAGAGCTTTATCCTCCAACCCTTTTTTCTCCGTCCCGCTTTTTGCCTGTCCTGATTTCCTGCTATAATACTTACCTCTGGATCTTCTGGGCAACTCCTCATGGGGATACTTGTTAATTACTTTAGTCCAAAGAGTTTCTGTATTGCTCCATACCAGTACTTGCCGCTTCGAAATAACTGTCAGCATAATGACAAAACAAGCTGAAATAATGAGTAGCAGAGTTTTTTTAGCTTTTGAACTGTCTGCTATCAGCGAAGCAGGTATTAATGAGAGCCCTGCATACGGTAAATATGAATATCTGTCAGATGTCATTGAAATACCAACAGTGATGAATTGCAGAACCAGTACAATGGTCACAAAATAGAAACCTGTCGAAAAAGCATAAAGCCTTGTTTTTCGAAGTGAACGTATCACCAGAAAGACAATAATAATAGTGACAACAACCGATAAAATTAAGATGGTAGCAAAAGAACCATGTCTGAAATCCTCCAGAGGCGGGTATGGGTGGATTGCCAGCAAGTTAACCGGAACAAAGAATTTCAATATATATAGGACAAATCCATAACAACCAACCTGAATTCTCTGAAAAACAGTAAAAGGACCTATCTTATTTACGACATCAGGAGCATTTTTGCTCAGATCGAGTAACCCGAGAAAATTTTCACCACTCTGAATTCTGTATGCCATTAATCCTATGAATAAGGAGACAATAAAAAACGGAACCAGCAATCCCAGGTTTTTAAGAGAAATTGCATTTTTAAATCCATTTAGGTTTGGTTTTTCCTCTTCCTGCTGATAAACCATGAAATTTATCAGGATAAGCACTAAAGGAAAAACAACTGCTGTTGCCTTGGATAAACAGGATAAGAGGAAAAGAATAAAAGTAACCAGATACCAAAGAAGCTTCCTCTTATCTTCTTTAATAAAGTTTAAGTACGAAATTAACCCTGCGAGGAAAAAGAAGGTATATAAAACATCTTTTCTTTCAGAGATCCATGCCACGGATTCCACATGCATAGGATGCACTGCAAATATCAGTGCAGAAATCATCGCAATAAGGATATTCCTGCTGGTTAATAAAAATACAAATATCAGGACAAGTATCGAATTTAATATATGAAGTATTATATTCCACCTGATAAACGGGGTTGGTGAAATACCATTGGGGCATGTTTCACAAACATTGCTGTTCAGTCTCATACTCAGTATCGTCAATGGATGATAATTTGACGATACCGGTGTAGTAAACAGGTCCCTGAGAAAGGAATCACCCGGATTCCGGACAAGATCATTATTTACAACATACCCAAAATCGTCCCAATCGACAAATTCGTTTTTGAATGCATCATAATATGTAAACATGACTGACAGCGACAGGACAATTGCAAATAAAAGCAGTTGCAGATTTTTATTTCCTGAAATGGTTTTAAATGACATGATCTGCCGTTTGTCCTGCGTCGAGGGTCGTGTATCTTGTATTGTTACCTTTGAGTCGGATTTTCTGCCTTCTTAAAAAATTCCTCCTGTAATTGTTGAATTGTATTGTTCGTTTTCAGGTACTTAATTAATTCGGCTAGCTGGCCAGCATCACTGGTTATTAATAATTCTCCAAGTCTTTTGTTTGGTGTATTAATGTCGCTTGCAAAATGGTTTGGATATTTTGCGTACCACCAGATACCTGTATAGCCGAATGGCAATTTGCTCAACCTGTCCTGATCGAGACCGGATTCACTCTTTAATGCCTCCTGATCAACAAAAGACGGATTGATATAATACATCATTGAGGTCTCCTCTTCTCCGGCGTGCCCGTCAAGAGTAGCTTTTTTCAACGACTTAATCTCTTTGCCATTTACCGGATCGTTCCCCGGACGAAACATCACGACTATATAATCCTGCTGTTTTGCAAGCTGCGACTGGCAGAAATACTGCAGAAAACTGCTATTGCCTCCATGACCGTTCAGAAGAATAATTTTTTTTAATCCATTCCTTGAAAGTTCCTTACAAGTTTCTTCCAGCATTTTCCACATAAGTTCATTACTGTAGGCAATTGCTCCCGGTTGATGTGTTGCTTCAAAGATCTGTCCGACATAATATGGAGGAAAAACAACAGCATACTCCTTTTCTGCAGCATGAAAAGCAATTTCTCTTGACTCATACAAATCAGTACCGAGAGGAAGATGAGGTCCGTGTTTCTCAATGATGCCAAGAGGAATAACGCAAACCCCGCCTGCAAGGTCAACCGCCTTGGGAAACTTCGGGGATGTCAGATCCTCCATTTTGTATGGCAGTCCTGTTTGCTGTGCCAGAAGAATTGTTGTAAGAAACAATGCAGGTAAAATAGTTTTCAGCTTTCTCATAATCAGTTTAATTTATAGTTTATTATACATTATAGTTTTTAACAACTAGTTTTTACTATTTCAATCTCTACCTCCAATAGTAAAGATAAAGAAATATTTTTATCCTGTTTTTTTACTTATGTTTGAAAAGTGTTGCCGTAAATTATTTATTGATGAGTCCTCTTCTGTTGTTTATAATCATCCTGGCATATTTTTCAATCCTGATGCTGATTTCTCATTTTGCATCGCGAAAAATCAAGGATACTACTTTTTTTGATGGCGACAGGAAGTCTCCATGGTTTTTGGTTGCTTTTGGTATGATCGGATCGGGCATTTCGGCAGTATCGCTTGTATCAATTCCCGGTAATGTTGGAAATAATAATCTCTATTATTTCCAGTTTATTCTCGGGACGATTGTTGGGTACCTTTTTATCGCATTCATCTTAACCCCAATTTATTATAAGCTGAAACTAGTCTCGATTTATACATATCTCAATATCCGGTTCGGTAATATTACATACAAAACAGGGTCGCTCTTTTTTCTTGTATCACAATCCTTTGGAGCCGCACTCAGATTACTTTTGTCGATTAAGATTTTACAATATGCATTTTTTGATGCACTGCATATTCCCTATTTTGTCACAATCGTCGTTGTACTGATGCTCATATGGCTGTATACCAACAAATCAGGTATTAAGACAATAGTCTGGACAGATGCCCTGCAGTCCCTTTTTCTTATTACTGTCATTGTTATATCAATCCTTACCATAAAGAATTCTTTGGGTCTCTCCTTTTCTGACATGACAAAATCAATTGTACATCATCCATATGCAAAAATATTTGACTGGAATATGCATTCCGGATCAAACTTCTTTAAACAATTCATATCTGGCATGCTTATAACTGTTGCCCTGGTTGGTCTCGACCAAAGCATGATGCAAAAAACGCTTACAGTTAAAAATGCAAAAGACGCCAGGAAAAATGTTCTTACATTCAGTTTTTTTATTGCTTTCGCACAAACAATGTTTCTCGCACTTGGGGTATTGATTTACATATATGCTGAGCGAAATGGGATTTCACTTACCAAGCTGAACGGGCAATTTGTAAATACCGATGAGCTCTATCCGGTACTTACACTTAATAATTTCGGTAAAATCGGTGCTGTTGCATTTTTAATCGGGGTTGTTGCTTCTACTTTCGCAAGTATTGATTCCTGTATTGCTGCATTAACAACAGCCTTCAGCTACGATTTCATGAATATTGAAAACCAGCCCCATGAATTAAAAAAGAGAATTAAAAATGGCGTTTTGTTCGGCGTAAATATTGTCATGTTCTTCATAGTAATGTCGTTCTGGAACAGTAAGGGGGCAATTATCAATACCATATTTAAAATTGCTGGTTACACCTACGGTCCTCTTTTAGGATTGTATCTGACAGGATTATTTTCCAAAATGAAACTGAAAGAAAAACTGGTTCCCATAGCTTGTGTTTCTGCAGCATTATTTACATGGTTGCTCAATGAATATTTAATCCGGGTATTTAATTTTGATTTCGGGTTTATGAATATTTTTGTAAATGCTTTATTAACCGTTCTGTTTCTTATAATGATCAAAAGGAAAGAATAATGGATGAAAAATTTTCAATAAAGCTTACGACTGATCCCGAAGATTTTGAGGTTTGTGCCCTGATGATGTCGGTAACAGATCCCTGGATTACACTGGATATGAATTACGATCAATGTCTCCAGGCATTCGAAGGTATCAGTAAAGAGATTTATGTTATCCGTCATCATAATGAAATCATCGGATTTGTAATTATTCAGATCTCAGGAACATTTGCTGGTTATATTCAGACTATCTGTATTAGCAAAGACCACAGAGGAAAGGGATATGGTAAAAAACTCCTGCAATTTTGTGAAGAGAGAATTCTTAAGATCTCACCAAATGTATTTATCTGTGTTTCTTCATTTAACAAAGGAGCCATCAAACTTTATTACGATTTTGGTTTTAAGCTTGTTGGTGAACTTGACAATTTTGTAAAGGAGGGATTTTCTGAGTTGCTGCTTCGCAAAACAGTCGGACCAAGGGTGGGTTACAGCGTTCAATTATAAAAACTAAAATGAATAAACAGGTATTGCTTTTATTCCTGCTGATTCTCTTTTGTTCTGTTAACCTGACATCAAAAAGTCAGAGTCCAAAATCTAAAAGTCCCCGCACCTTACTTGTTAATGAAATAGACAGTATTCTTCAAAGCCAGGTTGATCTGGATAAAATTCCGGGAGCGGTAATAGAGATAAAAGAGGGTAACCGGGTTGTTTACAAACATGCTTATGGTTATGCACAGAAATATGATTACAACCACCGGCAACTCAATCATCCCGAAAAAATGACTGTTTCCCATCTTTTTGACATCGCTTCTCTTACAAAAGTTATTGGCACGACAACTTCTGTAATGTTGCTGGTTGACAGGAGATTAATCAATATTGAAGATCCTGTCTGCAAGTACATTAAAGCATTTGATACACCGGATAAAAGAACAATTACCATCCGTCATCTTCTTACCCATTCTGCCGGTCTGTTGGAATGGTATCCACTTTATTACCGTGCAAAAAACAAGCAGGAAACTTACAGGTTGATTGCTGAGTTGCCTCTGAAGTTTCCGGTTGGAGAACAACGCCACTACAGTGATCTGGGTTTTATGCTTCTGGGTGAAATAGTGGAAACTGTTTCAGGTATGCCACTTGAACAGTTTGAAAAGCAGAATATTTTTCAGCCTCTTGGTATGAAAAATACCACCTATAATCCACTCACGTCAGGCAGATTTAAAAAAATAGCTGCAACATCGCACGGCAATCCATATGAAAAAAGAATGGTTTATGACTCAACCCTGGGATTTAAATTCAGGGAGATTGATCCTGCGGAATGGAATGGTTGGCGTACTTATACCCTGAGAGGTGAAGTTAATGATGGAAATACATGGTATGCCTGTGGAGGGATTTCAGGTGCTGCCGGACTTTTCTCGACTGTTGAGGATCTACAGAAAATTGTGGACATGATCACGAATAAAGGAATGATACCTGGAGGCCAGTTTATTTCCTCAAAAACAATAGAATCCTTTTTAACAAAAGACAAATTTAATAACGGTCTCGGATGGATGATGGATCCTGTAAATTCCTTTATGAAAAATGGCCCTGATGGGACTTTCGGGCATACAGGTTTTACAGGAACCAGTATCACTGTAATACCTCAACCTGAAATATCCATCATCCTTTTAATCAACCGGCAGAATACAGGTCTCTTAAATACCGGAGAATATTATAATGTAAACTCAGTTCGCCTGCAGATATTCAACTCGATTTTAAAATATCAAAAACTATTCGCCGGGGGAATGTGAATGACACTTTTTACTCCGATCTTTTCTCAAATAAAAGTTTAAAGAAAAATCTGAAATATCGTATTCCTGACAGGAAAAGCGCTAATCCAATTCCATTGTAAAGGATTGAAAGATATCGTTTTGGCATAGCTGAATGTCTGAGCGCAAGCCCCATTGCAACCATAATTAAAATAATTATATAGCTTTTCCAGGTAATGAAAGAAAACAGGCACTTCTTTTCAGTCAGGGGCAATAATCTGTTCAGGTTTTTATCTGCAATCTTCAGGAAACCAAAATGATGAATCGGCATAGCAGCTGCAAAGCCTGCAGCATAATAAAAGATCTGCTCCTTACCTGTAAGAACAGACAGCCATGAAACAGAAAACCGGACCAGCATTATCCCTACTCCGCACCACATGAGTCCTGCAAGAAGAACAAGAATTCTTTTGTCCACTCTGGGAGTGAGCTTTCTCATATTCATATTGTACTATTCTGGTTTTGGCTGACGGAAAGGATGAATTTCAATCTTTTCCCAGACTTTTCCGGTAACGTACGGCTCTTTTTTCAGCATTTCATCAAGTGATTGACGGTCAGGAAACTCATAGACTATCATGGATCCTATCATTTTCCCATCATCATTGAGTATCGCCCCTCCAAACAAAAACTCACCACTTTTCTTTAAAAGGGCAATTTTGTCAAGGTGTTCTCCCCGGACTTTTAATCTCCTATCCAGAGCTTCCGCATCTGTTCCGTCAAAAGCTATCAGTAAAAATTGCATAAGTAGTTTAATTAGGTATGACTTATATTTTTCTGTCAAATTTAAAACAAAAAGAGTATCACATGAACAATAAATCATTCATAATGATTTTCATTCCCATTGTTTATCTTTGTTATCTCGAGTTTGTCATTTTTGAAAGTACAAAATGAAACGTGAAAATACCTAAAATGCTGAATGTTAAAAATTTATTGAATGGTGTCGGACTTTTAAAAGACCTTAAAAGAAAGGACCACACACCTTCATACGGAGCATTGGATATTTTCAAATATATTGGTCCTGGTCTGCTTGTTACTGTTGGATTCATCGATCCGGGTAACTGGGCTGCAAATATTGCTCCAGGATCAGAATTCGGATACACTC
>Ga0208980_10001553_pt1 | contig 13952 bp, 9 predicted proteins | sample WetSurMetagenome_3_FD_187993 | JGI IMG/M metagenome (GOLD analysis project Ga0208980, IMG submission 187993) | Wetland microbial communities from Twitchell Island in the Sacramento Delta, sample from surface sediment Aug2011 Site A1 Bulk (version 2) | ecosystem: Environmental > Aquatic > Marine...
TTATTTGACCCGCTATTTATCAGCATTTGGGAAATCTGTACCTCGGTTTTTCTCTCAAACCGGTCAAGTCAGGAGATCTGAAGTTTGCGCAAAGAAGGAAGAAATCTGAGCCTGGCAGGTTCCTAAGCGCTCGATTCACGGTATCCCAGGACCATCATCGTGATGTCATCGTGCTGGGGAGCGTGTGCAGAAAAAGAAAGAACGGCTTCCTGCAAGCACGCCAGGATCTCCTTGGCGGGTGCCTGGGCGTTTGCCCGCAGTATAGCAGCAAGACGGTCCACTCCGAATTCTTCTCCCTTGGTACTGAGCGCTTCGACAACGCCGTCCGTGAACAAGATCAAATGGTCATCAGGATTCAGCGTGATAGTTGCCGTTTCATACTGCGCGGTAGGAAAGAGCCCCAGCACCATCCCTCCAACAGTCAACTCTTCCATGGAACCATCCCGCCTCAAAAGAAATGGCGGATTATGCCCAGCATTAATGTAAGTGCATTTGCCCTCGGCATCCAGAATTCCGAAAAAAAACGTTAAAAAGCGACTGCCTGTAGAGCGTTGCGCGAGATTGCGATTTATAGTGCCTATAATGGCGGCAAGCGGGGAGTCCGTGAGCGTTTGGGTAGAAAGGATGCCCTGGATCAGCGAGGCAAGGAGGGCAGCGGGCATACCCTTTCCTGCTACATCTCCCACAGCGAATCCAAAACGTCCGTCTTCGAGGTCGAAGTAGTCAAAATAATCCCCGCCGATCTCATAGCAAGGAAGGCTTTGGCTGCACACTCGGGCATATTCCAGGTCCCGGTTTGGTTGAGGGAAAAGTGCCTGCTGGATCTCGCGGGCAATGTTCAGCTGCTCGTCCATCCTCCGCTTGTCCTGAGAATCTTTATAGAGCCGGGCATTGTAAATCGCCATGGCTGCTTCCGAGGCAAGGGTTTCCAGGGCATCGATCCTTGCCTTCGAGAGTTCGGAGCCGACATTGGGGCTGTCCACATAAAGAACTCCGATCGTTTCGGCATTTCCAACAGCGGAAAGGCTGCTCGAGTCATGCATAGTGAGATAACGAAGGGGAACGCAGGAAATGCTGCGCAAGCCAAGCTGGCGCGTGAAATTATGATTTTCGACTCCGTCCCCAAAATCCAGATCGTTGATGACAACCGCCTGGCCGGTTTTGAAAACTTCGTGCGGAACCAGGTGACTGGTCTGAAAGCAGGATCCGTCAAGCGGGCGTTTTTGGGCATTGCGCGCGCAGCGAAAGCTTAGCTCTCCGTTTTGCTCCTTGAGCATTATGAAGCCACGCTCCGCTCCGGTCAGCTCGATTGCGGTGTCAACCACCAATGCCAGGAGATCGTCCAGTACGGGAATGGAGCTGAGGGCTCGGAAAACTGCGAACAGCTTTCCAACGTCCCTAAATCCGCGAACCGACAGCCCGATCTCAGTCGATGAATCGGAGGAGCTGCCCAGGAGCGTTTGCAGGATATCGCCCGTGTGAAAAGTAAGGGTTAATCCCAGAGTACCGCCGAGTTGAACGCGGTCGCCATCCTTCAAAATGGCTTGTTCCACGCGCACGTCATTTACGAAAGTGCCCAATTTGCTGGCGAGATCGCGCAGCAGGAACTCCCCATTCTGGATCAGCACCTCGGCGTGAGATCGCGAAACACCCATCCGGCTTAGCACCAGGTCGTTTCCCAGAGCACGGCCAAGTGCAAATCTGGGAGGATTGATGTCCGCCGAACATCCCTTCCCTGTTTCATCAATGTAAAAGAATCGGGCTGACAACGGCATTCCCCCTCAGGTTCGCGTAAAAGACTTTTCTGTGTGCCGCCAGGTATTCACAAACAGAATTCTCCTTGTCAATCGTTATAAATAACGCCAATTAAAGAGTGATAATTGACCGCTCCCGGAGATACGTTATAAAACTCAGGAGTCACAGCCACTGTGTCCAGCCCAAAAAGCTATTCAGCAACATCGAACGTCAATTCTTTTTATCCAGCAACTTCTCGAATCGTGGATGGCCTTTCAGCGGAGAGAAATTTGGGTCGATCGCGAGCCAGCCCGGCGACACATAATATGGAATCTTGAGCAACGCTTCCAGCTGGTCCAGCGCTTTTTCTTTTTCACCAAGGATTATGTAGATGCGCACGAGCTGATGCTGGAGATATGCTCCTGTGTATGCATCACGGGAAATCGGGACCAGTGCCATCCCCTGCTCCCCTTCCCGGATCGCCTCATCGTGATGTCCGAGATAGGCAAGGGCCAGCCCGCGCAGCACATGCAGTTGCCCATCGTCAGGAGTCTGGGCAATCTGGGTCGCCAATGCTTTCTCCGCTTCCTCGCTGTGCTGCTGCAATCGTTTGGCATCGTTGACAAGTGCATATGTTTGAGCGAAGGCGAGCGAACGGACCGCCCCGTATCCCCCAAATGCTTCGGGAGGCAGCCCCAGGAACACTTGCCGCTGGGTGTCGTCAAACACCCACATCAGATCCCAATAAAGACCAAAATTTAGAACGATATCCGCAACCTGGATCTCGGCAGGTTGCTTGGCAATCCAGGCGCGCGCGGCTGACATGTTCCCCTGGCCGAGGAACACCATCGCCTTCATCTCAGTCGCTGACAGGTTTCGGGGCGACAGCGCCAGAGCCCGGTCGCATGCCTCGAGCGCTTCGGGGTAGCGACGCAACCAAAGCAGGGTTGATGCAAAACGAGATGCCGTACGGACAGATCGAGGTTCCAGGGATCGTGCCCGTCTGAGGTGCTCGAGAGCTTCTTGCCAGCGTCCCAGGCTCATCTCCGACGAGGCGGCGCACCACAAAAGGTCTGCGTTGTCGGCATAGATCGCCAGTCCCTGGCTGCATTGTTCAAGTCCGCGGACATTGTCTTTTTTGATGTATTGATAGTAGATGCTCATCGCCAGCCTTCCATCCGGAAGGTCCGGTGCGAGCTCGAGGGATCGATTCGCAGCCGCGTAGGCACCATCGGCCAGCGTCGGAGTCGGTATGCCATTGTAGTAGAGAAGGGAACGCGTGTAGGCGAGGTGAGCCCAGGCGAGGGCAAAGGACGGATCCAGCGCGACCGCCTGCTCGTAATGTGCGGCTGCCCTTTGCAGCGCCGGCGTATCCTGTGCACGGTCAGTGGAGGAAATTGTCTCTCCCCGCAAATACGCATCATAAGCAGCAACGTTCGCCGTAGGGGGTGATGCCAAATTCCTCTGCTCCTGAGCGCCCAAAGTTACTTTCAATGCCCCGGCTACACCTGTTGCGATCTCTGTCTGCACGCGGAACACATCCTCCAACACCGCATCAAATGAGTTCTGCCAACGGGTGGTAGGCGGGCCTTGATCGCTAATTTCCACAAGCTCAGGGACAACGCGAATACGGCTTGTTTGCGAAGTCTCTTTTTGCCAGCGAACGGTCCCCGACAGTAGGTATCGGACACCAAGCTCCTTTGCGATTGTCTGCGCCGTTTTCCCGCTTCCTTTATAACCCGTTACGCTGCTGCGCGCGATTACCGCGAGCTCTGGCAGGGAGGCAAGTTTACTACGCACTTCCTCTGTCATGCCGTCCGCGAAATACGCGTCTTCAGCAAGGCCCAGGTTCTCGAAGGGCAACACGGCGATGCGCATCGAGTTGCTCTCCGCTGGTGCAGGTATTGGCCTTCGCTGCAACCACATTACGACGGCTACTACTATTGCAAGCGCGAGAGCGACTGCGCCCAAAACATAAACCCTGGGAACATGGCGACGGCGGACTGTCGTTGTCGGCACCGCAGAAGATATGCCGCTGGTGTCCCGCATAAGGCGCTTGAGGTCGGCCTTCATCTCGGCAGCGCCCTGATAGCGGAGTTCGGGATCCTTTTCGAGGGCGGTCGCGATGATCCGTTCCAATTCCTCCGGCATATCGGGATTGAGGCGTGCGGGAGAGACGGGTGAATTGTGGAGAATCGTTGTGAGGGTCTCTATGGAGCTGTTTCCGCGAAACGGCAGAACGCCGGTCGCCATTTCATAAAGCACGATGCCGAGTGAGAACAGATCAGAGCGGGCGTCCACCAGTTGGCCTCGCGCCTGTTCAGGCGACATATAGGATACCGTGCCGATGGTTGTTCCTGGCGAAGTCATCTCCTCTGGTCCGACGGTTTCGCGATCCGCTACTGCTCCAGCTTGAGGACCCGCCAGCTTGGCGATGCCGAAATCGAGTAGCTTTGCCTCTCCGTGCTCGGTTACGAAGATATTCGCAGGTTTGATATCACGGTGGACAATTCCCTCTCGATGAGCCGCTTCGAGAGCATCGGCGACTTGCGCGCCCAGAGTTAAGACCCGCTGGATCGGCAGCGGTTTGCCGCTGCCGCTTTCCTTGAGAGTCTGCCCTTTCATCAGCTCCATGACGATAAAAGGCTTTCCCTGATCGTCGCCAAAATCGTGCACTGTGCATATATTCGGGTGGTTCAAAGCAGAGGCTGCACGGGCTTCGCGGGTAAAGCGTTCGAGGGCGGCAGGATTATTTGCCACATCCTCAGGAAGGAATTTAACGGCAACGTGTCGTCCGAGGCGAGTATCCTCTGCCTCATAAACGACTCCCATTCCTCCGCCACCCAGTTTCGACAGGATTCGATAATGGGAGAAGGTTTGGCCAACAACCGGTAAGGGCAAACAACACCCCCTCTCTGCTCGCAACTATGAGCCTGCTTCCGACTTCAAGACCTTAAAGTCAGTATCAACGTAGGCCGGCAAATGTCAAGGGAATCCTGGCAAATACGCTTGCCGGTTGTGCTGATAGAATAAACCAAAATCAAGTTGCCGAATTTGCGGCTTCCCGCGTCGATTGGCGCAACCTAATCTCGTACGCTTTGCCGGCCATCAATTACAGGGGATCTATGAGGAGCAGCTTGTCTGTTTAATAAGCGAACGGGTTTCTCTGCCCGCATTATGTTCGGTTTTCCGTCCTCACAGGCACATAGGTTACTCAAGAGGGACAAACTCATGTTTTATTGACTTAGGGGATTCGACTCGCCAGATCCTGAAACCAGGCGGGCTATTGTCGTCATTTTGGGTTACGGATGCTGTGTTTACCAATTGGATGCCTTTGTAATTATTGATGACGTTTTTATGCGTGTGGCCGCCAAGGACAGCGACAACACCGTAATCCTCCATTAGAGCAAGCAGTTCTTTCCTCTTCGCCGCAGATAGATTGTAATCAGGGTCTTCAGGTTCGTCGGGCTGTTTCAAATATAGAGCTATGTGCTGCACCACAAAGACGGGACTGTTCGCATCCTTGGCCTCTTTAAGCGTTTCTTTGAACCATGCATCCAGCTTTTCCGTTTCACCTTTAAGGGGCGATTTCCAAAGCTGCGAATCAGCAATAATAAATGTGTATCCCTTATGCTTGAATGAAAAGTAATCATTGCCGAAGATCTTACGGTATCTGCTTAAAGTTGCTGGAGTCGGTTGATAGTAGAGTTCGTGATTTCCCGGAGTTAAATAGGATGGAACGGTGAGTTTGGATCTGATTTCTTCAAACCCCACAACTGACCGGGCGTCGAAATCCTCAACAAAATCACCACAGACTACGACAAAATCCGGTTTAAGTGCATTGATACGTTCTACGGCCTTCCGGAATAAGTTAACATCGTGTTCATAGCCGCCATTACCCAGCTGTGTGTCGCTAATTTGAACAAATGAAAAGGCTTCTTTTGCCGTGTTGCTCTGCGTGGCAGCCATGGCGAGGCTGACGGCAAGCAAAAGAAATATTAAGCCGATATTGAGACATCTCCTGTTTCCCATTTCAGATTGCATCGCAAGCCTGCCAGTGAACTTTTCGCATTTCCTTGTCCATCCGTCCGGTTTGTGAAAACTCCCGGCACAAATGTTGCCGAAATTGTCTTGCGCCACGCGAACTGCGTGCATGGGAACTGACCATATCATTTTTATCATACCAGACAAAGAGCAATGGAACCGGATTGTAATGGACAATGCATAAGCCGATTAAGATACGCATTGGGGCGAAGATCGCTCTAGAATAGGAAGTCCTTGCCGGAGACATTGAACTGCATAAGATTGCACGGTTTCTGAAATAAGAACCCACTTTTAGGCTAGCGTGATAGAATGGCTTCACCCATTCAATAAGGAGGGAGTTATGGCTCGAAAACGTTCAGATCTTGGCAGAAGGCAATTCTTAGCTGCAAGTTCGGTCGCGCTTGCCACCCCGGCGCTTGCAGCATCCTCCGGCTCGGTTTCTCAGCGGAGCGCAGTGAAAACATCAAGCAGTTCCGTGAGTATTGATGCTGTCAAAGGAGTAAGCAGTAAATATAGTCATATTTTATCGCCACTTAAAATCGGAAACGTAGTTCTAAAGAACAGGCTGTTGGCTCCGCCATCTACCCCCCATTTTTTGCAGGGGCCGGAAAATTTTCCGTCCGACGAGATGCGGACCTATTACATAAACCAGGCGAAAAACGGCGCCGGCATGATCAATATTCGCCTAATGACCAACAGAGTGAGGAAGGAACTGTCTGGCGATAGCGCGCACATGCTCATCTATGACATAGAGGACTATGGCGTTCAGAACTATCTCGACCAGCTGACAGAAGGCATTCATCTCTATGGTTCGAAGGCGTTTGTCGGCTTGCAGGTAGGGATGGGCGGTGGTCCTAGTGGAGCAAGGGGTGGAGCTCCCGGCGGTGCTCCCGGTGGCGCAGCTATGCCCGGCGGTGCTCCCGGAGGAGCTCCTGGTGGTGCTCCAGGTGGCGGAGGAATGCCAGGTGGTGCTCCCGGCGGAGCCCCTGGTGGAGCTCCAGGTGGAGAGGGAATGCCTGGAGGAGGTCGAGGCGGAATGCAGCAAACGGAAGTATCCGCTGAGAATTTGCAGAAGATGATCGAAACCATCTCGACGCAGGGAAAGTTTTACCAATCCCACGGGTTTGATGCTCTGCAGGTTGGAATCAGGGGCAATCAGAAGGTGTCCATTGAGCTATGCAAGGCTGCCAAAAAGGCTTTGCCTGACATGCTGATAATCACGGAAATCTTTGTGCGGGATCCCCTCATTCTTGCAGATGAGTCTGATCAGTATTATCAAAGCGGCACCAACATTGATGATGCCATCAAATATGCGAAGCAGTTGGAAGGCTGTGCCGACATCGCCATGGTACGGATTGCCAATGCTTCGTATGCTCACGCAACTACCTGGACAACGGTCAAAGGCAAGCCATATTCGATCGCCTATACCGAAGCGATGAAGAAGGCCGGCGTGAAAATCATCGTTGCTGCCGGCGGCGGATACCTGGAGCTTGATCCGATCGAAGACTACATTGCAAGCGGAAAGACTGACATGATTACCATGGCCAGGCCTTTCATATGCGATACGGATTACGGCAAAAAGATAACCGCGGGCAGGGGAGATGATGTAGTGCCGTGCGTCAAATGCAACAAATGCCACGGCGAATCCATGGAGGGGCCCTGGTATACCGTTTGCTCAGTAAACCCCAAAGTAGGCATCCCGCTGGCTGTCAGGTCAATTAAACCTCCTGATACGATCAAGAAAGTCGCCGTTGTAGGCGGTGGTCCTGCCGGCATGAAGGCTGCCATCACAGCTGCCGAAAGGGGGCATAAGGTGACCCTTTATGAGAAGGAGACCGTCCTGGGCGGACTGCTCAAACACTCCGATTATTCTTCCTATAAATGGGCCATCAAAGATTTTAAGGACTACCTGATAAGCAAAATGAATAGAGTGGGTGTTGAGGTGGTTTTAAACACTACAGCCACGCCGGAAATGATTAAAGCAAAAGGGTATGACACAGTTCTTGTGGCTGTTGGAGCTGATCCTGCTCTACCGCGGATTCCGGGTGCCGATGGCAAAAACGTATACAACATCGCTGACGCCTATCCCAGAGAGAAAGAGATGGGAAAAAATGTCGTATTTGTTGGTGGCGGTGAGTTTGGTGCGGATTGCGGAATATACCTGGCCAAGGCCGGCCACAATGTCACGATGCTGACAAGTGAAAGGGACCTGGGCTTTACGCGCAGGCCGCATTATCCGGAGACGATAGAGCTGGTCTACAAGCAACTCAAGAACTTCAGCGTTATCACCCAGGGCACCACGAAACGCATCGCGGAAGGGAAGGTGTTTTACGCGGATGCAAATGGGAGTGAGAAGTCCTTGCCGGCGGATAGCGTAGTGCTGTATTCCGGGTTGAAACCCAAGAAGGATGAGGCACTGAAGTTTTACGGTTCAGCGGCGCAATTCTTTACTGTCGGTGACTGCAGTGAGAAGAGCGGCAATATCCAGAAAACTCAACGCAGCGCCTTCTTCGCAGCGTCAGAAGTCTAACGTACTGGCAGAGATTAAAACCTGGGGGCGTCCACCTCGTTTACCTGCTACTGTGAAAAAAGTAGGAAACGAGGTGGACGCCCCCTTTTTTTATCGCTTATATTTTCCCATCAACTCGGTTTGCGCAAGGATGTGGCCTTGCATCGCTTGCTCCACTTCCCGTTTTGTGGCCCTCAGCTTCAAGTTGAGTTTCGCATCCAGGGCGTAAAGCTTGAAATAATAGCGATGGGGCTTTCCGGGGGGAGGACATGGACCCCCATAACCGACCTTCCGGAAATCATTTAAGCCTTGCTTGCCGGTTCCTGGGATTTCTTCCGATTTTGCCACTCCTTCCTGCAGTTCACTTATTTGTGGCTCCAGATCATAAATCACCCAGTGCACCCAGGTGCCAACCGGCGCATCGGGGTCATCTGCAATCAACGCCAGACTCTCAGTTCCCGGAGGCGGATTTCCCCACGTGAGGTGCGGAGAAATATCCGTTCCCTCGCAAGTGAATTTTTGGGGAATATTCTCCCCGTTCTTAAAGGCGTTGCTTTCCAGGTTGAATGACATAGGAGATCCTCCTGCCTAACCTTAGTACACAATTTCATAAATACAGTTACGTATTTTAGGGGAGGCGGATAAACGGATGGGACAAGAGACCGGCGTGCAAACGCGCCCGGGCGCGTTTGCCTGTGTTCATCCGTGTCCCAAAGAATACGTTTCAGTATTTACGAACTGTGGTACTTAGTACGTCCCTTTTTCATTACTCCTTGTTCGTGGAAGGAAGGATATAGCCTTCGATCCGGACAAACTTGTAGCCAGCTTCAATGGCCGCCTTCTCACCAGCTTGAGGGGTGGTCGAATAATAGTCGTTGAGGTCCTTGTTGAAGTAAAGCTTCAATGGAACCGTTCCGGGCTTCTCATTGGGATAAATGTAACCTTCCGTGGCCTTACACTCAAAGCGCGCCGCAAGCGCTTCCGCCTTCGACTCTGCTGTCGCAATGGTGGCGTTGTCCTGGCGCTCTTCGCTCCAGTACAATTCCAGGGCTATGGTGCCGGGCTGCTGGCTGGGATAGACATAGCCTTCCAACCTTACAAATGAGTATCCGAAGGCCGTCAATGCTGCCTTTTGGCCTTGCTCGGTCGCAGCGCCAAAGTAGTCGATCCTGCCGTCATGCCAGTAGGATTTGAGCGGCGCCGTTGTTTGAGCGTACCCGACTCCCACCATAAGCACCCCGGCTGCAAGCAAGAAAAAAGCCCTCAGCATTTTCCTTTTCTTCAACATTTTTCCCTCTCCTTCAGAATAATGTTAACAGAAATAAAAGGTATATCGACGGGACGCTTCATTAGCTGAAACTTCGATGAAATCGGCCCGCCCAAGGAATTCGAACTACTTCACGACGCTCACCGTACAGGGAATCAACTTGACCGGCCCGGTCAAACCGTAAGAAGACGGGAATTCCTTGTATTAGTCGAGGCCGGAATTAATGCTGTCCGGAAAGGCGCGCGCGGTTTGTGCGCGCCCGTTGGTTGCATAATTTGCGGTTGATGTCGCAATCTTCACTACCAGTTCGTTCTTGCCGACTTTAAGAGCCGGCGAGATATCGACGATGCAGCTCACAATGTTTACCTTGAATTCCACTCCATTCACGGTTACACCTGTCATGCCATCTATTTGGCCCAGATCTAGAGTGAGGCCATTTGACTTATTCCAGTCATCGGCCAGCGTAAATGTAGTGGAGTATGTGCCTACATCAGATACGGCTGTCAAATCGGTTTTAGAAAGACCCGCCTTGAACATATCCTTATATTAATGGCTTCCATATTTGAATAAAAAATGAACTATCTGGAAAACACTTGCTCGCAGACATGAGGAGAATGTTAAAATCGCCATATCATCAAAAGCGCAGGGTGTTTCATGATCTTTGGGTTTTCATGTTCCTTTCTCACTGAAGACGTGTAGTCGAAGTTCATCACACTGCGGGGAGGATTTTCATGAAGCGACTCAGGATAGCCTTGGTCTACAACTCCTTGCGGGTTGGAACGCGTGAGGCTCCGGAGGATCGCGGAGGTACTGATGATCTGCTGGCCTTCGTCCGCGCTCTGGCGCGCAGGCTCCGCGAGCTGAGCCACACCGTCACAGTAGTGTCGCTTGCAGATGACATGTCGGCATTCCAGCGCCGCCTGCGGCGCCTCCATCCGGATGTCATTTTCAACCAGTATGACGACGTCGTACATGGTGCGCTTTACGAGATGAGAGTCGCAGCGCTGATCACGATGATGGGTTTCCCCATGACCGGCTCAAAAGCGCTGGCCCTGGGGCTTTGTCGTTACAAGCATATGACGGCGAGCCTGCTCCAGGGGGCGGGCATCCCGATCCCCCAGAACACGCGTCTGCTGGAGCGGATGGGTGAGATAGACAAGTACAAATGGCATTTCCCGGTCATCGTACAGCCGGCGCAGGAACACGCGGGAATCGGCCTGGAACGCGACTCGATCATTCATTCCAAAAGGGCGCTCCGCAACAAAGTGCGGCACCTGCTCAACACATATCACCAGCCGGTGCTCGCGCAACGGTTTCTCACCGGCAGGGAGTTCAACGTCAGCATCATCGGCGGCCGGCGCATGCGCGTCTTGCCGTTTGCGGAAGTCGATTATTCGGGGCTGGCCGAAGGAATCCCCCCAATCATGTCCTATGCGGCCAAGTGGCTGGACAATACTCCAGAATACAGGGACACAGCCGTTATCTGTCCTGCCGCGGCCGATGCCAAGCTGGCATCGCAGATTGGCAAAATAGCGCTGCGCGCGTTCCGCGCCGTGGGCGGATGGGGGTATGGTCGCGTCGATATCCGCCTCGATGAGGCTGGCACGCCGCGCGTTCTGGAGGTGAACTGCAATCCCTCTCTGGAGGAATGCGTTGCGCTGGCGCGCTCCGCAAGCGCTGCGGGCATCTCTTATAGGTCCCTCCTACAAATGATCATCGGGGCGGCGATGGAACGCCCCCTGTTCAGCGTCGACGTGCCTATGCTGTGAATAGCAATACCATTCCTCATTGGCCATGACGGGTCTTCCTTCGCCGATGCAGCAATTCCCAACCTCAGAAAGGCTGCGCCACCTCGCTATGGAGTATGGTGAGAAATGCGGGCTGGCCTCAATTCGGGTCATCAGCATACTCTTAAGTGCTGCGGCCCTTGAGCGAAATTGAAGTTTTAAGTATCATTACCGGCAACTTATTGCCGAACCTTTTTTTGATTCAATAAGCCAATAGTCCCTGTCATATGGTCAGGGAATATGTCAAGGAGGCAAACAACATATGAAGGCTGAAAATAGAGGCTTAGACCGAAGGGCATTCTTTAAAGCAACTACCGTCGGCAGTGCATCACTTGTTTTATCCGCTGAGTTTGCCGGCAAGACCTTGACTGCCGCTAAGTCCGAAAAGGGCAGCGCTTCAAGTGCGATCCCAAAGCATGTCCTGGGAAGGACCGGAGTATCAGTGCCCATACTGGGAATGGGCGGCAATGATTGGACCACAAACGAGACACTTCTGCGGGTTGCCTTCCAGATGGGGATCACTTACTGGGATGCAGCCAGTGATTATGAAAACGGAAAGTGCGAACTCGGAATCGGTCAATACTTCACAAAATATCCTGAAGACAGGAAAGAAGTGTTTCTGGTAACAAAACCCACGCGGGCCTTTACTCCCAAGGAAATGGAGGTTCTTCTCGCGCAGTCATTCGAAAGGATGAAGACCGATTACATCGACCTGTTGTCGCTGCAGGGTTTGCAGGACCCGGCTTTGCTTACTTCGGAAATCAAGACCTGGGCGGAACAGAAGAAGAAGGAAGGGAAGATAAGGTTCTTCGGATTCAACGCCCATTCCAATGTCCCGCAGATGCTCACGGCCGCTGCAAAGCTCGGATGGATTGATTCGGTCAACTGCTCCTATAGCTACCAGATGATGAATGACGAAATGAAAAGCGGTATGGATGCCATTTCCAAAGGCGGCATAGGTTTCGTCGCCATGAAAACTCAGGGTCAGCGTTTTGGAGGAGGAGGCGGCACGCGTCCAGGTATGCCTGGTGGGGAGCGCGGAGGATCGCGAGGCAGCGAAGGACAACCCGGAGGTCAGGGCGCACCTCAAGGAGGACCCCCGGCGGAAGGCGGACGCGCACAGGGGCAGCCGCCTGCAATGCCGGCCCAGGCAGCAAGCAATGAGCCAGAGGATCTTTCAGCCGTGCAGCACTTCATTGACAAGGGCTACACGCTGGAACAGGCAAAATTGAAGTTCGTGTGGGCGGACGAACGGGTAGCCAGTTGCCTTTCCAAGATGACCAGCATGACAATCCTAAAGGATAACGTTGCGGCAGCCGCCGACGGGAAAAAATTGTCAGCAGTGGATATAAAGGTGCTGAACGACCTGGCTGAAAACACCCGCAGTTCCTATTGCCGGGGGTGTATGAACTGCGAGCTGGCTATGTCATCGGAAAGCAGGATATACGATATCCTGCGTTACATGATGTATTACAACAGCTACGGCGAGAGGGACCAGGCCAGAGAGTTGTTCCGGCAGATGCCCGAAACAATCAGAAGTGCCATGTCATCAAGGGACTATTCGAAGGCCGAAGCTGCCTGTCCCAACAGGATCAGGATAAGCAGCGCCATGAGGGAAGCTATTGCGCGGCTGGGATAGACAACAGCACTGAATTGCGGGAATCAAAAGGCGGTTGATTATTTTCAACCGCCTTTTCCTTTCTTCCGCAGGGCTTTCATAGCATCTCCGCATTTTGCTCAAATGCAACCGCTGTGCAGTCGATCAGAACAATAGCGAACTTCCACTCGCGAGCCGCTTCATTGCATCGTGCAATAACTGCTGATTGAATTTGAGGCAGAGCTCACCAGACTACTTGCAAACCCCCGTAATGCTGACGATCACAGGGTTGGCCGGAGCAGTTCCCGATTGATTTGCTACGAGATTCCACGAAAGTAGGTCCGTCAAGCTCGTTACAGCCAAAGTTGTAGATGCGGTGCAGTCCGTTGCCGTACTCGCGATCCGGCACGAGGTACTGGTATTGACACCATTCTTTCGGAGAAAGATGTCATAAAACTTGGCCGCATTGACAGTGGCACTGGGAGCGGTTTGAAAGTGGACTTTCACATCCTGAACCGTGCAATTAAACTGCATCGGCAGCTGGAAGTTCTGTTCGGTTCCGGCACCCGTGGCGAGGCTGTTGCCAATCACTGAGGCAAAGTTGTTAGTAGCGCTCGGTCCAACGCTGCTGATGCCCGCCATGAGGTAGATTTCGGCTGGTCCCGCAGGGCCTGTCGCCCCTGTCGCCCCCGTTGCTCCAACTGGTCCGGCTGGTCCTGCAGGCCCAATTGGACCCTGAGGTCCCGTTGGTCCCGTTGCACCTGTCGCGCCTGTTGCTCCGGCCGGTCCCGCAGGTCCTGCAGGCCCAATTGGACCCTGAGGTCCCGTGGGCCCTGTTGCACCTGTAGCTCCCGTCTCCCCGGCTGGCCCAACCGGTCCCGCAGGACCCGGAGGTCCCGCTGCTCCATCTGCTCCCGCCACGCCTGCTGGTCCGGCTGGCCCAACCGGTCCCGCAGGACCCGGAGGTCCCGCTGCTCCATCTGCTCCCGCCACGCCTGCTGGTCCGGCTGGCCC
>Ga0208980_10001554_pt1 | contig 13933 bp, 12 predicted proteins | sample WetSurMetagenome_3_FD_187993 | JGI IMG/M metagenome (GOLD analysis project Ga0208980, IMG submission 187993) | Wetland microbial communities from Twitchell Island in the Sacramento Delta, sample from surface sediment Aug2011 Site A1 Bulk (version 2) | ecosystem: Environmental > Aquatic > Marine...
TTGGAAATTGAACCGTTCTTCTCAACATAGAATCTTACATTAACAATTCCTTCTATTCCAAGTTCTTTTAATTCCGGAGGATATTTTACATTTTCGGCTTTAAATTTCTTAAGCGCTTCAGTTCCCCCTGTAAATTGAGGATAGTCCTTAGTTTCATAATAAACAGTGTCAGTACCTGTTACAATAAAACGCGATGGCCGCTGAGAGCTGCCTCCATCCAGGGCAAAGGTTATGGGTAACATGTACCAGACCGGCACTTCAACCCCGTTAAGTTTTCCGGGTGTGAACTTTGGGATTGAACTGACAACCCTTATTGATTCGTTGTCAAGGGCTGGATCAACTCCTTTAAGAACAGAAACATCAGAAACAGTACCGTCTTTATTTACCTTGAACCTTACAATTACCTTTCCCTGAGTACCTTTCTCCTTTGCTGCTTTTGGGTATTGTGTATTTTCAGCCACGTATTTCAGCAATCCGGCATCACCTCCGGGGAATACGGGCATTTCATCAACTGTTAAGTACGCATCACCATCCTTCTGACCTAAGGCAGGTTTTTGCGGAGGAGCAGGAGGGGCCGGAGGTGGAGGTGGAGGTGGAGGTGATACCTCTGTTTGAGTGGCAGCAGCTTTTTTCTTTGCCGCACATGAAGGAAAGGCCACAATAATGAATATAACTACCGGGAAAATCAGTAAAAATTTAAAATTTACTGTTGATTCAAGAGGGTTTTTTGTTTTCATTTTTTTTGTTTTATTGAAATTGTAGCGAATTCAGATATTTTTATCTGTATAAAACCAAATTTACAACGAAATAATTAGTTATGCAACTAATTATTTAATTATTTAATAATTTAATAATAAATGTAGAGACAGGTCTCAGACCTGTCTCTACATTATTGCATCATAAGGTTTTATTTCAATGTAAATGTTATTGGCACCATGTACCATACAGGAACAGCTTTTCCTGACTGTTTGCCAGGCTGGAACTCTGGGAGAGTACTTACTACTCTTATAGCTTCAGCATCAAGATCAGGAGAAACCCCTTTTAGTACGCTGATCTGACTCACGCCACCTTTAGCTGTAACACAGAACCGGATAATGACCCTTCCCTGTATATTATTCGCCTTGGCTGCTTCAGGATACTGAGTATTCTCACCTAAGTATTTTAGAAGTTCAGCATCTCCTCCAGGGAACATAGGCATTTCTTCAACTACAACAAACGGGGCCTCCTCTTCTTCCGGAGAGGCTGATATCTTTTTTTCTTCAGTAGGAGGCGGTGGCGGCGGTGGTGGCGGTGCTACATTTTTATTATTATTTGATACTGGCATTTTTGCCTGTGTTTCAGATGATGGTTTTAATACTTCTGCCACCAATTCAGGATGTGTTGAAGATGTTGTTGCCGGTGCCTGAAATGCAGCAACCTGATCTGTTATCTTTTGCGACGAATCAGGAATTTCCCTGTAGGCAGAAATCGCAAGAAACACTACAGCTGTGACTGGTATTACCAGTACCAGTTTCATATTTGCAAGTGCCGATGTACGTTTTTTTGTCATCATTACCATTCGCTTTTTAATAAGCGAAGGATTAGAAAAACTGTTGGTCAGATTGAAAGCCTTTGATTTAAAAACCTGATTTAACAGAAGACTCTGATAATTTACCACAGCCATACCGGAACACAGGCAGTCGTGATCTGCCTGAAATTCATGAATTGCACGGAGTGCTCTGTTGAAAAGATACACTGCAGGATTAAACCACTGAATTGCTTTGACTAACTCGACAAAAAGAATATCAATGAAGTGGTTTTGCCGGATATGATTCTGCTCATGCTTTATAATTTCCCCAGCTTCTTCCGGACTGAGCCTGGCATTTATGAAAATATGTCCCATGGCGGAGAATCCGGCTGTATTAAAACCATGAAATGTGATAATGATGCTGCCTTTGTTTTTTTGCCTGATTATAAGAAAAAGGAGATTCAGAAGATCAATCAATAATTTGAAAAGTGATGCACTTACACCTATAATATAGATTGAGTATATTATGTCTAAAGCTTCAGACGCGGATAATCCGGTGTTCGAATTTGAAATTCCGTCATTTCCGGCAGTAACAAAGACCTCTGAAAGGAATTTTCCAAAAAACTGAATATTGAGTGGTTTTGCTGTCTGAAAAGTAATAAGTGGAAATATCAGGGATGCGATAATGGATAGCAGGATGAATGCCCTGTTGCGCCCATAAGCTGTATCCCTGCTCAACATTAATGAATATATCAGGTAAAAGGCAGTTAAATAGACAGCCACTTTTACCATATATATTAAAATAATACTCATTTACCGGTTTTTTGTTTTTTTACTTCACCTTCCATAATCTTCATAATCTCTTCCATCTCCTTTACAGAAATGCTCTTTTCCTTGGCAAAGAAGCTTACCATTTTTTCAAAAGAGTTTGAAAAGTAGTCATTTACGAAGGTACTGAGATGTTTTTTTGAATAGTCGCTTTTGGATACAACCGGGTAGTACTCGTGTGTTCTTCCATATGCTTTGTGGGTAACAAATCCTTTATCCTGTAAAATACGGACTATAGTACTTACAGTATTATAAGCAGGTTTGGGTTCATCAAAATGTTCAAGTATATCTTTGACGAATCCTTTTTTTAACTTCCATAAAACCTGCATAACCTGTTCTTCTGCCCTTGTTAATTCTCTCATGATATTCTGGGTTTAATTCTTAAATAGATTGTTATGCTTTTAGCCTGACATTTTTGTGAAATTTAATAAAATATGTATCTGCATTTATTGTCATAATATAATAAAACGCTTGAAAATCAATTAAGGGTTGTCTCTTATTATCAATATTCAATCCAATCATTTTCAAATATACAACGAAATAGTTAGTTATGCAATTAAAACTTTAAAATTTTTAAATATGAAATTAGTTTTAAAATGATACTTAAAATAATTATCTCTCTTTACCAGCCATTTATATTTTTAATGGTAACCGAAATTTCGCAAAAAGGAAAAAAAGTGTACTTTTATTTTTTTTATGGTTTAAACTTAGGTAGGGTTACCTGTAATTGAAGCAGTGAATAATGAAGATAGGTATTTTTCGGGAGAATTTAAGAATTTCGATCAGAGCAATAATATCAAACAAGGTCAGAGCGATCCTCACTATGTGTATTATAGCTATTGGTATCATGGCCCTTGTGGGAATTCTTACAGCTATTGATGCTATTAAATCCTCACTAACGAATCAGTTTACAATGATGGGTGCAAACTCCTTCTCAATAACTTCCAGAGGGATGAATATTCAGATAGGGAACAGCAGAACAAGGGCAAAAAACTTCTCCAGGATTTCATACAGGGAAGCCCAGGAGTTTAAAAACAGGTTTACCGAGGCTGCATGGGTTTCGATCTCCTGCAATGCATCACAATTGGCAACAGTTAAGTACGGATCAGAAGAGACTAATCCTAATGTTGGTCTTCTCGGTGTTGATGAAAACAATCTTACCGTTTCAGGTTACGAGATAGAGACAGGCAGAAATTTCACTCCGGATGAGGTTCAGCTTACACGGCATTTTGTGATCATCGGAGCTGATATAGTCAGGGACCTTTTCAATGTGGGAGTGGATCCTCTGGGCAAAGAGATAACAGTTGCGGGACTTAAATTAAAGATAATCGGAGTTCTGAAAAGTAAAGGATCGAGTATCGGAAACGGAGACAGGGTTTGTTTTATACCTGTTACTACTGCTAGGCAGTATTTCTCACGTCCGAACATGACCTTCACAATTGCAGTAATGCCTATAAATGCAGTAAACCTTGACATGATGACCGGGGAAGCCGAAGCAATGTTCAGGATTATACGGAATCTTAATCCAAAAGATGAGTCGGATTTCAATATCAATAAAAGTGACAACATCGTTAAAATGCTGATGGAAAACATTAAGTATGTTACAATTGCAGCAACCATTATTGGTCTGGTAACGTTGTTTGGTGCTGCAGTGGGCCTTATGAATATTATGCTTGTTTCTGTTACGGAGCGTACACGTGAGATCGGGGTCAGAAAAGCTATTGGTGCAAAAACAAAAACAATCAAATATCAATTTCTTCTTGAATCGATATTGATTGGGCAGATGGGCGGTTTTTTTGGAATCATCCTCGGAATTCTTATAGGAAATGCAGTATCATCAATGCTCAGGTCAAGTTTTGTTGTTCCATGGTTCTGGGTTTTTACCGGTGTTGTAGTCTGTTTTATTGTGGGAGTTGTTTCTGGTTATGCCCCAGCGGTAAAAGCTGCGAATATAGACCCTATCGAAGCCTTAAGATATGAATAAATTGTCATAATATGGAAAAGCATGTAATACAGGAAGAGTTAAAAAATTGTCCTGGTATAGTTTATTACCCTGATACAAATATACTTGAGCTTGTCGGAAGGTCGATCCCGGAAAATCCCGAGCTTATTTTCAAGCGTCTGGATTCATGGATCACATCGCATTTTGAGAAACATGAAGGATTGGATGTCGACATTAAACTTGAGTATATTAACAGTGGCTCGTCAAAATATCTCTACGAGGTACTGAAGAGACTTACCACTTTTGGCAGGTCAGGAAAGCTTGTTAAGATGAGATGGCTTTACGAGGAAGACGATGAGGCGATGCTTGAGCTGGGTCAGCATTACCGCGATATAGCCGGCCTGCCGATTGAGATAAAAATGATTGTATAAAAACAGAAGGGACGTTGCGCGCAACGTCCCTTTTTAACATAATATATTAAATCAAAACTCTTACTTCACTGTGTTCATGTGAGCAATCAGGTCGAGAAGCTTGCAGGAATAGCCCCACTCATTATCGTACCATGCCACAACCTTGACAAAGTTATCATTAAGTGAAATACCTGCCCCCGCATCAAAGATAGAGGTACGTGAATCACCAATAAAGTCGCTGGAAACAACAGAATCTTCTGTATATCCGAGAATTCCTTTAAGAGGACCGTCAGCAGCATCTTTCATCGCTTTTTTGATTGCATCGTAGCTGGCCGGTTTCTCAAGACGGCAGGTAAGGTCAACAACGGAGACGTTAAGGGTTGGAACCCTGAAAGACATTCCGGTAAGTTTTCCTTTAAGTTCCGGTATGACTTTTGTTACTGCTTTTGCAGCACCTGTTGAGGAAGGAATGATGTTGCCTGAAGCTGCACGTCCACCTCTCCAGTCTTTCTTGGATGGCCCATCGACTGTTTTTTGAGTTGCGGTAGTTGAATGAACGGTTGTCATAAGGCCTTCGACCATGCCAAAATTATCATGAAGTACCTTTGTGATTGGAGCAAGGCAGTTTGTAGTACATGATGCATTCGATACAACCTGCATGTCTGCCTTATATTTATTGTGGTTAACACCCATAACAAACATCGGTGTATCATCTTTTGAAGGAGCTGACATCACTACGCGTTTTGCACCAGCTGTGATATGACCGTTTACGGTCTCTTTTGTAAGGAAAAGGCCAGTACACTCAAGCACATATTCAGCGCCAACCTCATTCCATTTCAGGCTTGCCGGATCTTTCTCGGCAGTAATACGGATAGTTTGTCCGTTTACAACAAGATGGCCGTCCTTAACTTCCACACTTCCATCAAATCTGCCGTGAATTGTGTCATAGCGAAGCATGTAAGCAATATAATCCGCATCGAGGAGGTCGTTTATTCCGACTATTTCTATATCGTTCCTCTTCAAGGCAGCCCTGAAGGCCAGTCGGCCGATCCTGCCAAAACCGTTGATACCTACTTTAATTTTAGACATTTCTATATCATTAAATGGTTAATAATTGTGAATCACAAAAATAATATTTTCCCTGTAAAACCCAACAGGTTAAAAATCAATTATTTTTTTTTCCTGAAGATATTTGAAAGCCTGTTTGATTCGGGATCGAGGGGATCGATAATCATTCCGAACCTGTAACTGACAAACAATGAAAAAAATATGTTCTTGTTATCCGAACTTGCCATAATAGGGATTTGATTCGGGAATGCATTTATCTGTGCACCGACTTCAATCGCATGTATAATCTTATCCTCTTTGCTGTACTCAAAATTAAAACCCCCTTTTGCAAAAAGGCCGGGAACTAACTTGATTTCGTTAAATCCTTTGAAAAATGATGCCCTGCTGTATATATCCTGTGGTTGAGTTACATTTTCTTTAAACTTTTCCTCTTTTATCATGTATTCATTACCCGGAAGAGGATAGACTATCTTGTAATATACCGGCTTGTAAAATCCAAGAACGGGTCCTGCTGAATAAAAATACCTTATGGCTATCCCGCCCAGATCTGCTTTTTTGAAAAGTTCATGCTGGCGGCCCAATCCTACCCTGAAGTAAAAAGGAGAATTGATCTTACCATATTTAAAGGAGCCACCCTGAGTATACAGAGTAGGTTGCTTGTATTCTTTGGGATGTTTTAAAGTTCCGCCTTCAATTTCAAAAATACGCTTATTGAGGAAATTAATTCTGCTGGCGGCACGATAACTTAAACCGAAGCCATCAGTGTTAAGAACAAGAGCAAATGATTTTTCATTCCGGAAAAACACTTTCGGCTGCTCATTCAGATCACCCTGCCCATACATTGAAAATGTACCAGTCACAATCAATACCGCTATTATAAGCAGCTTCTTCATATCTTTCGCTAACTTATAAAATTGGAGGAACTAAAAGAGCAATAAGTATCTCAGACATTCCTGCCTGCCTGCTCCGTGTTGGTTTTTGAATAAGCCGGACATTCCTTTTTGTTGCAGGAACTAACTACCAGAGCCGTAACAAAGGCAACTATAAGTACAAAAGCAAATTTTTTCATACGGGAAAACAATTTAATAATTCACAAAAATAAACTTTTCATTCTATAAACAATCTTTGTGCCAAAAATAAACTTTTCAGAACTAACTAGAGTTCATTTCTTGTCACATTTTGACCAAACGCCTGAAGTAAGGGGTCTTACACACAAAGACTGAAGACCGAAGTCCGAAGTCAGAAGACCAAAGATTTTAATACCCCTACCTTTTTTTCTTTAATTTCTGGATTTCAGCTTCAGACTTCTGTTTTCTTGCTTCCGTCTTCCGACTTCCGTCATTTAATATATTGCAATATCAACAATTTTGACTTATAATTGTTTATTGACATAAGGATATAAAAATAAATCAATGATTACAAAATCTTTATCATTATTAGTATTATTATTAATCTACTTTGCCGGTATGAGTGAAAATTCTTATTCTCAGGAAAAACTACAATATTTTGATCTGACAAAATCGGAATCGTTTGTTATTAATAACAAGGGTACGGAAGCTCCTTTTACAGGGAAGTATACAAAATACTCAGAAAAAGGAACTTATGTATGCAGGAAATGCGGGTCAGCACTTTATCATTCCTCTGACAAATTTGAATCAGATTGCGGATGGCCAAGTTTCGATGATGAGATAAAAGGTGCAGTAACCAGATATGCTGATCCTGATGGCATGAGAACCGAAATAGTTTGTTCTGCATGTGGCGCCCACCTCGGACATGTATTCACAGGTGAACACCTGACAGCAAAAAATTTACGTCACTGTGTTAATTCAGTATCTCTCGATTTTGTACCGGCCCAACTACCTGCAGGAAGATACGGTACTGCTATTTTTGCAGGCGGTTGTTTCTGGGGAGTTGAATATTTTCTTCAGAAAGCTGCCGGCGTGATCTCCGTAACTTCAGGCTACACAGGTGGTGTTGTGAAAAATCCGACCTATAAAGAGGTATGTACGGGAAATACAGGCCATGCCGAAGCAGTCAAAGTAGTTTATGATCCTCAGAAGACTTCATATGAAAAACTTCTGAGACTGTTTCTCGAAATTCACGATCCCACGCAGTCAGGCCGCCAGGGACCAGATATAGGTGACCAGTACAGATCAGAAATCTTCTATCTGAATGATGACCAGAAAAAAATTGCTGAGAAGGATCTTAATATCCTGAGAGAAAAAGGATTTAAAATTGCAACGGCTTTGACCAAAGCTTCAGAATTCTATCCTGCCGAGGCATACCATCAGGATTATTACTTCAATAATGGTAAGACACCTTATTGCCATGCATATGAAAAGAGATTCTGACAGTTTTTTACCTTCAATCACTTTTACTGTTCATATCTGATACTTTTTTCACCTTTTAGTCAGGAATCCTTATAAATTATGATTTATGAGCTATCTGAAAGTTAAATTTTAACAGAAAAATGTAAGTTTTCTTTTACCTTTAAGTCAGACAAACAATTAACTTTATCAAGTTTTAATTGAGTCTTTAACGGGTAAATGAAAATAGTGAAGAATCGTAAGAGAACCTTGTTGTCTGGAAAGTCAAAAGTCTGGTTCATTATTCTGGGGATTATTGCTGGTATTATAATTCTGAAATCAGGCAGTGCTGTAGTTTCTTATACTTCATCAGATAAATATTGTGTTTCATGTCATATACATCCTTTAGCGGATCAGAGCTGGAAACTGTCGACACATTATAATAATCCTTCAGGAAATATTGTCCATTGTTCTGAATGTCACCTGCCTCCTGAGGGACACGGCTACCTTTATGCAAAAGCCAAGCATGGAATGAAGGATATCTATGGATATTTATTTAAGGACAGTGCTGAAATAAACTGGCAGGAGAAGAAAATGGTTGAAAAAGCCAGGGGATTTGTTTATGAGAAATCATGTCTCGAATGCCACCAGAATCTTTTCCCTGTTACATTATCGGTGAATGGTGGCAATGCCCATCTTTTTTATACAACAAGTAAGGAGCCGTTGAATTGCATAAATTGTCACCTTAATGTTGGGCATTTTGATAAGAACGCAATACATGCCCATGATACCACCTTTGGAGTTACAGTAACAGCCAGCCAGGAAGTTTTTACGGAGGCAGCAAAGGTTGATAAATTTGAAAATTTCAACGAGAAAATCCCCGGGACTAATGTATCATTTGAAATGGTTGCTATCCGCGGAGGAGAATTCAACATGGGATCTCCTGAAACAGAACCACTGCGTAAACCTGACGAAGGGCCTGTCAGAAAGGTTGCAGTTTCAAATTTCTTTATTGCAAAAACTGAGGTTACCTGGAATGAATATCTTGCATTTTTCAGAGCTACCGGATCACAGGGCAGAACAGAGGGGCAGGTTGTAAAAAATAAAAAAGTCGATGCCATAAGCGGTGCAACACCTCCATGGGGCGCTCCGGATCAGGGCTGGGGTAAAGGTTCCCGTCCTGCAATTACCATGTCGTGGCATGCAGCAAATGTCTATTGCCAGTGGTTATCTAAAGTCACAGGGAAAAAATACCGTCTGCCAACAGAGGCAGAATGGGAGTATGCATGCAGAGGCGGAACTGAAACACCTTATTTTTTTGAAGGGAGTCCAAAAGATTTTACATCAAAAGGACTTCTAAAAAAAATATTTGGTCCCGATACGACAAAAATTGCCTCAAGAGTGATTTACTCTGTTAATAGTTCGTCAAGAACCATGGAGCCGGAGTCAGTCAAGCCAAATCCTTATGGACTGAAGAATATGTCCGGGAATGTTTCGGAGTTTTGTCTTGATTTTTATTCTCCGGATACATATAAAGCAGATACTGTCTCAGCAGTTAATCCCAGAGGGCCGGTCAGGGGACAGGAACATGTAATCCGGGGTGGGTCTTTCAAGAGTGATGCCAGGGATGTAAGAAGCGCTTCCCGCGATTTCACCAAAACAAAAGCTTGGCTGGTTACGGATCCGCAGATGCCCAAAAGTATCTGGTGGTATTCTGATTGTATTGATGTAGGATTCAGGGTCGTTTGTGAAGCTGATTCATCTGTTTTGAAATAGGAAATAAAGGTTGAAAGACTTAAAAAGTTGAAAAAGGTTTAATTAAGTTTAAAAGGATATGGATAATATCAACAGGCGGAAGTTCATCGGAAAGACAGCTCTCGCTGGCATAGGATTGACTGGAGCAGCTGCATTGATAACATCATGCAAGCGAAAACCGGATTCTAAGGAATTAGGTCTTCCTCCGATATTAAGCGGAGCTCCAAAAGGTAAAAAACTAAGGGCAGGCCTTGTTGGCGCCGGAGCCCGTGGAACTGGTGCAGCAATTAATTTTATTAGTTCAGGACCGGATCTTGAGATAGTTGCCCTTGCTGACGTTTTTCAGGATAAAATTGATGCATGCCGTGAAAGATTTGCATCGTTCAATCTTCCTATTCCTGCAGAAAACTGTTTTGTTGGATTTGATGGTTATAAGAAGCTGATGGCACTTCCTGATGTTGACGTTGTAATTCTTGCTACTCCGCCTCAATTCAGACCTGACCATTTTCTTGCGGCAGTTTCCAACAACAAGCATGCATTTCTTGAGAAACCGGTCGCTGTTGATCCGGTGGGAATCAGATCGGTGATCACCACAGCAAAAAAAGCAGCTGCAATAGGCTTATGTGTTGTTACCGGAACTCAGCGGCGTCACCAGGAAGATTATATTGAGACATATAAGCAGGTAGCCGGTGGAGCAATAGGGACTATCACTTCGGCTAAAGCATTCTGGAACCAGGATCATGTATGGTTCCGGGAACGGGAAGAGGGATGGAATGATATGGAATATATGATCCGTAACTGGAACAATTTCTGCTGGTTATGCGGCGATCATATACTTGATACACATGTACATAATATCGATGTAATCAACTGGTTTATGGGCAAGCACCCTGAAAAGGCAATAGGCTATGGCGGCCGCCATCGAAGGGTTACAGGTGATCAGTACGATTTCTTCAGTATAGACTTTGATTATGGAAATGGGGTAAGTTCTCACAGCATGTGCCGTCAGATAGACAGCTGTGCCAACGGGACAGGTGAGGTTGTTGTAGGCACCGATGGTTATACCAACTGTGTCAACACAATCTGGGATTTAAATGGTAAGATAAAATGGCAATTTGAATATCCGAAGGATGAAAACGGAAACCCTATGAATGCTGTAAAAATCCCTCCCTACGTTCAGGAACATATGCATCTTGTCCATGCAATCCGCACCGGAAATTATGTGAATGAAGCAGAAACAACTGCCATTTCAACGTTAACTGCAATTATGGGTAGAACAGCTGCTTATACCGGCCGTCTGATTACCTGGGATGAGATCTTCAAATCTGACATGGACCTGGGTCCTTCCAAAATTGAATTCGGACCGGTTGACATGGTCTTTGAAACCCCGATACCCGGCACACCTGTGAATGTCTGAAAAATAATTAATTATAATATAACCAAAAGAATATCGAAATGGCAAACAAATCATCAAGACGGGATTTTGTTAAACGATCGGCTGCAGTTGTAGCCGGTGCTATTGTGCTTCCACAAATCATTCCTTCATCGGCATTTGGAAGAGGCGGGAGGATTGCCCCGAGCGATCGCATTGTTATCGGTTCAATCGGGACCGGATCGCAGGGGATGAGCAATATGAGAGATTTTCTTGAGCTCAAGGATGCGGTTCAGTTTGTTGCTGTTTGTGATGTGGATGCCCTCAGACTGGCAAAAGCAAAACAGATCGTTGACCTTGCCAATAAAAACAGCGATTGCCGTACTTACGGTGATTACCGTGAATTTCTTGAAAAGGAAAAACTCGATGCTGTATCACTGGCATTACCCGACCATTGGCATGGAATTATCTATACCGAGGCAGCAAACAGGAAATTGAATGTATACGGTGAGAAGCCCATATGTCGCACCATTCATGATGGTAAGACAATAGTTGAAGCAGTCAAAAAGAACAACATCATCTGGCAGACAGGCAGCTGGCAGCGTTCCCAACCTCATTTCAGGCATGGAGCAGAACTGGCTGTAAATGGCAGGGTGGGGAAAATTAAATATATTGAAGTTGGATTACCTGACGGCAATAAAGGCATTGGTACTCCTCCGGTTATGGAAATTCCGCCTGAGCTAAACTGGGAAATGTGGCTGGGACCGGCTTTAAAGGTACCTTACCGTGGTGTATCGCATTGGGACTGGCGCTGGATACTCGACTATTCCGGTGGTCAGCTTACCGACTGGGCCGGTCACCATATTGATATTGCCAACTGGGGTGCAGGGCTGGAACATACTGGTCCGGTTGAAATTTCAGGATCCGGAGTCTACCCTGCTGAAGGGATCTTCAATGTACCTGTTGAATATGATTTCCTTTGCAAATATGCCAATGGCATTGAAATGAGGGTAGCCAATGCATCCAGGCTTGCGCTGGGGATGGGAACTACATGGCATGGTGACCTTGGCTGGATTCATGTAGACCGTGGAAACAGGATTTCCGCATCTGATCCCAAAATTCTGGATGAGGTAATAGGTGAGAATGAAATACAACTGTATAAAAGCGATAACCACTGGCAGAACTTTATTGACTGCGTCCGTTCAGGAAAACCTGCAATAGCTCCCGTCGAAGTTGCCTACAGGGCAATTTCTGTAGCTTTACTGGGTGAAATTGCAATGACAACCGGACAGACTATCAAATGGGATCCTGATAAGGAAGAAATAATTGGCAACCCTAGAGCCAGCAGGATGCTCAGCAGACCATACCGTCAGCCATGGACATTACCAACAGTTTAATCTTAAGCAAAATGAAGAAACAATATTTAATTATTATGATAGCTGCAGGTTTGTTGACCTTCTTTTCAGCCTGCAAAAATGAAACAGTTTACCCAACCCTTATAATCACAGGTCAGAATAATCATAACTGGAAGGCAAGTTCTCCGATACTGAAGCAGATTCTTGACGAGACAGGGTTATTTACTGCAGAGATTATGACCACACCCGAAAAAGGTGGAGATATGAACACATTTAATCCTGATTTTTCGAAGTATAAGCTGGTAGTTCTCGATTATAACGGCGACTCATGGTCAGATAAAACAAATACAGCATTTCTCAAATATGTAAAGGACGGAGGTGGTGTCGTAGTATACCATGCTGCAGATAATTCTTTCCCGGCATGGAAAGAGTATAATGAAATGATCGGACTTGGCGGATGGGGAAACCGTAACCAGAAAGATGGCCCATATGTATATTATAAAAATAATGTTCTGGTCACTGATACTGCTGCAGGCCCCGGCGGATCTCATGGAAAACGCAGAGAGTTTATTGTTAAGACCCGCATCACAGACCATCCAATAACTAAAGGTCTGCCAGCCAGATGGCTTCATGGAAATGATGAATTATACAGCCAGCTTCGAGGACCGGCTAAGAATATGCAGATTCTGGCAACAGCTTTCGCCGATACTGCCGCAGGTGGAGGAACAATGAGGGATGAGCCGATGCTTATGACAATCACTTATGAAAAAGGAAGAATTTTCCATACTGCAATGGGCCACGCTGACGAAGGAGGTGGTCCTGCAATGCAATGCGCAGGGTTTATTGTAACCTTGCAGAGAGGGGCTGAATGGGCTGTCACCGGTAATGTTACACAACCTGTTCCATTCGATTTTCCAACTACAGCCGGTGTTGTACTTCGTCCTGATTTTAAAGAGATAACCCTTGAAGAAGCTTTCGTAAATATAGGTAATTACGATATTGCTAAAAGCACCAAATACTTAAGCTGTATACAAAGCCAGATCAGAAGTCTCTCTGGCGATGAAGAAGGCCTGCAAAAGATCGAAAAGATGATGAACAAAGTCCTTATCAGCAAGGAGGCAACAGTCGAGTCAAAAAAACTTATGCTTCGTGAATTAAGCTGGATGGGCACAGATTATTCAGTTCCGGCAATTAAAGACCTTATATCAAATGCTGAACTGAAAGATGAAGCTGAATTTGCTATGGCAAGACTTACAAAATAACACTGAAATACAGTATAATAAATCCATCCATTTGTGGGGATGGATTTTTGGTCAGTTTAAGAATAAAAACTATGTTTTCACTGGTTATTCCAATATTTAATGAAGAGAACCTGATTAATGAACTGGTA
>Ga0208980_10001555_pt1 | contig 13930 bp, 11 predicted proteins | sample WetSurMetagenome_3_FD_187993 | JGI IMG/M metagenome (GOLD analysis project Ga0208980, IMG submission 187993) | Wetland microbial communities from Twitchell Island in the Sacramento Delta, sample from surface sediment Aug2011 Site A1 Bulk (version 2) | ecosystem: Environmental > Aquatic > Marine...
AAAATATTTCGGAACAAAAATAACCTGGGCTTTAACTCAGTAAAACTAGGAAAAAGTGAACTTTACTCAGATTATTCTTAAAAATTATTTTATTTTCTCAAAATATGGCAAATCAATAAGATGGACAGGGAATTCTATAGTCTTTGGCCCTGTGATTTTCTTTCCGTCGTAGCTTTCCCAAATACCTTCTGGTATAACAACACTTCTGGTTGTGGCTCCTTTGACAAGCACCGGAGCTACAAGCAAGTTGTCTCCCAACAGAAACTGATCTGTAATTGTTGCATATCCATTATCAGGATAATTAAATTCCAGGGGTTTGATTATTGGTTCGCCTGTCCGGGAAGCTTTAATTGCAAGTTCCAGAATGTACTCTTTATATTTTTCCCTTATCTGAACAGCCCGCTTGACGGCCTCAAAATGTTCCTTATCCAGTACTCTCCAGGGAGCAACTGAAAACTGCATCATCGGCATAAGGGCATGAACCTGAGCTGATCGAACGATCGACTCCTGATCCAGCTTTTCTAAATTCTGGAATGATGTAAATTCTCCACCGCCAATCAGATCCGGGCAGGAGAAGTAATATCCCATGAGAGCTGAAGTAAGCATATTGGGAATTAATAATTGAAGCGCTTTAAAACCATGTTCTTTATCGCGTAGCCTTTCAACCAAAGGCTGGCCACCCATTTTCCACATTGCCCGATATTCGTTAAGGGGATAATCAAGACCAATTTTCCCATACAGTTCAGACTGTTCCTGGGGAGTTGCATTTGTCTTTAATGAAGATACATTTTCATAATATTCAAAATCTCCGGCATCCAGTTTAAAGCCATCTACTCCATAATCAGACATCAATCTATTGAGCTGGGATTTAAACCAGTCTGCGGCTTTCGGGTTTGTCAGATCCAGCAACGCACTTGCTCCGTTCCACCATCTTATAATTGCAGGCTTGCCTGTATTGTCAGTAACGAAACACTTATTTCTTATTAACGATCTGTAAACATCGCAATCGGGACTGACAAAAGGACAAACCCACAGCATAACTTTAAAACCCAGTTTATGAAGGGAATCTATCATCTGTTTTGGATTGGAGAACCTGCCGGGATGAAAATTCAGTTTGCCATAATCCTCCTGCCAGTTATCATCAATCATTAACACGCCGGGGGGAAAGCCATTGGCAAGAATACTCCTGGCATATTTCATAATATCTCGCTGGTTCTGATTATAAACCAGTTCAATCCAGGTATTGTACTGAGGATTTGTAAAAAGGAGTTTATCAGGCATTTTACCAGACGGAGGGAAGTATGTTTTGCTTGCAAAACCATAGGCATCTTTAAGGGTATAACCTGCTTTATTGTATTGAAACTTTACTGATCTGCCTTTAAGCCTTAACCTGCCGGAATTAAAATTTATTATATAGGGTTCTTCAGACCAGATCACATCGCCTTTGCTCGAAAGAATGAGGGGTTGTGCCTGGTTGCCGTAATTGCTTTTGAGATCAGCCTGATAGATCTGGTTTAATGGCATTTTATAGCCATCATTTATAATACCTGTCCACCAATATGTCTTATTATCTGAGTTTATTGTCAGACTGTCACTATAGGTTTTTTGTTGTCCTTTAACATTACCTGTAATAAAAATAGCTACAATAAGTGTTTGAAGAATTCTTTTCATATTTTTTCTGATAAATCAAATCTGTCTGTTATGACACTTCAATGGGTTATTTAACAAATGCCTTAATAACAATAGCTTGTGCCGTTGATTCATTTATAATTCTGTAACTGATCGCTGCTGCCGGAATCACAAAAGTTTCCGCATAACTGAATCGTTGCGAAAAGCCATTTCTTGTTTCAACAATGATACTGCTTCCTTCCACCAGACTCAGAACATGGCATTTATTTTCTGTTTTTACCTCTACAGACTCCCCGAGATGAAACCTGTGGATATCATACAATTGTGTATCATGAGTAGGCAGGTGAAAAAGCTTCCATCCTTTTCCTTCTTCAAGCAGAATGGGCTTTGATATAAGTTTCTCTTTAACATATGTTCCTTTGCGTTCGAAAAACAGGTTCTCCATTCCTCTCTGAATATTCAGTGGACGGGGATTTCCATCAAGATCGGGACGGAGCCAGTCATACATTTTAAAAGTAAAAATATAGGGAGTTGAACTGATCTCAAGAACGAGATTGTTCTTTCCCGACCCATGTATGGTACCATAAGGAATCAGGAAGAGATCGTGTTTAGAGGCAGGATGTTTCTGAACGAATTTCTCTATGTCCACAGGTTTTGATTTGAAATAACTTTCCCCGAGTTTGTTCCTGAATTCTGATGGATCTATATCATCCTGAAATCCAAGATATACGGCAGCGTTATCTTTAGTATCGAGTATGTAGTAAGTCTCCTCCTGTGTAAAGTCCTCCCCGAAATTTTTCTTCATATATTCAGGCCTTGGATGGCATTGGATTGAAAGATTCCCTCCGTCAAAAGTATCGAGGAAGTCAAATCTGATTGGAAAGTCTGTACCAAACAGGTTATGACAATCCCCTAGCACAGATTCTCCTTCAAGGAACATCAAACTGTCGAATGATACTTCAAGGAGTTTTCCCGAACTTTCAAAGAGGATGCCGTTTTCAGGTACTATCAGTTCGAATGACCATGCATAGTTGGGAACATCTTTGTTTAGTCCTGGGATATGATCTTTTATCCATGTTCCGCCCCATGCACCTGGTTCGAACCATGGTCTGACCCGGAAGACATTTTTACTCATTACTGATAATGAATGTCTGAGGGTATCTCCGTTCATCCAGGCCGGGCATTCAGGTCGCTGGGCATCAATTATTATATCAACTGATTGTAAGATTTTCTGTTTATGTTTATTCAGTATCACCCAGTCGATGAAATAGAACCGTTTGTACATCTCTTTTGGATCAGCAGGATTTGATGCACCAAGGTTTGTTATACTTTCTGCTCGCGTGCGGAACTGGATTTCATTTTTAGGGATATCAATATATACAAGTAACCCTTTCCACCCTGAAAGAGATGCTCCGGGTCCGATTATAATATCAAGGTCGGCATCAGGATAGGGAGTTGTTCCTTTTAACCGGGGAAGATCAAAAAAATCCTCAAGAATTAAATCTGTTCGTTTTCCGAACACCGGATCATCTCCTCCCAAAAAAGAGGTGATCATCTCTTCGATTATTTTTTCCGGCTTTATAAAATCTGAAGAGTATCTCCACGATGTTCTGACGCCATGTTTTTTTAAATACCCGTCTAATTTCTCACGGAAATGAACATAGAATACTCCAATATACCCGTCAATGATAATATGCTTGTGCTTGATAAATAATTCAGCCAGAGACTCAAATCCTTCAAAAATCAGGTTTTCATCCAGGCGGAATGTCGGATAGATATCATATTTCCCTTTGGAAGGAAGAGGTTTCACCTCGGGCAAAAGATACTGACCTGACTTTCTCCACTCTTTTTTCAAGCCGCTTTTCATTGATGAAGCAATGTTTAATCCCTTTGCTAAAGTAGCAATTCTATTCCATTCTAATTTTTTTTGCTTGTATGCTTTTTTATTACCTAAGAAAAGTAAATTTGATTATGTATTATTATTTTGGATAGGGACAAATTAAAAACCGGTTCTATATATTTCTTAAATTATGTTCAGGTCGAATTTATCAGGTGCTTTTCGTAATATTCTAAAGTATAAATCACTTTCAATAATTAATATTCTGGGACTAGCTGTAGGTCTTGCCTCCTCTTTGCTGATTATGTTGCACGTTTCTCATGAATATAGCTATGACAGAAATTGGGCAAACGCTGAGGACATCTACCGTATTAGTTATAATCGTTATCAGAATGGAGCATTAAGTTTCAAAAGTGCAAGGGCTCTTCATGGGATGGCTGCTGTACTAAAGGAAAAAATACCTGATATTGTTAGCAGCACTGAGTTTTTCAGAGATATTGTTACTGTTTATAATGAAAAAAATCAGATACAGGATATCCAGATGTTTGGAGCGGATTCTACTTTTTTCAGTGTTTTCAAACTCGACTTTATCGATAAGCAGGGAGACAATCCTTTAGCCGGACTATATTCTTCTGTTATTTCCGAATCAGCTGCATTAAGTCTCTTTGGGACTACCGACGCTGTCGGGAAATGGTTTAAGGTCTGCCAGGGGTGGCGGTTCTATGTTGCGGGAGTTTATAAGGACCTGCCTTCAAATACACACCTCCCGTTCGACATGTTGCTGACAATTCAGACCTATTATTTTTACATGCAAAACTGGGATGATGAAACCGGAACTGAAATAATCAGGAACCCGAAAGCCCACATAAATAATAAACCGGTTACCAGCTGGGATTGGGGATATTCTGGCTATTATTCTTATATTTTGACACGACCAGGGTCAGATCCGGCAAAGATTGAATCACAGATTGAAAAAATTGCAGTTGATTATACCAGAAAAATCACTCAAAATGATGGTAAGGCTGAGTTTCTCCTTCAACCGATTACAAGTATTCATTTGACTTCAAATCTCGAGCATGAAGCAAAACCAAATGGTGATCGCAGTTCCGTTGTAGCTCTGGTCTTTATTGCCTTAGTGATCCTTTGTTTTGCCTGGATCAATTTTATTAACCTGACCCTGATCAGGGCAGTTGAACATGCCAAATCCACAGGATTACATAAAATATTCGGCGCATTAAAAAGACAGCTGGTGGTTCAGTTTATTGTTGAAGCAATTATCACCAACCTGATAAGCATTGCCATAGCGCTTATTCTTGTATTTCTGATTAAAGGCTGGTTTGCTTCCGTCACTGACATGCCAGTCGTAACTTCCATCGGATGGAAATTCAGTGTAGTATTTATAATACTAATTATTTCAGGTATTCTGGTTTCAGGTTTATATCCTGCTCTTTATCTTGCATCATTTAAACCTGTCGACCTTTTTAAGGGCATTCACCCTTCTTCGTCGAACCATATCGATTTGCGCCAATTCCTGGTGGTAGCTCAATTCACCGCATCAATATTTTTAATTGCCGGGCTATTAACTATTTACAAACAAATCAGTTATATGGAAACCCAGGACCTTGGTATAAACATTGACAATACGATTGTAACCTGGTCATCTCCCACAATGATTGGTCGTCCTCAACGAATTCCAAGACTGAACAGTTATAAATCTATGATAAATAAAACTCCGGGTGTTGTGGCAATTGCCACCTCTGGTGCTATTCCGGGGAAAGAAATAAACTGGTTACGACAGGATGTCAGAAGAATTGAAGATCCACCAAATACTGTTAAAACATATGCATATACCTATATTGACTATAATTTTATTAAAACCTTTAACCTTAATTTAATTGCAGGGCGCGATTACACTGAATCTGAAAATGAAAAGGGGAATGCAGTCATAATAAATGAAATGGCTCTGAAACAACTTGGGTTTAAAAATACGGAGTCAGCTATAAATTCCTATATACTGGTTGGTGACAAACAGTATGAAATCGTAGGTATCCTTAAAAACTTTCACCAGGAATCATTAAAGAAAGAAATAAAACCAATTCTATTTTTCTATGGTTACCAATGGCTCGCAGATATCGGATATTATTCAATAAAAGTAAATACCTCTGATTTAAAAAACACAATTGGGCAGATTGAGGAAATCTGGAAGAAAATTTATCCTGAGGATCATTTCAGGTACTTTTTCCTGGATGAAGAGTTTAAATCCCAGTACCATTCCGATCAGGCATTCGGACGGTTATTTTTAATGTTCACCGGATTGGCAATCTTTGTTGCCTCCTTAGGGCTGTTTGGATTAGTAATTTACTCCGCTAACCAGCGTACCAAAGAAATTGGTATACGTAAAGTAAATGGAGCAAGGAATTCTGAGATTCTGATTATGCTAAATAAGAATTTTGTGAAATGGGTAGCTATAGCATTTGTTATTGCCACACCAATATCCTGGGTTTTTATGCACAATTGGTTAGCGAATTATGCTTATAAAACCAGTCTTAGCTGGTGGATATTCATGATGGCCGGATTTCTGGCACTATTAATTGCTGTAATTACAGTAACATGGTTAAGCTGGAAGACAGCAACCCGTAATCCTGTTGAAGCTCTCAGGTATGAATAAGTATTCCTCCTGTTTTCCATGGTATTTTCTCAGTTAGTGCAAATGCAATTTGCAGACCTCCAGATAACCTGCTGATCGGTAAGCTCTTCCTGAGGTATTTCTCCCCAATAACCTATCGTTTTTCCTGAACAATTCCGTACCGGGAACACCGCATCAATTAAAGGGTCGCAGTAGATTGAAAAGAATACTGATTCACCTTTATATGTCGCCATGCTAATTGAAATATACTGAGATTCCTCAGGCTTTAACTGTTCAATAAATTTTATGTCATTTACCATCCATTCCAGATCTGTAGTAGGATTTTTGACATCACAGGTATTTGGTATCCCTTTATCCTTCTCACATGACAATATGATCAGCAATCCTGTACATAAAATAATCAGATATCGATTTATTCTTCTTTTGTACTTCATTTGTTATTTATTTAAAAGCATCATTTCACTTCTTTTTTATCACCGCTACAAATCCGCCATTTTTAGCGAGGGTGATTTTGATTAAGCCTCCTGACTTAATCGCAAGGGTAGATTTTTTTAATTCTTTTGGCTCCTTATCAGAATTTTTTGTATCAGACCACGTTTCTGCTTCATAATTACCTGTCGGTAAAAAATCGGTCTTCAGTTCTACTGTTTTTCCGATGCTATTGTTCATTACACCTATGAACCATCTTTCACCGCTTCTTTTTGCTATAGCTACATAATCCCCTGGATATCCGCCAACGAATTTTATGTCATCCCATATTGTTGGCACTATTTTCAGGAAATCAGCTCCCGGCTGGTTAAGTATATTATCCGGATGATCACAGACAACAGTGAGCGGGCTTTCATAGATCACAAATTTTGAAAGTTCAGCAGTCCGCGTATTCCAAACCAGGGCAGGAGTCTGCTGCTTAAATTGATCTTTTGTAACATTCATGAAGCCCCCGGGGGTGTAATCCATCTGTCCGGCGAGCATTCGTGTAAATGCAAGTTTTACATTATGTTCCGGACTCATCTTATTCGAAAATTTGTAGTATTCGTTACCCATCACCCCTTCGCGGGTTATCATATTGGGCCATGTCCGGATAATGCCATCCGGTTTATAGGCACCATGGAAATCGACCAGAAGATGATTTTCTGCTGCACATCTTATTATGTCATGGTACCAGTTAACCATCTGCTGATCGTCGCGGTCCATAAAGTCGATCTTAATTCCTGCAACTCCCCATTTATTGTACAATGGGAAAGCCTCTTTATATGCAGAATTACGGTTAACGTCGCTGGAATAGAGCCAGACAATAATTTTTACATTTCTGGATTTAGCATATGAAATTATTTCGGGCATGTTTATCTGAGGAGCCCATTTTGTAATATCAGCTTCCGGAGTGTTAAACTTGCCATACCATTGCCAGTCAACCAGCATATATGGCCAGCCCATTTCTGAAGCCAGATCAATATATTGTTTAATAACAGGCATCTCCATCTTAACTTCACCGCTCCACCAGTGGTCCCAGGCACTCATTCCGGGTTTAATCCAGGAGGGATCTTTTATGGCACACGGATCGTTAAGGTTCTGGATTATTTCAGATTCTATCAGTTTCCCCGGTGTTTCTCCAATCATTATTACACGCCATGGAGTATAAACCTCATCGTTAAAACGGACCTTTACTCCATTCTCCGGTTCGCCCGGAACAGGTACAAGTTTTGTTACAAGCTGATTTGTTGTTCCGTTTGTACCAATATAAAAAGCCGCATAATTATCAATTTTAGCTTCAGTAATTGCAACCCAGCAATTATTATCATATTCCATAAGCATGGGCATTCCTGCCACAGACTTTTCATTAAGATAACTCAGGGGATGTTCAAAAAACTCAGCCTCGTTTGATGAGGCATATCCTTTGTATTCAACTATCCATGCTTTGGGATCACCTGGAATATTGAATGTTGTTAATTCTTTGATAATCTGCCTGTCACCGACTTTTGCGGCTCTTAAAAGTTTGTAGCGGAATGCAATACCGTCATTGTAGGCTCTTACAGTGAGTCCCATCAGCCGCATCGGGCCGGATTTTTCCTTAAATGCAATTACCAGCTCATTAAAATTGTTTACGATTTCAGCATGCTTCGATTTCACCACAGGTATCCAGGTCTCATCGAAATTTTTCAGTGACTGTTCAAGAATAGCAAAGTTTCCTGACATTAACGGTTCATCCTTAAATTCAAATCCCATTGGAGAGTTATTAATAACAGGTTTGTCCATATAACTGACTGAATAGCTCAGTTTTTCTCCATTATTGATAGTTACTGAAATCTTTGAATCGGGTGATTTGACTGAAATATTCTGACCATAAGTCAGGGCACTGATAACTGAAATTGAAATAAAAAGAAGAGTTTTTGTTGTGTTCATATCCTGGTTTTAAATATTCTTTATCAAAATTTATATGTTATATTTTCAGGCAAGGCCTCAACAACAAGTTTCATCCATTTTCCGTCAATTTTTATTACAACGATATGATTATCCTTATCATAAAAGATTGTTCCATCCCCGCTTGCTTTCAGTTCCTTAAAATTAACATTTTTTACATCTTCCTTATAATTTGTTTCATCATCACCCTGGGGTTTTTCAGAAGAAATGTCGTCTTTTCCGATATTTCCAAGAGTGAGGACATTCGTAAGTTTAAGAGAACCGTAAAAAATGGCTTTATCCCTGCTGAACAGATAAGAATGCTGTCTTACATCAGATCCGATCCGAAACCAGTTATAAGTTTCATCAGAATGACCATACTTTGATCCATAATAATACATTTCAGCTACTGGTTTTCCTTCCTCAATATGTTTATTAACAAGCATTGTAATCCTTGAAATATCATCTTTTGCATAACCTTCAAATACATGATATCCCCAACGCTTCATGTTCTTTTCGTTTTCATTGCCTCTCACCTGTATCATATAAGGGGTGCTGAGTATTCCATTTACTGTAGTGTACATCGGAGTTAACGAGGGATTAAATCCATAATTATAACCTCTGAGTTTCCATTTATTCCATGTAGTATCAATATCAGAGAATAACTCAATTCTTTTTAAATCTGACTTTTCTGATCCTGGAATAAGCCTGAAATAGATTTTATCGGCCACCTGGTTCTTTTTTCCCTGCGGGTAAACACAGGTAGTTGGGATTAATATAAATATAATGATAATCAGCCGTTTCATTCTTCGTAAGTGTTTTAAATGTTCAATAATACTTTTTGTCCTGGTTCCAAGTTAATGGAGATTATATTATCAGTTATCCTGTAAGGTGTGGAGACTTTGAATTCTTTATCCATGAAGGGATTCATCATTTCAAACAAACCTCCTTTTTCAGATAGAATACTCACCTCAGTAATCTCCCCTTTTTTCATGACTGAGGAGACAAGGAAAGCCCCTTCAGTCCTTAAGTTATTAAAGCTGACCTCTTTCCATTCCGGAGGAATTGCAGGGAAAACATGCACTATTCCGGTGTGACTCTGTATCAGCATCTCCTGTATTCCTGACGCAAAAGCAAAGTTCCCTTCCAGTGTAAATGGACGATAAGTCATTTTTGATTTTCCGGTTCCCGACTGGTCTCCATTTACATGAAAGCTGTTTTTAAGGCAGAAATCAAGTGCAAAGATTCTCAATGCATCAGCTGCCCCTTTACCATCAAAGGCGCGTGCTTTGATATTTCCAAGCCAGGACCACGAATAGCCACACCAGTAGTCGGGACCAACTTTATCGAGTGTGGCAATCGTGGATTTGATTATCTCCCTCTCCTTTTCACCTTTTGACCAGTCAACCAGTCCAAGTGGGTGAAAGGCAATGAGATGAGAAAAATGACGGTGCGACTGGTTATAGGGCACTCCTTTGGCATAAGTGAAACCAGATACTGAATCAATGTCATAATAAGGCCATTGGGATAATATTTTATTCCAATTTCCGGCTTCATCTGATTTTCCAAGCTCATCAGCAAGTTCAGCAGCTTTTTCAAAAGTCCATCTGACAAGTCCCAGGTCAAAGTTGGTCATTTCAGGAAACCATGCCTTTTTAGAGTTGTCAAAGATTTCGGGACTTGAACTTAAGGGGAGTCTTTTTAAACCATTCTTGTCGGTTACAGATATATTATCTAAAAACTCGGCTACACTTTTTATCCAGGGATATGCCTCTTTTTCAAGAAATTCCCTGTCCATTGTATACCGCCAGTGCAGGTAAAAATGATGACCAAGCCAGGCAGAGACTGTTGGGCCGAAAGAATACTGGATCCAACCACCCATTGGCTGTCCGGTAAGGGTTGTGACACCGGGGACATTTAATCCCTTAACCTGATAATACTGTCTTGTATATTTTTCAAACTCCGGCCTGTTCTTTTGTAACCAGTCGACATATCCTTTTTCCTGAGTCATGTGGTTTGAGCTGTATGAAGGCCAGTAACTCAGCTGAGTGTTCAGATCATGATGGAAGTCTCCTTTCCATGGCGGCAGCTTTCCGTTATCGGCAGTCCATATCGCCTGGAGTGAAATGGGAGGCGCTCCGTTTCCGGTAGCAGCACCAAGCTTGTAGATTTCAAGGTACCATTGTCTACTCAGAACTGAATCTGGTATAGAAATTGAAGACTGTGACCAGAAATTTTTCCACCACTCTTTATGTAATGAATAGTGTCCGGAATAACCATCATTCATTGCAGAGTCAGTTAATGCCTCAGCCCTGGCTTGACTCTTCCATCCAGGGAATTCTGAGCTTATGCTCCAACATCCTTCAATGAAATCCTTCCGGGCTTTCCACCTGACATTTACCTGATATTTAAATCCTCCCCAGCCTTTCTGATCATAGGTTACAGAACTGGTTGTTTTTTTTAGTTCTCCCCTGGGATATCCTAATCGTCTTAAATCCTGGCCAGTAACCGGACTCTCTTCCCCTGATTCACCTTCCAGGTTATATGCAGGTGCAATCAGATCCGGGATTATCCCCTGATCGATTCCTTTCAGCCTGAACCATCCAATGGGGCTCTCAGCATTTACAAAGGTTTCGAGGGAGGCTCCGTTTTTCCATTTTATCAGACAGGTGGCATCCTTAAGGTTAAGCTCAACTGATTTGGTCTCACCCAGTGATGAAATATCAAATTCAAGGGCAGCGCCAGGGATTTTTGATGGTGCCGGATTACGGTCATATGGAACATCGTACATCTCCTGTACCTTTGAATAAGTATTTTTCTCCCATTGTGCCTTAACCCATGCAAATTTCCATTCAGGTTTGTCTATGTTTTCCATTGGTCTCAGATCCCACAGATCAGCCCTGTCAAGAGAAAACCGGAGCTTATTTCCCTTTTTCCAAATGAGGGCACCCAGCATTCCGTTTCCCAGAGGTATTGCTTCATCCCAACTTTCTGCAAGTTTTGTGTATCTTAAATCAGAGTTTGACAAGGGTGAGCTTTCCGTGTATTTCAATCTCTGCTGACATGATAAACATAAAAAGAGACATAAAGCCGGAAATATTTTTTTGGTCAGATTCTTTAGCATAAATATATTTTATATCCTACTTATTCAATGAATCAGAGTAGCTTATATAATCCATTACTATAGACTTAATAATATTTGCAAATTTAACATCCGGGATTTCTTCCCTTGAAAAATACTGCGGGCGCTCTCCCTCCAGGAGAGTGACTTCCTCGATTGGGATATTTATCTTACCTGTATAAATGTATTTGATATTTTCATAAGCATCCCCGGTAAGACATTCATATGTCCTGAAAAATGAGTAATCCTTGATATCAATATTTAGTTCCTCTTTTACCTCACGAATCAGAGCCTCCTCAGGAGTCTCCCCCTCTTCAACATGTCCTCCGATCAGATCCCAGTGGTCAGGGAAAGGTATTCCGGGCTTGTTATCCCGCAAGGCAAGCAAAAATTCTCTTTTGTCATTTTCCAGAATTATGGCAGCTATTTTCTTCATAAGTGTTTAAAATGCTTTCAATTAATGCTTAAATAAGTAAGCATCTGATAAGGGTAATTGTTCCAGGGAATATTCAAGTTATTCCGGGACTTCTTCTCTCCAACAAAAATATATCTCTCCATTTCCCGTCAAGTCTGGCGATCTTTTCTCTTCTTCCAATAATCCGGAATCCAAACTTCTTGTGGAGTTTCAATGTTGCCTGATTTTCGGGGAAAACACTTGAAACAAGTGTCCAGACACCGCTTCTTTCAGATGAAATTATCATTTTATCCATAAGAAGTGATCCGATTCCTGTCTTATGGAAGCGGGGATCTACATAAATACTGACCTCAGCTACTCCGCAGTAGACTTCCCTTGATGAGAAAGGGGATAGGGCTATCCAACCCTTTATTATTCCCTCTTCTTCAAAAACAAACCTTGAGTGGGAGAGATGCCGTGCGTCCCATTCTTTCCATTCAGGAACGATGGTTTCAAATGTGGAATTCCTTGTTTGAAGACCACTCCTGTAAATCTCCAGAACTCTTTCACCGTCATCAGGATGCATTACTCTCACCATGATCACAAAATTATAATATTCTATTCGTCAAAGTGAGCTGATACTTCAATCCTGTTGTTATCCGGATCGAGTGTTTCAAATTCGAAATAGCCGTCTCCTGTTTTACGAGGACCACGCAGGATTATGAATCCTTCCTTTTCCATTTCCCGTGATTTTTGTAAAACCCGTTCCATGTTCTCCACTGCAAATGACAAATGTATTAAACCCTGATGCTGTTTATCAACTGTATCATTAAGGTTCTCAGGTATTCCTGGTTTTTGCATAATTTCAAGTCTGGACCCTGACTGAAATGTCAGGAAATAGCTTTCAAAACCAGTTTCCTTGTTAGTGTATTTTTCATTAGCCATACCGTTGAAGAACTTCACATAAAAATCCTTTAATTTCTCCAGATGTGTTGTCCAGATTGCAACATGATCAAAAGTCATGGTTTTATTTTTCTCAGTTAGTGTTTTATCTCTCCGGTGTTTCTGAACTTAGCTGTTGCAGCCTCATTTTTATTATGTGATGTGACAGCTAATCCAATGTAAACTTTTGCAGGAAGTTCAAGAGAATAAGTGGTATAAACTTTCCAGTTTATGCCATCCGTGCTGAAATAACCAGTGAAATCATTTTTTACCCTTTGCAGCCTGATCCATGTATTGGGGTATGAAACCGGGAATTCCGGTGTGCCTTCAGCACTTTCAGGATAGATAGCTTTCATTTCACCGTCTTTAGTCTGGCGATACTGAAATTCATATCCACCGTTATTTTTATTTCTGGGATTATTATTCGGGAAGACCTGGAAATAAATATGTCTGCTTCCGGGAGTAAGATCCTCCCTGGCCATCAGTCCGGCTTTTGTATATAGATGAGGAGCACTCAGGCTTTCGATACGTGTGACAAAATCAAAATCACCCGTTCGCTCAACATATACAAAATTGAATTCATCTTTAATTCCCCAGATGTCAGCACCCCCTGCAGATATGTCGAAACCATTCCCTGAGATATTTACACTTCCGGCAATTGCAGGATTTCCAATATCTGAATGTTTAAAGCTATCAACAGGAATAGATTTTGCCTCTATTGATTTGACAACAGAGTTCTGATTATCCTGAGCGGAACCTATGGTTCCGATAATCATAATAAATGGCACAATTAGATAAATAGTTTTATTAAACATGACAGGGTTTTTAAATGTATTCTCAAATCTACGAAAAAATAAAAGAGCAGTATTATTCCCGAATAATTTCACCAATATGGTTTCTTAAATCAATCCTGCTGTAAATGCAATCAATCTTGCAGCCGGGATGAGAATAATCTGTGCGATA
>Ga0208980_10001556_pt1 | contig 13930 bp, 12 predicted proteins | sample WetSurMetagenome_3_FD_187993 | JGI IMG/M metagenome (GOLD analysis project Ga0208980, IMG submission 187993) | Wetland microbial communities from Twitchell Island in the Sacramento Delta, sample from surface sediment Aug2011 Site A1 Bulk (version 2) | ecosystem: Environmental > Aquatic > Marine...
GCTGACGGGCTACACGCAGGAGGACTTCTACCTCCGCCCCGAGCTCATGGAGCGGATCATCCATCCCGACGACCTGCCGCGCTGGCAGCAGCACCACCGGCACTTGGTCGCGACCGGCCGGCCGAGCTCGATCGAGCTGCGCATGATCACGCGGGACGGCCAGGTGCGGTGGATCGAGCACACCGGCGAGGTGGTGCGCGACGCCGACGGCGCCGTGGCTGGGCTGCGGTCGGTGAACGTCGACATCACCAAGCGCAAGCGCAGCGAGCTGCACGTCCACCATCTCGCGCATTTCGACGCCCTGACCCGGCTGCCGAACCGGCGCTATCTCGTGCGGCAGATGGACGGGCAGATCGCGGAGGCCGCGAAGGCCCGGCGCCGGTTCGCCGTGCTGCTGATCGATCTCGACCGCTTCAAGCACATCAACGACGCCTTCGGGCACGGCTTCGGCGACCGGCTCCTCGAGCAGGTGGCGCGGCGCGTCGAGCAGGCGGCGGGAGAAGGTGCAGTGGTCAGCCGTTTCGGGGGGGACGAGTTCCTCGTCGTGACGCCGCTGATCGGCGTCGGGCCCGAGGCGCGCCCCTACGCCAAGGCGATCCTGACGGCGCTGGAGCGCCCCTTCCTGGTCGAGGGCCGCGAGCTGCACGTGGCGGCGAGCGTCGGCATCAGCCTGTTCCCGGAGGATGGCCACAGCCCCGACGAGCTGATCCGCCGCGCCGATGCCGCGATGTACGCGGCCAAGCGCGAGGGCCACGAGCCCATGCACTTCTACGTGCCGCACCACGCGGAGAAGGCGTCCGACTTCCTCGCGATGGAGAACCAGTTGCGGCGCGCGATCGACCAGCACCAGTTCCTGCTCTACTACCAGCCGCAGATCCGGCTCGCCACCGGCGAGGTGTGCGGGTGCGAGGCCCTGGTGCGCTGGCGCGGCGGGAGCGGCGACGTCGTCGAGGCCGGCCGCTTCATCAACGTCGCCGAGGAAACCGACCTGATCGTGCCGATCGGCAACCAGATCGTCGGCGAGGCGCTCAACCAGCTCACGGTCTGGCACGAGCAGGGCCGGCGCCTGAAGATGGCGGTGAACATCTCCGCGCGCCAGCTCCGCGACCCGCACTGCTGCGACCGGATGCTCGAGCGCCTGTCGCGCGGCGTGGTGCCCCTGTCCGCGCTGGAGCTCGAGGTGACCGAGACCGGCCTGCTGACCGACCTCGAGGCGAATCGGCGCACGCTGGAGCGGCTCTACCAGCGGGGGGTGTCGATCGCCATCGACGACTTCGGGACGGGCTACTCGTCGCTCGCCTACCTGCGCCACCTGCCCGTGAACACGCTGAAGATCGACCGGGCCTTCGTCGAGCAGCTCAGCGAGGACCCGGCGGACCAGGCCATCGTGCAGGCGATCATCGCGATGGCCCACAGCCTCGGGGTCGAGGTCGTCGCCGAGGGTGTCGATACCGACGAGCGCGCGGCGCTGCTCAGCCGCATGGGCTGCGATATCGGCCAGGGCTATCTCTTCGGGCGCCCGGTGCCCGCCGAGCAGTTCCCCGGCGCCGGCCACGTCTACGCGCCGGCCCGCGCCGCGGCCCGCTCAGGGGCCGAGCTGCTGCACTAGCAGACGGATCGAGAGCAGTAGCGACACCGCGACCAGCAGGGGCCGCACGAGCCGCGCGCCGTGGCGGATCACCAGGTGGGCGCCCAGCCAGGCCCCGGTCCACTGGCCGACGGCCATCGCCAGCCCGACGGTCCAGGCCACCTGCCCGCCGAGCGCGAACACCAAGAGGGCGGCGACATTGCTCGCGAAGTTGAGGAGCTTGCTGCCGGCGGTGGCTCCCCGCAGGTCGTACCCCAGCAGCGCGACGAAGGCGAGGGCGAAGAAGGAGCCCGTCCCCGGGCCGAAGAACCCGTCGTAGAAGCCGATGCCGGCACCCGCGAGCAGCCCGAAGGCCGTCAGGCCGAGGCGCCGCCGCGAGGGCAGGTCGCCCACTCGCGGCGAGAAGAGGAAATAGAGGGCGAAAGCGACCAGCAGTGCGGGCAGCAGATGCGTCAGCGCACCCGGGTCGATGCGGCTGACGAGCCAGCTGCCGCTCGCCGAGCCGGCCAGGGTGAGCACGGCCGCGGGACCGAGCGCCCGCAGGTCGATGGCGCCGTGTCGCAGGAAGCGCAGCGTGGCGCTCGCGGTGCCGAAGCTGCCCTGGAGCTTGTTGGTCGCGAGCGCCTCGACGGGCGGCAGACCCGCCCAGAGCAGGGCGGGCAGGGTGAGCAGCCCGCCCCCGCCCGCGATGGCGTCGATGCAGCCGGCGACCCCGGCGATCAGCACCAGGAGCCCGAGCAGCTCGGTAGGGATCGGGTCCACCTGGGTTGCGCCGGCAGGAAGTGGGCCGGCATTCTAGCCCCCATCGTCGGGAGGGAGCGCCATGCACATCGTCGCCGGGGACATCGGGGGGACGTCCGCCCGGCTCGCGCTGTTCGACACGACGGGCGCAACGCCTCGCCTGCTCGCGCGGGCGACCTACCCGAGCGGCGCGCATCCGGGCATCGAGCCGATCCTGTCCGACTTCCTCGCCGCCCGAGCCGTGCGGCCGGCCGCCGTTGCACTCGGCGTCGCCGGGCCGGTGCGGGACGGGGTGTGCCGCACCACCAATCTCCCTTGGGTCCTGTCCGCCGACTCGATCGCTGCGTCCACCGGCGTGGCGCGGGCCTGGCTGCTGAACGACCTCGAGGCGGCGGCCTGGGGCGTCGACGCCGTGGCAGCGGCCGACCGCCTCGTGCTGCAGGCCGGCGAGCGGGAGCCGGAGGGCAACCAGAGTGTGGTGGCGGCTGGCACCGGCTTCGGCGAGGCGGGGCGCGTCTGGGTCGACGGGGGCTACCGGCCGTTTGCGTCGGAAGGCGGCCACGCCGATTTCGCCGCGGCCGACGAGCTGGATTGGGCCTTCCAGCGCTGGCTGCGCGCGAGCCACGGGCACCTGAGTTGGGACCGGATCGTCTCGGGGCCTGGCATCGTCGCGATCCACGCCTTCCTGCGGGCGCAGCGTGGCGTGGCGACCCCTGCGGCGCTCGCGGAGGCCATGACGTCCGGAGACCCGGCCGCGGCCATCGCCGAGGCGGCCCTCGCTGGGCGCGACGCGGTGTGCGCGGAGACGCTGGACCGTTTTCTCCGCCATTTCGGTGCCGAGGCGGGCAACCACGCCCTCAAGCTCATGGCGACGGGGGGGGTATTCATCACCGGCGGCATCGCGCCGAAGATCCTGCCGCGGCTCAAGGATGGGCCCTTCCTCGACGCATTCCGCGCCAAGGGTCGCATGGCCGAGCTGATGCGCCGCATGCCCGTTGTGGTGCTGGCCGACGGCGACGTCGGCCTCAAAGGGGCCGCGCTCTACGGGCGGCGGATGGCGGCGCGCGACTAACCGACGCTCACACCCGTACCGCCAGCACGTCGCAGGCGGCGAGGTGCAGCACGCCGTTGGCGGTCGAGCCCAGCAGCAGCTGCAGGCCGTGCCGGCCGTAGCTGCCCACCACGACCAGGTCCACACCCTGCTCCTTGGCGACCCGCACGATCTCGTGCTTGGGCGCCCCGAGCTCGACGAAGGTCGGTGCCTCGGCGACACCGAGGCGTCGGGCGAGCTCCGTGATCTGGGTGCGGGCGAGCTCGATGCGCCGCTGGTCGAGGTCGATGTTCTCGGGGATCGGGATCTCGCCGGCGTACTCCATCGCCGAGTACTCGACCACGTGCAGGAGGCTCAGGCGCGCGCCCGCGAGCGCGGCGATCTCGGCCGCCTTGCGGCCGGCCACCTCGCTTTCGGGCGAGAAGTCGGTGGCGAACAGGATGTGGCTGTAGATTGCCATGGCGGGTCTCCGCGCGGCGTCGCGCTCAGCGTAGTCAGTACAAAGAAGTATCCGCTGGCGGCGCCGTTCCTTCCAGGCGCCAAGGGGCTCGTGGCTACAGGGCGTCGCGGGTCGGGGGTAACGGTACGCTGGGAAAGCCGCCGTTGCGCCCGGGAGGCGGCCCGTGTAAGCTGCGCGCTCTTTGCAGGCGCGTAGCTCAGTTGGTTAGAGCACCACCTTGACATGGTGGGGGTCGTTGGTTCGAGTCCAATCGCGCCTACCAGTTAACCCCCCCGATTTTGCTAGACCGACACAAGGCCGGTGGGCGCTTCCATCGGCCTTTTTCTTTGCCGGTGGTCCGCAAAATTGCCGGCTGCGGGACCGCTCCGTATAATCGCGCGCGTCCGCCCGGCCCGCAGTCCAAAAGGGGCCGGCGTCCCCGACCGGGCCGAGGGCCCGGTTTTCGTTTGCGGTGTGGCCGTCGTTGCCTGCGGACACGCCGCCGCAGCTCGAGGTCGGCATGCCAGTCATCACCCTGCCCGACGGCTCCCAGCGCAGCTACGAGGGGCCCGTCACCGTCCAGCAGGTCGCCGAGTCGATCGGCAGCGGGCTCGCCAAGGCGGCGCTGGCAGGCCGTGTCGGCGGCCGCCTGGTCGACACGTCCCACCGGATCGATACCGATGCGGACGTCGCGATCGTTACCGACCGCGACCCCGACGGGCTCGAGATCGTCCGGCACTCGACCGCGCACCTGCTCGCCATGGCGGTCAAGCAGCTGTTTCCCGACGCCCAGGTCACCATCGGGCCGACGGTCGAGAACGGCTTCTACTACGACTTCAGCTACCAACGGCCTTTCACCCCGGACGACCTGGCAGCGATCGAGGCCCGGATGGCGGAGCTCGCCAAGGCGGACCTGCCAGTGAGCCGGTCGGTGATGCCGCGCGATGCGGCGGTTGACTTCTTCAAGGCGCAGGGCGAGCTCTACAAGGCCGAGATCATCGCCAGCATCCCCAGCAACGAGGACATCTCGCTCTACCGCCAGGGCGACTTCGTCGACCTGTGCCGCGGGCCGCACGTGCCGAGCACCGGCAAGCTCAAGGCCTTCAAGCTGATGAAGGTGGCGGGCGCGTACTGGCGCGGCGACTCGCGCAACGAGATGCTGCAGCGCGTCTATGGCACGGCCTGGCGCAGCAAGGACGAGCTCAAGGACTACCTGCACCGCCTCGAGGAGGCGGAGAAGCGCGACCACCGCAAGATCGGCAAGGCGCTCGACCTGTTCCATACGCAGGAAGAGGCGCCGGGCATGGTCTTCTGGCACGACAAGGGCTGGCAGATCTACCTGATCATCCAGGACTATGTCCGCGGCAAGCTGCGCGCCCGCGGCTACCAGGAGGTCCACACCCCGCAGATCATCGACCGCAGCCTCTGGGAGCGCTCCGGCCACTGGGACAAGTTCCGCGAGAACATGTTCACCACGAGCTCGGAGAACCGGGACTTCGCGATCAAGCCGATGAATTGCCCGGCGCACATCCAGATCTACAACCACGGCCTGAAGAGCTACCGCGACCTGCCGTTGCGGCTCGCCGAGTTCGGCTCCTGCCACCGCAACGAGCCGTCGGGCACCCTGCACGGGCTGATGCGGGTGCGCAACTTCGTGCAGGACGACGCGCACATCTTCTGCAGCGAGGACCAGATCCTCGACGAGGTGTCGGCGTTCATCGACCTGCTGTTCGAGGTGTACCGCGACTTCGGCTTCACCGAGGTGCTGGTCAAGCTGTCCACGCGCCCCGCGCAGCGCGTTGGCGACGACGCGCTCTGGGACAAGGCCGAGAAGTCCCTGGCCGACGCCCTCGACCAGAAGGGCCTTGCCTTCGATCTGCAGCCCGGTGAGGGCGCCTTCTACGGACCGAAGATCGAGTTCTCGCTGCGCGACTGCCTGGACCGCGTCTGGCAGTGCGGCACCATCCAGCTCGACTTCTCCATGCCCGACCGCCTGGGCGCGAGCTACGTCGCGGAGGACAACACCCGCAAGGTCCCGGTGATGCTGCACCGGGCCATCCTCGGCTCGCTCGAGCGCTTCATCGGGATCCTCATCGAGCACCACGCCGGGCAGATGCCGCCTTGGCTCGCGCCGCTGCAGGCGGTGGTGCTCAACATCACGGACCGGCAGGCCGAGGCGGTGGAACGGACTGCGAAATTCCTTCGTGATCAGGGATTTCGGGTCGAAACAGACTTGAGGAACGAGAAGATCGGCTTTAAAATCCGCGAGCACACGTTGCAGCGCATCCCGTACCTGCTGGTCGTGGGTGACCGGGAAGCGGAAAGCGGCGCGGTGGCCGTACGCTCGAGGAGCGGCCAGGATCTCGGGGTGATGAGCCTCGACGACTTCGTGGCCCTGCTGGGCGGACAGGTAGAGAGCCGCGCTGGCTGAGACCACCTTGCGAGAGCACCGGATGGCCTCCGGTGCTTTCTTGTTGGTGGGTTGTCGTGACCTGACCGGAGGACCTTGCTATCTCGACGAAGCCTGAGAAGAGGAACCGCCTGAACGACGAGATCACCGTGCGGGAAGTGCGGCTGATCGGGCCGGAGGGCGACCAGGTCGGCATCGTGCCGACCAGCGAGGCGCTGGCAGCAGCCGAAGCGGCAGAGATGGACCTCGTGGAAATCGTGCCGACGGCCGAGCCGCCGGTGTGCCGCATCATGAATTTCGGCAAGTTCATCTTCGAGCAGAAGAAGCAGCGGGCGGCGGCCAAGAAGAAGCAGAAGCAGGTCCAGGTAAAAGAAGTGAAGTTCCGTCCAGGGACGGACGAAGGGGATTACCAGGTAAAACTGCGCAACCTGGTACGTTTCCTCGAAGAAGGGGACAAGGCCAAGGTGACCGTGAGGTTCCGCGGCCGAGAGCACGCCCATCGCGAGCTTGGGCTCGCCGTGCTCGATCGCGTCGCGAACGATCTCGCGGTCTACGGTCAGATCGAGCAGCAGCCCGGCATGGAAGGCCGGCAGATGGTGATGGTGCTGTCCCCGAAGAAAAAGGGCTAGGTGCGGGCGTTTCGCACCCTACAGACCAAATCGCGGAGTATGAGAAATGCCGAAGATCAAGACGAACAGAGGTGCCGCCAAGCGGTTCAAGAAGACCGCGGGCGGCTTCAAACGGGCACAGTCCTTCCGCCGTCACATCCTGACGAAGAAGGCCACCAAGCGTAAGCGCCAGCTGCGTTCGCCGTCGCACCTGCATCCATCGGATGTCGGGCACGCCCAGCGCATGATGCCTTACGCCTGATCGACCGAGGGAGACTGAGTCATGGCACGAGTCAAACGCGGCGTGCAGGCGCACGCCAGGCACAAGAAGATTCTCAAGGAAGCGAAGGGCTACTACGGTGCGCGGAGCAAGGTGTTCCGGATCGCCAAGCAGGCCGTCATCAAGGCCGGGCAGTACGCCTACCGCGACCGTCGGGCGAAGAAGCGCGATTTCCGGGCGCTGTGGATCGTCCGCATCAACGCCGGCGCCCGGATGTGTGGCCTGTCTTACAGCCGGCTCATCAACGGCCTGAACGTGGCCGGTATCGAGGTCGACCGCAAGATGCTCGCCGACCTCGCCGTTCACGACATGACGGCATTTGCCGCGATCGCCGAAAAGGCAAAGGCCGCTCTCGCCGCCTGAGCACGACGTGGTGCCCCGCGCGGGGCACCGCCTGACGCAATCGACGAGGGGGAAGGCCGCCGTGGTCTTCCCCCTTTTGTTTAGCCGGCAGTTCGTTGGGATTCGCTGCGCTCTTCCCAACGTGCGGTGGGCGCGTCAGGAATCCGAGGTTGTAGGTCGGGCGGAGCGCAGCGATACCCGACGAATCGCGACGGGAGTTCGAATCGATGGCTGAGAATTCGGGGCTGGATCTGCAGCCCATGCTCGATGAGGCGCTCGCTGCGGCCGGCGCGGCCGGCGATCTGCGCACGCTCGACGAGGTGCGCGTGCGCTACCTCGGCAAGAGCGGCCTTTTCACCGACCAGCTCAAGCGTCTCGGCAGCCTGCCACCCGAGCAGCGGCCGGCGGCGGGGCAGGTGATCAACCGCGCCAAGCAGGCACTGCAGGACGCCGTCGAGGTTCGGCGCACGGCACTCGAGGCCGCCGCGCTGGCAGCGCGCCTCGCCGCGGAGCGCATCGACGTCACCCTGCCGGGACGCGGCGCGCAGTGCGGCGGGCTGCATCCAGTCACGCGCACGCTGCAGCGGATCGAGCGGCTGTTCGGTGACGCGGGGTTTCGCGTCGCCGAGGGTCCGGAGATCGAGGACGACTTCCACAACTTCGAGGCCTTGAACATCCCCGCGCACCACCCGGCGCGGGCGATGCACGACACCTTCTACGTCACCGAGAGCCTGCTGCTGCGCACGCACACGTCGCCCGTGCAGATCCGGGTGATGAGCAGCGAGAAGCCGCCGCTCAAGGTCATCGCGCCTGGACGGGTGTACCGCTGCGACTACGACCTGACGCACACGCCGATGTTCCACCAGGTCGAGGGCTTCATGGTCGACGAGCAGGTGACCTTCGCCGACCTGAAGGGCGTGCTGCACGACTTTCTCACCCACTTCTTCGAGCGCGAGTTGAAGCTGCGCTTCCGCCCCTCGTATTTCCCGTTCACGGAGCCGTCGGCCGAGGTCGACATCGAGTGCGTGATGTGCAGCGGCAAGGGCTGCCGCGTCTGCAAGGAGACCGGCTGGCTCGAGGTCCTGGGCTGCGGAATGATTCATCCCGAGGTCTTCCGGCACGTCGGCATCGACAGCGAGACCTACACCGGGTACGCGTTCGGAATGGGGGTAGAGCGGCTGACGATGCTGCGCTACGGCATCAACGATCTGCGCCTGTTCTTCGAGAACGACCTGCGATTCCTGCGCCAATTCTCCTGATCGATCGTCGGTCGGGTTGAGCGCAGCGAAACCCTACAATCGCACGGCGGCGTCGCTGCCAAACGTTCCAACAGACGGATTGCACCATGAGATTCAGTGAAACCTGGCTGCGCGAGTGGGTGAGCCCCGCGATCGACAGCGCGACGTTGGCGGACCAGCTCACGATGGCTGGCCTTGAAGTCGACTCGGTGGAACCTGCGGCGCCGGCGTTCAACGGCGTCGTGGTCGGCGACGTTCGCAGCGTCGCCCAGCACCCCGACGCGGACAAGCTGCGCGTCTGCGCGGTGGACGTCGGTCGGGGTGAGCCGCTGCAGATCGTGTGCGGCGCAGCCAACGTCGCGGCGGGGATGCGGGTGCCGGTCGCGCTCGTCGGCGCGGTGCTGCCCGGCGGCTTTCAGATCAAGCGCGCCAAGCTGCGCGGGGTCGAGTCGCTCGGCATGATCTGCTCCGCAGCCGAGCTGGGGCTTGCTGAGTCCTCGCCGGGCATCCTCCCCCTGCCGGGTGACGCGCCGATCGGCCAGGACTTTCGCGCATACCTCTCGCTCGACGACCACTGCATCGAGGTCGATCTGACGCCGGATCGTGGCGACTGCCTCAGCCTCGCGGGCATCGCCCGCGAGGTTTCGGCGATCAATGCGCTGCCCCTGACGCCGCCGCCGATCGAGGCTGTGCCGGCCGGGAGCGACGACCGCTTCCCGGTGACGCTGGAGGCGCCGGCGGCTTGCCCGCGCTACGTCTGCCGCATCGTGCGCGGTATCGACTCCTCAGCGGAGACGCCGCTCTGGATGAAGGAGCGGCTGCGCCGTGGCGGCATCCGCGCCATCAGCCCGGTCGTCGACGTCACGAACTACGTCATGCTCGAGCTCGGCCAGCCGATGCACGCCTTCGATCTCGCCGAGCTCGATCGCGAGATCCGGGTGCGCATGGCCCGGCCGGCGGAGACCTTGACCCTGCTCAGCGGGGAATCGCTCGAGCTGCGCGAGGACACCCTGGTCATCGCCGACGCCACCAAGCCGCTCGCGCTCGCGGGCATCATGGGCGGCGAACATTCGGGCGTGACCGCACAGACCCGCGACGTTCTGTTCGAGAGCGCCTTCTTCGCCCCGCAGGCCATCCTGGGGCGAGCCCGCTCCTACGGCCAGCAGACCGACGCGTCGCACCGCTTCGAGCGTGGCGTCGATCCCGAGCTGCAGGTGCTCGCGGTCGAGCGTGCCACCGCCCTGCTGACGGCGATCAGCGGGGGTGTTCCCGGACCGGTGGTCGAGGCGGTCGCACCCGGGCACCTGCCGGTGCGCCCGGCCATCCACCTGCGGCGCGGGCGCATCGGCAGGATCCTGGGGGTCAGTTTCGACGACGCGAGCGTGGAGGACTTCCTTGTCCGGCTGGGCATGGTGGTGTCGCGCGCGCCGGACGGCTGGGATGTGGTGCCGCCGAGCAGCCGTTTCGACGTCGCCATCGAGGTCGACCTCATCGAGGAGGTGGGGCGGATCTATGGTTTCTCGGCCATTCCGGCGGCCCGGTCGCTGGCGCGGGTGGACATGCATGCCCCGGCGGAAGCGGCGTTCGACCTCGACCGCGCGAAGCAGGCGCTGGTTGCCCGCGACTTCCAGGAGGCGATCACGTACAGCTTCGTACACCCCTCGATCCAGCAGCTGCTCGATCCGGGCCAACCGCCGATCGCGCTGGCCAATCCGATCTCGGCCGAGATGTCGGTCATGCGCACTACCCCCTGGGCAGGGCTGTTGGGTGTCCTCGCGTACAACCAGGCGCGCCAACAGGAGCGCGTGCGAATATTCGAGTCAGGTCTTAAGTTCTTAAAAGAAGATAATGAAATAAAACAGGAAATGACGTTGGCTGGGGTTGTCTGCGGGGCTGCGTCGGCTGAGCAGTGGGGGGTCGCAGCGCGGGCCGCGGACTTCTTCGATATCAAGGGAGATGTCGAAGCGGTGCTCGCGCGCGGCGGCGCGCGGGCCGTCGAGTTTCGGGCGGCCGAGCATCCGGCGCTGCATCCCGGGCAGTGCGCGGAGGTCGTGCGTGGAGATCGGGTCGTCGGGCGTCTGGGGCTACTTCACCCGGATTTGGAGAGGCAGCTGGATCTCGTGGGCCCCGTGCATCTTTTCGAGCTGTCGATCGACGGACTGGGGGAGGGTGCGCTGCCCGCGTTCACGCCCCTGTCGAAGTTCCCGTCGATCCGCCGCGACCTCGCCATCGTCGTCGACCGAGCGCTGCCGTTCGCCCGAGTGCGCGACTGCGTGCGCCGTGCCGCGCCGGCGATCGTTAAAGAAATCCGTCTTTTCGACGTATATACCGGGGAGCGGATAGATTCAGGGCTAAAAAGTCTAGCTTTAGGCTTGATTTTACAGGATTCTTCGGACACTCTTACCGATCAGAGGGTCGATGCGGCCATGGCTGCCATCCTGCAGGCCCTCGCCAGCGAACTGAACGCTCGACTCAGGGACTAGTTGGATGGCGTTGACCAAGGCAGACATGGCCGAGAGGCTCTTCGAGGAGCTCGGCCTGAACAAGCGCGAGGCCAAAGAGATGGTCGAGCGCTTCTTCGAAGAAGTGCGCATGGCCCTCGAGCGAGGCGAGCAGGTCAAGCTGTCGGGATTCGGCAACTTCGACCTGCGTGAGAAGAAGCAGCGGCCAGGCCGTAACCCCAAGACCGGCGAGGAGATCCCGATCTCTGCGCGGCGCGTCGTGACCTTCCGGCCCGGCCAGAAACTCAAAGCGAGGGTTGAAGCCTATGCTGGATCCCAGCAGCAGTAGCGCAGACCTCCCGGCCATACCGGGCAAGCGTTATTTCACGATCGGCGAAGTCAGCGAGCTCTGCCAGGTGAAACCCCACGTGCTCCGCTACTGGGAGCAGGAATTCCCGCAGCTCAAGCCCGTCAAGCGGCGTGGCAACCGGCGCTACTACCAGCGCCACGACGTGCTGATGATCCGTCAGATCCGCAGCCTGCTGTACGACCAGGGCTTCACCATCGGCGGCGCGCGTCAGCAGTTGTCCGGCGACCAGGCCAAGGTGGATCTCAGCCAAAGCCACCAGATCGTCCGGCAGATTCGTCTCGAGCTCGAAGAGATCCTGCACATCCTCAAGCGCTGACGGCGGTCGCGTTGCGTTGACAGCGGCATCCCCCCCACCTAGGATGCCGCCTCTTCTCGCGGGGCGTAGCGCAGCCTGGTAGCGCACCTGAATGGGGTTCAGGTGGTCGGAGGTTCAAATCCTCTCGCCCCGACCAAAAAGTAAAGGCATAACAGGGGCTTAGGCGGAATCGCCAAGCCCTTAATTTTTGCTCGGACGATTTTCTTGGCCTTGTCGTCGCGCTAGTAGTCGCGCTCGGCGAAGGGTTCAGATCGCCGGCGCGCGGCTGGTCGACGACGTTCTTTGCACCACGCGGCGGCTCTGAGGCGTGCCGGCGGGCGCTTTCCAATGCATTGATTGCGCGGTACGGCCTGTCGTCCCGGGGACGGATTTGTGCTTCGTGCCTCGTCGGCGCTGAGCGGCGGTTTCCCGATGTCGGCGCAGACTCGCCGGACATCCGGCTGGTCGCTGGAACCCAAGTTGACGCGATTCACCCAATGTCCCTCCATTGCCGCAGGCGAGCGCGGTCGGACCATCCGGATCCCGACGTTGCTCCCCGGCCGGCAACCGTTGACCCTTGCCGTGTGCAGCCCACGCTCTCCAGACAGCCGACCGGAACGACGAAGACCAGGTTGCGTCGTCGCGAGGTCCGTCCCCGCAGCGCCGCTCGGCCCATGAAGGCGGCGTGAATCAGTCCAGCTAACGACGCGTTCTTCGGGGTTCCACCCGGCAATGATGGTCAAGGTGCTGGTCTATGCCTATGCCACCGGGGTGTTCTCCTCGCGCAAGCTTGCCCGCAAGCTGCACGAGGACGTGGCGTTTTGGGTGCTCGGCGCGGGCAACTTCCCCAAGCACCGCACGCTGTGTGACTTCCGGGCGCTGCATTTGACCGAGCTGGCCGTGTTGTTCGTCCAAGTCGTCCAGCTCGCGCGCGAGTGCGGGCTGGTCAAGCTGGGGACGATTGCGGTGGACGGCACCAAGCTGCGGGCCCATGCGAGCAAGCACAAGGCCATGAGCTACGCGCGCATGCAGGCGGGTGAGGCGCAGTTGCAGCAGGAAGTCGAGGCGTTGCTGGCGCGCGCGGCGCAGGCCGACGCCGCCGAGGCCAACGAGCCCGAGACCGATCTGCCGGCGGAGATCGCGCGGCGCGAGCAGCGCCTGGCCGCCATCCGTGCCGCCAAGCAACGGCTCGAGGCGCGCCAGCGCGCGGCCGATGCCGAACGTGGCCGACGCCCCGACGACGACAATCAACCGCCGGCGAGTGGCGACCGACCGGCGAAGCGCGGGCGCGGTGCTGGCCGGGCCTTCGGCGAGCCCCACCCCAAGGCGCAGGACAACTTCACCGATCCCGACAGCCGCATCATGAAGACCAGCGCGGGCTTCGAGCAGTGCTACAACGGGCAAACGGCGGTGGATGCGCACGCGCAGATCATCGTGGCCGCGGAACTGACCAACTGCGCCGCCGACCACGGGGAGTTGCCGCGCCTGCTCGACGTCGTCACAGCCACCCTCGGTGACGCCCCGGCGGTGGCGTTGGCCGATGCGGGCTACCGCAGCGAGGCCACGCTGGCGCAGCTCAGCGACTCTGCCACGGAGGTGATCGTGGCGCTGGGGCGCGAAGGCAAGGGCCGGGTGGCGATCGACGCCGACCGGCTGCCGCACACGGCCGCGATGGCGGCCAAGCTGCAAACCGCCGAGGGCCGGGCGAAGTACCGCCGCCGCAAAGTGATCGTCGAGCCGCCCAACGGCTGGCTCAAGCAGGTGCTGGGCTTCCGGCAGTTCAGCCTGCGGGGCATCGACAAGGTGCGCGGCGAGTTCAAGCTGGTGTGTGCGGCACTGAACCTGCGGCGCATGGCGGTGATGATGGCCTGAGGAGGGAATCAGTGCGCCATCACCCCCTGGGCGTGACCCAGCAACCCATGCCCCAGTCCGCTGACTGTGGCGTCTGCCCCACGTCACGGGCGCCGGTACTTATCGAGCCACCGCGCTATTGGTTATTGGCCGGAGTACCGCTCGTCTGCCGCGCGGACTCCTAGCATCAGCCACATCGGCTGGGAGACGGAGTACGGAGGGAATTCCATCACGTGCTCGGCGAGGATTTTGTGAGGTGTCTTGGACGAGAATGGC
>Ga0208980_10001558_pt1 | contig 13916 bp, 12 predicted proteins | sample WetSurMetagenome_3_FD_187993 | JGI IMG/M metagenome (GOLD analysis project Ga0208980, IMG submission 187993) | Wetland microbial communities from Twitchell Island in the Sacramento Delta, sample from surface sediment Aug2011 Site A1 Bulk (version 2) | ecosystem: Environmental > Aquatic > Marine...
AAAAAGGCGAAGGGAATGTATTTCAGAAATTTTTTTATATCATCAAGCAGCTCCCAGAAGCCAATTGGACCACATTTGCAGTTGGAGCAGGAGCTCTCGCCTTGCTCTTTCTACTGCCACGCTGGAATAAGAAGATCCCAGCTGGATTGGTGGTGTTATTCGCCTCCATAGCAGTAAGCTCTATTTTCAAGCTCGAAGCGAATTATGGAGTGGCAGTGGCAGGGGTGCTGCCTCAAGGGCTGCCCTCCCTGGCAGTTCCAAAGGTGCCACCTAATACCATTTTGGAAATGATCCTGCCCGCTATCGGGATTTTCCTTGTAGCATACAGCGAAGCCCTGGGTGTGGCGCGCGAGTTCGGCGAAAAACATCATTATGAAGTCGACCCTAATCAGGAGCTGAATGCCCACGCCATCAGCAATATAGCCAGTGGTCTGTTTGGAGGGATGATCGCCGCTGGTGGCATGTCTGCCTCAGCGGTTAAGGAGGGGGCGGGCGGCCGTACGCAGATTGCGAATATTGTGGCCTGGGGGGTGACCCTGGTAACCCTGCTTTTCCTTACGCCCTTGTTCGCTAGCCTGCCTGAAGCGGTGCTGGCAGCATTGATCATCCACGCCATCTGGCACATCATCGCGGCTCGAAAACTGGAGAAGATACGCTTGGTTTCAAAGACGGAGTTCGGGCTGGCAGTGATCACCCTGGCAGGTGTGCTGTTTATCGATGTCTTGGAGGGTATGCTCAGCGGATTGGTGGCTTCCGTGCTGCTGCTTCTTTATCATTCAAGCCGCCCTCATTTAGCCTCTCTGGGACGTATCCCGGGTATTCCCGGCGCCTATTCTGCTTTGGACCGGCATCCTGATTGCATTGCCATTCCGGGTATCCTGATTTTCCGACTGGATGCACCAATTTACTATGCCAATGCCCTGACCGTTCGGGAGCAAGCAAAATCCTTGTTAGAGAAGACTCAACCACCTCCCCACGCAGTAATACTGGATTCTGCTGGACAAGATTCTCTTGACATAACCAGTGCAGATATGCTGAAAGGGCTATTGACTGAGCTGAAGGACCAGGGAATAGATATCTACGTGGCTGAATTGCATGGGACAATTAGAGAATTTATAACACGTACAGGGATAATGGATATCATTGGGGAAGATCACATCTTCCCCACCATTGACGCTGCTGTTCGTTACGTAGAAAAATCAGCTGGATTTGACGCAAACAGTGCGGATGCGTAATGACGATCGAGAATATCAGGCATGAGGAGAAAAAAGAATGAATGATACGCGTGGAAGGCTAGTAATCTATCTGGTCGCATTTGCTGCAGTCTTTGTGATCTTATTCGGTATTCGCGGCTCTGCAAACATCATCAACCCAATTCTGTTGGCTGCTGTGATCACCATCACGGTACTGCCGATCCCCGGCCGCTTGAAGGAACGTGGTCTACCGGGTTGGCTCTCGCTTGTGCTAACCATCTTGCTGGTTGTTGCGATCTTACTGTTGGTCATTGTGACGGTCTTCTTCTCAGTCGCCAAGCTGTCTACCGAACTGCCGATATACCTGGCAGAAGGTACTGCACAGGCTACCGAGGATGTTTCTTCGACAGGGACGACGACAATAGAGATAGAGGAAATAACCACATCCATAGGTCCAATCGCCCAGGGTGCAATAGCTGCTGTCTTGGATGTGTTGGTTACTTTTGGAATGGCCCTGGTGATCTTCTTTTTTATGATCAGCGCTGCCCTCGCATTACCTACACCATCCCGCATGGGGCTGGATCCGGGTTCGTCAACTGTCAAGCGGGTGTCTGAGCTCACCGAAGATGTGCGCAAGTATATGACCGTGCTGACTGGGGTCAATTTTATTGTTGGTGTAACTGATACCATATTCCTATGGATTATGGGGGTAGATTATGCCCTCCTTTGGGGAATGCTGGCCTGGTTCATGGGGTATATCCCTTCGATCGGCTTCATCATCGCTTTGATCCCACCAGTTTTGATGGCTTACGCAGAGTTTGGTTTACAAACAGCATTAATTGTCTTAGTAGGATATATCCTCATCAATGGTGGCGTGGAGAATTTCTATAAACCCAAGGTCATGGGGCAAAAGTTATTGGTCTCACCATTGATCGTTTTTGTTGGGCTGTTTATTTGGGGTTACCTGTTGGGTGGGGTCGGTGCCATCCTGGCAGTACCCATGACCATGCTGGTGATCATTATCATGGAGAATTTTGAAGGCACACGCCCCATTGCGATCCTGATGCGCTATACAGGAGACGAGAAAAAGGAAGAGAGGGAAGAGGCAGCAAAACATGTGAAGGGTTTGTGGGGAAAGGTGAAGGAAACCATTCATCCTGATAAAGATTCTGAGGACAAGGCGGAGTGAACCTTTCTTTTCCATCCTACCAATTCCACGCAAGCTTGATGGAGTGAGATTGGGACTTCCTAACGTGTGCCATAACGCTGAGATTGCTGTATGGGTAAATATCTAGCTATGAATGAACATTAAATTACCTGTTCGCGTGATGGTGATTTGAATTTGCAACCCTAAGCCTATATCTTTGTGAACAGTGTCGGTGTATATTGAAGGAGATTTGATGATGGGTGTTGGATGCCCCAGGAGTATCATATGAGATCCCGTAAAGTGAGAAGAGTTGCTGCCCGTTACCAGTGGGATCGCTTGAAAGTGAGTTTCTGGTTCGCTCCGGTGGTTATGTCTGTTGTCGCGATCCTGCTTGCATGGTTTATTTATTATCTTGATAGTCTCATCCCCAACGAAATCCTGGCGGAAAGTCGCCTCATCCTCACGGGCACTCCGGGTGAAATGCGTGCTGCTCTGATAAGTATGGCCACCACCATCCTGGGTACTGCTGGGATTGTCTTTACCCTGCTCACTCTGCCGCTTTCGACAGTCGCTGCACAGTACGGTTCGCGCCTGTTGCGTGTCTTCCTGGGAGATCGCACCACTCAGCTTGTTCTGGGCACATTTGTGGCAACATTTGTTTACTGCCTGGCTGCTGCCCTTACTATTCTACCGGTTCAGGTTGAACCAGAAGGACCTCAACTAACTGTAACGGTTGGATTGCTCTTGCTACTGGCTTCCTTCGCTTCACTGGTCTTACTTGTCCAGCATATCAGTACGATGTTACAGGCTCCAAATATTGCTGCTGCCGCGGGAGCAGAGCTGCGCGATGTTGTTCTCTCCGAAATACCGGAGCAGCTCGTAGGTCGTGATGATTGTATGGATGGATTAAAAAAATTCCCTGCCTCACTGGGGGAGGAGAACGGTTACGTGGTTCGTGTGCGCCAGTCTGGAGCCATCCAATATATCGATCCCCAGTATCTCTTGACCCTGGCAGGTGAAAATGATCTGGTTATCCGCCTGCTGCGCAAACCGGGTCACATTGTCTGGCGTGACGAGCAGATTGCTTTGGTTTGGCCAGCAGCTCAGGTTGACGAGGAATTGGATTCTCAAATCCAGAATGCATTTCGGATTGGAAACGGACGCACACCCACCCAGGATGTCGCCTATGCGGTCAACCAGCTGGTTGAAATGGCGGTGAGAGCCATGTCTGCAGCGATCAATGACCCTTTTACCGCCATGACCTGCCTGGATCATATTGGCGAGGGTCTGGCGTTGTTCATCAGGCACGGTGAGAAGAATTCATGTTATTACGACCAGAAAAATAAGCTGCGTCTGATTCTGGAGCCAGTCACATTTGCAGAGCTACTTAATAGCGCTTTTGATATGCTTCGTCATGCCAGCTGCGACAATGCCAGTGTCTTGCTGCATATACTTAAGGTGATCGACGCCATAGGACGGGAGACGAATTTATCCCAAGCACGCCAGGAATTGCTTCGTCATGTTAATCTTGTCCAGTTGGAGAGTAAAGCTGGCGCGATCATTGAAGAGGATCGCGAACGAATATCGCAGCGCTGTATAGAATTGGCAGGTTTATTTCAGTCCAATGGTTCATGAGGTTGATACATGAGCACTCAAACCAATAAAATTGCCAACCAATCCATTCGAAATCGTTTCCTACCTATCCTGAGTTGGCTTCCCAGTTACCAGCGTGTCTGGCTGCGTGGCGATATTATTGCTGGTGTAACAGTGTTGGCGCTGCTCATTCCAGAAGGGATGGCTTATGCCCAAATTGCCGGTATGCCTCCCCAGACGGCTTTTTATGCTGCGCCAATTGGACTGTTATTGTATGCCATCTTTGGTACCTCCCGGCAGTTAGTTGTGGCTGTGTCAGCGGCGATTGCTACGATGTCGGCTGCTGCGATTGCACCATTAGCCGAAGCTGGTTCACCTGAATATGCAGTGCTTACTGCCGGACTTGCGATCCTGGCTGGGTTGATCTCAATCCTGGCTGGTCTTTTTAAGTTAGGGCGGATAGCTTCATTTTTCTCCGAATCCGTTCTGGCTGGTTTCGTCACCGGGCTGGCGCTGACCATCGCCATTAAGCAGGTGCCCAAGCTTTTCGGAATCGAAGGCGGATCAGGAAACTTCTGGGAGCGATTATACGAGATCATTATTCACCTCGATGAGACACACTTTCTGACCTTACTAGTGGGCTTGATTTCAATTGCCTTAATTTTCTTCCTGGAACGCCGTTTCCACAAGTTACCCGCAGCACTCATCGTCATGGTACTGGGAATCATCTTATCCAGCCTGTTTGGGTTTGAGGCGCTAGGAATTGAAGTTGTTGGTGAGGTCCCAGCGGGGTTAGCACCACCAAAACTACCTGGACTCACCTTGGATCAATGGTTGTTGCTTTTACCAGCTGCACTCGGCGTGGCATTGGTTAACTTTGCAGAAGCGTATGGTCCAGCACGTAACTTTTCTACCAAGCACGATTATGAAATATCCGCAAACCAGGAGCTGGTAGGCTTGGGAGCTGCAAATGTGGGAGCAGGACTCTTCCAGGGTTTTTCCATTGGTTCAAGCCTGTCAAAATCGGCTGCTAACGACCGGGCTGGAGCGAAAACGCCAGTTGCCCTCATTGTTTGCGCATTCCTGACGGTTTTAGTAGCGCTTTTCTTTACCCCGTTCTTTGCACCCTTGCCTGAAACGGTGCTAGCTGCTGTAGTGGTGGTAGCGATATATGGCATGATTAAAATAAAGGCGATCAAACGGCTTTACCGTTTGAACAAATTTGATTTCGTTCTAGCCATTGCCGCTATTTTAGGTGTGCTCACCTTCGAAGCACTAGAGGGCTTGTTGATCGCAGTGATACTTTCGTTGATTGCACTGGTATGGCGTGCCAGCCAGCCTCAACTGAGCGTTCTGGGACGTGAACCGGGTAGATTCACCTTTAGTGATACCCGAAAACATCCGGAAAACCGAACAATTCCTGGGCTACTGATCCTGCGCCCAGATGAGGGATTATTCTTCGCCAATGCTGACGCTTTACATAATGAAATCACCTCCCTGGCTGAGGAAACCAAACCGCAAGCTAGGGTTGTCCTGCTGGACATGGAAATGAGCAACCAGCTGGATGTTCCTTCAGTGGATATGCTGGTCGAGTTGAGAGTAGAGTTAGCTCGTCTAGGCATGGACCTATGGTTGGCACGTGTGCATAGAACAGTGAATGAGATGCTTGAACGAAGTGGATTTATCCAACAGCTTGGCCTAGAAAAGATCCACTCTCGGAACCTGGATAGTATTATGGAATATCTTTCAAAAATAGCTCCAGATGAGTTGGAAGACATAACATTGATTAATGAAGGGCTTAAACTTACCATTGAAGTAATCGAGCTATTTCTCTCCCAATCTACAGGTGAGCAACGCCAGGTCTTGGAAGATTATCACAGAAAATTGGCAGAGCTTCTTCAGGCTACCGAAGCCAACTTGGCGAAATGAGGTTCCAGATTGGATTGATGCAAAGTGAAAAGAACTAAACCGTCCAAAATTTCACCTGTTCGAACACCTTCATCAGGTATCCCACTCGCATTCCATCTGCTGGTCAAACCAACCGGAGCAGTGTGTAATTTGGATTGTCATTACTGCTTCTTCCTTTCCAAGGAAGCGCTCTATCCCAACAGCCACTTCCGTATGACAGATGATCTGCTTAAAATATACATTCGCCAGATGCTGGTTGCACAACCAACACCCGAGGCCAGCATAAACTGGCAAGGTGGTGAACCTACTTTGATGGGATTGGATTTCTTCAAGCGCTCCGTGGAGTACGCAGAAAAGTATAAAAAACCGGGACAGAAATTACTCTATACGATCCAGACAAACGGTACAAAAATCGACAATGAATGGGCATCATTTTTCAAGCAGAATAATTTCCTGGTAGGTTTGAGCTTGGATGGACCGAAGGAATTGCATGATATTTACCGGCTAAATAAGGGTGGGCAGGGCAGCTTTGACCAGGTGATGCGCGGACGGGAGATCTTGAAGAAGTATGATGTCGACGTCAACATCCTGTGTACTGTGAACGCTGCGAATGGGGATTATCCTGTGGAGGTATACCACTTCTTCCGTGACGAGCTCAAGGAGCAGTACATGCAGTTTATTCCCATCGTTGAGAGAGCAACTACGGAAACGCTGGTATTGGCGAATCAGGGCTGGAGCCAACATCCCGGCTCTGACCGACCTTTGTATACTCAAAATGGAGACCTGGTTACGGAGCGCTCTGTGAAACCCGATCAATTTGGACATTTCTTGATTTCCATTTTTGATAAGTGGATAATGAGCGATGTTGGCAGGGTATTTGTGCAGTCCTTTGACGTTGCCCTTGCTAATTGGTTAGGCCAACCCAGCCTATGTATCTTTCAACGTACCTGCGGTGAGTCACTGGTTTTGGAGCATAATGGTGATCTTTACTCTTGCGACCACTTTGTAGAACCAGCTTTCCTGCTCGGCAATATCAAGAAGACGCACATGATTGATTTGGTGTCTTCTGACCAGCAGCATAAGTTTGGTCAGGATAAATATGACACGCTTCCACAATATTGCCGGGAGTGTGAAGTGCTGTTTGCTTGTTATGGTGAATGTCCACGTAACCGCTTTACCCACACTCCAAATGGTGAGCCAAACTTGAACTATCTGTGCGTGGGGTATAAGCGTTTTTTCAAACATATTAACCGTCCGATGAACGTCATGGCGCAGCTTCTGCGCACGGGGCATTATGCTGACGAAGTGATGAAAATACTGAGCCTTGAAGAGACGCGTGGACTAATGGAATGATTTCTATCGTATCGATGAAAATTATAGAAAAAATACAGTAGGAAACAGATGAAGATAAATAAATCCAATTTACCCAATGATATCGTCGCAGGGTTGACCTTCGCCCTGGTTAATATTCCGCAGTCCATGGCACATGCCTTACTGGCGGCGGTTAATCCTGTTTTTGGACTATACACCTTAATGCTGGCGACTCCTGTCGGGGCGCTGTTTACCAGTGCGATATTTATGAATATTTCGACGACCAGTGCATTGGCTGTCGCAGCTGGGGACACGATGATTAACTATCCAGATAGCTCTAAAGTTACTGCCCTGGTTACCCTGGTAGTTTTGATCGGTATTTTCCAGGTTCTGATGGGGGTATTCCGCCTGGGTTGGATCACGCGCTTTATCCCCTTTTCGGTGATGACCGGTTTCATGACTGGTGTTGCGGTGATGATCATTATTGGGCAGCTGGGTGATTTCACCGGTTACTATAGCTCTTACTCGGGAAAAATTGCCCAATTAGCTGACTTGATCCTAAACTGGCAATCCATCATATGGTCAACCTTAGCGATAGGCCTTTTAACTATCCTGCTGATCTATGGACTGGGGAAAACGCGCCTCTCCAAGTTTTCGCTAATCCTGGCCCTGGTGCTATCTTCCGGTCTGGCTAGCCTATTGAATTACGCATTTGCCGCCGAAATCACGCTGGTCAGAGATATTTCTGAAGTGCCGCGATCCCTTCCCAGCCTGGTCCTCCCTTCACCGTCACTCATCGGTGCTTTGATCGTTCCGGCGATCGCGGTTGGTATCATTGGTCTTGTGCAAGGTGCGGGTGTCAGCCAGAGCTTTCCCAACCCGGATGGTAAATTCTCTAATGTATCTCGTGATTTTTTGGGTCAAGGCGCGGCTAATATTGCTGCAGGTTTCTTTGGTGGTATCCCAGCTGGAGGATCCAGTTCGGGATCAGCGCTCATGGTAAGTGCAGGAGCCCGTACTCGCTGGGCGAATATCTTCGGCGGCATTGCTGTGGCACTCGTTGTTTTATTATTTGCTGATCTGGTTGAGCTGGTTGCGATGCCTGCCCTGGCCGGATTGGTTATTGTAGCGGGTGTCCAGATGATCAATATGAATGCCATCCAAACCGTATGGCAGACGAACAATGTATCTCGCACGATCATGTTGGTCACATTTGTCTCGACTCTGGTCATGCCACTGCAGTATGCGGTTCTGCTGGGCGTGGCGATCTCAATCCTGCTTTTTGTTTTTCAGCAGTCAAATAAGATTCGGGTCGTTGAATGGGTTGTAGGAGAATCTGGTTGGCCGGTTGAACGACCTGCGCCGAAGAAATTGAAATCTGGAAAAGTGACCGTGCTGTTTATTTACGGTAATCTATTCTACGCGGCTGCCGATACCCTTGAAAAAAGCCTACCTGTTGTCGAAGACGCCAGTCGTTGTGTTGTGATCCTGCTATTACGCGGCTATGAAGATGTTGGCAGTACAGTGGCTGAAGTATTACGCCGATATACACAAGCCTTGCAAGCCAATAAGGGCAAGTTGATCCTGGCTGGAGTATCCAAGGCATTACGTGCTCAACTCCAGCGTACCGGGATGCTGGAGTTAATTGGTAAGGAAAACATCTTCCCAGAGACCAAAACCATCGGAGAAGCGGGCAATGCTGCCTTCAGAGCAGCAACAGATTGGCTTGCGGTGCCCTCGACCGAACAAGATGATGCTGAGCTGGTGAAGGAGACAAAGGAATAACCGATGGATAAACGATCTTCGATGATTGAGTTTGTAAAAGAAATTTACTTGATCTGGGTGACTGAAAAACCCAATCAATTGGCAGCAGCATTGGCATATTTCGGGATGTTTTCTTTTGCCGCGGTGATTTATATTGCCTTCCAATTAGCTGGCATTTTTATTGATGAAGCGGCTGCTGCGGAACGATTTTACACACGCGTGGCGACAGTCTTGGGCTCTGAAACCGCAGCATTTATCCAGGATTCGGTTGCAACATTATCATCAACAAACACAGGCGGATCTCTCATCGTGACAATCGTAAGCCTGATATCGCTTCTGTTTGCAGCAATGGGGTTGTTCCTGCAACTTAAATACGTCCTTAATAGGATTTGGCAGGTCCCCCTTGCACAGAGGGGACAGAGGTTCGCCCTCATCAGGCGTTATTTCTTTGCGTTTATCATTGTCATCGCCTTGGGATTGTTGATCATCCTTGGGACAGTCTTTAGCATGGTGCTTGCCTGGTTCGGTTCTGTTATTTCACAATTTATCAGCGGGAGTAACTTGATATTTGCCCTGGAAATACTTGCCTTACTCGGCGCGAATTTCTTGGCACATGCTTTCGTTTATAAAGTACTTCCGGATGTGAAACTCGCATGGCGTGATGTTTGGCCTGGCTCGTTCATCGCTTCTATCCTGTTCGCTATAGGAGGGGTGGCGATCGGATTGTATTTCAGGATTGCCGGAGTCGGTTCATCCTTCGAGGCTGCAGGGGCGTTTGCTGTTTTGATGATCGCGATTTATTATTTTGCTCAAATCTTCTTAATTGGTGCAATGATTACCAGGGTCTATGCTCGAAGGTATGGATCGATGCGCGAATTGTCGTAATAAATGATATATATTAGATGCTATAACAGAATACTTCAGCCAGATAGAAAAGGATAGTAAAGGAGAACAGCAATGAAGAAATATTGGGGTTACCTAATTATTGCAGTAATACTTATGCTCATTTTATCCGGTTGCGGGCGCGATCTTTCTACACCGTCAAGCCGACTCGTTGGCCATTGGGTAGCAGATGCAGCCATAAAAACAGAATATTATTACAGCGAGATTGATTCTAAGACCAAGATAGGAACCCTCATAGAGTATGATCCGCGCAGTGGTACGGAGTCTACTTGTAACTATGATATTTTTAGCGAAGCGCCGAATGGGGAAAATGTTACTCTGGAAGAAGCATGTCCAGGGGATATCGCAGCGATTGTCGATTATGTCGTGAATACAGATGGCAAAACCGCCTTGAGGATGTCAACTAGAATAAGTTACGTCGATGCTAAAACCAAACCATGAGATTGTACGCCTCTGAGGGTGTTCTGAAAAAATACTTCATCCAAGGGATGGATGACAATCATCAGATGAGGATATAGACAATGATTGTTCGATTTGAAAAAGATGATAAATACACCGATGATGAAGAAAAGGAATATGAGGATTGGAAGGATCGAGATTTGGCATTTTAAAAAAAATTATTGGAACGCCATGATGAGTTACATAAGGTCAGGTCAGAAGTACAGAAGGCGTTGTATCCATGAACAAGGAACTCATAGACCTGCCGTTGGATGGCACTGCGCGCCAGGGAAAGTAGTCTATTAAGATTGTTAGAATCATGAGATGTGACTCCAAAGGGTTGTAATTTATCACCCTGTGGATAGGGCTGCCACTCGCATCTCCACTCCACGAATTGCTTTAATTATGGTGTAAATCAGGCACCACTGCATTTATTTGGACTTTATCCAATTTACATATCGATGAATCAAGCCTTGTTTTCTCTGCTCTCGACAAGGCAAGGATCGCCTTTTCATGCTTAATAACATTGTGCAGTTTGGTTGCAGCTTGGGTGCAATGATGGGAACAATGGGTGGAAAATTAGGCATCCGGGGTATCCCCATGCCCAAAAATCGGGATGTTAGGGATTCTATCTGCAATATTTAAGAATTGCGTTCAGTGGCAATCTTCCTGTTACTATTTAAGCTGATAGTTTTCCAACACACCCCAAGTTTCATCCTGATCGTATTTTTTCTGCTTGGCAATATAATGGACCACAACCCTACCCTTTGCCAGCTCAGGGTGTTCTTTTAATAGAATGCGATCTCCATAAGAAAAGGTTTCAAGGACCATTGGCATATGATACTTGAATATGCTATAACGCATTTTTGCTGTTCCAAATACCAAACCACCACTCACATGGCAGAATACATGCAGAGTGGTAGGTTGAGATAATTCCCATTCAGCCATCACCTCATCGCGCATGAGCCGGGTGTAGATACCCTTGATCTGGGGGAAATTAATATCTTTTCCAATACTCAGGAACAGCTCACCCGTAACATCTGAATGAGTCAGCGTGTAGGCGCGCGGGCTAAGTGGGCCTGTTTCATCAGCGCCATCAATGAATTGCACGTGAAGCAGACTGGGATTAAGATGGGTCATAGATAGGTGTGTGTATCATGGTCTGAGATAAGCTAATTTGATAATTAGAATTTCCCCAATTATACAATGCTGGTGAGATGAATAATCATCTACTTTCCATAATTTGTAGGGCGCTATGTTTTGGTTTGGCTTACCGATAAGGCTAGCAAACTTGCCTTTCGACCATTGATAATGACTTGTTTTAATTTATAATATAAAAAAAATTTTGTAAGAATTTGCTAACATTAATGGTTGAAATTTCGATGGATGATGCTTCTAAAACTCTGCAGATCTCTATAATTGAGCCTCTGACTACTGAGCGTATACGCGAACTCTGGTCGCGGACCTATAACACGCAGGGCAAACCTGATTGGTCACACCTATTCGCCTACTATCACGACGAAATCATTTTTGAAGACAGTATCCAGCATATTGAGGGTAAAGCTGAGTTCATGGCGATGTGCAACCGCCTGACCCATCGCTGTGAACAGCTCAATATGGATATCCTTTCGATTGTTAAGGATGAGAACCAAGTCTTCTTCCAATGGAAATTGGTGATGAGCTTCAAACGCTGGCCCAGCAATGCCTTGTATGGATGTACCAGCCTCACCTTGGGTGAGGATAACCGCATCATTACCCAGCGTGATTATTTCGATCTTTGGAGCACAATATTGAATGGCATTCCTCTTCTGCGTAAATCATATTGGAATTTTATGCGCAGATATTTTGGGTAGAAGGTGACGAACTTGAGACTACCAGAAGAGCTGCAATTCATTGAAAACGCTCGCTTACCACAGAAGACCACTCAGGCACGCATGGACGGCAAGCTGTGTATCCTCACTGGCGCCACCTCGGGTGTTGGCTACCACGCTGCCAAGAGGCTCGCCCAAGGCGGAGCCAGACTGGTACTGGTCTGTCGAAACCCCCACAAAGCTGCCCAGGTGCAAGCTGAGTTGCAGCACGCTTATGGGAATCAGGTGGATGTGTTGCAGGCTGATTTCTCTCGTCTCGATGAGGTGCGCATAGCCGCAAAAGGGATCCTGGCAAGCTATCCACACATCGACGTACTGATCAACAATGTCGGGCTGCACAATACCCACCGAATGATGACAAATGAGGGTTTTGAGAGCGTTTTCTGTGTTAACCATCTAGCATCTTTTCTGCTGACCCATTTGTTACTCGATCGGATGGTCGCCAGTGCTCCGAGTCGTATCCTACAGATAAATTCACAAGGGCACCGTTTTGGCGGGTTAGATCTCAGCGACCTGACCTGGCAGCGAAGGAAGTATCACGGGTTACAGGCTTACGGGGCTTCCAAGACTGCTCAGTTACTCACTGTGTGGGAGCTGGCAGAGAGATTACGAGGCACGGAGGTAACAATTAATGCCATGCATCCGGGAGAAGTACGCACGAATATCGGCATGAACAATGGACCTGTGTACCGTTTCTACCAGCGTTATCTGATTGGCTGGATGCTGAAAAATCCGAATATCTCGGGCGAGGCAATTTATTACCTGGTGGCTGCCCCCGAAATGGCCGCGGTGAGTGGCACGTTCTTTAACCAGACCATCGAAGAGAAGCCAGCCACACACGCCCTAGACCGGGAGCTTGGGAAGCGAATAGGGGCGATTAGTGAGCAACTGACAGGGTTGACGCATGTGTTGACATGATGATTGGAAGAGGAATGGATATGGAGTATGATGCAATAATTGTGGGTGCCGGGATTGCTGGATTAATCGCCTCGGCTTATCTATCAAAAGCTGGTCTACGCACCCTACTTTGTGAGAAGGAACCATCCTGCGGTGGGCTGATCAACTCTTTCGAGCGAGATGGCTTTGTCTTTGATGGCGGCATCCGCGCCATGGAGAACTCAGGTGTGTTGCTGCCGATGCTGAAACACCTGGGCATTGAGCTTGAGCTGGTGAAAAACCATGTATCCTTGGGCATCGAAGATCGTGTGATCCGCCTGGAGAATGAAGACAGTGTAGCCGATTACCAGGGCTTGCTCGAAGGACTATATCCACAAAATAAAGCGGAAATTACCAGGATTATCGAACAGGTCCGCTTGATCATGAAGTACATGAAAGTACAGTATGGCATCAACAATCCAATTTTCCTGGACATGAAGCAGGATCGTGACTACTTGTTGAAGGAGATCCTTCCATGGATGGTGAAGTACGCCCTGACCGTGCCAAAGATTACTGCCTTAAACCGACCTGTGGTGGATTTCTTGCACCAATACACCCGCGATCAGAGCCTGCTTGACATCATCTCACAACATTTCTTCCAACTCACACCCGCCTTCTTCGCCCTGAGTTATATCGCGCTGTACCTGGATTACAATTATCCACTGGGAGGGACTGGGAAGCTCGTAGAGAAAATGACCGGCTTTATCGAAAGCCACGGGGGCAAGATCAGCACGAAGACCGAGATCCGCGTGGTTGACCCGGGGAATCGGACAATCATGGATGCTGAGGGTAACCAGTACAAGTTCCGCAAGCTGGTTTGGGCAGCTGACTTGAAGTCCTTCTATAGGCTGG
>Ga0208980_10001559_pt1 | contig 13912 bp, 8 predicted proteins | sample WetSurMetagenome_3_FD_187993 | JGI IMG/M metagenome (GOLD analysis project Ga0208980, IMG submission 187993) | Wetland microbial communities from Twitchell Island in the Sacramento Delta, sample from surface sediment Aug2011 Site A1 Bulk (version 2) | ecosystem: Environmental > Aquatic > Marine...
CCTGGGAAAAAAATATTAAAGCTTCCTGAGCTCCCGGGCTTTCGGAATGCCCGAGATATTGACTTCTGCCGGACCGGACACCTATACTCGCTGAGATCAAGAGAGGTTCAGATTGGCTATTAAAAGATGTCGGGCCGTTCAGTTCGTAACCGTGCCTCTGCTCATTGCCTTCGGAGCGGCCGCCGCGTGCACTCCGGCGAGGGACCAGGAAGCTGATTCGCGGCCGCCAACGCGGGGGCAGGTGATACCCGCGCTTCCCTTCGACCATATCCTCACCTACGATGAATTGACAACGCTTCTGCGGGATTGGGCTGCCGCCCGGCCCGATATCTGCGAGGTCGGGACTGTCGGCACCTCGCCCGGCGGGCGCGAGCTCTGGTTCGTGACCATCACCAATAAAGCGACGGGCCCGGCGATCGAGAAGCCGGCCCTGCTCGTCGACGGGAACATGCACGCGCTGGAGTGGACCGGAGGCGTCGCGGCGCTCAACTTCATCTGGAGGATCGTCCGGGATTACGACACGGACGAGCGCATCAGGCGGCTCGTCGACACCCGCGCTGTTTACGTCCTTCCGCGCGCGAGTCCGGACGGCGTCGAGGCGACGCTCCGGCAGGGCCGGATCGTCAGGTCTGTTTTGCGGCCCGATCCGGGTGGGGCTCCCGTTCCCGGGCTCCGGATGGGCGATATCGACGGCGATGGACAGGTGGTGTTCATGCGCTTCCGCGATCCCAGCGGTCCGTGGAAAGTCCATCCCGGAGAACCCCGGCTTCTCGTCGCCCGGGAACCCGATGAGGCCGGAGGGGAATACTGGCGGGTCGTGCCCGAGGGGACGATCCCGGGGTACGATGGCGACACGATCACGGTCCCGCCGGCGCTCGAGGGGCTCGACTTCGGCATATTCTTTCCAGACGACCGTGATCTCCTGCCTCCCGGCGGCGCCCCGGGCCCGGACGCCAACCTGGTGCCGGAAGTGGCCGCCTACGTCGCCGCGATTCGGGCCAGGCCCAACATCGTCGCCCACGTCACTTGCCACAGCTTCGGCGGGGGGATCTTGACGCCTCCCGTCAATCCGACCGAGCCAATGCCCCCGTCCGATGGTCAGGCCTATGCCGCGATGGGGGAGAAGGCGGCCGCGCTGATGAACTACGACGTGATGTCCTACCTCGATCTCCGCGCCGGTCAGAGGCTGGAAGTGCACATTTCGACCGAGATCGGCTGGATGTATAATGCCCTGGGCATCTATTCCTTCATCACCGAGTTCTGGAATCCGCTGCGGGCGGCCGGTATCGCCCTCAAAGGGCGCATGTCGCTCTGGCTGGGCGGGCTCCATCCTGTCGAGGACGAGTTGCGGCTCCTGCGCTGGAACGACGAGGCGCTCGGGGGCAAAGGGTTCGTCGCCTGGCACGCGTTCGATCATCCCCAGCTCGGTCCGGTCGAGATCGGCGGCTGGGATAAGGTCCACTACTGGTACAATGTGCCCTTCGACAGGCTCGAACAAGAGGTGGCCCCCCACGCCGATTGGCTCATCTTTCTTGCGCTGTCTTCGCCGCGTCTCGAGATCCGCGCGTTCTCCGCGGAGCCGATGGAAAAGGACGATTGGCGCGTCCGCCTCGTGGTCGAGAATTCCGGCTGGCTGCCCACCAGCGTGTCCCAGCAGGCGCTCGACCGCAAGATCGTCGGCGGGGTCGTCGCCGAGCTCGCGCTGCCGCCCGGGGCCCGCCCCGTGGACGGGGACCTCCGCAGGGAGATCGGACAGCTGACGGGCCGGAGCGAGCAACGCTCGACCGCCACGTGGTGGGGCTACTCGCCCGGAACGCCCGAGCGCGCCGTCGTCGAATGGCGGGTTGTCGCGCCCGCGGGAGCCAAGATCTCCGTAACGGCGAGCCACGCCAGGGCGGGAACGGCACGGGCTTCGCTCCTCCTTCAGCGCGCACGCGCCCGATAACCGGGACACCCGCTGCTTCGATCGAGTCGAGGATTCGGGGACCTTCCATCCGGGGGCGTCCCGGCAGGATCGGGGTCCTTCGAGCCGCCGTCGGAGGTTCAAGAAATACCTTGACAACCCCTTTCCCGCCGTTCTAGAATTACGATTAAGGAAATCTAATTAAGAATATCGTAATAATGAAAAAAGGGCCGGCGGCGGGCATTAAAGGAAGCCGCCCTTATTTTTCCGAGCCCTTTGCCAAAGGGCTGCGGGTCCTCGGCCTGTTCAGCTCCGAGCGCACGAGCCTCAGCCTCAAGGAAGTCGCGGAAGGGCTCGGCGCGAATCCCAGCTCCGCGTACCGCTTCACCAGCACGCTGGTCGCCCTCAAGTATCTGGACAAGGACCCCAAGACCCGGCTGCTCTCGCTCGGTCAGAGGGCCTATCGGCTGGGCCTGGGGCTGGTGAACAGCTTCAGCCTCCTCGACGTCGTCAAGCCGTTCATCGACGATATCCATGACCGGTACAATATCAGCGTCGATTCCTGCGTGCTGGAAGAGGAGGCCCTTTTACAGGTCTACTTTCGCGGGGCCAAGGACGCCCCGACCTACAAAGCCCTGATCATCAATCCGGCCATTCACTGCACCGGCCTGGGCAAGGCGATCCTGGCCTTCCTCCCGGAAGCGGAGCGGACCTCTCTCCTGAGCCATCTGCGCCTGGTCGCCCGGACCGAGAAATCCATCACCAACAAGTCCGACTTGATCGCCGACCTGGGGCGGACCCGGGCGCGGGGCTATGCGATCAACAACGAAGAATATATCAAAGGATTGTTCACCGTCGCGACGCCGTTCTTCAACCTGGAGACCGGCCGGCCCGTCGGGGCCGTTTCCTTCGATTTCCTGGTCCACCAGGATTCGCTCCGGGATGTCGAGCGGAAATACGCCAAGGTCCTGCTCAAGCTGGGCCAAGACATCTCGACCGTGATCAAGTGATGCCGATGACGCTGTCTTTCCCGCCGATTCGCCTTAAGGCCGTTCGGCCGGCGAGCGGCCTATTCTCTGAATCCATACCATAAGGAGGTAAGGAATGCACCGTTTCAGAAGCTGTTGGGCACTGGGATTAATGCTCCTGGTCCTTGTCGCCGGCGTTCTCTCGGCCCAGACGAGGGAAACCGCGATACTCCAGGGCACCGTCAAGGACGACACGGGAGCCCCGCTCCCGGGAGTCGCGGTCACGGCGACTTCCCCGAGTGTCATGGGCAAGCCGTCAGCCGTCACGGATGGGAGCGGCCGCTACCGTATCCCGGCCCTGGTGACCGGGACCTATACGGTCGAGGCCGTTCTGGGCGGATTCGCCCCCGCCAAGATCACCGGCGTCGTTATTCACGTCGGCATGACGGCCACGGTCGATATCGTCCTCTCCGCAGCCAAGATCGAATCGGAGGTCATAGTCGTCGGCGCCCCTCCGGTCATCGATGTCACAAAAACCACTCTGGCGACCACCTACATCACCAGGGATATGCTGACGAACCTGCCGACGGCGCAGGACACGCACGCCATCCTCAACCTCGCGCCCGGCGTCACCCAGCTCAGCGCCTACGGCGGCGGCGACCAGGTGGGCAACTCCTGGACGATCGACGGCGCCGAGGTTTCGAGCGCGTGGTTCGGCGGCGGCCAGTATTCGACGCCGATCGACTACAATATCGTGGAAGAGCAGCAGATCATCGCCCTGGGCGCTCCGGCCGAATACAGCGGGTTCACGGGCACCGCGATCAACATCGTCACCAAGTCGGGCAGCAACAAGCTCCAAGGCGACGTCCAGTTGCTTTATCGAGGCAACAGCTGGCAGAGCTCGAACATCCAGGCGGGCGACCCCGAGTGGGTGCTCTTGGGAGAAACCCCATCCACGGAATACCTCAGCGGCAGCACCCATCTGGGCGGCCCCATTATCAAGGATAAGCTCTGGTTCTTCGGCGGCGTCGAATACTACAAGACAACGATCCAGCTGGAATCGACCGGCAAGAACAGCCCGAGGACGCTCCCGAAGTACTATCTGAAGCTGAACTTCCAGATCTCCCAGAACGACACCCTCCAAGCGTCGTACGAGACCCACACGTATACGGCCCTCAGAACCCAGATGGATAACCTCGTCACCCCCGACGGCAACTGGGACGATAATTGGGGATCGAATCTCGTCAACGCCACCTATCTCCATACCTTCTCCTCGGACTCCATTTTCGAGCTCAAGTTCGGGGCCAATTGGGGCAGCTGGGCCCGTTATCCCTCCCATAAGAGCCATGACATCTCCGGATTCTGGGATCTGGTCAACGGCACGCACGCCTGCTATTGGTGGTCCTATCAGCCGGACCACAAGTACAGCCTCCGCGGGACAGTGACCAAACAGGTCGAACATCTCGCCGGCTCCCACGACTTCAAGGCGGGCCTCGAGGTCGAACGGAGCGGCGGCTACTGGGATATGACCCTTCCCGGCGGCGTCGCCTATTACACCCTCGACAATGAGCCCTACATAGGCTTCTCCACCCACGGCTATCAGGGTTTTGACAATTGGCTGTACTCCGGGTATCTCCAGGATGATTGGCGCGTCAGCGATTCGCTCGTCATCAATCCGGGCCTCCGCTACAACGTCGCCCGGGGCTCGGTGCCCGGCATCGACGGCACCGTCTGGAAGCCCCACATGGGCCTTGAACCCCGGCTGGGCTTCGTCTGGGACGTTCTGAAGAACCAGAAGACCGTTATCAAAGCCCACCTCGGCAAGTACTACGAAGGGACGCGCTCCTATAATTACTGGAACCTGACGCCGCAGGGCGACACGATCTACTACAACACCCCCGAGTTCGGCGTGCTCAATTATTGGTACACCGTCTACGGGGAGAACCTGTATTCCGTCGACCCCGCTGTCAAGACGCCCTCGATGAATCAAGCCGTGCTGGGCCTCGAGCAGGTCCTCGGCAGGGACATTTCCGCCAGTGTGGCCCTGATCTACAAGAAGTGGCTCGATTTCATCGACATGGTCGATCTGAACGCGACCTTCGAACCGGTCGATTACACCAACCCGGTCACCGGCGAGACCATGACGGTCTATAATCAGACCAACGTCGGGACGCAGCCCCATTATTTGATCACCAACCCCAAGGTCGGCAGGGACATCGGCGCCGCCGATCCGAACGTCGTCATGGTCGATCCGTCCCGTCAGTACACCGGCATTCAGTTCACCTTCAACAAGCGGTTCTCCAACAAGTGGCAGATGTCGGCCTCCTACACCTACAGCAAGGAACAGGGCAGCTATTCCAACGCTCACACGGCGACCGGCTCCTACGGCACGGGTGGGACGGGGAATTACTACGACCCGAATTTCCAGATCAACCTCGACGGCCGGTCCTCCATCAGCCCCCCGCACATCTTCAAGTTCATGGCTTCCTACATCCTGCCGTGGGACATCAATGTCAGCGCGGTCTACGTCTACAATTCAGGCCGGACCTGGACCAAGACGACGACGCTCACGCAGCTGGACCAGGCCACCAAGCCCTACCTGCTGCTGGAGCCCCAGGGATCCAGCCGAATGGCCGACAATAACAGCCTTGATTTCCGGCTGGAGAAATCCTTCCACATCCAGCGCATGCGCCTGTCCGTGATGCTCGACATGTTCAATGTCCTGAACCAGGCCATTCCTTGGGGCCAATACGGCACCTACGTCGACGTCTTCTACGGAGACACGATGGGCCTTCCGTTGTATGTCTGCGATCCGAGGGTCTTCCGGCTCGGCCTGAGGTTCAGTTTCTAACCGGTTTTGCGTTAATCGTTCGGCGGAAAGGGCCCATCGTCCGATGGGTCCTTTCCGCCTTTTCTCAGATGGCGACCCGCGCTTGGACTTGGATTCTTGACGCTCTGAGAGGAGGCCCCATGAGGACTCGTCGCATCCGCCGGACTTGCTGGACCTTCGTCGGCGTGGCTCTCGCCGCGGCATCCGGTCTTTTCGCCGATCAAGGCGCGGTGGTCATCCGGGCCAAGCGGATCCACACGGTCACGAGGGGCATCATCGAGAACGGGACCATCATCATCGAGAACGGCAAGATCTCGAAGCTGGGAACGGACCTCCCCGTGCCCAAAGGGGCCAAGGTCCTGACGGCCGTGACCGTCATTCCCGGGCTCATCGACATGCACAGTCATGTCGGCGTCTACAGCGTTCCCGTGATCGAGGAGAACTATGACGGGAACGAGGCGACCAATCCGGTCACGCCCCAAGTCCGTGCGCTCGACTCTTTCAACTTCGACGACCCCGCCATCCGGGCGGCGAGAGCGGCCGGCGTCACGACCATCGTTTCGCGCCCGGGGAGCCTGAATGTGATCTGCGGCACGTCCGTCGCGGTCAAAATGAAGAACGCCCCGCCGGCCGAGATGGTTCTCAAGGACGAATGCGACCTGAAGATGGCCATCGAAGGCAATCCCTCCAACTACTATGCCGGCCTCAAGCAAATGCCTTCCACAGTCATGGCCGTTTATTTCGTGGCCCGGAAGGCGTTCACGGAAGCCCAGGAATACCGGGCCGGCTGGGACGCCTACGATAAGGATAAGGCGGCCGGCAAGGACGTCACTCCGCCCAAGAGGGATCTCGGGAAGGAGGTTCTCGTCCGCGCCTTGAAAAGGGAGATCCCCGTCCACATCCACTGTTATACCGCTTCCGAGGCCATGACCAGCATCCGCCTGGCCGACGAGTTCGGATTCAGGCTCAGCCTCGGGCACTGCGACAAGACCTATCTCGTCATCGACGAGCTGACCAAGCGGAAGGACGTCTATTACAATGTCGGGCCGGCCGTCTTCGACCTCTATTATCAGAATTCCCTTGAGTTCGCCAACGTCCCGGCCATCCTGGCCCGGGCCGGCCTCAAAGTCTCCCTCCAGACCGACGCGGGCGCCGAACAACAGAACCTCCGCCAATTCGCTTCCTTGTGCGTGCGATACGGGATGACGGAGGAAGACGCCTTGAAGGCCGTCACCATCAACGCCGCGGAAGCCGTGGACCTCGCCGACCGGATCGGCAGCCTCGAACCGGGGAAGGACGCGGACCTCGTTCTTCTCGACGGCGAGCCGTTCGAATTCCTGACCGCGGTGGACGCCGTCGTCATCGAAGGCAAGATCGAATATCGGAACGAGCTGAAAAAGAGCGTCCAGCCGCTCCCGGGGGTTGCCGTTTCTTCCGCCGGGCTGACGATCCCGGACGATGCGATCAAAACGGGCCGGTTCGCCCTCAAGGGCGGGCAGATCCTGACCATGGCCGGAACGCCCCTCAAGAACGGCTTCCTATTGATCAACGAAGGCAAGATCGAGCGGGTGGCCGCCGACGGTCCTGTTCCCGGCGGATGGCCTGTCATCGATGCGGGGAACTCCGTCATCATGCCCGGGCTCGTTCTGGCCCGAACGCATGCCGGGCTGGACGATAACTGGCGCAAGCTGAGCTCGATCGACGAGATCTCCCGGCCGGTCGTTCCGGAGATCGAGGTCAAGCACGCGGTCGAGCCCCAGGCGCCCCATTTCACCCTACTCCACGAGATGGGCGTCACAGCGGCCCTGGTGACGCCTGGGGACCTCGAGGTCATCGGGGGCCGGGGCTTAGCGATGAAGACGACGGGGAGCGTCGTGGACCGGATGATCATCAAGGACCGGGCGATCATGGTCTTCGGTCTGGGCGCCAAGGCCAAGAGAAAGCAGCAATGGCCCATGACCCGCATGGGGGTTGCCGCGCTCGTCCGCGAGACCCTGGTCAAGACCCGCGAATACGCGGCATCCTGGGAGAAGTACCGGGCCACCAAGGAAGGGACGCCGCCGCAAAGGGACCTGTCCCTGGAAGCCCTGCTCCCGGCCCTCAAAGGCGAGATGCCGGTCCTGGTCCACTGCGAGCGGAAGGACGACATCCTCACCGCCCTCCGGCTGGCCGACGAATTCAAGCTGAAGATCATCCTCGACGGGGCGACCGATGCCTACACCCTGGTCGACGAGATCAAGAAGCGTAACATCCCCGTCATTCTCGAGGACATCATGCGCGGCGTCGGCAATATCGAGGATGCCGGCTTCAACAATTCCAATCCGGCTATCCTGGCCAAGGCCGGGATCCCCCTGGCCTTCCGGGCCAAGGAAGGCCTCTGGCAATGGCCGGCGGCGGGCATTCCGGGCGGGGATCTCCTGGAGATCGCGGCCTTCGCCTGCCGCTATGGCATGCCGGAAGAGGCCGCCTTGCGAGCCGTGACCATCGACGCGGCCCGGATCGCCGGCATCGCGGACAGGGTGGGGAGCCTGGAGCCCGGGAAGGACGCCGATATCCTCATCCTGGGGGGGCATCCGTTCAGGACGACCTCCGTCCCCGAGGCGGTCTTCCAGGACGGGCGGCTCGTCTATCGGCGCACCCCCGGCGCCCACCTCGCCGACTATCATTGACGGGCCCATCACCGGAGCCGACCGTGAACAAGCGAACGACAAGGATCCTCGGGATGGCCGGGATCATCATTGGCCTTTGGCAGGGAGCGCTCGCGAATCCCGGAGAGCGGCCGATCCTGATCAGAGGCGGCCGGATCGTCACGATCACGAAAGGAACCGTCGAGGCCGGATCGGTGCTCATCCAGGGAGGGCGGATCACGGCGGTCGGGAAGGACCTCACGGCGCCCAAGGATGCGCTGATCGTCGACGCCGCTGGGGGCTTCGTCTTGCCCGGGTTCATCGATGCCTCGACCAATCTCGGCTTCGTGGAATGGGAGACCGTGGAGAGGGACGACGATGAGGCGGCCACGACCCTGACGCCCCAGATCCGCGCGATCGACGCCTTTTATCCGGACAGCAAGCTCATCCCCGAGGCCCTGAGACAGGGCGTGACGACGGCCTTGATCGCCCCGGCCCGCGGGAACCTCCTTTCCGGGCAGAGCGCCCTCATCCATCTCGACGGGGGCGACGTGGCGGTGTCCACGCTCCTTTTTCCCGCCGCCGTCCACGGGACCTTGGGCGAGACCTTCAAGCCCAGGTCCAAAGGCAACGCCGCCGCGCCCTATACGCGGATGGGCGCCGCGGCTCTCCTCCGGCAGACGCTCGTCGATGCCCGGGCCTATCGGGACCAGCTCCGTTCCTCGACCGGACCGAAGCCCCCGTCGCAGCCGATGCTGGAAGCCTTGGCGCCCGTTCTGGGCGGAGAGCGGCCTCTGGTCATTACGGCCAATCGCATGGACGATATCCTGACCGCGCTCCGGATCGCCCGGGAGTTCGGCATCCGGATCGTCATCGGCCAAGGGGCCGAGGCTTGGCGGGTCAAAGAAGAGCTCGCGGCGGCCAAGGTCCCGGTGCTGCTCATGCCGAAAACCGCCTCCGGCCTGACGGTCGAGACGGCGGGCGGCCGGCACGACAATCCCGCCCTGCTGCGAGCGGGAGGCGTCACGATCGCCTTCCAGACCGGCTCGGTGCAGAACGTCGGGGACCTCCTGTCCCTGGCCCAGGACGCCGTGAGATACGGCCTGCCCGTCGAGGAGGCCCTGCGCGCCCTGACCATCAGTCCGGCGGAGATCTTCGGTGTCGCCGGCGACGTCGGGTCCCTCGAGAAGGGCAAGATCGCGGACATCGTGATCTTTTCGGGACACCCGGTCCTTTCGCCGGCGCGGGTCCAGACGGTCATCATCGGCGGCCGGATCGTGTCCGGCCCGACTCCCGACTAACGGAGGATAGGCCATGGCAGACGACAAGAATGCCGCCGGCGAACGGACCGGACCCGGCGCGCGCGCGTGGTTCAAGGAATTTCCGGGATCGGTGACCGTCTGCGATAAGGACGGGATCATCGTCGACCTGAACGACGCCGCGGCCCGGGATTTCGCGACTCGCGGCGGCTACGGGCTCATCGGCCGGCAGATCCTGGACTGCCATCCGGAGCCCTGCAAGACCAAGTTCGCCGGCCTCTTCAAGAGCCGCCGGCAGAATATCTATACCATCCAGAAGGACGGTCTCAGGAAGCTCATCGTTCAGGTCCCGTGGAGCCTCGGCGGCGAGTTCGCGGGGTATCTTGAAATGGACCTGGAGATCCCCTGGGACATGCCGCATTTCGACCGGGATCAGGCGGCCCCCGCCGGGACCGAGGAGAAAACATGAGCCCCCTCCGCGCCGGCATCTGCCTCCTAGCCTGTTCGATCCTCATGACAAATTGCGCGAAACCTGGAGAAAAAATGGCGGACTTTGTTCTCTTAAACGGTACGATCTGGACCGTCGATCCGGCCCAGCCCTGGGCGGAGGCCGTGGCCATCGACGGCGATAAGATCATCCGCGTCGGCAAGAACGCCGAGATCAAGAAGCTCGTCGGCCGATCGACCCGCGTGATCGACCTGCACCAGGCCCTGGTCCTCCCCGGCTTCAACGACAGCCACACCCATTTCCTCAAGGGCGGGGCCGCCCTCGACAGCGTCCAGCTCCGGGACGTGACCGGCCGGGCCCAGTTCGCCGAGCGGATCGCCGCCAAGGCCCAGGCGCTCGAAGCGGGGGAGTGGATCCTCGAAGGCAACTGGGATCATGAGCAGTACACGCCTCCCGATCTCCCTCGCAGGGATTGGATCGATGCCGCATCGCCCGAGAATCCCGTTTGCGTGACCCGGTACGACCTGCACATGGCCCTGGCCAACAGCCTGGCGCTCCGGATGGCCGGGATCACGAAGTCCACCCCGTCTCCCGAGGGCGGGGAGATCCGGAAGGATCCCGTGACCGGGGAGCCGACGGGGATCCTGAAGGACGCCGCGATCGCCATGGTGACGAACCTCGTCCCCGAGCCCACGCTCAAGGCCAAGATGAGGGCCGCGTCGGCGGCCCTCAAGCACGCCCGGGAGGTCGGCGTGACCTCCGTCAACGACATGGCCGAGGCCCCGATCTTCGCCTCCAGCCTCGAAGTCCACCAGGAGATGCTCCGGGCAGGACTGCTCACGGCCCGGATCTATTTCCACATCCCCATCGATAAGATCGAGACCGTCGAAGAGCTCCGGTTGCGCACGCCGTTCGGGAACAGCCTGCTGATGATCGGGGGCCTGAAGGGATTCGCGGACGGCGGCGTCGGCGCCAGCACGGCCTACTTCTTCGAGCCCTATGCGGACGACCCGAAGAACTCGGGCCTCCTCGCCCCCCAGATGTTCCCCGAAGGGATCATGGAAAAAAGGATCCTCCAGGCGGATCGGACCGGCCTCCAGTTGGTCATCCATGCGATCGGGGACAAGGCCAACTCCCTGATCCTCGATATCTTTGCCCGGACCGCGGCCGCCGACGGCCCCAAGGACAGGCGTTGGAGGATCGAACACGCGCAGCATCTCCGGCCGCAGGACATCGGCCGCTTCGGCCAGCTCGGCGTCATCGCGTCCGTCCAGCCCTATCACGCCATCGACGACGGGCGTTGGGTTGAAAAGAGGATCGGCCCCGAACGGTGCCGGACGACCTACGCTTTCAAGTCCCTGCTGGACGGAGGGGCCGTTCTGGCCCTCGGTTCGGATTGGCCGGTGGCCCCCCTGGACCCTCTGCAGGGCATCTATGCCGCCGTCACCCGGCGGACGACCGACGACAAGAATCCGCAAGGCTGGCATCCGGAACAGAAGATCACGCTGGAAGAGGCGATCAAGGGATTCACCCTGAACGGCGCCTACGCGGAGTTCGCGGAGGACATCAAAGGTTCCATCGAGGCCGGGAAGCTGGCCGATCTCGTGGTCTTGGACCGGAATATCTTCAAGATCGCGCCGGAGAAGATCCGGGAGGCCCGGGTGGCGCTGACGATCTTCGGCGGCCGGGTGGTCTTCGAACGCTAGGGCCGTCTCTCGGACTTCAGGGCGTCGACCCTCTTCTGAAGGGCGGGTTGGTCTGGGTTGAGGGCCAAGGACTTTTCCCAGGCGGCCAGGGCCTCGCGCTTCTGGCCCGCGCCGAGATGACTTTCGCCGATCGCATTGAGCAGGATCGCGCTGACGCCGAACCGCGCCGCTGCGGCCTCATAGAGCTCGATGGCCCTGGCGAACATGCCGACGCTCTGATCGGCCCTTCCCGCCAGGACGAATGAATCGTATTTCGCCGTGCTCTCTGCCGCGAGATAGGGCGACAGAAGAGGATCGATACGGCCGAATTCCTTCAGGGCCAGATAGACGCGGGAAAGCTCGATGGCCAGGTCTTCGTTCGGCGTCCGGCCGTAGAGGGGCTCGAGGATGGCTTTGGCCTCGGCCATGCGGCCCAAGTTCATGAGCTGTCTTCCGATGAGCCGGCTGTACATGGGATCGGAGATCCCCGGCAGGACCTTGGAATAGAACCATGGCCGGAGAACGACCTCCTTGGGGGTGACGTCGAATTCCTCCGTCGTCGCCGCCTTCTCGTTGCCGTCGACCAGGAACGCGATCCTGAGTCGATAATGGGCCGGGGGGAACGTCGCGAGAGGGCATGGCTCGACGATGTCAGGCAGGGAGGCGTATTCGGCCGCTTTGTGGACGATCTCCCTGAAGGGCTGATCGCCCCGGAAGAATTCGTATCGGAGGGTGCCTTGAGAGGCGGGGCCCTGATCGAGGCCGAGCAACTGAAAGGCGACGTAGAGGACGTCTTTCTGAAGGAATATCCGTCCCGGCTGGCCGAGCATCTGTTTCCCGGCCAGCAGGAATGGCATCACCCTCTGGGGTTCGGCCGGGACCTGCAGGGCCTGGTAGGCGAGCAAAGGAGACGACATCCGGACGCCCGTCCCGGCGGCCGGAACGTGCAAGGGGCCTTCGAAGGACGTGAATTCCTTGGAGACCTCGTTCTTCACGAGGACCGAGAACACGTAGTCGCCCGGGACCAAGGGAAAAAGGTCGTGGATGTCGAACGGCAGGCTCTTCCTCTCGGCCATCTCCGCCTCGGTCATCTCGATCGCGGCCTTCTTGTCGAACTGGTAGACCCTCTGGCCCTCCCCGGTGGAGACGACCCCGTTGACGGCCAGGGTCGTGTAGTACTTGCCCTGGAACTCGTTCACGGAGAGCCTTTGGGGCTCGATGCTGTAATGGATGAAAGAGATCCCTGACGGATCTTGAAGGACCTTCAGCAAGACGTCGCTCTCCAGGTAATTCGCCGTATATTCCACGTCCACCCGGTCCTTGTAGTCCAGGAACTTCCGGGCATAGGTATCCCTGACGAGCTTCTGGGGCGCGGCTTGGATCCGCTGGATCATCATGTCCGAGACGAGCGAGGGGCGGCCGGAATAGGCGCTTTGCTCCCCCGGGATGAGGGACAGGGAGAGGGAGGCCAGATGGCTGTCGATCGCGACGAGGGCCTTATAGGAGCCCTCGTAATTCGCTCCCGTCTCCGTGTAGCCGGCGATCAAGGCCATCGGGCCGTCGCTGGCCGGGCTGTAGAGCTGATAGGCCCCCACGCCGCTCTTCTGAAAGAAGAGGAGATAGAAGGCGATGGGGAGCCCCATCTCTTCCTGGCCTTGATAGTACCAGGACTCACAGTTATAGATCTCGCCCTTGCCCTGGAAATGTTCGATCTCGGCGGGTTGGCCGAGGATGATATAGATCCGGCCGCGGTCCGTCTTCCAGCCCGGTACGGGCGCTTCGAGGCCGAGGGACTTGACGGCGTACGCGATGCGGCGATAGTGCTCGATCTTGAATTCGTTCTTGTCGGAGTCCGGGGTCGGGTCCCGGTGTTTCCAGAACGCTTCGATGAAAGCGTCCCTTTCCCGATCGGACGGGAGCTTCAGGAAGACGCTCTTTTCGACGGGCGTGATGATGTAGACGACTTCTTCGTCAAGCCAGGTCTGGTAGCGTTTGGGGAGCGCGCTCGTTTGCGCCGCAACCAGGCCGGCCGCCGAGATCAAAGCCAGGCTCACCGCAAACGCCATCCGAACATTATGAGTCATGCGAATCTCCAGTTAACATGTTTATTATCTGCTTTATGGGAAGGAATTGCAAGCCCGGCCAGCCGCGGAGGATCCGGGATTGGATTGTCGGGCGCGATATCGATACAA
>Ga0208980_10001560_pt1 | contig 13911 bp, 11 predicted proteins | sample WetSurMetagenome_3_FD_187993 | JGI IMG/M metagenome (GOLD analysis project Ga0208980, IMG submission 187993) | Wetland microbial communities from Twitchell Island in the Sacramento Delta, sample from surface sediment Aug2011 Site A1 Bulk (version 2) | ecosystem: Environmental > Aquatic > Marine...
CGTTCTGGTTCCAGCATTTTTACAAGCCGGGAAAGCGGATTTCAAGGGAACGCGACTGGTCAACAAAGCTGGAGGAGATCATAAAATCGGCGATTGACTGGGACATTGGCGTGATTGTTGGGGTTCCTGCCTGGATACAGATCATCCTGGAGCGCATCATCGATCATTATAAAGTCAACACCATTCATGATATCTGGCCTAACCTGGCGGTTTACGTTCATAGCGGGGTATCGATTGAGCCCTATTCAAAATCTTTTGAAAAGCTGTTCGGGAAGAAGATGATTTTCCACGAATCATATCTCGCATCGGAGGGATATATCGCTTTCCAGAAACGGATCAGCATCAAGAATCTTTCCCTGGTTTATGATAATGGGCTCTTCTTCGAATTTATCCCGTTCGATGATAAAAATTTTGATGACGAAGGGAATATGGTGGATAAGCCCGTAGCCCTTACCCTTGACCAGGTGGAGGAGGGGAAGGAATATGCCCTCCTGCTTTCGACCTGTGCCGGCGCCTGGCGATACCTGATTGGTGATACGGTAAAAATCGTTTCCAAAGAATTCTCAGAAATCGTGATCACGGGCAGGACCAAACATTTCCTGAGCATCTGCGGGGAACATCTCTCCGTTGAAAATATGAGCCGGGCCGTCAAGATGCTCTGTGACGAGATGAACATTGAGATCAGGGAATTCACAGTAACCGGCATCAAGCATGAAGGCCTCTTTGCGCACAAATGGTACCTGGGCACCGATGACCCCCTTGATCCGGAAATAGCCAGGGAAAAGATCGACGACTATCTGAAAGTGCTCAATGACGATTACCGCGTAGAGCGCATTGCCGCCATAAAGGATATTTTTGTGGAAGTCTTGCCTTCAGCCGCATTTGCTAACTGGATGAAGGTCCATAATAAAGAAGGCGGGGCCAATAAATTTCCAAGGGTTATAAAGGGGGACCAATCAATCCAATGGGAGCAGTACCTTACGGATTATCATTATAAACAGGCCTGATGCATACCATTTTTGAAGGGGTCATACTTGGGCTTACACTGGCTATTTTTTTTGGCTTCGGACCTGCATTGGTTGCATTGATCCAAACGAGCATCCATCGGGGACTGTGGCCTGCTTTCCAGCTGGCTTTCGGTGTTTTTCTCAGCGATGCGGCACTTGTGGCGTTGGGTTTCTTCGGCGCAGTGAAGATTTTCAACGAGTTTAAGGTAGAATTGGGCCTGGTTGGCGGGATCATTCTCGTGATTTTTGGGATTGTGACATTCCGGAGAAAGGTCAAACTTGATGTTGAGGGAAATTCCAGCAATGTAAAGCATGACGGTCCCGGCTTTTTCACTTACGTTTTCAAAGGATTCCTGATCAATTTTACCAACCCTTTCATCTGGTTGTTCTGGATGGGAGTGTTAGTAGGCTTTACAACCAACTATGAGGGAGACGAGTTTTTATTGTTCTCTTTCTTTGCTTCAGCACTCGGGACTGTTTTCATCATGGATCTTTTGAAATCATTTTCGGCATACCAGATCAAGCGGTACATCCAGACGCATAATATTATCTGGATCAATCGATTTGCGGGTGTTGGGCTGGTTTTGTTCGGATTATACCTGGTATTGAGAACCTATTTGGAAATGGGGATATAATCTCATATATTTGTGATTCATCAACCTAAAATTTATATCCATGAAAAAGAACAACTGGTTCATGTTTATCGTAAATGGCCTGATAGCCATTCTATTTGGATTACTTTTGTTATTCGGGTGGGATAATATTCTCAACCTGATTTTGTATTTCGGCCTGCTCGTATTGGTTGGAGGAGGTATACTCCTGATTGTGGCGATCACCAATATGAAGAAGGAAAAACCGCATACATTGCTCCTGGCAGAAGCCATTGCCGCCATTCTGATCGGGGCCATCATTGCTTTTTGGCCGGATAAATCACTTAAGATATTTTTAATAATGATAGGGATATGGGCCACAATCATGGGATTAATGCAAATCATCCTGGCCATCCAGATGAAGAAAAAGGTCAGCAATCATAATATGTTCACAATCAACGGTGTGGTAACACTGGTTTTCGGATTGCTCCTGTTCTTTATCAATCCCGTGACGGTTGTTAAGTTATTGATTTATGTCATCGGCCTGATTGCACTCGCCGCCGGGGTTTTGCTGATCTACCTTGGGATCAAGGTCAAGGGAGCGAAGGAGGGGCAGTCGGCAGTCAAATAATTTTTTTAATCAGTTTTTATCCGGGGATACCGGCTTGATGTCTTTGATGTTGAGCTGGAAGGATTTCCTTCCGTTCCATTCGTTTTCTTCGATATGGTAACAAATACTGAAAAGGTTGCCGTTACGGACATATTCGTAAAGGTCTTCCGTTCCCTGCTGAAAAGCGATGGATGAAATGGGTTCGCTCCTTACGTCAAGTTGTACTACTTCCAGCTTCAGGTGGTTATTTCCCACGATTTTGGCTTTCCCGGCATCGATGAGATTATCCGTTTCAAATACCGGCGACATGTTTCCGGGTCCGAAGGGGGCAAACTGTTTCAGGATATCGAAAAACTTCCGTTTGATATCCAGCAGATCCAGCCTTGAATCGATTTCGATTTCCGGCCGGGCCATATCTTCGGTGATGTGTTCCTTCACAAAATTTTCGAATCGTTCTTTAAATACTTCCAGGTTTTCGGGTCGGAGGGATAATCCTGCCGCATAAGTATGGCCGCCAAAGTGTTCCAGCAGGTCGCCGCAGGCATCCACGGCATCATAGATATCGAAACCTTTTATGGATCTTGCTGAACCGGTGATAAGGCCCTCCGATTGGGTCAGTACGACTGTAGGCCTGTAATAGGTTTCTATCAGCCTTGAAGCCACAATCCCGATGACACCCTTGTGCCATTCCGGGTGGTAGAGCACGGTGCTTGCCTTTTTCCCGAATTCGGCATCATTCCGGAGTATTTCAAGGGCATGGTTTGTAGCCTGCATGTCAAGACTTTTCCTCTCCGTGTTCAGTTCGTTGATCTGGTTGCCTAGCCTGAAGGCAGTTTCAGGATCTTTTGTGATCAGCAGTTCCACGGAATTCCTGGCACTTTCGATCCTGCCTGCTGCGTTGATCCTGGGACCAACGATGAATACCAGGTCATTGATGGTCAGCTCCCTTGTATATTGCTTTTCTGCACCGACTTCTCCCGTAAGCTTGCTGTACTTGTTGCTGACATTGAGAATGGCTTCCAGCCCGGCCCTGGGATTGGTATTGATTTTCTTCAGGCCATAATACGCCAGCACCCGATTTTCCCCTGTGATCGGCACGATATCGGATGCAATGCTCACCACGACCAGGTCGAGGTATTCTTCCAGTCTGGCAGGCGGTATATCATTGTTCCACGCAAAAGCCTGGACCAGTTTGAAGCCTATGCCGCAACCTGACAGTTCCTTGTACGGGTAGTTGCAGTCATCCCTTTTAGGATCCAGAATGGCACAGGCATCCGGAAGTTGATCGCCCGGTCTGTGGTGGTCGCAGATGATGAAATCGACTTTCTTCTTCCTGGCATAATCGACCTTTTCAACTGCCTTGATTCCGCAATCCAGGGCAATGATGAGGCTGAACCCATTATCAGCGGCAAAATCAATGCCTTTGAAAGAAATGCCGTAACCCTCGCTGTAGCGGTCAGGGATATAAAAGTCAATCTTGGGATGGATCTTCTCAAAGAATGTGTAAACGAGGGCCACCGCCGTTGTGCCGTCCACATCATAATCTCCGTAAATCAGCATCTTTTCACCCTTCTTGATGGCCTGCTCAATCCTTTCGACAGCTTTATGCATTCCGCTCATCAGGAAGGGGTTGTGCAGGTGCTCCATCTGGGGCCTGAAATAGGCCTTGGCCTGGTCAAAGGTTGAAATGCCCCGCTGCGACAGCAGGTTGGCAAGATTTTCATTGATGTTGAGAACCTTGCTCAGGTGCCTGACCAGATCCTTATCTCCTTGTGGTTTTAATACCCAGCGTTTTTCCATATTGATTTCAGATTGTTAAATATAAGCATTAATCTGCTTATTTATCGGCTTTTCGGGAAAATATACCCGGTCAGAGCAAAATAATTTTTTTACCCCACCCCCTAGAAAGTCGACCTCATTGCCTCCACTGGATCGAGCCGGGAAGCATTCCATGCCGGAATCAGTCCGGATATGAAGCCTATGAAAGCGGACACAAACAAGCCCAGGAAGATGTTCCCGGCAGTCAGGATCAAATCCAGGCTGAATGCTTTAGATACCCCGAATGCCAGTAGAAAGACGATGATCAGCCCGAGCACGCCTCCAAGCATTGCCAGGAATATGGCTTCGAACAGGAACTGTTGCAGGATGAAATACCTTTTAGCCCCCAGAGACTTTTGAATGCCAATGATCCTGGTGCGCTCCTTGACTGAGACGAACATGATGTTGGCAATTCCGAACCCGCCTACCAGCAGGGAAAAACCGCCAATGATCCATCCCACCACCGCAATCACCGAGAATAGCTGGTCAAAACCTTTGGTTATGACATCCGTTTGGTTTATCGCGAAATTATCTTCTGCTTTGGGCTTCAGTTTCCTGACCGATCGCATGATGCCTGTCAGCTCGTCCCTCATTTCATCGAGGCTTACTCCGGGTTTTGCCTTTACCACGATCGCCCCGTCCATATTCCTGAGATCCAGGTGGCTCTTTGCAAAGTTCACCGGAACTATGACCCAGCTATCCTTGGAATCCCCGAAAATATTATTGCCTTCTTTCTTGATCAACCCGATCACCTCCACATTGATGCCGAAAACCCGGATCTTTTTTCCGATCGGTTCAGGAGTATTCATGAGATCTGTCGCTATATCGTTTCCTATGACCGCCACCGGCCTTCCGCTCGTGAATTCAGAAGGAGAAAAGAAACGGCCTTCCCCGATCTCAATTTGCATGACATCCTCGTACCCTTCCGAAACCAATGCAACCACACAATTCTCCATCGAGTTATCCCTGTATTTGATCGTTTCCATCGACTGTGTCATATAGGCACTTTCCCGGGCGGTCTGGCTCCTTTTCTGGATCTCCTTCAGGTCAGTCAGGGAGGCTTCCGGCCGGTTTATATATTTCCACCAGGGATAATCCCCGCCCATCGCCCAAGGCCATTTCTGGACGAAAAGCACGTCATTGCCAAGGGAATTGATCTGTGTCCGGATGTTTATCTCCATGGAGTCAAAAATCGTAAAGACTGAAATGATCGAGAAAATGCCGATCGTGATCCCGAGAAGGGAAAGCAATGTCCTCACCTTGTTCACAGCAATTTCGTGAATGGCGAACAGATAACTTTCTCTCAGCAATTTCAGGAATAGCTTCATCCGGATTTCAATCTAAAAGGTTGTAAAATTAATATAATTGAGATGAGATTATTGCCTTATATTTGAAGATTCAACTCGTTTAATGCAAATACCTTAGAATCATGCGAAAAAAGATAGCAAGCGCACTGATTTCCGTGTATTATAAAGATGGTCTTGAAGAATTGGCCCGGGAACTGCAAAAGCTTGGGATAACGATTTATTCAACCGGGGGCACGTATGATTTTATCAACGGACTCGGAATCCCTGCCATTACTGTGGAATCCCTTACCACTTACCCGTCTGTTTTCGGAGGACGTGTAAAGACATTGCACCCCATGATATTCGGGGGAATTCTTTACAGAAGGGATGTCAATGAAGATGTGGCCCAGGCGCAAGAATATGGGATACCACCGATCGACCTGGTTATCGTTGATCTCTACCCGTTTGAGGAAACCGTCACAAAAACCAAAGATGAGGCTGAGATTATCGAAAAGATAGATATTGGCGGGATTTCTCTTATCCGTGCCGCTGCCAAGAATTACCAGGATGTCTTGATCATTTCTAACTCCGGGCAATATCCTGAATTACTGAAATTGCTACGGGAAAAAGAGGGCTCTACAGATCTTGAAGACCGTCGGTATTTTGCCGGGATGGCTTTCGAAACTTCCTCCCACTATGACACTGCCATTTTCAAATATTTCAACCCGGATACAAAGGATGTATTCAAACAAAGCATCCGTCATCCGCATCACCTCAGGTACGGAGAAAATCCGCATCAGCAGGGTATTTTCTACGGAAAGCTGGAGGAAGTGTTCACCCAGCTCCACGGAAAGGAGATTTCATACAACAACCTGGGCGATCTTGAAGCAGCCATCAGCCTGATCAGTGAATTTGACGAGACAACCTTCGCCATCCTGAAGCACAACAATGCCTGCGGGTGTGCCAGCCGTCCCCTCCTTGCCGATGCCTGGAAAGCCGCCCTCGCCGGTGACCCTGTATCCGCCTTTGGCGGTGTCCTGATAACAAACAGGGAGATTGATGAAGCGACCGCAGAAGAGATTGATAAGCTGTTTTTCGAAGTGATCCTGGCGCCCGGGTACAAAAAAAGTGCACTGGAAAAGCTTCAAAGCAAGAAAAATAGAATAATTTTGCAGGCAGGGGCATACGGTTTTCCTGCAAGACAATTCAGGTCGATGCTGAACGGCGTGATAGAACAGGAAAAAGACCTGAAAACCGAGAAGGAGGCTGACCTGCAGACGGTGACTGATAAGTTGCCTGCTGGAAGGGAAGTCGAAGACCTTCTTTTTGCCAATAAGATCGTTAAGCACACCCGCTCCAATGCCATTGTGCTTGCTAAAAACAAGCAACTGATTGCCAGCGGGGTAGGGCAGACTTCCCGGGTGGATGCATTGAAACAAGCCATTGCAAAAGCCAGGGAATTCAATTTTGATCTGACCGGCGCGGTGCTTGCATCGGATGCCTTTTTCCCCTTCGCCGATTCTGTGGAAATCGCCCATAAAGCCGGCATTACTGCAGTGATCCAGCCGGGAGGCTCGGTCCGTGACCAGGACTCCATAGATTACTGCATAAAGAACGGCATGGCAATGGTTTTCACCGGAATACGGCACTTTAAACATTAGGAAAAGTACAGAGACAAACCAGATAAACGAAATGGGACTATTTTCATTTCTCACCAAAGAGATTGCAATTGACCTTGGCACCGCCAATACCATCATCATATACAACGACAAAGTCGTGGTGGACGAGCCTTCCATCGTGGCGTTGGAAAGAAATACAGGTAAAGTCATAGCAGTTGGGAAAAAAGCCATGATGATGCATGGCAAGACCCACGAAAACATCAAGACCATCAGGCCGTTGCGCGATGGTGTTATTGCCGACTTCAAAGCTGCAGAGATCATGATCCGCGAGATGATCAAGATGATCGGCTTTAAAAATAACATTTTCCCGCCGGCATTAAAGATGGTCATCTGCATTCCATCCGGGATTACCGAGGTGGAAGAGCGTGCCGTCAAAGACTCGGCCGAACAGGCAGGCGCCAAGGAAGTCAGGCTGATCCATGAACCTATGGCCGCGGCCATCGGGATCGGCATCGACGTGCTGGAACCCACCGGCAACATGATCATCGACATTGGCGGCGGGACCAGCGAAATCGCGGTTATCGCCCTGGGCGGTATCGTGAACAATAAATCCATCCGCATCGCCGGCGACGATTTTAACGCCGACATCGAGGAATACATGCGCAAGCAGCACAACATCAACATCGGCGAACGGACATCGGAGCGGATAAAGATCGAAGTCGGCGCCGCCATGACCGATATCGATAATCCGCCGGACGATTTCCCGGTACACGGCAGGGACATGCTCACCGGCATCCCGAAAGAGATCACAGTGAACTACGCGGAGATTGCCCACTCGCTCGACAAATCCATCTCCAAGATCGAGGCCGCCGTGCTTAACGCCCTCGAAATGACGCCACCGGAACTGGCAGCAGATATTTACCGGACGGGTATCTACCTTGCCGGCGGCGGCTCCATGTTGCGCGGACTGGATAAAAGGCTCCACCTGAAAACCAAGCTGCCTGTGCACGTGGCCGAAGACCCGCTGAGGGCCGTGGCCAGGGGAACCGGCATCGCTTTAAAGAATTTTGATAAGTTCACCTTCCTGATCAAGTAACATGCGCAACCTGCTGGCGTTCATTTCCAGGTACCAGTTTACGTTCCTGTTCCTGATCTTTATGATCATCTCCTTCGTACTTATATACAACAACAACTATTTCCAGCGTTCCAGGATCGTCAGCACCACCGGTAATTTCACCGGCAGGCTGAATACAATCTACAGCAACTTCTCCAATTATTTCGACCTGAAAAGGGCCAACGAGCAACTGGCCGCAGAAAATGCGCACCTGAGAGCGATGCTCCGCCTTCGTACCAGGAATATCCCTGATTCACTTATCTTTCTGGAGAACAACTCGACCCTCCGGTTCATCAGCGCCCGCGTGATCGGCAATTCGGTGCAGTTCCGCAACAATTACTTCATGATCGATAAGGGATACAGAAATGGCATTCACAAAGACATGGGGGTCATCACTTCCAACGGTGTAGTCGGCATCATTGTCGATGTCTCTGAGAATTATGCCTCCGGTATATCCATCCTGCACAAGGATTCCAAGATCAGCGGACGTATCAAGAAGAACGACCAGCTTGTCAACATTTCCTGGGATGGCTGGAATTACCGGCTCGGAGACTTGCAGCACATCCCTTCGCATGTCAACCTTGTGCCGGGTGACACCATTATCACCAGTGGAAACAGCCAGATATTCCCCGAAAACATTATGATCGGGACGGTGGAATACATTGATGAAGAGCTGGAAAACCTTTTCAAAAAAGGGAAGATCCGGTTTTCGGTCGATTATAACCAGCTCACCTATGTCTATGTGGTGGAAAATGTCCGGAAAGAGGAACTCCAGCGGTTAAAAATGAGCATGCCCAATAATGAATAAAGCACTTTTTGGAAATATCGCCCGCTTTATCCTGCTGGTATTTGCCCAGGTTTTTATCTTCAACAAGGTACAGATCACCGGGTTCATCAATCCCCAGGTCTATGTGCTGTTCATCTTGATGCTGCCCTACCAGGTGGCAGGGTTCTGGCTGCTTACTCTGGGCTTTTTCACCGGGCTGAGCGTTGATTTCCTTATGCACACCCCGGGCATGCATGCCGCTTCGGCAGTATTCATGGCTTATTGCAGGCCTGCCATAATCCGGCTGGTCGGACGCAAGGATGATGTGGAACCATGGGATTACCCGAATGTCCGCGACTCAGGCTCGATGTGGTTCCTGGCATATACGCTGATCCTTGTCTTCCTGCACCATACGTTCCTCTTCTTCCTGGAGGTTTTCCGCTTCAGTGAATTCCTCCATACCATGCTGAAGATCCTGGCCAATACCGCGCTCACCACAGTCATCATCCTGGTGATCCAGTATCTCTTTTATTCCAGGAAGAACGAGTAAACACTTTTAGAATACTAATGTTTATAATTCAATAGTTTAGTAGATTTGCCCACAAAAAATTTCATCCTATGTTCAAGAACCTGCTTATCATCTCCCTGGCCGTTTTAACGATTGCTTCCTGCACGAAGCCTGTTAAAAACCAATTCATCATTACCGGCACGGCCGATACTTCTTTTGATGGCTATGTGCTGTTGCAAAAAAGGACTGATGGACCGCTCATCACTATTGATTCCATGCTTCTGACCTCCGGAAAGTTCAATTTCAAAGGCACCGTTGATTATCCGGAAGTGTATTACCTGACTGTTCCCGGGACAAAATCATCCATTCCCTTTTTTATCGAGCCGGCAGAGATCAAGTTCACGGTGAATACGAAGGATGTCAACAAGACACGGATCGAGGGCTCCAAGACGCAGACGGAGTATGACGCCTACCTGGATATGCTTGACCAGTTCAATACCAAGATCAGGGAAAGCTACCAGATGTCGATGAAAGCGCAGGAGATCGGGGATGAGGCAAAAGCCAGGGAATTCGACTCTCTTACGAATGTTTACGACCAGCAGCGCGGGGATTTTTCCAAGAACTATGTGATGCAGAACCCTAAATCATTCACCGTTCCTTATATAGCTTACCGTAATTCCTGGAATTATGATATGAACGAGCTGGAGAAGGCACTCGGCAGTTTCGATACCACGCTCAATCATTCCATATACACCGGTTACCTTCAGGAGTACCTCAAGACATTGAAGCGGACCGAAGTCGGGATGCTTTATGTCTCTTTTATGATGCAGGACTCCACCGGGCAGTATTTCCCCATTGCTGACCTGATCGGCAAGGGTTACCTGCTGCTGGATTTCTGGGCTTCCTGGTGTTCCCCCTGCCGGGAGGAAAACCCGAACCTGGTTGCCATGTACAACAAATACCACGACAAAGGCTTTAACATCCTGGGAGTATCGCTTGATTCCATGCGTCCACGGTGGCTGCAGGCCATCAAGGATGACCAGCTGAACTGGTACCATGTGTCGGATCTGGAGGGATGGGCCAATAAGGCCGCGAAACTCTATGGAGTGCGCTCTATTCCAGCCAATTTCCTGATCGATACAAACGGGTATATCATTGGAAAAAACCTCCGGGGAGAAGAGCTGCAAGCGAAACTGGCAGAGCTATTCCCGGAAGCACAGCAGGCTTCGCGGCGTTAATCTTCGTCGTTCACTGATTTTTTTGACTTCTCCTGTTGCTCTCTCCAGAGCTTGTTGAACGTTTTTGACTCGAGCTTTGGCAATTCCCTTCTCGGACCCCATGCCGACTTAAAGAAATTGCGGAAGAAGATGTTCTTCATTCCGCCGCCCATGTTCATCATGTTCCGTTTTAACAGGACCCTCTTCAGGTTTTTCATCATGAACCTTTCACCCCAGGTGGTAAAGCCGGCGCTGACGCTTTCCTCCCGGTTGACCAGCAGCAGCTCATGCAGCGGTATTTTCACCGGGCAGACGTCGGTGCAGCTCCCGCAGAGGGAAGATGCGAAACTGAGATGCTTAAAGTTCCTGAAATCATCCATATAGGGCGTGATCACCGAGCCGATCGGACCGGTATAGACTGAATTGTAGGTATATCCGCCGATGTTTTTATACACCGGGCAGGCATTCAGGCAGGCGCCGCAGCGGATGCACGACATGGCCCGCCGCATCCGTTCGTGGGCGATGACCTCGGTCCGCTTGTTATCCAGGAGGATCACGTACATTTCTTCCGGTCCGTCCGTTTCACCGTCTTTTTTTGGTCCGAAAATTATGCTATTGTATACGGTCATTTTCTGTCCTGTCCCGTGCGTAGCCAGCAATGGCCAGAAAAGCTGCAGGTCATTGATGGATGGCAGCAGCCTTTCGATGCCGGCAATGACAATGTGCACCTTCGGGAACGACATGCTCATCAGGGCATTGCCCTCGTTTTCTGTGAGGCAAACCCCGCCGACGTCGGCCAGGAGGAAATTGGCCCCGGTAATCCCTATGTCGGCTTCATGGAATTTTTTTCGAAGGTAATCCCTGGTGAAAGCAGTTATTTCTGATGGAGTTGAACCGGGCGACATGCCAAACTTCTGGCTGAACAGGGCGGCCACGTCTTCCTTCGATTTATGCATGGCCGGGGTGAGGATGTGATACGGCTTTTCGCCGGCGAGTTGCACGATAAATTCCCCGAGATCGGTTTCAATGGCTTCGATCTTCTTCTTTTCCAGGATTTCATTCAACCCCAGTTCTTCAGAGATCATGGACTTGGATTTGACCACCGAACGGGCTTTCACGCTCTTCATAATAGCCAGGATCTCCCTGACTGCTTCTTTCTTTCCGGGCGCCCAGATGACCTTCCCGCCGTTCTTTTCAAAAGCAACCTCGAATTCGATCAGGAACCGGTCCAGGTCATTAAGGATTTTATGCTTGGTATTCGCGGCTTTGCGTTTGGCCAGTTCCAGGTCGCTGAATTGCGATTTCCCCTTCGGCAGGTTTGCTTCATACCTGGAAATATTATTATTGATGGTCTTTCTATGCTCAAGATTGAAAGCAACTTTCTCCGCGTCTTTCAGAAACTTTTTCTGAAGCTCCATAATTGTAATTTTTTTGCCACAGATTCACAGATTAGTGATTGCTAATCGTGAAATAATAATCTGTGAACCAGTGGCATATAATCTTAATGAATCTCTATTTTATCAACTCTTGTCAGATGCCTTCCCCCTTCAAAAGAAGTGGTGAGGAATACTTCTGCCATTTCTGCTGCCAATTTATAATCCACAAATCTTCCGGGAAGCGACAATATATTGGCATTGTTGTGTTGCCTGGCCAGCTTTGTGATTTCCACGTTCCAGCACAGCGCCGCCCTGACATGAGGATACTTGTTGGCCACCATCTGGGCCCCGTTGCCACTCCCGCAAATTATGATGCCTTTTTCATAAACGCCATCATTAATTGCTTTAGCCAGGGGATGGATGAAATCCGGGTAATCCACGCTATCCTTTGAAAAAGTTCCAAGATCCTCAATGCTAAAACCTTGATCTTTTAGATACTTTACCAGGTATTCCTTCATCTCATAACCACCATGGTCGCAGGCAATGGGGATAATTTCATTGTTTTCTGCCATAATATCTGACTCCATGATACAAAGTTAGTCCATTATTTCTCATTTCGCTAATATTAAGATAATGTCGTCAGATTGCCGTCGAGGTTGTATCAAAAGTCTATTATGACCAAAGATTCGCATATTACTGATGGATGTTTGTGCTTAATTAATCTGTGAATCTGCGGCAACAAAATTCTTAACAATACCCTGTTAATTTAAACTGACAAATCATAATAGTGGCATTAATTTTGTCAATAAGTTTTATAAATGCCACAGATTCACAGATTACTCAAATAATATTCATTTTTATAAGCATTTTAAAGATGCTTTATAAACATTGCTTACTATATGATAATTAAAGTAGTTTTGAACATTCAGAGTTGTGGACATTGTGTTAATAATTCTTAATCTTCGTTAAATCAACATATAAAAAAAGAATATCTAAAGAATACTGTTTATAAATTTGGATAACTGAAATTGTCAAATAAATAAAAAATTAATTTCCAACACAACTAACAACCATAATAAATACAACAAATATTTTTAAAACTTAATTATTATGGTTTGTTTGAAAACTTTAAAATGGTAACAAGTTTAAATCAAGAGTATCATATAGATTTCAGAAATGAATTTCTTAAACTGAAAAAGGAAAAGAATGCCATTCTGCTGGCCCATTACTACCAGGTTGATGAAATACAGGAGATTGCAGATTATGTGGGGGATAGTTTGGGTTTATCTCAACAGGCAGCAAAGAGCAAATCACCCATTATTGTTTTTGCCGGCGTGCATTTCATGGCTGAAACAGCAAAGATTTTAAGTCCAAATGCAAAAGTTTTATTGCCGGACCTGGAAGCGGGTTGTTCTCTGGCTGATTCCTGCCCTCCGGATGAATTTGCAGCGTTTATAAAACAGCATCCCGGGCATAAAGTCATTTCATACATCAACTGCAGTGCTGAAGTAAAAGCGCTGTCGGATGTCATTTGCACTTCCAGCAATGCGGTTAAGATCGTCCAGTCTTTCCAGGAAGATCAAAAGATCATTTTTGCACCGGATAAGAACCTTGGAGGCTATATCAACCGTATTACCGGAAGAAATATGGTGCTCTGGGACGGAACCTGCCAGGTGCATGACCTTCTGCAGACAGAAGCCATTATTAATCTGAAAATTGCTCATCCGGATGCAAAACTGATCGCTCATCCCGAGTGCAAGGCCCCGGTCCTTGAAATTGCTGATTTTGTCGGATCGACGACTGCTTTGCTTAATTTTACGATGAAGGACAGTGCGAAGAAATTCATTGTTGCCACCGAAACAGGAATCCTTTACCAGATGAAGAAATCATCCCCGGACAAGGAATTCATCATTGTTCCGTCGGATGAAACCTGTTCCTGCAACGATTGCCCTTATATGAAACTGAATACGATGCAGAAGTTGTATCTCTGTCTGAAGAAC
>Ga0208980_10001561_pt1 | contig 13909 bp, 6 predicted proteins | sample WetSurMetagenome_3_FD_187993 | JGI IMG/M metagenome (GOLD analysis project Ga0208980, IMG submission 187993) | Wetland microbial communities from Twitchell Island in the Sacramento Delta, sample from surface sediment Aug2011 Site A1 Bulk (version 2) | ecosystem: Environmental > Aquatic > Marine...
CAGAAGAGGCCATCGCGCAGGATGCAGGCGATGTTGAATTGCGGTTCCAATCCATTCTGCTGAGCTTTAGCGCCCTTTGGGATGAAAAAGTTTTGGAGCTTTCCCGCGATGAAACGATAAAAACCAATGGTGACCACAAAACCGGGTTGGCACTGGCTGACCTGAATGCCATTTATGCCTCCGTGATCGCGACGAAAGCCAACCTGATGATGGATCGTGACCAGGTGAAGGATGCTGGGAACCTGATAACCAAATCGCTGGAACAAATCCCTTCAGCACAAGTTCTTCGTTATTCCAGAGCAAGATACCTGAGGCTGATCGGGCATTATGGCGAAGCCCAGGAGGTGTTCGAGGAAGCTTTGAGTAGGGATGTTGACCATCCGGACTCGATCACAACCAAACAGCTACGCCTGGATCCCAGTTGGGAGTTGGATGGTTTCTGGAAAGCAGTGGCGGCCTTATCCCTGGGTCAGTGGGATAGGGCGGGGCGGTACTTTCAGGAATACCAGGAGCGGTTCCCCCGCTCGCCGCGGGCTCATTTAGGCAGAGCCATTTTCCTGGTGGTTGCCGCAGAAAACCAGAAATTCTACCAACAGGTCGGCGCTCTTGTGCATGCGCCTGGGGATTGGTACCTGGGCCGATCCGCATTTGACGAGTTCGAACGAGAAATGGTGAACTGCTCCCGGAATACCAATCCTGCCCTTATCAAGAGGTGGGAAACCAGGGGAAACGCAGTATACAAACCGGATTTAGGTGTGGTGAAGGCATTGGCGATGCTGCCAAAGAATTCCAATGATGCCAGCGCATTTATTTCGGTTCTGAAGGACTTAAAAAATGTGAACGCGATGCTTCAGGTGGCGCAAAAATTCCCGGATGATCCCCAGGTTCTTGCCAATTTGGCGTTGAACCTGATGGAAACGAATCCGGAGAGCAGCTACAAGGCAGCCGAACGGGCGCACGACCTGGACCCGGAGAACCCGGTATTAACCGCGCTGGCATCCAGGTGTTCAGAAACCTGTGCTGATCTTCCACGGGCTATCGATTTTATAGATATCAGCTTGAAATCCTGGTCCGAAGAGCCCGATTGGCAAATCCGGGCAGCGCGGATGAATGAAAGTGCCGGTGATTTTCAGGCAGCCATATCACATTGGGAACAGGTGAATGTCCTTAAGTCCGGTACCCTGGAGCCATTGGTCGCGTTGGGCAAGGATTACCTTGCGATCAACGAAACAGAGAAAGCTGTTGAGGCGCTCGAGAACGCTCGAAAACTTGACCCGAACTCAGTGGAAATTTACATGATCCTTGCGAAAGCATTCGAGAGCGCAGGCAACCTGCCAACCGCTCTGGATAATGCTGCTTACGCCGCCCAATTGGAGGGCAAGAATTCGGAGCCCTTGATTTTGTGCGGTGAACTGGCGTTGGGCATGGGAGATCTGCAGCGGGCACAGGAATTTGCCAGTTCCGCACTGGCGCGCACACCAGAAAATGTGAAGGCAATTTTGTTCGCCTCGCGGGTTGCAAATCGCCGAAAGGGACCGGTGGCAAGTCTGGATGTGATCGATCACGCCATTGCCAACGGGAGTAATTCTGTACCGGTTTTGCTGGAAAAGGCTGCGTTATTGCAGAAGCTGGGGAAAAAGACCGAAGCCCACGACTCGCTTCAGGCGTTAGCCAGCCGCGTGCCGGATAACCCCGATGTGTTGAGTGCGCTGGCTGAATCGCAGCTATCCCTCGGAAAGGGTTTGGAGGCTGTTGATTCCGCCCACCAAGCCTTGAAATTGGATCCCGAACTTTCTGATATGCACCTTCTGATTGGAATTTACCAGGGCAAGAACGGGCAGTTGGATCTGGCGGTGGATCACTTGAGCGAAGCTGTCCGAATCGATCCTGGAAATGTGGATGCGTATTTGTCATTGGCGAACATCCTCAAGGAACGACGCGATTTCGCTGAAGCGAGAAAAGCCTACGAGGAAGCGATCAAGAATTGCCCGGATGAAGCCATTCCATATTATCAACTGGCAATGATGTTAAAGGAATCCAAAGATTATTCCGGCACCGAGGCGTTGCTCCGAAAAGCGGCCGCGCTGGCACCGGATGATGTCAATATTAAACGACAGCTCGGGGCTGTGATCGCGCTGAACCTTGTTCACAATGCCCAGGAGGTAACCCGGTCCCTATGATCCACACAACTGTTGATGGCAAAGCGATTTATTCCCGGGATGATTTCATCCAAATCTTGCATAGCGCACTCGTATGCGGCTCTTTCCGTTTCCTGCGGCAGGCTTCGATGGCATGGTTATCGGTTTATCCGGGCGATCTTGAAATTCGCCTGGTTTACGCCACAGGATTGATCGCCGAAGGAAAAGGCGATGACGGTGTTGAGCTGCTTGAGGGAGTTGTGCGGGCTGATCCGGAATTCGAAGATGCCTGGCAGGCATTGGAATATGCTCTCCCCGAAACTGATACTCAAAAACGGGCTATTTGCGGGGAAAACCTTGAAATTCTGAGAGGGAAAAACCCTGTTGAAATTGATGGGAATTCCGAAAGCGAATCATTTGAGCCACAAACCGCCCTGATCGCGATCCGGCGACTACAGGAAATATTGAAATCCGGTGAGAATGTAGCGGCGGCTCAGTTCACGGGGGATTTTGCAAGTAAATGGCCTGAGTGTCTTCATTTTCAGCTCTGGCAGGCGCAAGCCTTCTTTCAAAAAGGAGAGGATGCCAGGGCAGTAGCCCTTCTGCACACCTGTGCCAGCCGGGATGCTACCGGGCAGGTGGCGCGCAGGATCTGGGGTGAAAATCACCCCTATATACCCCTCTGGCCAGCGAGTTTTGAAATCGAGCTGGATATCGCTCTGCCTGCGGACGTGGCTTCCTACCTCGGGCTTAACGTTTTGGGAGCGGCGGGTCCAGCAACGGATGAGGCAGAGTATGAAATTGAGGAAGCCAAAGAATCCAACGAAACTGGATTCGGGGAAGAGGAGATCACCTACGATAACGCCAGAGTAGATGAGCCCCCAAGCGGCGAAGAACCTCTGAGTGATCTGAGCTTGGATGAAGAGGATCAAAAAGGACCTGTGATCGTCAAGTTTCCTGTGGACGAGCAGGTCGAAAAAGAACAAAAGACTGAGGAAGTGATCAAAGTGGCGGCAGAGCTGGAAATGCTCTCCCGAAAATTACGCAAACCCTCTGCGCCGCGAACAGATGGGAGATTCCCCCTCTATGTCATTTTCTCGGTCCATGGTAATTTGAAAAAGCAATACGGGGTTGCCACCACGGAAGTGATCGAAAAAGAAATGGCGAAGATCGCTGCACAATTCCAGAAACGCAGCGGATGGGGGTCGCTGGTTTTCATCCCCGACGATCCCAAAATCATGGCTGCTTTGGGAATCCCGGTGATCGAATCCATTGATCCCTGGAAATTAAAGCTTGTGCTGACCGATCTGGATAAAACCCTGGCCAAAAAGGGCCAGATGATCGGCGCGCTTCTAATCGTGGGCGGAAATGAGATCGTTCCGTTCCATTCGCTGCCTAACCCCACAGATGATTCTGACCGCGAAGTGCTTTCAGATAATCCATACTCCTCCACCGACACGAATTATTTTATTCCCGAGTGGCCGGTGGGGAGACTCCCAGGGGAACAGGGTATGGACGCGGGGTTGCTGCTTGAGCAGATCAGGCAATCCGTTTCCTTCCACGAACAGGTGAACGATAACAGCAGCTGGACGCGGCGGTTCACCAACTGGCTGCGGGATTTCGGGCAAAACCCTGTGCAGATGCTCACCCCTCAGCGCAAACCGCACAATTTCGGGTTCACAGCAGCCATTTGGAGGCGGTCTTCTCTGGCGGCGTTCAAACCGATCGGTGAAGGAAAGAACCTGATGGTATCGCCCCCGGAGTTTTCCGGAAGCATTTCCGCGGAAAAGATCTCCACAGCTACATTCGGGTATTTCAACTTGCATGGTCTGGCGGATGCTGCCGAGTGGTTTGGGCAGAAAGATCCAGCAGAAGTGAAAGCCGGACCGGATTACCCGATAGCACTCAGTCATAAGGATGTTACCCGCAATGCACGAAGCCCGCAGGTGGTCTATTCCGAAGCGTGTTATGGTGCATTCATCAACGGAAAGACAACCCAGGATTCGCTCGCCCTGCGCTTTTTGGATGTCAACACGCACACTTTTGTGGGTTCAACCTGCATTTCTTATGGATCGGTCACCACTCCGCTCATCGGGGCGGATCTGCTTGGCAATTATTTCTGGCGTTTCATCCAGGAAGGCATCACCACTGGCGAAGCTTTGATGCAGGCCAAGATCGAGCTGGTGCGGGAGATGAACAAGCGCCAGGGGTACCTGGACGGCGAAGATCAAAAAACCCTGATTTCCTTTGTCCATTACGGCGATCCTTTTGTCCGGAAGGAAGGGGAAGTATCACAGCAAAAAGTTGTCACCCGTTCCCTGGAACAGCCAGAAGTAACGCTGGTTTGCGACCTGAACGAGGAAAGGCTGGATTCCGGCCTGCATGTATCCGATGAAGTCCTCGCCCAGGTAAAGGATATTGTGGAGCCTTATCTTCCAGGGATCGATAAAGCTCAGGTGAGGATCTGCCAGCAGCAGGCTGCCTGCGAGGGGGAAGAGCACCGCTGCACGGTCTCGGAGCTGGGGCAAAAGGTTCACCATCTGGAGAAATCCGACAATGTGGTTGTAACCATCAGCAAGGAAGTGCAGATGGCGGAACACAGCCATAAGCATTTTGCCCGTATCACTCTGGATGCCCAGGGGAAAATGGTCAAAATGGCCGTATCTAGATAATTTGAATGCAAGGGGTTGCATTCGAAAGGCTCAGCCTAACCGGTTGAGCCTTTTTCTTTGAAGGATCCGGTCGGTTATAATCTACGCATTAAACCGCTTGATGGAGAAATAGAGATAATGCGCACCGGTTCCCAGATCCGACAGGAATTCATCGACTTTTTTGTTTCGAAGGGACATACGGTTGTTCCTTCCGCTTCGCTTGTGCCGGGCGGGGACCAGACCCTGCTCTTTACCAATGCGGGTATGGTGCAATTCAAAGATGTATTCCTGGGCACCGATCACCGGCCTTATTCCCGTGCTGTCGATTCCCAAAAATGCATGCGTGTAGCTGGCAAGCAGAATGATCTGGACGATGTCGGCAGGGATGACACACACCATACCTTTTTCGAGATGTTAGGTAACTGGTCCTTCGGTGATTATTACAAAAAAGAAGCCATCGGATGGGCATGGGAGCTTTTCACCGAAGTATGGGGCTTGGAAAAAGACCGACTTTGGGCAACCTGCTTCAAGGACGATAAGGGCGATATTCCTACTGATGAAGAAGCGGCTGTGTACTGGCGTGAGCAGCCTGGGATTGACCCAAGCCATGTGCTCTATTTTGGCCGGAAGGATAACTTCTGGGAAATGGCAGATACTGGACCTTGCGGTCCGTGCAGCGAGATCCACCTGGACAGGGGCGAAGATTTTTGCAATAAAAAAGGTGTGGCCGGGCATATCTGCCAGGTAAATGGCGATTGCACCCGTTTTTTGGAGCTCTGGAACCTGGTTTTTATTCAATACAACCGGGTGAGCCCCACACAGCTTGATCAACTGCCAGCGTGCCATGTCGATACTGGGATGGGCCTGGAGCGGATCGTCTCGGTCATGCAGAATGTGCGCTCCAACTATATGACCGACTTGCTTATGCCCATGATGGAAGCAGTGCGGGCGATGACCGGCCAAACCACTGAAGAGCGGGACGCGCAATTAACCCCCTACCGCGTGATCGCGGATCACGCACGCTCAGCTACCTTTTTAATCGCTGATGGGGTGGTACCAGGAAACACCGGAAGGAATTACGTCTGCCGCATGATCATACGACGCGCCGCCCGGTTTGCAACCAAGCTGGGTTTGAACGAACCTTTCCTGGCCGGGGTAGCGGAAAAAGTAATCGACACGTACGGCCAGGCTTACCCTGAACTGGTGAAAAACAAGAATGCCATTCTGGATAACCTGACCCGCGAGGAGAAGCGTTTTAGCCGTACGGTGGAAGCCGGGTTGAGCGAGCTGGAGGACAAACTGACTGCGCTCACTGCGGAGGGGAAGAAGACCCTTCCCGGTGCAGTGGCTTTTGATCTGTACGCCACCCACGGCCTGCCGTTTGAGATCACCAAGGATATCGCCAGTGAGCGGGGTTTTGAATCTGACGAGGCTGGATTCAAGTCTGCCATGGAACAGCATCGCAAAGATTCCGGCGGCGATCAGGCATTCGGAAAATTGGGAGGAGAGGACGCCGAGCTCTTCAAGCGAATACTTGATGATCTGATCACCGGAAATAAACTGAGCAAGGGGGGCGTCAAATATGACCCTTATTCAGTTGAAGATCTGGATGGTGAAGTCCTCGCAATCGTACAAGAAGGGGAACAGATAGAATCTGCAATCGAGGGTGAGGAAGTCGCGATCGTTCTGCCACGCACCAATTTTTACATTGAGAGCGGCGGCCAGGTATCGGATCAAGGATTCATCGATGCGTTCGATAGCGCCTGGCAAATAAAGGTTCTCGGAATGCGGAAACCCGCCGCCGGATTGATCGTGCATGAAGGTGTGGTCACTCGCGGGAAACCCAAAGTGGGGGATAAAGCGGTGGCGAAGGTGAACACCCAGCGCCGGCAGGATATTATGCGCAACCACACCGCCACACATTTATTACATGCTGTGCTTCACCAGGTCCTTGGCGAACATGCCCGCCAGGCAGGTTCTTTGGTGGCACCGGATAAGCTGCGCTTCGATTTCACCCATCCAGACGCGATCCCCGCGGAAAAACTTGAAGAAGTGGAAGCGCGAGTAAATGAGGTCATCCTGAACGATCTTCCGCTGCGCAAGGTGGAAAAATCGCTGGAACAGGCTAAAGCCGAGGGAGCGATGGCGCTTTTCGGTGAAAAATATGGCGAAACGGTGCGGACAATCACCATCGGCGAAGGGAAGCCTTTCTCCTATGAATTGTGCGGAGGTACGCACGTGGATGAGACCGGGGATATTGGGGTCTTTTTAATCACATCCGAAGGCAGTGCCGCGGCAGGCATCCGCCGCATTGAAGCGGTCACTGGGCGGGAAGCCTATAGGGTCATTCAGAAACGCTCCAAAGCCCTGAAACAGATTGGCAAGATCACAGGCAGCGCTTCGGATGCAGTCGTCGAACGCGTAACCGCCATTGTCGATGGCGCCGAAACACTGGAGAAAACCAATGCAACCTTAAGGCAGCAACTGGCTGTTTCCGAGTTTCTTGGGAAGCTGGCTCACACGCCTGAAGTTTCAGGGATACCAGTCCTCACGGCTGAGATCGACAAAGCGGATGCAGACACCTTGCGTCTGCTCACAGATCGATTTCGTGATAAGTATCCAAGCGGTCTGGTTGTTTTGGGTTCGGTTATCGATGACCGCCCCCTGATCGTGGCTGCCTGTACGGAGGATTTGGTCAAACGCGGGCTGCATGCAGGCAACCTGGTGAAAGAAATCTCGCAGCTTATCGGTGGGAGCGGGGGAGGTCGACCGAACCTTGCCCAGGCAGGCGGTAAGGATCCGGGTGGGTTACCAGCCGCATTGGGCGCAGTGGCTGATTATGTAAAAATGAATATTAAGTAGGTAAATATTCAGGATGTATTGTTACGTTCCGTCTACTAAATTTGGAGAATAATCAGTGTTTATTCAACTCCATATATTTATAATAATAAATGGAGTTGATGTTAATTGTGGAAATATTGGTTCTCATATATTATCAAGACAAATCTCTCGAGATTCTTTCAATTTAAAAGGGAACAGAGATGACGGATTATTCAGCGAACTTCGAACACCTTTCGCCTGTTTGGACACATTACACAGATATTGTTGTCGACCGCGCTGAAGGAAGTTATATTTACGCCACAAACGGGCGTAGGCTCCTTGATTTCTCCTGCGGAATTGGAGTAACCAACACAGGACACTGCCATCCCAAAGTGGTGGAAGCGATCCGGCAGCAAGCCGGTTTGCTGCTGCACGGGCAGGCCAACCTTGTGACCCATAAACCGATGCTGGAGCTGGTGGAAGAATTGCGTACCGTGGTTCCACCCAGCCTGGATGGATTCTTTTTCAGCAATTCCGGGGCGGAGGCGTTGGAAGGCGCATTGAAACTTGCCAGGCACGCCACCGGGAAACCGAATGTGATTGTTTTTCAGGGAAGTTTCCATGGGCGCACGGTCGCAACGATGTCGATGACCACATCCAAAACGATTTATCGCAACGGTTACCAACCTCTGATGCCCGGGGTTTTCGTTGCACCTTATCCCTATGCGGTGAAATATGGCTGGAACGAGGAAAAGACCAGTCAATGGTGCCTCGAGGAGTTGGAGCTTCTCCTCCAATCACAGACAGCCCCCGCTGAAACTGCTGCGATTTTCATCGAACCGGTTTTGGGCGAAGGCGGTTACGTGGTACCACCCAAATCCTTCATGCAGGCTTTACGCAAGCTTTGTGATCAGACAGGTATTCTTCTCGTTGCCGATGAGGTTCAATCAGGTTTTGGACGCACCGGAAAATGGTTTGGGCACGAGCATTTCGAAATCGTCCCGGATATCATGACCATTGCGAAGGGATTGGCTTCGGGAATGCCTATCTCCGGGGTGGTGAGCAGGATGGAACTGATGAAGAAATGGATCTCGGGGTCGCATGGAGGCACGTACGGGGGTAATGCGGTTGCCGCCGCGGCAGGCGTAGCCACGATCAAAGCGATCAAAGAGGATCACATGATCGAAAACGCGGTTGAACGCGGCGCTCAACTTATGGCAGGGCTGGGTCACCTTCAGGAAAAATACCCGCAACTAGTGGATGTGCGCGGATTGGGGCTCATGGTGGGCACTGAATTCCGGGATGAAAAAGGAAAACCGGATAAAGCCACGACGAAGGCGATCCAGCATGAATGCCTGGAGCGTGATCTAATGCTCCTCACAGCTGGGACATGGGACAATACGATCCGCTGGATTCCGCCTCTGAACGTGACATCTGATCAGGTTAATGACGCACTGGATATCTTCACATCATCCATCCAGGCGGTTTTGGATTAATCGATTTAACACAATAAGTATGGAGGATTATTAAATGACGGAAAACCTGCAGGAAATGTTGGAACGAGCACGAGAAGCACAAAAAGTGGTCGAGTTTTGGTCACAGGAAAAAGTGGATGAGATGGTTCTGGCTGCCGGTTGGGAAGCCTACAAGCGCGAAACCGCTGAAAAATGTGCCCGGCTGGCAGTGGATGAAACCGGTTTGGGGGTATATGAGGATAAGCTGATCAAACACCAAAAAAAGACACTGGGGGTTGTGCGCGATCTGCAAGGGGTGAGAACCGTCGGTGTTATTGAAGAGGATAAGGCGAAGGGGCTGGTCAAGATCGCCAAACCCGTAGGTGTGATTGGCGCGATCACACCCATGACGAATTCATCGTCCACCATGCCGTGCAATGGCCTTCCGATCCTAAAAACACGGAATGCGGTGATTTTCGCACCGCATCCCAAAGCTAAGAATACCTGCGATTACATTTGCACAGAAATGCGTAAAGGACTTAAAAAGGTAGGCGCACCTGAAGATCTGATCCAGAACATTAATGAGCCGACCATGGAGCTCTCCCAGGAACTTATGTCGATGGTAGACCTGGTTCTTGCGACCGGAGGGGCGGGGGTTGTGAAGGTAGCCTACAGCAGCGGTAAACCAGCTTACGGCGTGGGAGCCGGGAACGCCACGATCATCGTTGATGAAAGCGCAGATTTGAACGATGCGGCGGTGAAAATATTCAAAGGTAAAACCTTTGATAATGCCACTTCGTGTTCAGCGGAAAATAACGTGATCATCCACGAATCCATTTTTAACACCATGCTCGATAACTTGAAGAAACAGGGTGGTTACCTGGTAACCGGTGAGGACCGTGCGAAATTGAAAGCAGCCATGTGGCCGGATGGAAGCCATTTGAGCGGGAAGATCGTTGCCAAGAGTGTTAAAGTGATCGCAGCCGAAGCCGGGATTACAATTCCTGAGGGGACCACATTCCTAATGGTGATGGGCGAGCACATCGGCGCGGAGGATATGTTCTCTGCCGAAAAGCTATCCCCTGTAGTCACGATTTGGAAATATACGGATTTCGACAAAGCCATTCAGATGGTGATAGACATTACCGCCTTCAGCGGATATGGGCATTCCTGCGGGATACATTCCACGAACGATGAACACATCATGGAGCTGGCGACGAAAGCCAAGGTGAGCCGAATGATGGTGCGCCAGCCGCAAAGTTATGGGAACAGCGGAGATTGGACGAATGGGATGGCCTTTACCATGACCCTGGGTTGCGGTACCTGGGGTGGGAACATCACCACGGAGAATGTGGGTTGGAAGCACTTTTTGAATACGACCTGGGTTTCCTTCCCAATTCCGGCGGTTATTCCAGATCCGGAAGTTCTTTTTGCCCCGCATTTTAAGAAATACGGTAAGTAAACGAATTCTTAACTGAAGAAACGATCGCCGCGGATGATTTAATAGAATCAATCCGCGGCGATTTTTTTCTGGGATTCAATTTATAAAATTAGTTACATTGATTTATTGATTTCCACGAGAGTATCTTCAAGCTTGTTTAATACGGTATCGATCTGTTCGTACGTGATCACTATCGGGGGTTCGATTCGGATCGTATGCGCACTGGTAAGAGTGCCAGCAACCAGCACACCCCGCTTGAATAAACCAGCGGCAACTTTATATCCGACATGCGAATCTTTGAAATGCTGCCCTATCAATAAACCACGCCCGCAGACAAAATCATAGATGTTGTCAAACCGTTGGGCTAGGTCTTGTAGCTTAGGCATGATGTAGGCGCCTTTTTCGGCCGCCTGTTTCGGGAAATCATCGCGCAGGATTACATTAATAGAGGCGATAGCTGCCGAGCATGCCAGCGCACCACCGCCTGTAGTGGTAGTATGGATAAATGGATTTGGATACATCATGCACTGCCAAATCTCTTCGGTCGAACAGAAAGCACTGATGGGCATGACACCGCCACCAAGGGATTTCGCCACTGCCAAAATATCCGGTTTCACTCCCCAATGATCCACCCCCCATAATTTTCCAGTTCTGCCCAAACCTGTCTGGACTTCATCCGCGATGAGGAGAACGCCATATTTCTTCGTAGACTCGCGAATCCGTGGCCAGAAATCATCCGGCGGGACGATGGCGCCTGCCTCGCCTTGGATCGGCTCCATCAATACGCCGGCGATCCCGATTCCAACCGTCTCACAGATTTCAAGTTGTTTTTCAACAGCATCAGCGTCACCGAAGGGTACGTGATAAACCTGTCCGCCATATAGAACCCCCGGGGGTTCACGATAATCAGATTTTCCCATCATGGAAAGCGAACCCATGGTTTTTCCATGAAAAGCTTTTGTGGCGACGATGAATCCAGATTTTTTGGAATACATTTTCGCAAGTTTTATCGCTCCTTCGATCGCCTCGGTTCCGCTGGCGCAGAAGAAGGAATATTGAATATCTCCGGGGGTGATTTCAGCCATTAACCGCGCCAAGACTCCACGGAGTGGGTCGATCAACTCCTGGCTGGGCATGGGGGTGCGGTGCAGTTGGGCTGCAACCGCCGCAACTACTTCTGGATGACTCCAACCATGATCCATCATTCCGTAACCACCAAGGCAGTCGATATATTCCCTGCCCAACACATCCTGAAAAATAGCTCCCCGTCCAGTCCATTCAGTGCACGCCCAATCACCAGCTTCTGTTACGGATTTGCGATATTCCAGCCAATTCTTATTGAAATATTCGGCGAAATTCTTCTTACATTCTTCAATAATTTCTTTCCCCTCTTCGTGGCTAACCTCCTTTTTTTCAATAATCTTCAACCATTTTTCCGAATATGCGATGGCATCCTGAAGATTTTGGGGCATGTCTTCCTCCAAATTGATTTGGGATTAGCATTACCTATGGTATGAACCGTCACAGATTATTAATGATCTATAAAGTCCTGTTAGGAAAAAGTAGATCAACATCTTAGATTCTTCTCTTGCTGATAAACCGGCAATAAATTACCTCTCCGATACATGACAACAAGGCTCTCACGATCTTGAGAGCCTTGTTTTTGATTCATCCTAAGCTTTTACCTCCGTTGAGGATCATGATTCTTCGGGGGGAGCTTCGTATGGGTTGACATCAGGAACGCCAGGTTTTATCCATTTCAGGAAAGGAAAGTACAGAAAAATCCCGATCACTGCCAGACCTAAAGCCCAGCCCAAGGACGAAAGACCTTCCTCTGCGAACTGGCTATACACTGCCAACCCGATCACAAGAAATGGTGCAAGGGTGCACAAGATCAATCCGAACATTCCGCCGGGAATCCGACTCCTGGGGAAATCCGGGTTCTTCTTTCGCAACACCCAAAGGGCAATAAATTCCAAAACGATCACAACAGATTGAAGAAATACATCCGCGACGACCAGGAAAGCGAATGCATTTGTAGCAAAAATGGTAAAGATTACCCCGACGAAAATGATCGCGATCCAGGGAGTTCCGTATCTCGGATGTACCTTCACGAACCATTTCGGGAACATTCCATCCTCAGCCAGCGCAAAGGGAATCCGGGAACCCCCCAGACTGTTCCCAATAAATAAGCCGATCATCGAAAGGACTGCGGCTATCATCACGAAAAGCCCCAAACCGTTCGCCAACGGGCTGTTCGGCCCGGCGACCTTTTCCCCAATCACTTTGGCGATATCGGGGAATTCCCATCCGGTCGAATACGTTGGATCGATTCCCCATTCGGCGATCTGTTCCTCAGTGATTCCATTGTCCGTAAGAACCACCCCAATCCCCTGGCCCTCCTCGTATTCTTCAATCCCCCACATCTGGTACCGACCATTTTCCCCGGCGCCGCCATAAAGACCTGCCATTGTGGGAAGGGTGTAGGTGAGGATTGCGGCAACCAGCACGAGAGCCATCGCCCTTGGATAGGTCTTTTTTGGGTTGACGATCTCATCCCCTGCAGCGGCGGGTAGCTCCCAACCCATATAGTTCCACATCGCCACGAATATGCCGGTGCTGAGCGCAGCGATAACAGTTGAGTTGGGCGGGATAAATGGTAATGCAATTGTTGTTCCGCTCTTGATCCAGGAATAGATACCCACGATCGACATGATGATTAGTGGAATGATCATGGCGATACCAATCCAGGTGGAGGTGAGCGCGGAAAGCTTAGCCCCACGGATCTGAAGTAGAGAAATTGCCCAGATCAAAGTAGCGGCAGTGAGAAACTGAAGGGTGTTCGCGGAGATGAAGATCCCGCCGACGGTTGTCCCTTCATTCAATGCCGGGAATAGGAAGGTCAAATAATACGTCGCCCAAACAGGATAAATGGAAACATCCAACCAGGAAACGATCCACATCATCCAGCCAGACATAAAACCTGCGAAACGTCCCAGACCTTGTTTAATCCAGTGGTAATAGCCTCCTTCGGCAGGCATCATGGATTGTAATTCCCGGACCATAAGCATGATCGGCAGGCTGAACATGATCGGGATCAGAATCAGAAGTAACATAGCCATTCCAGGGCCGGACCAACCAATGATCGGTTCTGCTCCAAATGCGCCACCGCAAACTGTGAAATAGATCAAACCGAACAGCGGCAGAAGCGTTAATTCTCTTTTTAGGTTTTTGGTTTCGGCTTTAATTTCCATTTGCTTACTTAAATCTGTAGCCATCTATTCCTCCTTTTATTTTGCGTCCATTTCTTTGATCCCGTATGGGAAGCCGAAATCCTTCATCTTTTCCATGAAAGGCTCTGGCGGAAACGCTTCCGGTCCAAGAACACCAATAGCTTTCCATTTC